>Ga0070733_10001517_pt1 | contig 17220 bp, 18 predicted proteins | sample Coa_R1_9_FD_66450 | JGI IMG/M metagenome (GOLD analysis project Ga0070733, IMG submission 66450) | Surface soil microbial communities from Centralia Pennsylvania, which are recovering from an underground coalmine fire - Coalmine... | ecosystem: Environmental > Terrestrial > Soil > Unclassified ... | reverse complement strand
ACAGGGCCGCCCGGTCCACATAATTCACCACGGTGATGGAGAAGATGAGGGCGATGACCGCCCAGCGGAAGCGGGTCGCGCGCACGGCAGGCTCCGGGTCTCTTGGATCGGGACGATGGTACCCGCCGCGACCGACGGGGCCAAATGCCTTCAGCGGCGTCGGCCGTTCTTGTCTTCGCCGTGCAGGTGACGTTCCACATGCGCCAGCAGGCCGTCCAGGCCATCGCCTGCCCTTTGCAGCGATTCCCCCAAGGCGTGCGGATAAGTCTTGCCCCGGAACTTGAGGCGCACGGCCCGGCCGTTGATCTTCTCCGCCAACCCGCACTGCACCAGCTCGTCCAGGATGGCGCGGTAAGGCACGTCGCCGCCGTGGTCCCTGACCAGGCGCACGAAGGATTCGACGCTTCCCTTGATGGGCAGCACCCGCGGCGTGCCGCGGGCGTCGGCGAAGGGCGGGGTGTACCAGCCTGCCACCACGCGCGCGGCGCGGTTACGGCAGGCGATGTCCTCGTGGTCGCCGGGCGCCGGCTGCCGCGAGAGACGCATCACTTCCTTGCGGGACAGTCCCGTCAGGATCGCGGCGCGGGATTTGAACTGCTTGCCGCGGCCAGACAGGGTGAGCACGGGGTCGTGCAGTGCCGCGTCCACGAACACCCAACGGGTGACGTCTTCGAATTCGAGGCACGACATGCCATGTCTCAGGGCGACGCGCGCCATAGGGCGCAGCATTCGCACCATGAGCGTGACCAGCGCCCGTTGCAACACGGGCCCTCTCGCTGCCATGCCGGACTCTCCCTTGCCCTACCGCGGGGACCAGCCGCGGCCTCCAGTCGAGGAGTCTATTTATTGTTGGTACGCGGAAGGGATATACACCACTGCGGGGGATTGTGGAAGTGCCTGTTTGGAAAGGATTTTTTGGGGTTTACCGTCCCAAAAATTACGTGGGATTTTAATCCCAATCAAGCCAGCATCGGCACATGCCTCGGATGCGCCATTACACGGCCAAACCATGCCTGTAGCGCGGTGAAGCGGCCGAGATCGAAGCCCCCCTGATGGGCCACATGGGTATAAGCATAGAGGGCTATGTCGGCCACGGTGTACCTTTCGCACACGAAGAATTCGTGCTGAGAGAGATGCCGCTCCATGAGCGCTAACGCTTGGTAACCGCGCTCGGTCTTCTGCGGCAGGCTCGGGTCCGCCGGGTTCTTCTGGTAGTAGAGGATGGCGCGCGCGGTGGCGACGTAGGGCTCATGGCTGTACTGATCCCAGAACATCCATTGCAGCACCTCGGCCCGCGCCCAGCGCTCCACCGGCAGGAACTCCGTACCCTCGGCGAGATAACACAGGATGGCGTTGGATTCCGGCAGGTAGCGGCCGTCGTCGCTCTCAAGCAGCGGTATCTTGCCGTTGGGGTTGCGCGCCAGGAATTCCGGCGTGCGCGTCTCACCCTTCGTCGAGTCCACCTGGATCCATTCGAATGGCTCGCCCAGGAGGCTCAGCATGAGCTTCACCTTGTAGCAGTTACCGGAACTGTTCAGACCGTAGACCTTGAACTTGCTTCAAGCGCCTCCCGCGGATTTCGACGCCGCCGGCGGCGTGAAGTTCACCGTCACCGTGGCGTGCTGCACTCCGGTGGGTGGGCTGCCGTCCACGGTCTCGAAGTACCACTGCTGCAGCGCCACGACGGCAGCGGTATCGAACACCCCGGGCGGCACGGACTTCACCACCTTCACATTGCTCGGCACGCCGTCGGCGTCCAAGTCGAAGGAGAGCGTCACCGCACCACTCACGGGTTCGGCGAGTCCGGAGGGGTAAGGTGGCGTGATGCGGTACACGCGCCAGGCACCGCTCGTCACGATGTCGCAGCGGCTTTGGGGCTGATAGCGTTCATCCTCGTGGCGGCAGAGGAAGCGCGTGCGATCCGAGACCGCATTGGGCCCGAAGAACAGCGGGTAGATGAACTCACGGACCACGGGCTTGCCCAGCTCCAGGTACGGCCGAAAGCGCAATGCACTGAAGGCGGCGAGCACGGCCGCGTCCGTGTCTTGCGGCAGCTTGCTCATGAGCACCGAGGCGTCCTGCACCTTGCCCTCGGCCGTCACCGTGAAGCGCAGCAGCATCTGGCTGTCGTCCTTCGAATTCAGGCGCGCCTCTATGGAGGCGCGAGCGGAATCGTCCACGGCGGTGGCGATGAGGAGCGGCACATGGGGCGCGGCGGGCTTGGGTATCGGTGCGGGCGGGGACGATGCGCAAGCGGCCAGCAACAGGACAGCTGCCAGGATCAAAAGCGGGGATTTCATCGCGGGTCTCATGGACGGGCACAAAAATCGCTGAGCGGCCCGTACCTTAGCACGGGGTCTGAGCCGCCCCAAACCTCTGGCCAGGCCGCTTCTGCTATACTGTACGTATATACAGGTTATCTTGAAATCCCATGAAAGCCCCTACCGCCCATAAAGGCCGTGGCGCCCTCTCAAACCCCGAAGGGCGCTTCGAGACATTGCGCCGGGAAGACGCCGATGACGGCTGGAATCGGCCCCTGGAGGACGAGGAAGCGCCTCCCATAGAGACGCAGCTGCGCCCTGACCCGACCCGCAGCATCATCACCCGCAATCAGTCGCCCGACATACCATTCGCCCAGTCCATCAACCCCTACAAGGGCTGTGAGCACGGCTGCATCTACTGTTACGCGAGGCCGAGCCACGCCTACCTCAACCTCTCACCAGGCCTCGATTTCGAGACCAAGATCTTCTACAAGGACCGCGCGGCGGAACTCCTGGACCAGGAACTGCGCAAGCCGAGTTACCGGCCCCAGGGCATCACCTTGGGCGCCAACACCGACCCCTACCAACCGGCGGAGCGTAAGCTGAAGCTGACCCGGGGCATACTCGAGACGTTGCTGCGTTTCCGCCACCCTGTGAGCATCATCACCAAGAGCACGCTCGTCACCCGCGACCTAGACATCCTCGCGGACATGGCCAAACAGGAACTGGCGGCGGTGTTCGTGACCATCACCACCCTGGATGACGGTCTCAAACGCAGCCTTGAGCCCCGGGCGCCTAGCTCCTGGAGCCGCCTGAAGGCAATCGAGGCGCTGGCCAAGGCCGGCGTGCCGGTGGGCGTCATGACCGCGCCCATCATCCCCATGATCAACGACGCGGAGATGGAGCGGATACTCGAGCAGGCGGCTGCAGCAGGCGCCCGTGGCGCCGGTTACGTGCTGTTGCGCCTGCCCTATGAACTCAAGGACCTCTTCAGGGAGTGGCTCGCCACCCACTACCCGCTCAAGGCGGAGCACGTGATGAGCATCATCCGGCAGTCGCGGGAAGGCAAGGACTACGATTCCGGTTTCGGCACCCGCTTCCGCGGCACGGGACGCTTCGCGGACCTGATCGCCCAGCGCTTCGCCCTCGCGACCAAGCGTCTCGATCTCGGTTTCCGGCGCATGCGTCTTTCCACCGACCGTTTCCGCGTCCCCAGTGAGAGCGGCCAGCTCGGCCTCTGGGGCGATTAGCCCACTGGATAGACACAGTCCAGACAGCCAGGCCCTGCCTCGGCTTCACAGCACCTTCATATTCTGGTACTAAGGTCGCGGGCCGCAGGAAAGAGTCCATTCCAAGGACCTCAGGCCCGCCCCTCCCTCACGCGGGAATCCCCATGAACGCACAGGCCGCGACGCCGTCCAAGACGCTGGGGTTCGTCACCCTGTTCTTCGTCGAGATGTGGGAACGCTTCGGCTATTACGGCATGACCCAGATCGTCGTGCTGTACATGGTGCAGCAGCTGGGTTACACCGACGACAACTCCTACCTCACGTTCTCCGCCTTCACCGGCATCGCCTACGCCATCCCCGCCATCGGCGGCTGGATCGGCGACCGGGTGCTGGGCAGCAAACGCACTGCGGTCATGGGGGCCATCATCCTGGTGATCGGTTACGGCATGCTGGCGATCCCTGACCCCGCCCTGCTGTTCGTGGCCCTTGCGGTATGCGCCATCGGAGGCGGGCTCTTCAAGTCGAATCCGGCCAACCTCATCTCCAAGCTCTACGAGGGTGAGTCCGCCAAGATCGACAGCGCCTTCACCATGTACTACATGGCCGTGAACCTGGGCGCCGCCCTGTCGCAGTTCTTCACCCCCATCATCCAGGTGTTCTGGGGCTGGCACGTGGCGTTCGCGTTCTGCTCCGCCGGACTCGCGGTCGGCGTCATGAACTATTTCCTGATGCGCCGCCATCTGGCACACGTGGGTTCGGAGCCGGACTTCAAGCCCCTGGACAAGAAGAAGTTCGCCGTCGTCCTAGTGGGAGCGGCGCTCAGTATCGCCGTCGTGGCCGCCATCATCGAGGACAAGCAATACGCCCGCGACCTGGCCTGGACCGCTTTCGCCGGCATGATCGTGATCTTCGGCATGATGATCTACAAAGGCAGTCCGGGCGAGCGCAAGGGCTTGATCGCGGTGGCCATCCTCACCGCCCAGACCATGCTGTTCTTCATCTTCTACCAGCAGATGTCCACGTCCTTGACCCTGTACGCGCTACGCAACGTGGACCTCAACCTCTACGGCCTGCACGTGCCGGCGGCGATGGTGCAGTGGTTCAACCCGCTGTGGATCTTCCTGCTGAGCCCGCCGCTCGCCTGGCTCTACAATCACCTGAGCAAGGGCCGCGGCGACTTCCACGTCGCCACCAAGTTCGCCGCCGGCTTCGCCATCCTGAGCCTCGGTTTCTTCGTCTACGGCATGAGCGGAGTGTTCGCCGTGGACGGCAAGGTCGGCCTATCCTGGATGTTCTGGGGGTTCTGCCTGCAATCCCTGGGCGAACTGCTGATCAGCGGCTTAGGGTTAGCCATGGTGGCGCGCTACGTGGGACCGAAGCTACGCGGCTTCATCATGGGCACCTGGTTCCTGGCCACGGGCATCTCCCAATACCTGGGCGGCTTCGTGGCCAACTTCGCCAGCGTGCCCAAGGATGTCACCGACCCCGTAGAGTCCCTACCCCTCTACACCCATCTCTTCATGAACCTGGGTTACGTGGCAGTGGCCGGAACGGTGCTCGCGATCGCGGCGGTGCCGCTCATGAAGTGGCTGTCCGCCACCGGCGGCGAAGCCACACAACACTGAACCGGGATCCGAATGGACAAAGAAGCGCCGCATAGCGGCGCTTCTTCATTTGGCTTTCAGTTTCAGCGTCCAGTCGCGCAGGTTCGCGAGCAATTCCGCGATGAGCTTGCGGGCACCTTCGTCCGTGAGCCGGCCCGAGGCGTCGAATGCCTTGGCGGCACCCGCGATCATCACCTCCGGCCGGTTGATGAAGTGCAGGTTCACGAACACGCCTATCTGCCGCAGGTGATACTGGGCACGGGCGGTGCCAAGCCGTCCGGTGGACGCTCCCATGATCGCCGCAGGCTTGCCGTCCAGGGGTTGCTGGGGATGCCGCGACGCCCAGTCGATGGCATTCTTGAGCACGCCGGGGAGAGAGTAGTTGTATTCGGGTGTAACGAACAACAGAGCATCCGCCGTCTGGATGTGCGCGCACAAGTCCAGCACCACCGGCGGATAGCCCTCCTGCCGGATGTCGTCGTTGTATAGCGGCAAGCCGCCGAGGTCGGAATTCTCGATCTCCATGTCCGCAGGTTTGAGTTCCTGCGCGGCCCGCAGCGCGAGCTTGTTGTAGGAAGCCTGCCTCAGGCTGCCGACCATGGCCATAACTTTCATGGGATGTTCCTCTGGGGCTCGGGAATACGCCGCAAATCGCGCCGGTATACTATGCGCATGACGGCGAACACGTTCAAAGACCACTTCTCCGGCCACGCCGCCGACTATTCCCGCTACCGCCCCGCCGCCTATCCCGCCGCCCTGTTCAAGGCCCTGGCGGCCCTCGCGCCGGACCGGGAGTGGGTGTGGGATTGCGCCACCGGCAACGGCCAGGCAGCGCTCGGGCTCGCGGAACACTTCGCCCGCGTCGAAGCCACCGATGCCAGCGAGAAACAGATCGCGGCGGCCCAGGCGCATCCCAAGGTGCATTACGCGGCAGCGCCGGCCGAGAAGAGCGGCCTGCCGGATGGGAGCGTGTCCCTGGTGACGGTGGCCCAGGCTCTGCACTGGTTCGACCTGGACGCCTTCTATGCGGAAGTGCGCCGCGTGGCCAAGCCCGAAGCCATCATCGCCTGCTGGTGCTACATGCGCTGCGCGGTGTCGCCGGAAGTGGATGCGGCCACGGAACGGCTCTACAACGGCATCCTCGGCGATGCCTACTGGCCGCCGGAGCGCAAGCACGTGGAGAACGCCTACCAGGACCTGGCCTTCCCGTTCACCCGTATCGCCCTGCCCGCCTTCCACATGGAATTGCACTGGAGCTTGGAAGCCTACGTGGGATATCTACGCAGCTGGTCCGCCACCCAAGCCTACATCAAGAAGAACGGCAGCGATCCCGTGGAGCAGATCGGCGAGGAACTGATGCGCGCCTGGGGCGATCCAGCCATCGCTCGGCCGGTGCACTGGCCATTAACCATGCTCGCAGGCTGGATCAGCTAGAGAGCACCGACGCCGCCCGGCAAGTCGACAGGAGTCAGAGTGACTCAGTGCGCTGGCGGTAGTGCACACCACGTTCCGCGAGGTAGGCGAGCATGGATACGTAGCAGGCGTCCACCGCGCCCACGTGTTCCGGCGGATGCACGCCGGCGTCCTTGAACTTGCCGTCCAGCAGCAGGTTAGCAGCGGCGGCGCAGGTGAACCCGGTGGTGCGGGCCATCGATGAGAATCCGGTCTTGGGGTCGTACTCGTCGTACATGTCCCAGACATGCCGCAGCCGCCTGCCCTGCTCCTCGCCTTCAACCGTGACGCGCATCACCGTGAGTTCAGGTTCGCCGGGCTTGAGCTTCCATTGGTCTATGAGCAGGCGTGAAGTCAGGTCCAGCGGCGCCACTTTCCCGCCCTTCACGTCCAGCGGCGTCTCGCCGAAGAAGCCCGCCTGTTTCAGACTCTCGATGAGCGCTATGTGCCCGGGGTAGCGCAACGTCTTCTCGGACATGTCCGGGATATGGGCCATGGTGAACAGCAGCGAACGCAGACCGTCAGTATTGAAGGCCTCCAGCTCACCCGGCCGTTCGAAACGGATCATCTCGCGCTCGGTGAGCGCCGGCAGCGTCACCACCTTGCCGCCGCGTTGCAGGCGCGCCGGGCGGGTGTATTCCTCGATCACGTCGATGGGCGAGAACGGGGCCTTGTAGAGGAACGGCGGCTCGGGTTTCTGCGGCAGGCCGCCCACCAAGCACTCGAAGCGCGTGACCTTCATGTGCTTGTCGTGATGACCGAGGATCACGTTGTCCATGCCGGGGGCCACGCCCACGTCGGTGATGACACGCACACCCTTCTGTTTGGCGAGCGCGTCGAGCGCCAGGGCATCCTCGGGGAAGAAGGAGATGTCGGCCACGTCCTTGCCCGCTTCGATGACAGATTTCAGGGTCGCGAAACCCATGAAGCCGGGCACCGCCGTGACCACGAGGTCGAAGGGTGCTACGAACGTCTGGAGAGCCCCCGCATCACGGCTGTCCAGGGACTGCGTCTTGATGCCCTTCTCAGCGAGGCGCGCCAACGCCGGGGCGCTCACATCCGCGGAGGTCACGTCGTGTGCGGCGGCCAGGTCCTGAGCGATGACGCTGCCCACCATGCCGGCGCCGACGATGCCGATCTTAGCCATGTGCAAACTCCCAAATATTATGATTTCTCCAGCGTGGTAAACGCCGGACGGCGAAGTTTACACACATGGCACAGGTCTATATAGGCAGAGCGCCTACCAAGTACCTGCATTGGGCATTGATGCCCAGGGTTCTTTTGGCGGCAGTGCGTCGCCTTTCTGCAGCAGTTCGATGGAGATGTTGTCCGGGGTGCGGATGAATGCCATATGACCATCTCGAGGTGGGCGATTTATCACTACCCCCGCCTCCATGAGCCGCTCGCAGAGAGCGTAGATGTCCTCCACCCGGTAGGCCAGATGACCGAAGTTCCGTCCGCCGTTGTAGCCCTGCTCGTCCCAGTTGTAGGTCAGCTCCACCAGCGGCGCTTTCTTCTGCCCCGCCGCTTCAACATCCCCCGGCGCCGCCAGGAACACCAGCGTGTACCGGCCTTTCTCATGCTCGGAACGGCTGATCTCAGTAAAGCCGAGTTTGTTGCAGAAGAAATCCAGCGTGTCCTCGAGATCGGACACCCGGATCATGCTGTGTAGATATTGCATGGCGTTTACTCTTCAAGAGCAAATGGATAGGTGATATGCAGGCCCTCCACGTGGGCGAAGGGTGTGAGCTTGTGCTCGCCGGTCTTGCCGGGGCCCATGATATGCCGCACCTGCACGCCACGCACCGCGAGGGCGTCGCTGATGAGCGACCGGTGGCAGCGCCAGGGCACCGCCTCGGCGCACATGATGCATACCGGTTCTTTATCCGCCAAAGCCATGAGAGTCCCGAGGGCCGACCCGAACTCAGGCGTCTGCATGTAATCGGCGTAGCCGCGGAAACTCGCGTTGCGCCAACCCTGGTTAACCGAATCCTTCTTCGGCTTACGCAAACCCCCCAGCTCCGGCATGTGTTGGTAGGCGATCCCCGCCTCCGCCAGCGGCTCGGGGAGCGCGTCGGCGTTGTACTGCGGGTTGTGGCGCGAGCGCGGTACGGTGCGCACATCCAGGAGGCGCGTGACGCCGTTCTCCTTCAGCAAGCCGATGAATTCCTCCAGCGGACGTGTGGAATGGCCTATGGTCAACATCATGGGACGCATATCAGGCCAAGAGCGATACATAGGTGACGAAGAACATCAGGCTGCGGTAGAGGCTCAGGGAGAAAATCGCCGCCAGCAGATACCAGACCGTCACCGCGGATGCGCCCACGGCACCGTAACCGCTGAACCGCCTCAAGCCAAACCAGGTGTAGATGGCCGTCGCGACCAGCAGTGACGCTGAAAATACTTCGTTCGTCAGGAGTATCCGCAGACCGTCGTAATGCAGTAAATGCAGGGCGAATTCATAGACGACGAGATAGATGGCATTAAGGCCAGTGAGGAGCAACAGGAAAAAGCTCCAGAAATGGGCGCTGAAGATGAATTGCCGCGCGAGATTCTCCCCGAGGAACATCATGAGCGCCCAGGCGAGAACCGCGGTGATGGGGATGATGGCGACAATCAGGGCACGGGAAAGGATGCTTTCACGGTCGTTGAAACGCTGCGCGTAGGCCTGGAGCGCGCCGAACTCCCTGGGGTAGATGCTCACGTCCTGCCCTTGCTCCAGATCCTGGAACACCTGCTGCCACACGGCCGGATTGGCGTTCGGTCCCATCACCTCCCGCTCCACCAGCGTGCGGGCCACGTCGCGATGCAACATGTCCCAATCCCGCATGTGGCTGGTGAGATGGGTGGTGAAAGTGTCCCAGTTGCACAGCAGGAAGAACAGCAGGTTGCACACCAGGAACAGCGCCGCGGGCCGCGTGTAGGGCGCGCGCCGGCCGAGGAAGTATTCGCTCGCAAGGAACCCCGGACGGAACAGCAGACGGCGGAGGGTATTGATCAACTTGCCTTCCCCGAGAGCGGCGGTGGCCTGCCAGTCGTGGAGAATCTGTCGCAGGCTCTGGCTGCCGGGCGGCAGGCTTTTCTCGCCGCACTCCGAGCAATAGGGACCGTGGAGTTCCGCGCCGCAACTCGCACAGCGGCCGGCAGGCATGGCGCTCCGTCGCGTTCCGCCCTTCACGGCACGATGAGGCGCAGCAGGTAGATGCCGAGGGCAATGCCGGTACCCCAGGCGAGCGCCGGCAGGAGATGCGCGGTCCAACGGTCCATGCGCGTGACGTGCACGGCATCGGCGCGCACCAGCTTGCCGCGGGTGTGTCCCCAGAGAGCGAAGCACAGGCACGGCAGTCCCCAGACCATGAACGCCACGCTGGCGAGGAACACCGCCGGCGCCCGCGGCGCGCCACCCGCCATGGGGAACAGCACCACGCGCAGTACCGCCGCCACACAGCCCAGCGTCACCACGGCGGCGAGCGCACGCGGCGCCCACCAGAAGCGTTCCTGGCTCCAGACTGAAAGCGCGAGGCAGAACGCCATGAAACCCAGCACCGCGCACAGGATTTCCCGCTGCCAGGTCCAGTGGGGGGCGAAAGCGAGCCAGGACAGCGTGAGCGCGGTCACGCTCGCCGGCGTCAGCAGCCACAGCGTCCAGCGGCCGAGGTGCTGGGCGTTGCGCCCCGTCACGGACGCTGCGGGACGGTCAAGCACCCGCAAGGTAACGGTCCTTGAGGCGCACGTAGTGCGCCGCGGAATAGCGCAGCATCTCGAGCTCCGTGGCCGTGAGCGGCCGGACCTTCTGCGCGGGACTGCCGCGATACAGGTGCCGGGCCTCGAGGCGCTTGCCGGGGCTCACCAGGCTGCCAGCGCCGAGCAGCACCTCGTCCTCCACCACCGCACCGTCCATGACGATCGTGCCCATGCCGATGAGACAACGGTCGCCGATGGTGCAGGCGTGCAATAGACATTTGTGTCCTACGGTCACGTCGGTGCCGATGACCAGCGGGAAGCCGCCGGGACTGTAGGGACCGTCGTGGGTCACGTGCAGCATGCTCAGATCCTGTATGTTGCTGCGCGCGCCGATGCTGATGCTGTTCACGTCGCCGCGCGCCACCGTCAGAGGCCACAGGGAGGCGTCGTCCGCGAGCGTCACCTTGCCGATGACGACGGCGGTCTCGTCTATATAGACGCGCTGGCCGATGACGGGGTTTATACCGGTATAGGCGCGGATGGACATGGACGGGCCCGGGGATGGCGGACCTAGATTCTAACTCGCCACTACCCGGTTGCGGCCCGATTGCTTTGCGCGCAGCAAGCGCTGGTCGGCGGCGGTCAAAAGCGCCCTCGCGGTGTGGCCGTCGTCGGGGTAATTGGCCACGCCGGCGCTGATCGTGAGCTTGATGGAATGGCCGAGACCGGGGGGTTTGAGGATCAGTTTGCCCACGGTCTGACGCAGCGCCTCCGCCTTGTCCTGGCCGGACCCCTCACCGGTCTCGTGCAGCAGCAGCACGAACTCCTCGCCGCCGTAACGCACGACCACGTCGCTTTGGCGCACGGCATACCGCAAGGCGCGGGCCAGGGCGCGCAGCACCGCGTCGCCGGTCGGGTGGCCGTGGGTGTCGTTGATGCGTTTGAAATGGTCGGCGTCCACGATCACCAGCGAGAACCGGCGGCCGTAGCGTCGCGCCCGTTCGATCTCGAAGTCGAACAGCGTGTCGAAGTAGCCGCGGTTGAACAGCCCGGTCATGGGGTCGCGCACCGAACGGTATAACAGGCGCTCCGAACGCGCCACGATGGAATAGCTGATGACCCCGGCGGCGCACAGGAACACCACGCGGGTGAACTGGTCCACGCCGCTGAATGTGCCGGTAGAGGGGTTCTGGATCTCAGGCGCGTTGATGTCGTAGGCATGGATCACGAACTCGACGAGCGCGACGTATTCCAGCGCCGTCAGCACGCCCACCACGAGACAGATGCGGCGGTCGTGGCGCAGGCTCATGGCCACGATGGCGAGGAAGTAGATGTCGAAGGTCACCTTGCTGTTGACGGCGATGAGCGGTGAACCCACGAACACGAATAGCCACAGCGCGGAACTGACCAAAGTCGTGTCCAGGGTGCTGCTCAGGAATCCGACCCAGGCGCGGTAGGGCCGGTAAAGCAGGTAGATGAAGATGGCCGCAGCGAAGACCATGGCCACGGAGGTGATGACAAGTCCCCACACGAATACTGGATTGTCAGGGTAATAGATGACCTTGTAGATGGGCGTGATGAGCAGCAGCGCCACCACCACTAGGCGCACGCGCGCCGCTTGGCGCTCACCCTCGCCGCCCGCCACCAAAAGTGCCGCGTCCGGTCCGCGCCAGAATTCATTCCAGACTTTCGTCCAGCCCCTGCGACCCATCCCCGCTCCGGTGTTTCGGCACTTGCAGTTAGCATACTCCGAGCACCGCCTCGGGCCATAGTCGGGACGCGCACGAGGCGAGGTATACTCGCGGCATCGTTCATCCGTGGGGATAAGGGTGTCATGAGCATATTCGGATTCCTGATCCTGGCCGTCATCGCCGTCGCGGTCATCTACGTCATCATGGTGTTCAACGGCCTGGTGTCGTTGAAGAACAACGTCAAGAAAGCCTGGGCCAACATCGACGTGCTCCTCAAGCAGCGCCACGACGAACTGCCCAAGCTGGTCGAGACCTGCAAGCAGTACATGGGTTACGAGCGCGAGACCCTGGAGAAGGTGATGCAGGCGCGCGCCGGGGTGCAGCAGGCCCGTGAGTCCGGCGACGTGGCCGCCCTCGGACCCGCCGAAGCGCAGATGCGCTCGGTGATCGGCAAGCTGTATGCCGTAGCCGAAGCTTATCCGCAGCTCAAGGCCAACGAATCCTTCCAGGAACTCCAGGCGCGCATCACGGGCCTCGAGAGCGCCATCGCCGACCGCCGCGAGTTCTACAACGACAGCGTCAACCTTTACAACACTGGCATCCAGCAGTTCCCGGGCGTGCTCGTGGCGCGCCAGTTCGGCTTCAAGGCAGCAAGTCTGCTCGAGTTCGGCGAAGACGAGAAAAAAGACGTAGACATGAAGGCCCTGTTCAGCTGATCGCGACTGCCTGTGATTCCGTTCCTCGCCCCTGTCTGGATCCGCAGCGCCGACTCCGGCCACTTCTGGCTGCTCGCTGTGGCGGTGTGCCTCGCGGCGGGCGCGGGTTTCTTCGGCGTCTGGCGCTTCTACCGGCGGCTGCAGCTCGTGGAGGACACGCCCAGGTCATTGATCCGTTCCGCCGCCCAGGGTTATGTGGAACTGCAGGGCCGGGCGCGGCTCATGCCCGGCGACCCGATCCTGGCGCCGCTCACCCGCATGCGCTGCTTGTGGTGGTCCTACCGCGTCGAGCGGTACGTGCGCAGTGGCAGGAGCTCCCGCTGGGAGACGGTGAAATCCGAGGTCAGCGACGACCTGTTCCTGGTGGTGGATGACACCGGTCAATGCGTGGTGGACCCGGACCACGCCGAGGTCTATCCCTCCGCCAAGGACGTCTGGTACGGCGACGCCTCCTGGCCCGAGGGCGGCCCGGCACTGGGCGCATCGCGCCTGGCGGCAGGTTACCGTTACACTGAATCGCGCATGCAGGAAGACGACCCGCTTTACGCCCTCGGTGACTTCCATACCCAGGGGCCGGTGACCGGCGCCGACATCGATGAGGAAGTACGCCAACAGCTCGCTGCTTGGAAGAAGGACCAAGCCTGGCTGATCCAACATTTCGACACCAACCACGACGGCCAGGTGGACACGCAGGAGTGGGAAGCGGCGCGCACGGAGGCACGGCGGCTGGTGCTGGAACAGGAACGGGACAACCTGCAGCGTCCGCCGGTGAACGTGCTCAAACGCCCGTCCGACGGCCGGGATTTCATCCTCTCCACCCTGCCCCAGAAGAGTCTGGAAACGCGGCTGCGCCTCTATGCGCTAGGCTGTCTGCTGCTGTTTTTCTGCGCCGGCGCCCTGGGGACCTATCTCCTGAGCGTGCGCCTGTCCTGACGATGCCGCGTGATAAAATTCCAGCGTCATCAGGCTGACGCACCCGCCATGAAAAACCCCCTGCTCGAGTGGGATATCCTCCCGCCCTTCTCCGCCATCCGTCCGGAACACGTGGAGCCCGCGGTGGACGCAGTGCTGGCAGAGAACCACGCGGCGCTGGAGCAAATCGCAGCACTCACTGAGCCCAGCTGGGAGACCTTCGAGGCGCCGCTGGAGGCCCTGGCGGACCGCCTGCATCGGGCCTGGGCGCCGGTGTCCTATCTCAACGCGGTCATGAGCAGCCCGGAACTGCGTGCCGCTTATAACGCCAGCCTACCCAAGCTCGCGGACTACGACACGGAATTCTCCCAGGACGAGCGCCTGCAGCGGGGTTATCGCGCTCTCAAGGAGGGCGCCGAATGGGCCGGCTACGGCCCCGCCCAGCGCAAGCTCGTGGACGACGCCCTGCTGGACTTCCGCCTCGCGGGCGTGGACCTGCCGGCGGACAAGAAGGCGCGGTTCCGCGCGATCATGCAGGAGCTCTCCAAGCTCGAGGCCAGGTTCGAGGACAACGTGCTGGATGCGACGCAGGGGTGGCAGGAACAAGTTACGGACGAGTCCCGTACCGCCGGCATCCCCGCCGACAGCATGCAGCGCGCCCGCCGCGAGGCGGAGGATCGCAAGCTCGAGGGCTGGGTGTTCACCCTCGACTATCCCTCCTATTCCGCCGTGGCGCTGCATGCGGACGACCGCGAACTGCGTCGCGAGATGTACCACGCCTACGCCACCCGCGCCTCGGATCAGGGGCCTATGGCGGGCCGCTGGGACAACGGCCCGGTGATGCGCGACCTCCTCACGCTGCGCGACGAATCCGCGAAGCTCACGGGCTTCCGCGACTACGCCGCCTATTCCCTGGCGGACAAGATGGCGAGCTCGCCGGAGGAAGTGCTGCGCTTCCTGGAAGGATTGGTGGCGCGGGTACGGCCCGTGGCCCAGCACGAACTGCTGGAACTCTCGGAATACGCGCTGGAGCGAGACGGCCTGCAGAAGCTCGAACCCTGGGACCTGGGCTACTACGCGGAGAAACTCAAGGAAGAGCGCTATCACGTCTCCCAGGAACTGCTGCGTCCCTACTTCCCGGCGCCCAAGGTCACTTCCGGCCTCTTCCAGGTGGTGCACAAGCTCTACGGGCTGGCTTTCAGCGAAGTGAGCAGGGCCGACGTCTGGCACCCAGACGTGAAGCTCTACGAGCTCCGCGACGAGACGGGGGGGTTGCGCGGGCGCCTCTATGTGGACCTCTATGCCCGCATCGGCAAGCGCGGCGGTGCCTGGATGGACGAGACCCTGAACCGGCGGCGCACGGCCGGGGGTCTGCAGATCCCCGTGGCCTTCCTGAGCTGTAATTTCCCGCCGCCCCTCGAAGACACGCCCTCGCTCCTCACCCACGACGACGTGGTGACCCTGTTCCACGAGCTTGGCCACTGCCTGCACCACCTGCTGACCCGGGTGGACTATCCCTCCGTGGGCGGCATAAACGGCGTGGCCTGGGACGCGGTGGAACTGCCGAGCCAGTTCCACGAGAACTTCGCCTGGACCCGGGAGGGGCTGGATCTCGTGAGCGGCCACTACGAGAGCGGCGCGCCCCTGCCGGAGGACTTGTACCGAAAGATGCAGGGGGCGCGACATTTCCACAGCGGCCTGCACCTCATCCGCCAGCTGGAGTTCGCACTGTTCGATTTCCGCCTCTATCTCGGGGCGGCGAACGCCCAGGATCCGGACTTCGCGGGCCGCACCCTAGAGGCAACGCGGCAAGAGGTAGCGGTGATACTGCCACCGAAATGGAACCGCTTCGCCCACAGCTTCTCCCACATCTTCTCCGGCGGCTATGCCGCCGGCTACTACAGCTACCTCTGGGCCGAGGTGCTGGCGGCGGACGCCTACGGGGCGTTCGAGGAAGCGGGGATCTTCGACCGCGGCACGGGTCGGCGCTTCATGGCGAGCGTCTTGGAGCAGGGTGGCAGCCGCAAGGCCATGGATCTCTTCGTGGAATTCCGCGGCCGCGAACCCACATTAGATGCTTTCCTGAGATTGAACGGGTTAGCAGCTTGAAAATAGCTTCTTGGGCGAGCCGGTGATTTAGGCGAAACGCCCGCACAGGGAAGTGCGGGCTGGTCATGACACCAGGGATGGATAGAAGGCGTTATCAAATGAAAATTGCATCTTGGAACGTCAACTCTCTCCGCGTCCGCCTGCCCCACGTGCTGCAATGGCTGGACACCGTCCGCCCGGATGTCCTCGCCTTGCAAGAGATCAAGATGACCGACGCGGAGTTCCCGGCGGGCGAGTTCGACCGCCTCGGCTACCAGGCCATCTGTTCCGGTCAACCCACCTACAACGGCGTCGCGCTCCTCTCCCGCGATGAACCCGACGAGGTGGTGACGGCGCTGCCGGACTTCCAGGACACCCAGCGCCGGGTGCTGGGCGCGAAAGTCCGCGGTGTGTACGTGTTGGACCTGTACGTGCCCAACGGCCAGAGCCTGGATTCGGATAAGTACCGCTACAAGCTCGACTGGCTGGCTGAGCTCGACCGGTGGCTCAAGGATCTCGCGCGCGAGCAGCCGAACCTGGTTCTGCTGGGGGATTTCAACGTTGCCCCGGAGGACCGGGACGTGCACGACCCTAAGGCCTGGGAGGGCCAAGTGCTGGTGAGCGAACCGGAACGCAAAGCCTTCCGCGCGCTGTTGCAGCACGGCCTCAAGGACAGCTTCCGCCTGCTGAACGAAGACCCCGGCCACTACAGCTGGTGGGATTACCGTGCCGCCGGATTCCAGCGCAACCTGGGGCTGCGCATCGACCACATCCTGCTCTCGGCGCCGCTGGCGGAGCGCTGTGCCGCCGCCTGGATCGACCGGGAACCGCGCACCTGGGAGCGGCCCTCGGACCACACCCCGGTGCTGGTGGAGCTCACCCTACCCTGAATCCGGCCTGGGGCCGGCGGCCGCATATTCATGGGATATTCGTCCCACCCCCAGTAACGGCGAGGTGCCCCGGGATTCAGACTGTGATGCAGTTAACATAATTTCTTGCTTGGACCTCATTACAATTCTGCGTATGCTCCGGGCAGATTGATTGATGGCTACTTAGGGGAACGTCCGCTACCCGCCACGAGAGCGGGGACGGCGTCACAGGCATCGATGAGCGACTTCAAGACACGCCGCAGCGAATTCGACGTCACCAACCGCGTCAAGGTGAGTGACCCCATAGCCGTGTCCGCGGCGGTACAGGCCATCTATTCCGACCTCTACCCGCGCGGCTCCCTGAAGCCGCTGCGTACCGCGTTCGCGGACTTCGCCCGCATGTACCGCGGCGAGGACCCGCATTTCCACGGTTGCGAGACCACCTACCACGACATGCAGCACAGCCTGGACGTGACCCTGTCCCTCGCCCGCCACATCGACGGCTACGAGCGCAGCCAGCGGCCGTCCCGGCGGCTGGGGGCGAAGCGCGCCGTCGTGGGCATCGTCACCGCGCTTTACCACGACGTGGGTTACCTGCGCAGCACCCGCGACCGGCGCCACCGGGACGGGGCCGAGTACACCTTAAGCCACGTGAGCCGCGGCGGCCATTTCCTGGGGCATTATCTCGACCGGCTCGGGCTCGGCAGCGACGCG
>Ga0070733_10001516_pt1 | contig 17223 bp, 14 predicted proteins | sample Coa_R1_9_FD_66450 | JGI IMG/M metagenome (GOLD analysis project Ga0070733, IMG submission 66450) | Surface soil microbial communities from Centralia Pennsylvania, which are recovering from an underground coalmine fire - Coalmine... | ecosystem: Environmental > Terrestrial > Soil > Unclassified ... | reverse complement strand
CAAGATCGACCGCAAGGGGCAGACGATTCAATACGTCTACGACGCGCTGAACCGGCTGACGCAGAAGAGCTATCCGGACTCGACCACCGCGGCGTATGTGTACGACCTGGTGGGGAAGATCCAGCAGGCGGCCGATCCCACGGGAACGTATGCGTTCGCCTACGACAACATGGGGCGGCTGACCGGGACGACAACGAACTACAGCTTCCTGACCGGCACGACGTTCACGAACGCATACACCTATGACTCGGCGTCGAACCGCACCGGCTACACCGCGCCGGACGGGAGCACGAACACCTACAGCTACGACACACTGAACCGGTTGACCACACTGGCGAACTCATGGGCGGGGTCGTTCGGGTTCAGCTACGACTCGCTGAGCCGGCGGACACAGATGACGCGTCCGAACGGAGTGAACACAAACTACAGCTACGATTCGCTTTCGCGGCTGCTGAGCGTGCTGCACCAGGCGGGGGCGAGTACCATTGACGGTGCGAGTTATACCGTTGATGCTACTGGGAACCGCACATCGAAGACGGATTACCAGGCGGGAGTGACGTCGAATTACAGCCATGACGCGTTGTACGAATTGAAACAAGTGACCCAAGCTACGAACACGACGGAGAACTACACTTACGATCCGGTGGGCAACCGGCTGAGTTCGCTCACGGCGGCGTCGATGAGCTACAACTCGTCGAATGAACTGACGGCAACGCCGAGCACCACCTACACCTACGACGCGAATGGAAACACCACGAGCAAGACCGATTCGACGGGAACTACGAGTTACGCGTGGGACTTCGAGAATCGGCTGACGAGCGTCACGTTGCCGGGAACGGGTGGGACGGTCAGCTTCAAATACGACGCCTCTGGAAGACGCATCCAGAAAGCGTCCACGCAAGGAACGAACACAGCGACAACTATCTACGCGTATGATGGCAACAACATTGCCGAAACGACGTCTGGAACCGGAAGCACTCTCTCTCGTTACGCCCAGGGACAAGGAATAGATGAGCCTCTTGCGCTGCAGCAAGGCGGAGCCACAAGCTACTACCATGCCGACGGAGTTGGCTCGGTCACATCGCTTAGCAACACATCGGGAGCCCTGGCACAGACTTACACATACGATTCATTCGGAAAACCCATAACTTCCAGCGGTTTACTCGCAAACCCGATTCAGTATACTGGCCGTGAGTACGATTCTGAGACCGGGCTGTATTACTACCGCGCCAGATACTATGATTCGTCCGCTGGTCGGTTCTTGAATGAGGATCCGATCAGATTCGAGGGGGGCATAAATTCATACGTATATACGTTCAATGGTCCTGTCGGGTCGATTGATCCTTCCGGCCTCGAGTGTAGTCGACCCAGTTTCAAGACATTGTGGAAAAATTATCCTACCCCAGACGTGTATCCGACGGCGCTACACCCGCCTGGCAAGACGTCGATCTGGGATAAGATTGGAGGAAAGGTAGGTCTGAACGGAAACAATGGTGCGTTCACGAACTCCTGTGCGGTGCGGATGTCATATGCATTGAATGAAAGTGGTTGCAAAATCCCGTACATAAAAGGCAAGACGGTTTCCGGCGCCAACGGAGATTGGTATTTCTTCAGAGTGGCAGATCTCTCGGCATACCTGGAAAGCCAATGGGGCCCTCCGACAGCGAATTCCCCAGACAATTGGAAGACTTCGCTAGCTGGCCAAACAGGCATCATTCAATACGAAATTCAATGGAGTGATGCGACTGGTCATCTCTCTCTTTGGGATGGGGCAACTAATGTCGATGGTCCACATTATGACTATTCCAATCCCGCTACGCGGCACAATGCACCATTCATCGGGATATTTTTTGGCCGCTAAAGTGAGACGCATAAGTCGCCACAGACATATTGAACAAACGTCTGGGCATGAATGCGAAAGACATTGAGGCATCGCGCTTATGAAAACCAAATGCAAGGATGTCCTATTCGCAATCATCGTGGTGTTCGTTGGTGCTTTGTGCGTGCGACCTGCTGTTTTGAATTCGCAGTCGCTAACGAGAAAAACATGGGACTTCAAGGATCAGCAGGGGATTGTGAGAATAGAGTTGATCATTGACCCGTCCTCACCGACCATTCCATCGCTGGGAATACTATACGAGAATGGAGCGCATCCATCTCTATCCGAAGAATCGGGATTCATTCGCGACGTTCTCCGCCAACTTCCAGGGCTTGGCGTCGATCCGCACAATCTTCGCTCCGTTTCTATGCCTGGCTTTGCGGAACCAGAGGTGGCGCAGCGTGTCGCGAATGCGGCACTCCATTCTGAGGCGTGGCAGTCATTTACGACTGTGCGAGGGGGCGCGGAGCGCGTTGTCAAAGATTTACTTAATTCCCTGGGTGCCTATGATGGGTTTAACGCAGCTTTTGAGGAGTACGGGTTGCGAGTAACAGTTGGAGCGATTGAAAAGGTCTCAAGCGCCAAGTGTTTGGACTTGAAGATTTCGGATCCTCTCTGCAGCATTCACCATAACGTCCGAGTTCCAACTGGTGCCAACGTATATCTTGACATCGAAAAAACCGTCGGATCACATGGGAAGGCCACGAGGTGAGTACGACCGGAGGGATTTCCTAATTTCGATTCACACGGGAACCGCACCTCGGTGACCGACCCGGCTGGCAACGTCACCACGTTTGCCTATGACGCCGGGGACCGGCTGACCACCATCACCTATCCGCCCGCGCAATCGGGCGGAAGCGGCACCACATCCACATTCACTTACGATTCGCGGGGCAGGCGCACCTCGGCCACCGACCAGAACGGCCAGACCACCAGCTACGCCTACGACTCGCACACAACAGCAAGCGTAATGGAGTTTCAGAAATCTGCATGGTTGAATCCGAGAATCAGTCGAAGAAGTGAAATCCCTGTCAACGCACCTTCGCACAGCATGCGTTCCTGCGATTAAGGGCTGAGGGCAGGTGTCCTCCAGCGAAGCCTGCAGAAAGATGCTTGCTTCTGCTAAAACACCTTAGGATCAATCCTAATGCGTAGGAAGTGTGATTTGTGGATTGGAATGCTAGAAAATACTCCGTATCTTGGTGATTCCATGAAAAGTAGTCGTGGTTTTACTGCTCTCCTAGGATATAGCTCTTGTTAAGATATTGCAGGTCGAAATAAGTTTAGGTAATCCTGATCCTAGGTACATACACCGTGAAATTGATTGAGCCGAGATAGAGACGAATATGACAGGCTGACTGATGGTCAGGATGCAGGTTTTGGCTTCCTCGCAACGGCGAAGGAGGGGATGCGGGCATGCAGGAACTTCGTGGCGAATTTCGATTGGTCAATCAGCTATCGCGAAAAGCAGCCGAGTTGGTGGCGATTTCAGTTCTGCTGGTTTGTGGCATGATGTCTCCAATTGTTAGCTGGGCTCAGTCCCAAATCCAAGCCAAATCCGGCAATGTGCAGGAATTCAAGTATGACGTCGTTTCAGTCAAGCCAAATAAGATCGGAAACAATTCGACCGTGCGTATCACACCGGACGGGTTGATCGAAATAAATGTCGGACTGCGCGGCCTGATTCGACAGGCGTTTGGAATTGAAGTATTCCAACTATCAGGAGAGCCACCTTGGTTCAAATCCGAAAGATATGATCTCGAAGCCAAAATGGACGAGTCCGTCGCGGATGGATTGCAGAAGCTATCCCCGGATGAGAATAAACTTGCCCGGCAACAAATGCTTCAGGCACTTTTGGCGGATCGATTTGGGCTTGTGATTCACCACGAGCAGCGGGACTTCCCGTTATACAAGCTGGTCATCGCGAAAAACGGCCCCAAGCTTCAAGAAGCGAAGCTAGGCGACACTTATGCCAATGGAATCAAGTACCCGAACGGCCCAGGAGGGGCGGGTGCGATTCAAATGCACATGACTGTGAAGGGGCAATTAGAGACAGAGGAATTTAAAGGCCAGGCGATGTCCATTGGAGATTTATGTCAGTCCTTGGGACGCATATTGAACCGCCCCGTTCTCGATAGGACAGGGCTGGTTGGAAGGTACGACGTTACGTTTGAATTCGAGGTGGATTTACCAAATCCGGCGCAGCCAGATGCCCTAACAGATCCGGGTGCCCTCACGCTGTTCGCAGCTATCCAACAGCAGCTTGGATTAAAGTTGGAGTCAGGGAAAGGCCCGTTCGACGTCATCGTTATTGATCACATTGAGCGACCCACAGCGAACTAGCGACGGCGCGATATCATGATTCAGGAAATTATATGTTCAGACCTCATCCACTCGACTGCATCGCAGCACCATAACCGTGAGAAGCAAGGAGAATCGTGCAGTAGGTCCAAAGGTCCGTGCGAGTTGTCTTGAGTTACGTTCCTCGCTGGTGACATCTGGTGCCCAGCCTCCGCTTTGGGATAGATTTCAAATTGGAGGCTAATCTGGAATGAACATCCTAGCAGCAATCAGACGTGAGCATCGGAAGCTCGAAAAGCAAGTCGGCAGGCTTCAGCGACGATTGAAGGGACTGAAGTCCGCAGCCGAGGCTCTCGGCCATTCTGCGAGTGACGAACTCGGCAAAGCACGGAAGAGAGTCCTATCGGGAGCAGCAAGGGCAAAGATTTCGGCAGCCGCGAAAAGACGATGGGCGAAAGTGAAAGCGGGAGCGAGGAAAGCCGCGAGTTAGACAATTTTGGGAGAGGCGGCGGCCAGACGTAATATTGCGTTGGCGAGAAATCAGCGAAAGGCAATCGAATGCGACGAATGCGGTTGTTTGTTGGCGTGACGACTAAGGTTTGGTCTTTCGGAAGACAACACAGTAAATTAGGTGAAACGCATCGCGGCTGGGCCAATCGTTGTAGACGGTCTCCACCTCGAATCCGGCGGCTGTGAGTTCACTGATAAGGATTTTTTGCGGAACGCCATGTCCGCCTCGGTTTTTGGGGACGCCCTCTGGAATCGTTGTTTCCTTGTACGGGTCCTCGTCAATCACTGCCAACCGCCCTCCAGGCTTTAACGAGCGGAAAAGGCTTGCGTCGATTTCAGCCGGTCTTGTGAGGTGATGATACACTAGCCTCATAAATATGGAGTCACAGCACCCGGGCGGAAGGTTTGTGTCGGTTTCGGCAGCTTTGACGGCAGAGACGTTCCCCTCCTTCGCCGCCAGTTCTTCAAGGTGGGCCAGCGCTGTCGCATCGAGCTCCGTACTATAGGTTTTCCCTGAAGGGCCGACGCGGTGCGCCGCCGCTAGCGTCAATTTGCCATTGCCCGCTCCGATTTCCGCTACCACAGTGCCGGAGTGCCAGTTCAACAATCTAGCCAGCCGGTCGGCTTCCTGCTGAAGGGTGTCTTGCCCACGGCAAGGTGCAACGCCTAATGTGCAGAGAGCTAGCGCGACGATAAAGGAGCGTCGTAGCATAAGGCGAAGCCGGTCAGCGGAATACTATCCGCACAATAAAAGAAATTCAAACCGACCCCCTACTAAAAAACAAGGGTCAACTAGCGAACACTTGGAAACACATGTCGAGTCTGTGCGTTTCTCAAGCGTTAGAGAAATCAATAGCCAAGGTGGTGCAAATAACCAACGCCTACTGCGGCAATCAGGCAATAAATGCCGAAAAGGTACCAGCGCCCGACCTCAAGCCATCGACTCAGCCATTTCAGTGCAATCAGGCCAGCGAGGAACGCGAACACCGCCCCAAGTAGGCTAGGAAATGCCGCTGCTGCAAAGGCCGCTGTTCCGTTCGTGTGTTGGTCATGCACGACCCGCATTAATTCGCGCACCACCACTACTGGAGTCAGCACCACAGCCAGCGCAAAACTGAACATTTCGGCGCGTGACTTTGCTACCCCTAAGAGCATCCCCGCAGAGATTGTGGCACCAGACCGGGAGAATCCCCGAAATGGCAAACAAAGTCCCTGCACGGCTCCGACAATCCCGGCTTCTCTGGCGCTCAGGTCGGTTGTTTTGGTCAAGCCTACAGCCGATTTTCTCTTCTCGACGATGCCTGCAACGAGAATCAAGATTCCCACAAGAGCTAGAGCCGGAGCAACGAGTTCGAGATGGCTGAACAAATCCTCAATCTGCGCGAGCGGGAAGTGGCGAAAAAAGGTCTTCTCGATGACCTTGATGAGGGCTTCGCCAATCAATCCGGTGAGGGCAGTCGCCAACACGACAAACCCAGCAAACTTCTTAAAAGAAGCTATGCTTTGGAAGTAGATGTCGCGCCACTGCCTCCAAAAGTAGACGATGACCGCGAACATCGTGCCCGTATGCAGCATGACCAGAAGCAAGGTCATTGGTGGTGAAGAGACGTCAAGGCCGAACAGCTTCTCAATTACCACGACATGGGCGGAACTCGACACCGGAAGCAGTTCCGATAAACCCTGCACGATAGCAAGGATGAGAATGTGCAGAAGAGACATTTCTGAATTCTAAGCCAGATTCGCGCTAAGCAGAAACCAGCATCGTGGTTGGACGGTTCCGTGAGCGGGCACTTGCACAGATACAAAGGCTCCGAGATGAAGCTAAGAGTGATGGGAGTTTAGTGAGAGACAAGAAGGCGGTATTGAGCCTGATGTGCTCATCGAGCCTTTTGGCTCCTCGCGCGATGTCTAGCCGCATGACCGAGATGCCGCCTTCTTCTTCATAACGTCCCATTTCCAGTATCTTCTCACACTCTAATGCGAAAGGAAGTTAAGCGCAGAAAGGCAACCCTCTGCAGTCTTCTCAAAGGAAAGTTGCGATCTCGTGTAGTTCCTTTTTCGAGATTTTTGGAACAACAGCGTCTTCCGCCGGATAGCCAACAACCAGAAGTAAGAAGGGTTTCTCATGTGGAGGGCGGGCCAAGATTGGATTAAGAAACGCCATGGGACTGGGGGTATGAGTAAGCGAAACGAGGCCCGCCATGTGAACGGCGGAAATCAACATCCCAGTCGCGATGCCCACTGACTCCATTACGTAGTAATTTTTGGCTTTCTGTCCACTGGGAGTAAGGCTGTAAGTCTGTGCGAAAACTGCGATCAGAAGCGGAGCCGTTTCCACATACGGCTTGTGCTCGTCGGTCCCAAGTGGGGCAAGGGCCTCCAACCATTCTTTTGGCGCACGTTCGTTGTAAAAAATGTGTTCTTCCTTCTCCGCGGCTTCGCGAATTCTGCGCTTGATATCCTGATCAGTGACCACAACAAAATGCCAGGGTTGAAAATTGGCGCCGCTTGGCGCGCTCCCGGCCGTTCGTAAACAGTCATTAATCACTTCGAGAGGGACAGGGCGACTGGAAAACTGTCGCACGGTTCTACGGCGAAGCATCTCGTCTCGAAATGATCGAGCGCGAGTTTTCATCTCTTCGATAGAGAATTCGCGATATGTGGTCAAAGGAAGGAACACCGGTGCGGCCATTTAAGACGCCTCCTGCTGCAAACATACAATGGTCACGTTCCGGAAATCCAGATTGGTCCCAACTACAGTAAGGCGCAAGATGGAAATTACATCACCCGGTGTGCGAGACCATTCTGGTTTCGCTCTGTGCTCGATTCCAAAAAATGGAATTCGCTTGAGCGGATTGCCGGGATTTGGAGAAGTCGAATCGGATGATCACATTTATATTTTGGTCTATCATATAAGAGTTCTTGCGGGCCGTGAAAATTCGCGGCGGGGAGGCAACCTAAAATGAATCTCAGATCATGGGAGCTCATGATCCTTTCTGTTTTCTTATTGGGGCTTGGTTTGGCGCCGCAGAACACGCCGGTTGACTCCGCTCCCTCCATTGGAATAAACATCGGCGACAAAATGCCATCCTTCACCGGTCTTGATCAATTCGGGCATGAAGTTTCCAGCGGTACACTAAGAGGACCGAACGGCACGGTGCTTTTGTTCTTCCGTTCAGCCGATTGGTGACCATTCTGCAAAGCGCAGCTGGTCCAGCTGCAAAACGCAAAAAATCGCTTCGAGGCTCAAGGAATTAAGTTGGTGGCCATCAGTTATGACAGTCCTGCTATTTTGAAGGACTTTGCCGAGCGCCACAAGATTGAATACCTTCTGCTGTCTGACCCCGATTCCAAGATCATCACACGTTTTGGCGTGCTTAACACCGAGGCCGCCGGAATGACGAAGGGAATGGCGCTGCCCGGATACTTCTTTGTCGATACCAGCGGCTCGATTCGAGAAAAATACTTTGAGGTGAGCTACACGGATCGCTTTACGGGAAACAACGTTCTAACCAGGATATTTCCTGAACTTGCCGAGGGCGTCAGCCACGCAGTGGAAGCTCCGCACATCTCTCTGGAGCTTCGCCAGTCGGACAGCACTGTCTTTCCAGGGAATCGCATTAGCCTCACTGCAAGAATTGACCTTCCACCAGGCGTTCACGTGTATGCCCCTGGCGTAACAGGTTATAAGCCGATCCAACTCGAAATCAGTCCGTCGCCTGAAATTCAACTGATTCCACCTACCTATCCCGCCGCGAAAATTCTCTATCTGGAGGCGATCAAGGAAAAGGTTCCGGTATTCTCCGGAAAATTCCAGATCGCCTCCGACCTGAAAATCGCAGCAACTCCCGACGTGATGAAGTCCCTTGGCGAAAAAGGCAGGACCATCAGCGTCACCGGCCAGTTGAGTTATCAAGCGTGTGATATGACTAAATGTTTTGTGCCCACGTCCGTACCTGTCAACTGGCAACTGGAGATCTTGCCTCTGGACCGCCAACGGTCGCCGGAAGCGATTCGACACAGATAACCGAGCGCACTTTTCTGAATGCGAAAACACAGAGTGTTAACCCAGGTTTACTTTGGAGCCGGGATGGATTACCACGGCTTCAGGCTTCTCAATGTTTTCTTGGGCCAGTAGGGAGAAAGTGACGAGGATAACTGCGATGGCTGCTACGTACTTCATGAACATATGCAGAACTCCTTTTAAGGCAATCAAGGTGTCACAGGTGGTGCTCCCGTCGAGTCCATGACCTCACATGGGACCAACTTTTTCGGCAAGCTCGTTTCTAAGTTGAGAAGGCTACATGATTCTAGCCTATGTATGAGGACTTAGAACCAATTGCAAATTTGAAGTTTGGCGAACTAATGGAGTGTGTAGCCCCTGACTGCATACTGGTCCAAAGGAATGCGGACCGAACCCACAGCATCGGTTCTCTTGTCGTGGACGATCACGTACAGAAGCGCGGCCCCGGGTTTCGGCTGGAGTCTTGCCAAGGTGTTGATCCCTCGTTTCAGGGCTTCGCTGTACTTTGCTTCGGTAAGCTCTAGGCTTACTGGCTCGGTAGTCAGATCCAGAATCTTGTTCTCGGCGGTGAGCTGGAACAGCAGCACTTCAAAGTCGGTCTTCCATCCGTCGCCGTGGTTGGTGAACAGGTTTTGCGCGCTCAGAAAAACCCGTGCTTCTACCGTGGAAGCGGTGGCGGTCATTGTGAATTGGGACTAATTTTTACAGCGCTGTCGATTATGGGTATGCCTTTTTCGTGGGCTCGGGCATTAAAGGCGGCGACGTCCGACATCACTGCTTTGATTTTCGCCTGCCAATCGGCCCACTCCTTGTCGAGCTCCGCAACCCGATCTCGCTCCCCGGTGGTGAGGGCGCCATCTTCGACAGTGGTTTGGAGGAAAGCGTATTGATCGGCAAGGCCATGGCGAAAATTGACTTCATCCTGCTGTGTTTTTTCCTTCACATCAAGCAAGCGCGCCTCGATGGAATCTATGGCAACGCGGATGTCTTTGATGGATTTATCAAGCTCGACGATATCAGGGCGATCGTGGTTGCGCTCTGATAGAGCATTCAATTGATCGCGAACGCTGCGCAGAGTGATCATCGCGTGATTGATATCGTTGATCCGGTCGTGGATGGATTTTGCCGCCTCAAACGCCGCCTTCCCTTCGGGTGCTGAGTGCGGGACTCGAGGGTCGCCCTGCACTTCAAACGATTCCGTAGCGCTCTTCGCGCCGAGGGAGAGCTTGAGATTGTAGGTGCCGGCAGAGGCGATATAGCCCGATGGTGCTCTCGGAGAGTAGATGCCCGGAACGCGCACGGGCGGATCGGAGCGTAAATCCCAGACGACCTGATTCATTCCCTGCTTGACGGGGAGAGTTTGTGGCGGGGCCGGCGGCGCGCCCGGGAACGCGGGAACTTGCGGAGACTCACCCGGCCGCGGCTTGCTTGAGAACGAGCGGATGACCGCGCCACTGGAGTCGAGGACTTCGAGCTTGAGCTCCTGTGAATCGTCCGGCTTCGCGCTGAGAATGTAGCGAATGATGGCGCCATTTGGCGGATTCTTGCCCAGCGGGGAGCCGGTGGGGACGGAAAATCCTCCTCCAGGCAACAAAAAAGTAGTGCGCGGCGCGAAGAGATGCAAATCCGAGTGGGCAACTTGATCGCTCCATGCCTCTATCGGGCGGATGTCGTCCAGAATCCAAAATGCGCGACCTTCGGTGCTAGCCACCAAATCGTAATCGTGTATTTTTAGGTCTGTGACCGGAACGCGCGGGAAATTTAGCTGTAGAGATTGCCAGTTGCGTCCACCGTCGAGTGAATACCAGATAGCGTTTTCCGTGCCGGCGAAAAGAAGGTCTTTCCGCTTGGGATCTTCGCGAACAACGCGGGCGGGCATGTCCTGAGGCAGGCCGCCACCAAGATCGGTCCAGGATTTGCCGTAGTCGGTGGTCTTGAAAATGTGGGGCGTGTTGTCGTCAAACTTGAAGCGGGTAAAGGTGAAGTACGCAGTGCCTGCGTCAAAAGGCGAGGCCTCGATAGCGTTGACCTGACCCTCCGACAAACCCTTTGGTGTGACGTTTGACCAAGTTTTTCCACCGTCGCGGGTGAGCTGCACAAGACCATCGTCCGTGCCGACCCAGATGGCGCCCTGTGCGAGCGGAGATTCCACGATGTAATAAATCGTACCGTAGACCTCGCCGCCCGCGCCCTCATTTGTAAACGGAACGCCGCCGAGTCCCTGATGTGCTTTGTCGTTGCGGGTCAGGTCAGGAGAAATTGGCATCCAAGTGAAGCCGCGGTCCGCTGATCTAAACAGGACATTTCCGCCATGATATATAACTTTGTGATTGAACGGAGACGTGGCGACTGGCGCGTGCCAGTTGAAGCGATACTTCTGGAGATCGCTCGGTTCGGCGAGTCCGAAAGCGGGCCACTCCATCACGTTGCGGCTTTTGTTCGTTTGCGTGTCGGTCTCGTCGAGGTTCCCCTGATAGCCCGTGGCGTATAGGTAACGCGGATTCTTTGGATCGAAGGCGAAGCTGGCGCTTTCCCCGCCTCCCACAATTTTCCAATCCTGGCGGTCGATGCCGGCTCCGAAAACTCGGCTGGGCACGGCAACGGGAGTGTTGTCCTGCTGCCCGGCGTAAAGGTTGTAGGGAAAAAGGTCATCCACTTCGACGCGGTAGAACTGCGCGGTGGGTTGGTTCATCTGAGTGGACCATGATTTCCCGCCATCGAAAGTGACATCGCCGCCGCCGTCATTGGCATTGGCCATGTTGAGGGGATTGTTGGGATTGATCCATAGCGCATGATTATCGCCGTGGGGCGCGGGAAGAGTTTGGAAGGTGCGGCCGCCATCGATGGATTTTTCGACCGGCGCGTTGATCACGTAAACAACGTCGGAGTTCTTGGGGTCGGGCGTAACCACGGTGTAATACCAAGCACGGGCGCGTGTGACGCGGTCTTCGGAAATGCGGTGCCAGGTTTTTCCGGCATCCTCGGAGCGGTATAAACCGCCTTCATCTGATTCGATGTTGGCGTAGAGGCGGTCAGTATTCGAGGCTGAAACACCGATGCCAATTTTGCCCATCACTTTGGGAAGGCCTTCGGTGAGGGGCGTCCAGTTGTCTCCGCCATCGGTGGATTTCCAGATGCCGGAGTGCGGGCCGCCGCTGCGAACTTGCCAGGGCGTGCGCTGATGGTCCCAAAACGCAACATAAAGAATGCGCGGGTTGCTGGGATCCATGGCCATATCACTCGCGCCCGCGCTAGGATCGACGAAGAGGATTTTCTTCCACGTTTTGCCGCCATCCGCGGAGCGATATACGCCACGGTCGTCGGACGGGGTCCAGCGCGAGCCTTGAGCCGCTACGTAAACGAGATTCTCATCCCGCGGATGGATGAGCACCTTGGAAATTTGGCGCGTCTTTTCGAGGCCGATGTGCGTCCACGTTTTCCCAGCGTCGGTGGATTTGTACATGCCGTCACCAAACGACGAGGATTGTCCGCGCACGGGCGCTTCGCCCATTCCGACGTAAATCACGTCGGGATCATTGTCGGAAACGGCGATGGAGCCGACCGAGCCGGTCAAGATGAATCCGTCGCTGATGTTGCGCCAGGAGTTGCCGCCGTTTTCTGTTTTCCAAACGCCGCCGCCGGTCGCGCCCATGTAGTAGACCAGTGGCTGCGACGGCACTCCGGTAATCGCGGTGGCACGTCCACCGCGGAAGGGGCCGACGTTCCGCCATTCGAGGGCCTGGAAAGGGCTCAATTCATTGGTGTCATTCCTGCCGGCCTTAAGCTGAGATTTTTCGCTGGCAGCGAATTGCTGTGTCTTTGCGAACAAGGCGGCTGCGAAAACCGTTGAGAAGATAAGTGTGATTGAGAAATGGGCACGTCGGTGCATGGAAACTTTCCTCCTTGGAAGGCGGAACAATGTCACGGTTCGAGGATGGGGTCAACGGTCGCTGATCATGGTGGAACCCCTAGCCTTCCTGATTCTGTGAAACATCAGGTGGTCCGAGGTGTTTCGCCCGGTTCCTTCGTCGCCGTCCGTATCCGGCCAGAGAATCCTGCGCGGGGCAATTCGCGAGCCCGCAATGCCCAGAAGAACACCAGGAAGTACAGCACCGTCGCGAAAACGGGCACGAACACCGCGTGCGCTTCCACGGTGCCGCGGCCGAAAAGCATCATTGTGAACGCAATCCCGGGCAACAAGGCCGCCTCTCCAGCGAGCAGAAAGAATACGGCGATACCTGACGCCAAATTACTGGTCGAGTGTCCGCTCAGAGCTTCTGTGACTTGTTGAAGTAAAAAGTCGCGCGCGAACAATATCGAAACTACGCCGAAAAGGGAGACATTCGCGGCCCACAATATTGCGCGAATCAGTGGGCGGCGAGAATGCGACGACATAAGCTTTCTGTATCCTTCCGAGGCAATTATCCATCGGGATAAAGGTAGCCGCAAATGAATTTCCAGAATAACATTCGCCTTCTGGTCTGAGAACACATCAAGAGGTGGAAGATGGAAGGGCTTGTATACCTTTCAATTCTGGCGTTTTTTATTGCCGGCGGTATCGAACTCGCGTCAAACAGAAGTCGTGCCGCAAAACTTCGCTGCTCCATTCCGATAATTCTGGGAATCGCTTCCTTTTTCCTGAATTTTGAGCAGTACGTTGTATATAACCTGACACCAAGTTTGTACGAGACTTTCCGTCTCGTGATGACGATTCTCTCTGCGATAATCGCTTGCTCCGGTCTTTTCATTACTTACTCTCGCCGAAGCAGCACCATTTTGGTCGCATGCGGGGGGTTACTGGTAACTTTCATGTGGATGTTCAGCCGCATCGTTTTTTGAACTCGACCGCACATTCAGGGGCGTGTGACGAAATTCCTGACCAACCGCACGCTCCCCGTTGCTCCCCACTGAAATCCCTTGGTGGTATCATCCCCGCATGCGGGCGAAAGAAAACAGGAAGGACCGCGGCCAAATGCCACATGGCTGCGGGTTATCTCATCGTCATGCCCAGGACCATCTACCTACCAATCGAGCTCAAATACTTGTGAGATTGGGACTTATTGCGAATCAGTGGTCGCCAAGAACTTCAAATGCAATTCCGGGGCGAGGTAGATGCCCGGCATTAGTCGTGATTCAGATTCATTGAACTTAGAGCAATGTAAGCGTAGGATGCGCGAAATGAGATCCTAACTCGGAGGTCTTCGGATATATGAGTGACAAAATAGTTCCGAGGGCCTTAATACTGATGGCGGGGATCCTATGCATTGGTGTACTTGCTGGTTGCGGTAGTGAGACAACTACGCAGCCGCCACCCCCACCTCCTCCTGCCGCAGCGCTCAGCGTCAGCTCGTCGCACACAGAGATTTTCCAGGCTGGTCAGCAGGGGGCGACCTATAGCGTGACTGTCACAAACGCCGGACCGGGGCCGACTAATGGCTCGACTGTTACTGTAACGGACTCGGTTCCAACAGGGATGACATTTGTATCCATGGCGGGAAGTGGGTGGACTTGCATGTCGAACTCGTGCACCCGGAGCGATCTACTTTCCGCTGGAGCGAGCTACCCGTCAATCACGACAACGGTGAATGTAGCGGCAAATGCGACTTCACCGGAAACAAATCAGGTAAGTGTTTCAGGTGGCGGTTCGGCGCCGGCCAACGGGGGCGACCCTACAACGATAAGTATTGTAGGGGCTCCAACCTTTTGCACAAATCTGCCTTCAGGGAACGAATCCGCTCTGAAAGGTCAGTATGCGGGAGTCACCCAGGGCTGGCAGGGGGCAGCACCCAGCGCGATAGCGTTTAGTGTGGCGTTGGATGGTGCCGGGAAAGTTGTGGATCTTGGCCAGGGAACCGGAGGCGACCTGGACGTCAACGACGCAATCAGTGGCGCCAGGCACCTCACAATCTTGTCGGCCGGGAGCTACTATACGGTCGGGCCGGATCCGGGCTCGGCGAGATTCCTTGTAGCAGGCGCATCCGGGTTCGTGGGGTGCTTGCAACTTCAAACCGTCGGCGGACCATTCACGTTCACCATCGCGCCGGGAGCGTTCGCATCTGGAGTCGCAACGAAAGGCGCGCTCCTCCAAATCAACAGTCAATCAAGCCCCAAGTCGCAGGTCGCCGGTGAGCTGAGACTTCAGGATCAAAATGCGTTCGGCTCTGGCGACACCACAGCGCTCCACACGAACTATGCGCTCGGTGAGCATGGAGGAACTCCAAATGGACGGTATGCAATGGCGGGGGCATTCGTCTTGGACCCAGCGAGCGGATCTATAACCTCAATCACGGCGGACCAAAACGAGGCCGGCGTAGCTTCCGGCACCTTCGGGACAGGGAGTATCAGTTCGGTGTCTCGTTCGGATGGACGTGCGTCGGTTTCCTTCACGGCCGGCGGGGCGCCGGGTACGGCCAGCAATAGTGTTTTTTACATTGTGAATCCAGACGAGATATTCATTCTGGGAACTGATTCTTGGGGGCCGAGCCGCCCAATTCGGAGCGGCCAGGCCATTGTGTCCTCTAGTTCATTCACGGCCGCATCAGTTGCAGGCAATCACATCATCCACATCACAGGACAGTTTCCCTGTACGAATGGAAGCTATTCCGGGCCGTGTGCCATCGGTGAGCTTGGATTGTTGACTCTGAACAGCAGCTCATCGGCTGCCGGACAAGTCACAGGAATTGTATTCCGATTCGACATTCAGAACGGTACTCAAATCCAGACTTTCAATTCTGGCAGCCCGGGATCATTTACACTTGCAAGCTCCACAGGGCGAGTGACACTTGGGAACATGGGGACAAGTCCGCCTGTTCTGTATCTCGCAAGCCCCACGACGAACTCGGAACCGGTCACGTTCTTCATTGTAGGGACCGACGCTGCCGCGAGCTTTGGGTACGCCGAACAGGGAGCCAACGCATCCATTTCCAACGCTTCACTCGGTGGGCGATATTTTGTCCTTAATGATGATTCTGGCGACCCGACCGTGTGGTCGCAAATCGCGGTTCTCTCAAACTTTCCCTATGCTCCCGACGGAACGTGGGATTATACCTGGAGCGGTTCGCAACTCTTGGATGCCGATGCCAATGAGTACAGCGCTGGACTCAACATAACGAACCTGGATCCCAATAACAATCCGGCCCCGGGCTTAGGGACTGCGGGGGTCGGTGTAGTTGCCATCACGAATGGTAAGAGGATTCTTTGTCTGTTGGAGGGAGGCCAGTTCTCCAAGGATGTTACCGCGGGCGGTAAGGCGGCGATAATCGTAATCGCGGAGCCCCAGTAGGGGACTTACCACGAACATAGGCTGAGTCAATCATGCCTCATCTCAGCATGGGGACGAAAGAAAACAAAATACGCCGAATGGCTAGACCATGCGACGAGAATCGCAAGAAATAGAAGCCGTTAAAGCGGGACACGAAGCCAGGAATGCAGCCCTCCGGCGAGTTTTCCTTGAGAAGGGGACTGACCTTGCAGAGACCCGGCTTATCGAATGTCATTTTTGGGCTAGGACAGAACAAGATTCCGAGAACTTGGCTCGTTCCCTAAAGAGCCTCGGGTTTCGGATATTAGTGGAGGGTCCAGCGGCATCGGAAAGTGATCCGTCACGATGGAATATAGAAGCAGGAATTCACCAATCCATCGAACTGACGATGCGACCCGAATTCACGGATGAGGTTGTTCGTCTGGCAAATTCCCATACTGCCGAATACGATGGTTGGGGAACTTCGATCTGACCTTTCCTCCTCTCGATTCAGTATGGCCGCCGCCAAGTGCCACATGGCTGCGGGTTACTTCATCGCGATAACCAGAACGATCTACCTGCCCATCGATCCTAACTCGTGGTGAGATGGGGGCTTATTGCGAAGACCAGACTGAGGAACTCCATAATCCGGCGCGCCTGCCTTGGGCGCACCGAACCCGACTCCAACACCTCCGCCCGTCACTTCTAACTACTAACGTTTCCAACAAATCGGGGAATCTGCTTTTCGTTCAAAACTAACCCGAATGGAATGAAAACGTTGGATTCGTGCACAGTTGGTGCACAGTCGTGGCTGCGATTGGGTTCCTCGGTCAGTCCTTCAGCGAGCTGAATGCCCTTTGGATCACCAGCGGACACCACGCCAGCGGTCAAGCTGGTCAGATTTGGGCCATGCCGCCATCGACGAAGAGTTCGATGCCCGTGACGTAGCTGCTTTCGTCGGAAGCAAGGAAAGAGACCACCTTGGCAACTTCGTCCAAAGTTCCTGTGCGACCGAGGGGTATGTTGACCACGGCGCTGTCCGCGTATTGTTTGATTTGTTCGTCGGTCAGGCCCAGCGAATTGCGATAGCCCGGAGAAGGAATCACGCCAGGACTCACAGCGTTCACGCGGATTTTACGGTCCTTGAGATCCGAGGTGAAGGTGCGCGCGAAGGACCGCACGGCCGCTTTGGATGCGCTGTATACACTGAGCGCCGGCGATCCAGTGACCGAAACGATGGACGCATTCAGGATGATGGAGCTTCCATCC
>Ga0070733_10001515_pt1 | contig 17230 bp, 15 predicted proteins | sample Coa_R1_9_FD_66450 | JGI IMG/M metagenome (GOLD analysis project Ga0070733, IMG submission 66450) | Surface soil microbial communities from Centralia Pennsylvania, which are recovering from an underground coalmine fire - Coalmine... | ecosystem: Environmental > Terrestrial > Soil > Unclassified ... | reverse complement strand
CCGCGCAGATGGTGAGGCCGTAAGTCGCGTTTTCGACATTGCAGCCACAGTGGATGCGGCCTGCATCGTCCTCAACGGCCGCGCCCACCTTGAACTTGGAAAACGGCGCGTGGGCGTTTTCGCGGGCCTGAAGAGCTGCTGAAATCAGCGGGTCCATATCTAAGCCCGGTGCAAATCAGTCCGTTGCAAACGAGGCAGGACGCGCCGCAACAGTTCGATCATCGTACCCTGAACGCGCTGCCCCACTTCCAGCACTTCCTTGTGATCGAGCTTCTGATCCGTTACCCCGGCGGCAAGGTTCGTCACGCACGAAATCCCCAAAATCTTCATCCCGAGTTGATTCGCCGCGATCGCTTCAAGCGCCGTCGACATACCCACAAGATCCGCCCCGATCGTTCTGAGATAACGGATCTCGGCGGGCGTCTCGTAGCTCGGGCCTGGCAGCGCCGCATAAACGCCCTCCGGCACGTCCAGGCCGATCTCGCGGCCCGCGTCCCGCGCGATCTCCCGATAACGCCTCGAGTACGCCTCGCTCATATCCGGGAAGCGCGGCCCGAGGGAATCGTCGTTCGGTCCGGTAAGCGGGTTCTGCCCCAGCAGATTGATGTGATCGGAGATCAGTACGAGTGTGCCTGGGCCGTATGACGGATTCACGCCACCTGCCGCGTTCGTCAGAACAATCGAATCGATCCCGAGGGTCGCGAGCTTCCGAATTCCGAAGACCACTTGCCGAGCGGTATAGCCTTCGTAGAGGTGGGCGCGGCCTGCGAGCGCGGCCATCGACAAACCGTCGATCGTGCCGACCACGAGTTTGCCGGCGTGCCCCACGGCGGTGGATTGCGGCCAACCGGGAATGTCGGCATAGGAAATCGCGGTTTGGTCTTCCAGCTTATCGGCGAAGGCCCCCAGTCCGCTCCCCAGCACTACCGCCACCCGCGGCCGCAGGGTTAAAAAGGCGTCTGACCCCTTTTTATTACCCAGACCAGTCAAAGTAGTATTCCCGCTATGCAGGCGGACATGAAATTCGCCATCGTACCGGCCGCCACCGCGCGCATCCCCAAACGGGCCAGATCGGACTTCCGGCTCGGCGCCAGCGCTCCAATTCCGCCCACCTGGATCGCAATGGAGCTGAAATTGGCGAATCCGCAAAGCGCGTAGGTCGCGATCGCGAACGAGTGCGGGTCGAGCTGGTTCTTGATCTTGCCCAAATCGATAAATGCGATGAATTCGTTGGTGACGAGCCGTTCGCCGAGCAATCTTCCGATCGACGCGCAATCGTTCCAAGAAACCCCGAGCATCCACGCCACCGGCGCGAAAATATATCCGAACAGCTGTTCCATCGAACTCGGGATCCAAGTCACCAGGCCGTGCGCCCACGCGAAAACACCGTCGGCCAGCGCGATCAGAGCCAGAAACGCGATCAGCATCGCCCCGATGTTCAGGCACAACTGCAAGCCATCGCCGGCACCCTGCGCGGCCGCGTCGATAATGTTGACGGATTTGTTTTCGATCTTCACGTCGACTCTGCCTGCCGTAACCGGTATGCCGACCTCCGGCTGGAAAATCTTCGCCAGCATGATCGTCGCCGGCGCCGTCATGATTACGGCCGTGAGCAGATGCTGAATCTCCACATGCGCCATCTTGACGTAAGCCGCCATCACCGCGCCGGATACGTGCGCCATGCCGCTGACCATGATGGTGAACAGTTCGGACTCGGTCAATCCGGGGATAAAAGGCCGTATGGTCAGTGGCGCTTCCGTCTGCCCCATGAAGATGCTCGCCGCGACGTTCAGCGATTCGGCGCCGCTCGCGCCCATCACTCTCTGCATTACGATCGCAAAAGCTTTCACTACCCACTGCATGATGCCGAGATAGTAAAGAATCGAAAAAAATGACGCGATGAAGATGATGATGGGCAATACCTGGAAGGCGAATACGGCTCCGAGGGACCCGCTGGACTTCCCCAGCACATCGCCGAAAACAAACGCGCTGCCGTACTCCGCGTAACCCAGCATCGCAGTGACCGCCACACTGGCTGCCTGGAATAACTTGCTGGCGCTGGTTTTCAGAACGATAATCGCGAAAGCGAACTGCAGGCCAAGGCCCCAGAAGAGGACGCGTAGTTTGATGTCGCGTTTATGGCGTGAGCACAACCACGCGACGGCCAGGATCGCAACCAGACCCAGCAGCCCTGTAAACCGGCCCATCAGGCGCAGGCCAACGGCCTACTCCACAACACTAGCCGACGACCTCGAGAATCAACTCCCGCTCCTCCGGCCGCGCGCCAGAAATACGAAAAGCGTCCTCCACCAGATCGGCTGCTTCGTCCAGATTTTCTTCGCCGGTGTAATAGAGACGGCAAAGCACCGAGCCCGCTTCCACTTTCTCGCCGGCCTTCACTTCCAGGATCACGCCGACCGCGGGATCGATCGCGTCTTCCTTGCGGCTGCGCCCCGCGCCCATCATCTGCGACGCGCGTCCGATGTCTTCCGCCATAATGGCGCTGACAAAACCGGCGCGCGGCGAAAGAATCTCGCGCATTCCGGTGGCATTCGGCAGGAGTTCGAAACGGTCCAGCGCCTGCGGATTTCCGCCCTGCGCCTCCACCACCTCTTTGAACTTGCGGTAAGCCGAGCCGTCCATCAGCTTGTCTTCGGCGAGCTTGCGGGCCTCGTCGAGCGTGGGGGTGATTCTGCCGAGATAAATCATACGCGCCGAGAGCTCGAGACTCAGCCGCGTCAAATCCGCCGGACCGGCTTTCTGCAGCGTCTGCGACACTTCCATCACTTCGAGCGCGTTCCCGACCGCATAACCGAGCGGCTGGTTCATATCAGTGATCAGCGCCTGCACCTTCTTGTCGAGCCGGCGTCCGATGCCCACCATAGCTTGCGCCAATCGCCGGGCTTCCACCTGCTTTTTCATGAAAGCGCCGTTGCCTACCTTCACGTCGAGAACCAATGCGTCGAGCCCCTCGGCCATTTTCTTCGACATGATGGACGAGGCAATCAGCGAAATCGCTTCCACCGTGCCTGTCACGTCGCGAAGCGCGTACAGACGCTTATCCGCCGGAGCGATTTCCTCCGATTGCCCGATGAAAGCCAGCCCCAATGCGGCCAACTGGCCGCGGAACTGATCGATCGTGAGGTCGGTTCTAAAGCCCGGGATCGATTCCAGCTTGTCCAGCGTCCCACCGGTATGGCCCAAGCCCCGGCCCGAGATCATGGGCACGACGACTCCGGCCGCAGCTGCAATCGGAGCACAGATGAGGCTGGTCTTGTCCCCCACGCCTCCGGTTGAATGCTTATCGACCTTGACACCCGGAATATCGGAAAGGTCCAGCACCTCTCCCGAAGCCATCATGACGTCGGTGAAAGAGCTCAGTTCGCGATCCGTCATGCCGGTAAAATAGGTGGCCATGAGGAAAGCGGCAATTTGATAATCGGGAATCTCGCCGGTCGTGTACCCATTGATCAGGTACTGAATTTCTTCGACACTTAGCTCTTCGCCCCCGCGCTTACGCAGGATCAGGTCAACTGTGCGCATGTTAATCGACTAGCCTATCATGTTAACCCACTGATAGTAAAGGACAAGCGCTATTCGATCGAATCAATGCCAAAATTCAGGGGATTGCGATAGTCTGGAGCGGATGATTAGCCAGCGACGACCGCCTGCGGATCGAGTATGGGTTGGCGGCGGTGGTCGTGAGCGTTTTCACCGCAGCCCTGGCGACGATGCGGATATCCAACCGCAATATTTGGAAATTCTTAAGGCCGTCGAGTTGCTTGCCTGGCAAAATCAAAAAGGCTGAATCGCCGGCATCTGACGCCGGTATTGGCCCCGGAAGATTTCGGAAAACAGCATCACCACTTCGTCGTGGATGAAGCCGTTATCGACCAGAATGTGGGGCGAAGTCAGACGATGGGCGGCGCCTTTCATGTCCCTGCAAATGCCGCCAGCCTCTTCCACGAGCAATTTCCCCGCAGCCATGTCCCAGGGGCTGAGACCGAACTCCCAAAATCCGTCCAGCCTGCCACAGGCGACGTAAGCCAGATCGAGCGCCGCCGCGCCGCCACGCCTGACTCCATGTGTAGCCATCGCCAATTGGTAATAGAAGTGTATATTCACATCGAGATGCCGGCGACGACTGGGAAATCCAGTGCTGAAAAGGCATTCGTCTAATTTCGGCGCTCGCGAGACGTGGATGCGGCTGCCGTTCATAAACGCGCCGCCGCCTTTTTCGCAGGTAAATAATTCATCGCGATTTGGATCGAAGATGACCCCGGCAATCAACTCCCCGGCTTTTTCAAGCGCCAGAGTCACGTTGTAGACCGGATATCCGTGCGCGAAGTTCGTGGTGCCGTCCAGCGGGTCCACATACCATCGGTACTCCGATGGGCTTTCGCGGCCGCTGCCCTCCTCCGCCGTGATGCCGTGGTCGGGGAAACAGGCGTTGAGCTTCTCGACGATCAGTTTTTCCGAAGCCCTGTCGGCCTCGGTTACCAGATCGAAATCGCCTTTCAACTCAAAGCGCACATGCCGTTCGAAATAGTAGCGGAGCAGAGATCCCGCCTGCAGCGCGATCTCAACCGCGCTTTCGAGAAAACCCGCCATTGCGGATTACGCGGCCTCGTACAAATATTTGATGTCGTGTTTGAAGACAAACAGGTTGGGCGCGCCGGTTCGGGTAATGCGAATGAAGCGCTGATCGTAGTACTCGATCACGCCACGCACCTCTTCGTTATCGCTGAGTTTCACGCAGACCGGAATCTTCTGGTCAATCAGATGTTTCAGGTACTTAATCTCCTCGAAGGTCTGTTCCGGCGGTCGCGTTACTTTGGTCTTGGATTGGGCCACGTTAGTTTTGAGAACTCTTCCGTTGGTTTGGCTGCGGCGGCCTGGGCGCCCGGATCGAATCGCTCCCCGGACTGCCTTCGAGACGACCAGGCGCGGCGGAGGGCTGCGCCTCCCCATAGTATCCATTGCGGGCTTTCACCTGCAAACCCGGTTTTTCCTGCAACAGCGGACCGGTAAGCGAGATATCGAGCGTGTGAAAACGCTCCTTCGTCGGTCGGACGCCGTGCGGATAGAAGGCCACCAGATACTGAGTTCGCAAATCGCGGATGATCTGGTCGAAAGTCTGATCGAGCGCCGCACCGAGCGATGGCTCGAATACGCGGCCTCCGGTGCGCTGCGCCAGCGTGGTCAGCGCATTCTCGCCGCCGGTATTGCGGCCCGCTTCGTTGGTGATGGGAACGACGAGGACAGGATAAATCACCGCATCCGCCAGTTGCGCGGCCTCCACGGCGCGCTGGAAATCGCTATGACTGGTGGTATCGCCCCCGTCCGTTACGATCACCAGGATCTTGCGCCCGCGCCGGTCTTCAATGTCGCGTGAAGCGAACAGAATCGCATCGTATAGAGAAGTGCCCGCTTCGCCGCGCAAAGCGCGCAGAGATCGCTCCAACGCCGGCACGCTCCGCGTAAAGCCGTTCTGCTTCACGATCTGCCAATTGAAGCTGTAGAGCGAGACGGCGTCTTCCGGATTCCCTTCCCGCAGCAGCGCGCGCAGAAATCGCGTCACCGATTCCGTTTCGTACTTCAGGTCTTTCGCGGTCGAACCGCTGTTGTCGATCAGGACCGCGACTGACAAAGGCTGATCGGTCTGTCTCTCAAAAATCGAGATTTTCTGCACCACCCCGTTGTCGCGTACTTCGAAGTCGTCCTTTTCGAGCGAGCCGACCAGCGCGCCGGACTCGTCCTTCACCGTCGCCAGAATCCGCACCAGCTGAACGTCGGAATGAAAAACGGCGTCACTCTCCGGCGGGGGTTGTGCCGGGAGCTGAGCGGCTGCGAAAAAGCAGGAGCTAAGAAGCAGAAACGCGAGGCGCATCCCTGTCCCAGTCTCCTTCCACCCAGACTTCGCCATCCTCGAAGAACTCTTTTTTCCAGACAGGAACCAACCGTTTGAGGCGATTGATCCCTTCGAGGGCGGCATCGAACGCGGGTTTGCGATGCGGCGCGGCGACAACGATAACCACGCTGGCTTCACCGATTTCCATGGTGCCGAGCCGGTGGACCATCGCGATGCGGCTGATGGCGGACCGGCTGGCGATTTCGCGGCCGATCTCGGCCATTTTCCGGATCGCCATCGCTTCGTAGCACTCGTATTCAAGCCGCAGAGTCGACCTGCCACTGGTATTGTTACGGACTACGCCCTGGAAGGTTACAATGGCTCCGTCACAGCCCTGTAGTAAGCGCGATTCCAGGCTGCGCAGATCGATCGGGTCGCGCGTTAACGCGAAAAAATGGCCTTCCGGATCATCGATCTCGCATAGACTCCCGCCGCTGACCGGAGGCAGCAGCGCCACTTCGTCGCCTTCCGCGAGCGGTTCTTTTGTCGTGGCGAAATCGTGATTGCGGGCCAGCACGATGCTCGATGCCATCTGGCGCAGTTTCGGAAACACCGCGGCATAGTGCTCGAAGACGGCGCCGGCGGTCGAACCCGCGGGAAGCTCCAGGCGGTCTTCCGCGCTGCCGCAGATGTCTTTTAACAGACCGAAAAACAGAACTCTGACTTGCACTACGTCAAGGCTATCAAAACGAAACGTTACAATCGAAGACCGTGCCCGCTCACCACACCAGCATTCGTGTCCGTTATGCCGAAACCGACCAGATGGGGATCGTCTATTACGCTAACTACCTGGTGTGGATGGAAGTGGCGCGCGTGGATTATTGCCGGTCCATCGGATTCCACTATAAAGACATGGAACTCGACGACGGCGTGCTTCTCGCGGTCGCCGAGTCGCATTGCCGGTATGTGAGTCCGGCGCGCTTCGATGAAGAGATATCGATCGCGACGAGCGTCTCCGATGCAAGCCGCCGCTTCGTCTCCTTCGACTATGAGATGACTTGCGCGGGGCGCAGAGTGTCCACGGGGCAGACCCGCCATGTGTTTCTGAGCCGTTCTTTGCGCCCGGTGCGTTTGCCCGACAAATACGCCGCCCTGTTCGGCATCATCTAACCGAATATACCGCTGGCGATCTTGTCGCCGGCTGGCTAAGTTTCGGACCTGCAAGAACACCGGTGACAAGGTCGCCAGCGGTACAGCGGCTTCATCCAACATGAAAGTATGAGGCCGCGCCTTGTAATCGTCGGCGGCGGGTTCGCCGGACTCTACTCCGGCCGTTCTCTTCAGACGCCGCCCCTTACAGCCATGCAATTGCGGTCGGAATGTGGGGTGTCCCAGGAAGGAGCCGCGGACGCAGCCGTTGAAGGACTTTCACATTTCCCGGCAAAAAATATGCATATTTTATCGCTTAACCTCCTTTTATGTCATCTGTTAACGATACAGTCACGGAATAAATCGTTTGACTTCCGCAAATTTACGGATCATACTCAGCCCGGTTAGAGTCAAACGGTATAACCAGAATCAAGGGGGGACCAAACAGTGCGTGGATTTCGTCCGTTTCCGGCAATTCTCTTGATGGCGCTCTGGGCTAACGCCGGCTACGCACAAAACCCGGCGGCGAAGGGAACGACTCGTGCCGTTATGAGCCCGTGCCCTTTTGGCACGACGGCGCTCCTCTGGACCTGAACGGCAGCCCCGGCGCCTTTTTCGATTTCCCGCACGGTCAACTCGTGATCCTGCTGCCGAACGCGGCCAGCGCCGGGGGCTATAAGCAACTCCACTACGGCATAGCGAACGGCGCAGATGCAGCCATCGCCTTTTCGCTTAAGCCGCCCAACGCCAGCATGATCGAATATGCGTACATTGTGAACGACGACCCGCAGGCGCGGCAACGATCCCTTCGATTCTACTTCCTGCTCCCCAGCCACGACTCGACATTGGTGCCGACGCCCGGCCCTTGGGGCTTCGGCATGCAGGAGACCACAATTCCGGATCGAACCGCGCATTTGGGACTATGCGTACTGTGGGGTGGACCGACCCCGCTCCGGCTGCGAATAGGGTGAGAGGCCTTGCGGCGGCGCTTCAGTCGACCTATCTGCCGGGATTCACGGATGCCTTTGTGGAAGGGCTTGTGGGAAACCCGTTCACGGCAGCGTCCCTGACTGGCCTTCCGGATAGCATCGTGGCCCAGGTGCAGAACTTTCTTCAGCCTGGTATAGGAAGTTCCGGGCAGATCGTGCTGGCTCCGTTGTTCCGCCCGGCGCCGACAAACTGGTGATTGCCGACAACTACTTCCTCGGCATAATGGTCCCGGTGGATGGAGTTCTCCACCTCTACCTAGGGAAGCCCCAACGCTCCCAACCCGGACCGCATGAAAGGACCGGGGGTGAAGAACCGCGAGGCGATGATTCGCGGAATGTTCGGCAAGTCGCTTATCTGGCCAATCATGATGCCCGCGCGCCGTTAACTTGTCTGGAATGTGGCGCGTGGACAGATTGGACCAGATAAACGCACGAAAAACGGCCAAACTGCCTGACTCCAGGTCGCTTACGTTAAGCTTTTCGCGCCGGCAGATTTGGCCGGGTTTTTTCCCTACTCCGCCCATTCAGGACCACATCCTAAAGATGATGCTGGCGGCTCCGGAAACCACGGCCTACCAGGCGATGGCAGCCACATTCGCGGCCGGGAATTGGACCGACGAGACATTTGCCGTTCCCGCTCTCGGCATTTATGCGGATCACTCGGGCGCGGACGACCGCACGTACTTCAAGAAGATCTTCCCGAATGGGAGCGCGGTGTAAGTCCCGGGTACCGGCCACTTCGTCATGATGGAGAAACCGGCAGAATTCAACAAACTATTGGCGGATTTCCTCCCGAAAGCCAGCTTCTAAAAAGGCACGGTATTAAGTTAATATAAACAGTGCTTAAGGTAATAGGCATAGTACTAAGGAGATGGTTCACCGGGGCGCAAAGAGGTACGCGTAGAACTCCTATGGCGCGGGAGGTGTGCGAGCAACTTTCCTGGTATACTTTGTTCGAATCCATGTGCTATATTGATTGAGAAATGTTTTTTGACCTGATCACCTTCATTATCACGCTTCTCTCGACCGTTTGGGGCGACTAAGCCTCCGCGCGCCAAGGGGCGTCGGTGGGACGACAGACGATCCATTCAGCGCCAGGATGTGCGAACATCCTTGGCGCCATTGTTGTTTCAGCGGTTATTTCCGATTTTAGAGCGATTTTGGAGATTGGCTGAACACCGGTTTGGTGAGCGGTCTTATGAGCGCGTACAGAAGTGCGCGCCACGAACTACTCTAGCGTGGCGTCTCTGAAGTAGATTTACTAATAGCCGTTCAGTCGCGTCGTTCTGGCCAACGACGAACGCGACTCTCCAGAAAGTACACGGACAGACCCTTTGTTTTCAGTGGGCAGCACCGGCGGCGAGACCGCCGGCGCTCCCGGAATTCATCGATCCGCTGGGTACTTTCTGATATCCTTCCACCCGCCGGCACAGGCGGGCCGACGCGGAAGTCGCGTGTACCTTGCGCTGAATTTCGGAAACGTTAGATGTTGAGTTTCCCTGTGCTGTCGCCGAAGCTGTCCTGATGCACCCCGAGTTTTTCGAGAAGTGAAAGCATAAGGTTCGACATGGGCGTATGCGCCGGCTCCGAAAGGTGACGTCCACCCTTGAGCTGGCCCGAGGCGCCACCGGCGACCAGGATCGGCAGCGGATCGTGATCATGCTGATTGCCGTTGCTCATGCTGCTGCCGTAGAGCACGACGGAGTGATCGAGCAGGTTGCCGTCACCGTCGGGAGCAGCGCGCAGCTTCTCGAGGAAGTAGGCGAGCATCTGCACGTGGTAGCGGTTGATCAGGGCGAAGGAATCCATGCGGGCGCGGACATTGGAGTGGTGCGATGCCCCGTGGAAGCCGTCGCGAACGCCGCTGGCCGGGAAGGTGGCGCCGCTGGTGTCGCGGGCGTACATCATCGTCGAAATGCGCGTGATCTCGGCGCGATATGCGAGCACCTGCAGATCGTACATGAGCTTGATGTGATCCTCGAAAGCCTCGGGGATGCCGACGGGGGCATCGGGGAGATTGACTTCATTGGCGGACTGGGCTTCCGCCTTCTGAATGCGGCGCTCGATTTCGCGGATGTCGTCGAGGTACTCGCTTAACCGGGTCCGATCGCTCGGATCGAGGGTACCCTGGAGGCGGGCTACCTTGTCGCCGACCAGATCGAGAATGCTGCGATCGTCCTTTTTGCGCGCCAGGCGCTGGGCGGCATTGCTACCATCGCCGAACAGGCGCTCGAAGACCACCTGCGGGCTGTTCTCCATGGGGAGCGGCAGCGTGGGGGTACGCCACGAGATCGTGTTGTAGTAGGCGCAGCCGTATCCGGAACCGCAATTCACGCCGACTTCTTCCAGAGACAATTCGATGGAGGGGAGCGGGGTGTCCTGGCCGATGCGCTCGGCGAGCAACTGGTCCATGGTGACGCCGGCGTGGACGGAACCCTTTTCCGGGTGCGAGCCGCTCAGGAAGACCGCGGCAGAGCGGGCGTGATCGGCGCCGGCATCGGAGCCAAGACCTGCAGCCTGCGGATGAGCGAGGTTGCTGATCACATTCACCTGGTCGCGCACCTTGGCGAGCGGCTTAAGGGACTCGGTCAGTTCGAGTGCGCCGTCCTGGGCCGGGGTCCACTTGTCCATGGTGGCGCCGTGCGGGACATATATTCCGCAGAAACGATTTTTCGGCATCGCCGCGGTTTTGGCCAGCGGCGTCTGCGCGGGCACCATCGAGTCGAGCAGAGGGAGTCCCAATGTGACTCCCATGCCCCGCAGGAACGTCCGGCGCTGCAGATGCTTCTTCGTAATGAATGCGCTCATGGTTTGCCTCTTAATACGCTTGCGGTTTGCGTTGTAACGTTCTTCGGTAATTCTTTCACGCGCATCTGAAATGGCGCGCTGTCGACGATGCCGAGAACCAGATCCGACATCTTATAACGGTCCCTCTCGGAGTTGTGCATAATGGTGCGCACCACCGGCATGTCGTAGTATTTGGTCTCGCGTCCGATGGCGTACATCAGCAGCTTTTCGGTCATAGTCCCGACGAAGGCCTCGGGACGGTTGAGCAGCGCCTGGCGCAGGGTGGCCGGACCATCCACTTTGGTGCCGTCGACGAGCTGGCTGGACGGGTCGACTTTGAAGCCGGAATCCATCTCGCGCCAGTGACCGACGCCGTCGAAGTTTTCGAGCGACAGACCAATGGGGTCCATGATCTTGTGGCACGCCGCGCACACGGGATTGGCGCGATGCTCTTCAATGCGGGCGCGCACGGAGGTCAGGCCGTTATCGGCGCCGTTTTCCTTGAGCGGCGGAACGTTCGGCGGCGGCAGCGGCGGCGGGCTGCCCAGAAGATTTTCCAATATCCACTTTCCGCGCTGCACCGGCGAGGTGCGATTCGCGTTGGACGTGACCGTCAGGATGCTGGATTGCCCCAGCAGGCCGCGGCGGTTCTCGTCCGGCACTGGGACGCGGCGGAAGTCGGGACCATAGACGTTCGGGATGCCGTAGTGCTTAGCGAGACGCTCGTTCACGAAGGTATAGTCGGCGTCGAGCAGTTCGAGGGCCGGGCGATCGTTGCGCAGAACGCTTTCGAACAGCATTTCGGTCTCACGCTGCATCGCCCTGCGGAGGTTGTCGTCGAAGTCGGGAAACTCATGCCCATCGGGGACGGTGTTTTTGAGCTCGCGCAGATACAGCCACTGATCGGCAAAGTTGGTTGCGAGGGCGTGCGAGCGTGGATCCTGCAGCATGCGGCGGGTCTCGCGGGCGAGAACGGCGGGCTCGTGCAGTTTGCCTTTGATTGCCAGATCGAGCAGTTCGTCGTCGGGAATGCTGGACCAGATAAAGAACGACAGACGCGAAGCCAGTTCGGTGTCGCTGAGCCGGTAGGAGCCGCCGGGAGCCAAACTGGCGGGCGAAGGCTCGAAGCGGAACACGAACTCGGGGTCCGCCAGGATGCGGCGGAGAACCATTTCCACGCCGGCCTCAAAGCTGCCCTTTTCGTTCCGGGCTTTCTGGTAGAGGCTGAGGAGTTGCTCGGAATCGGTGTCGCTCGGGGCGCGGCGAAAAGCTCGGCGCACCAGGTTCGCGACGATCTGTTTGGCGCAGGGAATCTCGTCGGTATCAGAAGCGGGATGGCACACAAAAATCCGGCGGCGCGAAGGCGTGTCTCCAGCACCGGTCGGTTTGTATGGCCCCGTAATATCGACTTTGGCGAGATGCGGCACGGTGGTGTACCCATACTGCATGCCGATGTTGGAGTCGTGCGTCGTGTTCATCGGGCGATGCACCAGGTCTTCATTGGCCGACCAGGCTTTCTGAAGAAACGCCACGCCGATTTCCTGCGGACCGGCTTTCACGGGGAGCTTGAATTCGAGATGAATATCCTGGTTCATCTTCACGCGCTCGACATTCCCATCGTTCGGATCGGTGCTGGGCGAGGGGGTGGGTGTTTCGCCAGGACGCCCTTTCATGAAGAACAGGGGGACCGGCTGGAGTTCATAGATTTTGACACGCTCGCCGTTGAGGGTGACTTCGATTTTCTCGCCTTTGGCGCCTTCGCCGAAGACCTGGCCGAAGCTGACGCGGTACAGAGCCAGCTTGATATCGTACTCGCCGTCGAGCGGGAAATTGTGGCGGATCACGGCGCCGCCGCGCGTGCCGAGCGGCAAGCCTTCGAGGGTGGTGAGCTGGGACAAGTCCGATTTGAGGGTGTAGGTAACGTCGGAGGGCGCGGTGTCCGGATCCCCGACGGCCATGCGGCTGATCCTTGCGGAGGCAGAAACGTAGCGCTCGAGCAGCGCCGGCGAAATACCGAGAACGTCGGCTATATTGTCGAATCCGTTGCTGGAATCGTCGGCCGGAAGCAGCGTCGAGGGATCGACATCGAGGGAGAGCAGATCCCGGATGGCGTTGGCATATTCGACGCGATTCATGCGGTGCAATGGTGTTCGCCCGGGATTGGGATTGGCCAGAGCGGCGCGGTCGAGCCCGCCTTCGATGGTGGAGGCGAAGGCGTCGAGAGTTTTACGGTCGGGACGGCGTGCGCCCGATGGGGGCATCAGCCCGGCGCGCACCTTGTGGACTACTTTTTCCCAGGTTTCGGCGTTGGCGGCGGGATGATCGGGATCGAGAGCGTCGAGTTCCAGTCCGCCGGTTTTTAGTTTCTGGTTGTGGCACGTGACGCAGTATTGGTTGACCAGGGCGGCCGGAGAACCTTCGGCGGCTGGGGCCTGACCGCACACTAACAGCGCGGACAGACCTACTACCGAAGACAGGCGTCGGCAAAAGTGCGGACGCGGTTGTGGGGCGGGGCTTTCGCCCTGCCGCTGGCCTTCCGGCCAGCGTCGCGAGGCGAAGACGCTGGCGCGGTTTGTGGCTAGCGCCGTCGAGCAGAAGCTCGGCGGCAAGGCCGAAGCCGTGCCCCACTTACTGTTTGGATGCGATCGGAGCATTGGCCATCAGCTTTTGTAACAACGCGGCGGCTTTGGGCTGCGGGTCCGGAGGCCGGGCGGCGAGAGCAACTCCCTGCGCGAAAACCAGCGGGGTGCGTCCGGCGATGTCTTTTGCGTCCATCCTGGCGCCGTTATCGACCAGAAGTTGAATGGCGGATTCCCAGCCGCGGGCCGCGGCGGCATGCAGCGAAGTGAAACCCAAGGAGTTCGCGGCGTTGATATCGGCGCCCTGCTGCAGGCACAGCTTGATGGCTTCGAGATACGCGGCCTCGCCATGGTTGTACGTCTGGTTGGAAACCCAGTTCATCCCGGACGCGGCCATCAGCGCGGTGGTGCCCTCAACTGTTGCAATATTCGGGTTCGCGTGGTATTCGAGCAGCACCCGCATCAGTTCGACGTCGCCCGCGAGAGCAGCCCGCACGAAGGACGTCTGGCCGTCGAAGTTGATCCAGGAGCCGTCGAAGACGTAAAGCCCGTTGAACGGAATAGTTTCGGCCCTGGCATTGGGATCGGCGCCTTTCTTTAACAGCGCCTTGATCAGCGGCATGGGGTCCAGACCGTCGTAAGGGACGTCGGGAAACCGGGCGTGATAGAAATTGCGCAGGTCGACCGCGGCGAACAGCGCCGCGCGGCCGTAAGCGTCGGCGGCGTTGGGATCGGCGCCCCGGTCGAGCAGATACGTCGCGATCCCGACTTGTCCATTCAGCAGCGCGATCACCAAGGGCGAAGTTTTGTTTCCGGAAGACGCGTGAATATCGGATCCACTGTCCAGCAGCAGCGTGGTGGCGTCGAGTTCGCCTTCGCGGATCGCGAACAACAGCGGGGTCATCCCACCGCTGGGGCTGGGATGGGCTCGCTGAAGCTGGGTTCCAGGTCCGCCGCCGGGACGCGCCAGGCCGAATTCGCCCGGAATCATCGAAACATTCGTGTGCGCATTGACGTCGGCGCCGCGCGCGATCAGCAGTTTGGCGATGTCGAGATGGTGTTCGATAACCGCCCACATCAAGGGGGTCTGGGCGTGCGCCGGATCTTTTGCATTCACGTTGGCGCCGTGGTCGAGCAGCAGCTTCACGGCGTCCAAATTGCCTGTCCGGGAGGCGGTCATGAGAACCGTCTCGCCGCCTTGATTGGCTGCGTTGACGTCAGCGCCCGCCGCGAGAAGCCTGGCGATCATGGCCGCATTTCCGTTCAGCGCAGCGATACCGATGGCCGTAACACCGTAGCGGTTGACGGCTTTCACATCCGCTCCGGCCTTGAGGAGAGCGTCGGCGGTAGCGAGATCGTCCTGGCGAACGGCCCAATCGAGAGCGGTTGTGCCATCGGTTTGAGGGGCGTTGATGTTGGAGCGATCACCCCGAAGTTTTTTGACGGCTTCTTTATCGCCGCGCATGACGGCGTCCGCGAGCGTGGAGTCGGCGGGAGCCGCAAACGATACGGTCGCGCCCAGCAGTAACCCTATCGTCAGACTACCGCGCAAACTGTGCAGGCGCATCGCCGGGGTGCCTCCATCCGATTCGCCGCCAAGGATTTATCTCCTTGAGCGAGATCGATTTGTATTTCATCATGCCGGGGTGCGCGCGTCAAGGGTAGATGACAGACCACGGCTAGTGCGCGTGAGTGTGGAGGTGGCCGTGGCCGGCATCCACAGGGATCACGCAGCCGGTGCCCGAAATTTCGCAGCTCAAATGCTCGAACTGCACCGTAGTGTGGTGGACATGGAATCTGTCCCCCAGCACGTGCTTCATGCGATGCAGGATGTGATCGCTCTGCGAGGGAGGCATATCGGCGATCAGTACGTGGCAGCTCAAAGCGTGGGAGTTCGAGCCCAGACTCCAGATGTGCAGATCGTGGACGTCGAGTACCCCGTCTACGGCTTGAATGGCGTCCACCACCTTCTTCAGTTCCAAGCCTTTGGGCAACCCTTCCAGCAGAATGTTGAGGGATTCGCGGGTGATGTTCCACGCGGTCCACACGATCAACAGTGAGATGAGAATGGAGAGCGCCGGGTCGACCTGCGTCCAGCCGGTGGCCCGGATCACCAGTGCGCCAACCATGATGCCGGCCACGCCGAGCAGATCGCCCAGCATGTGGAGGAACGCGCCGCGAATGTTGATGTCGCGACTGCCGAAGCGCCGCAGCCCGAACATGATTCCGCCGTTGAGGACAATTCCGCCCGCCGCCACCCAGAGCATTAGGCTTTCATTGACCGCCGAGGGATTCATCAGCCGTTGGACGCTCTCATAGAGCATCCACGCGGTCAGACCGATCAGGACAGTCGCGTTTACGAATGCGGCGAGCACGCCGGCCCGGTGATAGCCGAAGGTGCGGGATTCGTCGGCCGGTTTGTATTGAATAAAGACCGCAAACCAAGCGAGCGAGAGCGCAAGAGCGTCCGTGGCGTTATGCCCGGCGTCCGAGATCAGCGCGAGGCTGTGGGCGCGAATGCCCGCCACCAGTTCGATGACGACGAATAAGATCGTGGCGGCCAGCGACCACGCCAGTACCCGGCCCGACGCCTGTCCGTGTGAATGCGAATGCACCCAAGCTCCCAATCCGATTGTAAAACCGATTGGGTGCCGCTGGTTAATAATTCCCGGCCCTTGCCCGCGAGGACATGCGGCGGAAGCCGCGTTATTTCCGCACGCCGAAGAGGCGCAGCTTCGCAGCGCGTCCCCAACAAATTTCGGAGACGTGACCGCCGCATATCCACCTGAGGTTACCGGTTAACCTCTTAGTAATGAATAACCCGGGCGCGATACTACGGCGTTATGCCCTGTGCGCGGCCGCGGTGTGCGCGCTCGTCGCGCTTTGCTTTAAGGTGCTGCCGGCAAATGCCGCTACCGTCGCGCTGTTGATGCTCCTGCTTGTTCTGGGCGCCGCGACGACATGGGGGTTGGCTGAGGCCATTTTCACGTCAGTCCTCTCGGTGCTTGGATTCAATTTCTTCTTTCTGCCGCCGATCGGTACACTCACCATAGCCGACCCGGAGAATTGGGTGGCGCTGTTCGTGTTTCTGGTGACCGCGGTCACGGTGAGCCAGCTCTCCTCACAGGCCAAACGCCGCACCGAAGAAGCCGTGACGGGGCGAAATGAAATCGGCACGCTCTATGAGCTGAGCCGCGCCATGCTGATGGACGAAGCGCGCGATGCCGTTCGCGTCTCGGTCTCCAAGACCGGACAAATCCTGCATCTGCGCCACATCGCGTTCTTCGACCTTGCGGGGAATCAGATTTACGGATCGATCGACGGGTCGGGCATCTCGCACGGCGATCTGGTTCGCGTGGCCGAGACCGGCGAGCCGATATCCAAAGGAGGCGACTCCAGCGTTATTCCCGTTCGCCTCGGCACCCTGACGGTGGGGAGCCTCGCGCTGCAGGGCGCGCCCCTGAGCCCGCACACGCAGGACTCGATCGCCAGCCTGCTGGCCATCAATTACGAGCGTGTCCGCGCGCTCAATCGCGCCGCCGCAGCCGAGGTAGCGAAACGCAACGAAGAGTTCAAGTCCTCCCTGCTGGACGGCCTCGCGCACGATCTGAAAACGCCGCTGACCGCGATCCGCACCTGCGTCACCCGTCTGATCACGCTGCCGCCCCGCACCGAGGAAGTGCGGCAGGAGCTTCTCAGCATCATCGATCAGGAATCGGCCCGATTGCAGAGTTCAATCGGCGAGGCCATTGAGCTGGCGCGAATCGAATCGCAGGAACTGCACCTGCGCCGCGAGTCGACTCCCGTGGCGGAACTCGTCCGTAGCGCGATCGCCGAAACGCGGGACGAAAATACCCGACGCTATATGATCGACA
>Ga0070733_10001513_pt1 | contig 17236 bp, 11 predicted proteins | sample Coa_R1_9_FD_66450 | JGI IMG/M metagenome (GOLD analysis project Ga0070733, IMG submission 66450) | Surface soil microbial communities from Centralia Pennsylvania, which are recovering from an underground coalmine fire - Coalmine... | ecosystem: Environmental > Terrestrial > Soil > Unclassified ... | reverse complement strand
CTTTCCACCTATTTTCCCGCGGGTTGGCGCAGGTACAGGCGCGAACAAGGCCGGAGAAATAGAGCGCCTGACGCAGTGCATGTTTGACGCCGTTGAGGAGATAGTGCGCGCCTGGCCGACGCAGTGGTACATGTTCCGCAAGTTCTGGCCGTCAGAGTGATGGAAATGTATGTATAGATTCTATCGTTTGGCCTCGATTGTTGTTCCTCGACTGCCGCATGGTCTGGTGCTGGCGTTCAGCCAGCTAATCGGCCTGGCTGCCTGGCTTTTCGCACGCAAGGCCAGAAAGCAGGCCACCATCAATATGCTGCACGTGCTTGGCCCGGAGGTACGCTCAACGCGCGCTGGTCGAAGACAACTGCGTCGCACTGTGCGCAAAATGTTCTGGTTTAGTGTGCGTAACTACCTGGAAGCGCTGTATCTTCCACACTTAAAACCGGACGAACTATTGCGCCGCATAACTTATAAAGATGGCCTCGAGCACCTGGACGAGGCGCTGGCTCAGGGGAAAGGCGTAATACTCATATCTGCGCACTATGGGCCAATCGAATACGTGGTGCAGTGGTTTGCGTTCCAGGCCTATTCTATCACCGTCCCCGTGGAACATCTCAAAGATGAGCGCATGCTTGAACTTATGCTAAAGTTACGGCGCGGGCAGGGCCTACAATTTGTGCCGCTGGGAGGAAGCGCACCTCTGCGAGCCATGATTCAGGCATTGCGCAACAAACAAATGGTGTTGCTTACCATTGATCGCGCAACCCAGGGAGAAAGCATTGAAAAACCGTTCTTTGGCGCGCCGGCGCGTTTTGCCTATGGGCCAATTTCTCTGGCGCTGCGCACAGGAGCGGCGCTGATAGTGGGATTTAGCTGGTACGATTCCCATGAACGCATGGGTGGTAAGTTAATGCCGGTTTCGCTTGCATTGAGTGAAGACGAGCGCAACGATCCAGACAAACTCATGCAGAAAATCATAGAAAAGCTGGAGGAAAATATCCGCGCTCGTCCTGAACAATGGGTGATGTTTTCGCCGATTTGGGTGGATGAATGATTATTTTTCTCTCATCCTGCGCATAACACGTCGCGGCGGATCAACGAACCAGCTCCAGGCGCACTGGGCGACGTAATAGCCTGGAGAAAGATGCACCGGGGGGAGTTCCTGGCCGCCGGAGCGCACCGTGCGTTCGAGGATGGCACGGCGCAGGTCTTCGGGTTCTGTGCCTGGGAATAGTGTATAGGCCGAGCCGATGTGTTGCCAGAAGTGCGCATCACTTCCTCCGGTTTCGGCCAGTTTCCATTGCTGATTGGCGGTACGCACCGCTGAACGCTTCGACGCATTGGCCGGCGTGGGATTATATACCTCTATACCGTCAATCGCGTAGCCTTTTTCCAGCAGCGATTCGATTTTCGCGTGGTTCAAACTTGGAACGAGCCGCCCAAAGGGATGGGGAACGATTACCAGCCCACCCTGCTCTTTGATGGCGTCGATACTCTCTTCGACAGAGCGCAGCGATTTAGGAGCCTTCTTCACGAACAATCCAAGCAAGTGTCCCTGACGCGTCGAGACCTCAACCCCTGTAATCATTTGCAGGGGGTAATCGTGCTGCGCCAGCAGGTCAGCTACGCGCTTCGCGCCCTCAACATGGTCATGATCGGTCACTGCAACCAGGCCGAGTCCGCGCGCTATAGCCACTTCGATGACTTTCGCCGGGCTGGCCCAGCCATCACCCAGGTTGGTATGCATGTGAACATCGGCGCGGCTGTACCCGGCTGTCCTTGTAAGCTCCTGCGAAGTCTTTGTTTGTTGCTCAGTCTTTATTGATATCTGTTCCATAGTTCTTCTCTTCTCTATTGACACCCTCAGAGCGCGCGCGGATAAGGTTTTACGGAGGTAGCGCCGCGCACACCCAGTAATTCGCAATAATAATCCATGATGCTGCGCGCCACCTCCGGCCAGGCATAGCCGCGCACCTTTACAAGTCCGGCCTGGATAAACTTCTGGCGCAGCGTCTCGTTTTCCAGCAGATCGCAGATGGCACTGGCGAGTTCGTCGGCCTGGCGCGGTGTGGTCAATAAGCCATCGACCTCGTGTTCGATAACTGTCGCATAGCCTTTGATATTCGATGCAACGATAGGCTTGCCTGCCGCCATTGCCTCCAACAGCACGATGCCCAGGCTTTCGCCGCCGATGGCAGGGGAGCAGAAGACATGCGCGCTGGCAAAGTAGCGCGGCAAGTCTTCGTCCGAGACGTAACCTGTAAAGACCACATCTTGCCAGCCCTTTCGCTCGACAAATTGTTGGAAGCCACGCCTCAGTCGGCCCTCGCCCACAAAAATGAAGCGGGTATTGGGATGTCGCTCGCGAATGATGGGGACGGCGCGCAGCAGATACTTTGCCCCCTTGCGCTTCTCGAATCGCCCGACAAACAGGATGTTCTGCTTCCCATCCATCAATTGTGGCAGTGGGAGTACATCAGGCCCAAAGCGTTCAAGACTGACGCCATTGGGAATAATGCGATAATCGGCAGGGAAGTAACGCGAGATGAACTGGTAAGCAGCCGTAGAAACTGCGATGCACCCCGATAATTTGTTAAACAGCGGACGAAGCAGGGGATAGGTCGATGCGTAAGCGAGTTGCGACGTGGAATAAATATTTGAATATGAAGCAGTGTGGAACGTTCCTACCGTCAATGTGCGAGAAGCGCGCAGCACCTGCTGGGAGAGTCCCGGCACCAGAGGTTCATGAATGTGGATGACGTCAAAACGTTCGCGATGTAATACCCTGCGTACACGCAGCGCGAGCGATGGATCAAGAATAATGCGGGCAATAGACCCATTTATGGGGATGGGGGTTGTCCAACCCATTTTGAGTATGTACTTTTCGGGTAATTTACCCTGGCTTCCCGACGCAGGAGCAAGCACGCGCACATCATGCCCCATCGTTATAAATTGTTCGGCGAGATGCCAGACATGATCCCGTACTCCCCCAGGATAGCTCCAATCATACGGTGATACAAGGCCAATTTTCATTCGCGGCTCCCTGCGCTCATAGCGAGTGACATATTACACATGTGGTTATTCTATCACGTTTTCTTAGCTTGTATTACACACGTTATACGTATCTTCCTCGCCAGTAGTTGTGATGTTGGTACAAGCATATCATCAACGGACAACAGGTAAGCATATCATCAACGACAGGTACGAGGGCGACCGCAAGGGTCTCCGCCCCATATCCACTCCACCCCCGCCATTACAATGATTACGGTGGTGTGCAGGGCGCGAGGCGTTTTCCTGATTATTGTAAGGGCGGGCGGTTAGGTTGGGAGGAGTGGAGACCCTTGCGGTCGCTCTCGTACCTCTCCATCGCGTTCCTACGAAGACCGGGCAAATTCGATAAAGAACTGCATGACCTGTGGATTGCTCATGGAGTCGATGCTGATGGCTTTCTCCAGAGGCACGCCCATGAACAGTTTTTTCACTGGCACCTCCAGCTTTTTCCCGCTGAGGGTGCGCGGCACTTCTGGTATAGCGATGATCTCATCGGGTACGTGATGCGGCGAGAGGTTTGCGTGTATCCTGGCGCGTATGCTGGCTCTGAGCGCATCATCAAGCTCGAACCCTGGCTTGAGCACGACAAACAAGGGCATATAGTATGCCCCGTCAGGGCGCTCAACGCCGATAATCAGGCTGTCCAGCACTTCAGGTGCGTCCTCTACCACGCGGTAAATTTCGCTGCTGCCCATACGAATACCCTTGCGGTTGATGGTCGAATCGGATCGGCCATAGATGACGGCGCTGCCCCGCGCGGTGATCTTGACCCAGTCGCCATGTCGCCAGATGCCAGGATACATCTCAAAGTAGCTCTCGCGATAGCGTTTGCCCTGGGGGTCATTCCAGAAGAAGAGCGGCATTGAGGGCATAGGTTCGGTGATGACCAGTTCGCCTACTGCGTCGATAAGCGGCTTGCCGTTGTCATCGAAGGCTTCTACCTTCGCGCCGAGCGAGCGACATTGGAGTTCCCCGGCATGCACAGGAAGCAGGATACAGCCGCCCAGGAAGCCCGAACAAACATCCGTGCCACCGCTATAGGAAGCCAGCCAGAGATTGGGCTTGATCTGTTCGTAAACCCACTGGAATCCTTCCGGCGGCAGCGGCGAGCCGGTCGAGCCAAGCCCGCGAATCTTGCTCAGGTTGAAGGACTTGCCCGGCGTCACGCCTGCTTTCATGCACGAGAGTATGTAACCGGCGCTGGTGCCAAAAAAGGTCATGCCGGACTGCTCAGCAAATTGCCAGAGCGCGTTCATATCTGGGTAGCCGGGGCTGCCATCATACAATAGAACTGGAATTCCCAGCAATAATCCGCCTATCAGCAGGTTCCACATCATCCAGCCGGTGGTGGTGAACCAGAAAAAGCGATCATCCTGTTTCAAATCCATGCCCAGGTGCAGGCTCTTCAGGTGTTCAAGCAGGATGCCGCCCTGGCCTTGCACAATGGCCTTGGGCAGGCCCGTCGTGCCCGAAGAATAGAGTACCCACAGGGGATGATCGAAAGGTACCTGTTCGTAGGGCAAATCAGTTGAGCTAGATGGTATATCCTGCCACAGCATGGCGTCGTGGTATCCCTCGGTATTGATCTCGTTGAAGATATTAGAAACCACGATTGTTTTTTGCAGTGTTGGCAGCGCCGCCTGTAGTTCGTTGATGGTTGCGCGCCGGTCGATTATTTTCCCGGCATACTGGTAGCCATCGACGGCAAACAGCACTTTTGGCTCTATCTGCTGGAAACGATCAATTACGCTGCGCGTGCCGAAATCGGGTGAGCAGCTTGACCAGACAGCGCCCATGCTGGCCACTGCCAGAAAAGCAATGACCGACTGGGGAATATTGGGCATGTACGAGACTACTCTATCTCCGCGCTGCACACCCAGCTGGCGCAGGGCAGCCGCAATGTTGCGCACCTGCCTGTACAATTCATCCCACGAGATTTCCGTCAATGGCTGCGCTTCAGATTTAAAGAGTATAGCGGGGCGGCTGTGGGTCGCATTGCGAAAAACATGCTCCGCGTAGTTGAGTTCCGCGCCTGAAAACCACTGTGCGCCGGGCATTTTTCTTTCGACCAGCACCGTTCGATAGGGTTTAGACGCCTTGATGTGAAAATAATCCCATAACGAGGCCCAGAAGTCCTCGAGTTTGTCCACCGACCAGGCCCACAGCTCATCAGGGGTAGTAAAATACAGCCCTTTTTCGTGTTGAAGCCACTGCATGTAGTGCTGGATATTGGCCTGCTGCTTCATCTGTTCCGTGGGTTCCCACAGAAGCGTACCTTCACTGATTGATGTTGCCATACCAATTTACCTTCCTCATAACGTGCTATGCCTGGTAAGCCAAATGCAAACTACAATATAGTATGGCATATTTTTGGGTCGGATGTCTGCGTTTTGTTCCTAGAGGACGGGAGCGGACTGCTGCCTGGCTTGCAATTTCAGCGTGATCCATTGTATGATCCAACGGTATAAGAAGATGCACATAAGAAGCCAGAGCGCGCCGGAGAGATAGCCGGCCAGCACATCAGTCAGCCAGTGTTCGCCTTCCAGGATGCGCGAGTAGCCGATGATCAATATATCCAGCACGCAATAAATCTGAAGTGGAATTAGAAGCCAGCGATAACGCCATGTGCTTACCGGCGGCGTAAAGCTGAGGAAGAGCAAGAAACCATAGTAGGCTACATCATGCTCGGTATGGCCGGATGGGAAGCTCTTTTCTGGAATGTGGCTGAACACATGGATATGCTCGCGGAAAGAACCAGGACGTGGACGATTCACCAGTATATTGAAAATATAGTTGATACCACTGGCAATCCCTACCGTCAGGACTATCCCGGCGGCAGACTCAAACCACTTTACAGGCGATTTGCCCCTGAGGCGTGCGATTAGCCCGATAATGAAGAGCCCAACCAGCCAGACGCCGAGTGCGATAATCGAAGGAAGTGGGTTATTGATCGAACTGATAAAATCGATGGCAGAATTGAGAGCAGGAGCGAGCTTGGTTGCCTGGACCGCGTCTGTGGTTTGCAGTTCAAACGGGTAGGGGCGTGGATGGCTATGCACTATTACAGAAGAGGCGGTCAGGATGATAACGCCAATAACAAATAATACAACTGGGATGGGTCGGAGTCTCACAGTCACACGCTGCGCTTTAAGTGCTTTGGCCTCTAGGGTTGGCACAGTTCCCTGGGGATAGGATCTGCTATTCATACGCTCCTCCTTAAGAATACAATAAAAAGTAATAATTGGAATAAGCGCCAGGGCGGACTTTTTTATGTATGAACTGATGGATTATCTTTAACTATAGCACGCGAAAAAGCGGTTAAAGTTTCACATTCGCTTGTATCTCCCCTGCCAGGGTCTCGATCACCTCATAAAGTAGCTGAGGCAGTATGCCGAAGGAATAGGACATCAGCGCGCGCTCGCCTGCCTGGTGCGCTCCTTTGCCATATGGTCCCAGATTGATGACGGGTAGGTCCAGTTCCTGGATGGCATCAAGCGGCAAGTGATACTCGCCAGGATGAGATGCTTTTCCCTGCTGCCACGTTGGTATGTTAGCTGTCAATGCCGCCGTCTCGAAACCTCGTCCAAGGCGCAGGTAGCTCATGTCTGAAATGAATGGAAAGTATTCTTGCACCTTAAGCTGCAATTCGGGATGTACCTCTGCGATGGTGCGCGCAACGGAATGCAGCAGGCATGGCATTTCTGCGATATGCGGGATAAAGGGCGGCGAGTAGTAGAGTATGATGGCCGGACCTTTCTCACCGCTGAACGTCCATAAATGACGCGCCAGGTGCAGGCAGCGCCCGCGCGAGTCCAGTGCCTCCGGCATACTGTTCCACGCGGCAGTGATCTCAGTTTGCATGCGCTCCTGTCCAATCTGCTGCTCTACCTCCTCATACAATTCCGCGTAGGTAAGCACAATGCCGGAGCGCGGATGTCGTGCTAACTGATGATTGCTTGCCCAACGACGCTCTACCTCGATCTTGCGCTGTAGGACTCGTTCCAGCGCAGCCTGCGCATAACCACACAGTCGTTCCAGTAATTGCGCGGGCGTGGTCGAAAATGTGAGCACATTCAGGTAGAAATAGGCTGCGATTGGCACCTGCACGTCATAGTTCGTTTTCAAATCGCTTGCTTTCAGCGTAACAGGAGGCGGCGTGCGCTGCCCGCGCACGTCATCGCAAAGGGCGTCGTTCATGCTTACATCGCGAATGAGTTCCGCCGCCAGCAGGTTCGCGTCCAGGCCGTCGAACGGTTCGCCGACATGTGTAGCATGGCCGATTACCAGGAAAGTAGGCAAGAGTTTGCCGACCGAGCCTGTATAGATATAGCGATGTGGGTCGCCCGCGTAAAGTGCAGTAGTATAGTCTGTATTGATGGCTCCGAGATAGCTCAGGTGGTATTCCTCGCGCAGGCGTAAGAGGTATTGGACGGCTTGCAACACACCGGCTGACTCATTTTCTTCGTCGGGTGTGGCGATGAAAACGACCGACAGGGCAAGCTTTCCCTCTCGCGCAAGCGCTGCCATATGCCGCATGACCGCAATATTGACTGCTACGCCGCTCTTCATATCGACGGAGCCGCGCCCAAACATCCAATCATCGGGATGTTCCCTGAGATCCTCCGCTACACCAGGCGCTATGTCCGCTAAAGCAAGCTGACGAGCTGCCAGCGCAGCGGGATCAAGCGCGAACGGTTCAAGCGTGCCGTAATCCTTTGTATCGACGGTATCGATGTGACCGAGCAGGATGACGGTTTGGGGACTTTGCCCGAGCAGGAAGGCGCAGGCATTCTGACGACTACAGGCATCACCGACTACAGGGTCAAGTCCTATAGCGGTAAAGGCATGCTCCAACCCATCTTCTTGCAGCATGTTCAGTGTTTCATGCGCTACATCAATCTCTCCCTGACCGGGGCTGACGCTGCGTATATTGACCAGGCGCGTGGTATAGTGTTTTACCTGGGTGTACCAGTCTTCGTATCCAGGTGTCTTCATGGGCCTACTCCTTTGCTTTATGGATTACACCACTCTGCCCATTTGCTGTCAAGGAATTACTCGGGCGGTCGTGAGGGTCGCCCTTACCATACTTGCCGAGACTATTTCAACGGGGTATAGTAGGGGCGACCCTGGCGGTCGCCCTGGTATTCCCTGGCGACTATGCAACGGAGAGAAGAGGAAGCGGAAATAACCATGAATATTCATTTTATAGGTGTCCCATTGGATCTTGGCGCTGGCAAACATGGAGCCGATCTCGGCCCGAACGCTATTCGGTATGCCGGAATAAATCTCCATCCTCGGATTGAGGAGCAGCTACGCAGGCTTGGTCATAATCTCATAGATGAGGGGAATCTTATTGTCCCTTCGTTCAAAATCAAGCAGGAGCATGTGAACGAAACGCGCCTGCGTCACCTGGAGCCGATTGTGGATGTGTGCGAGCACCTGGCGGGAGCGGTCGAACGTCACTGCGGGCCTGACGATTTCCCGTTGGTAATCGGTGGAGACCATTGCATCGCGCTGGGATCGGTCACCGGAGTAGTCAAGGCGCGCGGACCCGTGGGCGTGATATGGATTGATGCCCATGCTGATTTCAATACGCCTGAAACGACGCCCAGTGGCAATATTCATGGTATGCCCCTGGCAGCCCTGGTAGGTATTGGTGATAAACGGCTGGTGGAGCTGGGCGGTATTGGCCGCAAAGTCGATCCAACGCGCGTGGTTATTATTGGTTCGCGCGACCTTGATCCCGGCGAAAAGGCTTTCCTGCGCGAAGTTGGAGTGAACGTCTTCACTATGAAGGAGATTGATCGCCTGGGCCTGGCCTCTATCATGGAGCAGGCCATCGAACTTGCCACCAGGGAGACTAACGGGCTGCATATCAGCTTCGATATAGACGCGGTCGATCCCCAGGATGCGCCAGGTGTGGGCACACGTGTCAGGGGTGGCCTGACCTACCGCGAAGCGCATCTCTCACTGGAGCTGATCGCGGATTCTGGTAAGATGACCTCGCTCGAAATCGTGGAGGTCAACCCCATTCTGGACCACGAGAATCGCACCGCAACCCTGGCGGCAGAGTTGATCTTGAGTGCATTCGGCAAGCGTATTTTTTAACACATGAATGCGCTAGTGCGAGAGGTATGAGGGCGACCCTCGCGGTCGCCCTTTTGATCTCCGGATCAAATGCGTTCCAACGGCACAAAGCCCATCAGCCGCAGCGCGTTTCCCATGGTTTGCACGGTGGCGCGCACCAACTGGGCGCGGAAGGCCTTCACAACCTCGTTCGACTCCTTCAGCATGGGCGGTGTGTGTTCGTAGAAATCGCTGAAGTGCGCGGCCAGGTCGTAGATGTAGGCGGCCAGCACGTTTGGGGCAAGCTGGCGCGCTGTCTCTGCCAGCGTGCGTGGGTAAGCGTCGATGTGGCGCAGCAGCTCCCATTCGCTCTGCTCAAGCTGGTCGGGCAGCATCTCAAGCTGGTCGGGAATCTCATAGCCTGACTCGTCCAGCTTGCGCAGGATGCTATTGGCGCGCGCGTAGGCATATTGCAGGTAAACGCCGGTGTCGCCGTTGGCGCGCAGAGCCTCGTCCATATCCAGGGTGATGATCTGCTGCTGATTGAAGCGAATCATGAAGTAGCGAATGGCGGACGCTGCCAGCAGCGCCGCCGTCTCGTTGGGCAGGTCGGGTTTGGCTTCCTGCATTTTTGCTACCGCTGTGTTGATGAGATCGTCCGCCTTCACCTCGATACCTTTGCGACCCGACATGGCGTAGAACTCATGCCCATCAGAGGTGTCTACGTCTACGCCCAGGCTCGCGGCTGTCGCGGCTGAGAGCGTGACCACCTCGTAGGCAAAGTGCGTCGAGTGGTCGGCCTGTTCGATATAGCCCAGGCGGCGCAGGCTTTCATACACTACTTGCTGTGGATACGACTGGCGCACATCAATCACGTTAATCACCCACTTCGCGTGGCCGAAGCGTTTCGGTTCGGCTTCTGTCTCCTCAGCAGACTCCGCCTGTGCCGGGCGCATCGTCCACAACAGGCGTCCGTCGCGCTGGCGTCCCCAGGGAACAAAGTGCAATTCTATATGCAAACTGTCCAGAAGGCCGAATTTCCAGAGTTGGTTGGCGATATCTTTAGCGGCATAAGTAGCAGTGCCATCGCTTTTGACCAGGATTTTGTCACTGGTGCGGTTGCCCTCCTCGGTCTGCGATTCCCCATCGCCGAATGGCAGTATCCAGCAGCCCGCGGCCGGACCTTCCTGGGGATTTTCCAGAACGCCGCGCTCTCGCAGCATCTCGAAGGTGCGTTTCCACAGTCCCGCGCCAAGTATGGCGGATTCCCAGGTAAGCAGGTCATACGAGATGTTCAATCGCCCCATAGTTGCCAGGTGTAAGCGCACAATCTTGCGCGAAAGGTCGGCAGCCAGTTGAGTATATAGCTCATCGCCATGCTCGATGCTGCGCAACACTTCCTTGCGCCGTTCCAGTAATTCCGGCTGCTGGTCGTAGGCCCTGCCAACCGCTACATAGAGCCGCGAGCAATAATAATCGAAAGACTCATCCGGCAACTGCTCGTTGCCCTCGGGGACTTCTAATACGCCTTCCTGTAACAGGACGAAGGCAACCACCACGTCCGCAACCTGCACGCCCGTGTCGTCAATATAGTTCTGCGCCTCAACCTGATATCCCTGCGAGCGCAGCATACGCACCAGCGTATCGCCCAGGCAAGAGTTGCGTAGATGGCCCGCGTGTACGGCTTTATTGCTGTTGACAGCGGTATGCTCAATGACCACTTTGACGCCTGTACCAATCTCATTCTGCCCGAAGTCGGCTCCGGCATCCAGCACACGCTCGATAACATCGCGACCCACTGCCGGGCGGTTCAGGCTAAAATTAAGGTAGCCGGGTTTCGTAACGCTGATTTCCGCTATGGCGGGAGCTTGCATATCGTGCAGGATGGCTGCAATGCCATCGGCAATGGCCAGTGGTGGACGGCCCAGTTTATCTTTACCCGCCCAGGACATGAGCGGAATGGAATAATCGCCGAAACTCGCCTGCGCCGAGAAACGCAGATCTATGGGTAGCTGCTCAAGATCGATGATGATCTCTTCTTGAGCAAGGTAGGTTGTGGTTGCCTGCCTGGTGAGCGAGACAAGATAATCATAAAGGTCCCCAGGTATTGCATTGGCAGTCTGACTGGTAATTGACATTGTTCCTCCACATTGGTTTGTACCGTGTAAATTCGCAACAACTATAACCCAAGTTTATCTGGTGGTCAAGTCCAGGCGATCGCGAGGGTCGCTTCGGTAACTCAACTTCACTCTTCAGTTCCCAGGAATACCTGCAGCTAGTGTGGAGGGTTCTGTCGGATGTGTCTGTTTTATTTCGCTTGACTCGTTTCTTTTGAGTCTTGCGCGCAAGGTGCCGGGCTGATTGCTTGTCAGCCACCACAGCGCTCCTCCCGTTAGCAACACCAGGAATGGCTCGATGGGAGCGCGAAAGCGCATGTTGCTATAGAAGGCGATGTTCTGCGCAATGATAAAAGCCATGACGAGGTAGACAACCAGGAGTTTACTCTTGCGTCGTTTCCAGGTGAACAGCAGCCCCAGAGCCGCCATGAAAAAGATGGGGATCGACTCCAAAGGTATCAGCTTCATTATGATTTTAGTGGACAGCCGGTCAGGAAATTCTTCCATAGGGAGACCGTGCGCGTAGTCGTAAGGTATCCACATGTTGGTGAAGTGAAGCATGAGCAAGTAAGGCATCTCATTGAGATGCGTGCGAATCCAGGTGAGAGCCGTTTGCGTATCGATTGCGTCATCCTGCGGGGTGTATTTGATGTTATCATGGTTGATCGAGTGGGGCGGTGGCCGCCACATGCCGCGAACTGTTGGGTCGCCGCTTACAACGGCGTCATCATATACGCCTTTAAGGACTTCCCCCATGCCTGTTGACACCGGAATCAACCTGCCGGTGACGGTATAATTGCGATAGGTCCAGGGTAGAACGATCAAGGCTCCTATGCAGGCGATGATCAGGGTATCCTTAATGACTGTCTGGCGGGGGAGGATTTTTGTGAGCGTGACGATCACAGCCCACACGCACACAAGTCCTAGTAGAACAGGCCCATTGGGGCGTGTAAGTGATATTAAACCGAGCAATAACCCGCATAAAATGATCCATCGACCTCGCACCATGTATAGCCGCCAGGATTGGAACATGGTCAAAGAACTACTTTTCGAGTCTATAGCTTGTGATGGCGCGGCTTTCTGAAGCCGGTAAAGTGAGTAGGCGAATGCCGTCAGACAAAAGTCATAAAGGGACTCGGTGTACAGCCATCCATCATAAATGAAAAGTCCGGTGTAAACTGCTGCTATGACACCAGTAATCAGAGCGATTCTCCCACCAAAGAGGTCTTTTGCAAAAAGATAGACGAGTACGCATGTTCCCGAACCAAGAAAACAATAAAAGAGGCGTAAATAAAACCCGTGACTGCCAGCGAAAATGTCAATGATGGACATAATAAAGGGCCAGAGTGGAGGGCGACTCACATTTGGTAGAGGTGGATATAAGCAATAACAGTGCAAACTGGCAATATTATGGCCGATAATATTGTACAGCCCGGCGTCATAAATTGGGATGTAGCCGCGCGCGACCGTCACGTTATAGACAATGCGTACCAATAAAGCCAGGCAGTAAACAAGGATGACAGGAACATACGCCGCTGTGCGTTTAATCAAAGCCATTGCAACCTTCTCTTCAACTCATATTAATACCTCTTTGGGTCACATATAACAACGAAGCAGGTAGAGTGTTTGTCATTGCAATCAGTCGAAATGGCCAGATTGCGTATGCCGGTGATGAGGAATGATGTGAAGATGACAGCAAGTGGTCGATTATCGAACGCTGACTGGAATGCGTACTCGCCCTTTGTATTGCCAGGCAAGATAGTCTTGACGCTGGCGCAGGGCCTCTATTCTCTGCTGCAAGGTCAGTTGTTGTTGGTGGCATTCTTCGATTCCCAGTCGCCAGTGTTCCAGGCGTTGGCGCGCCTCGTCCGTTGTAAGATGGCTATGATCGGGGATTTCAGCAGGTGAAGAAATGCTCATTTCTCCCAGTTCATCCGCCGGACGCTCCTGCTTCTCCAATACCTGTAGAAGCGCCTCGACGACGCTAGGATCATAAAGGCTTCCCGCACACCGTTCTAGCTCTGTTTTTGCTTGAAGAACGGTAAACGGCTCCTCACGATAGGGTCTGGAAGAAATCATTGCGTCGTAGGAGTCTACTACGGCGAGTATGCGGGCACTCAGCGGAATATCCTCTTTCTTTAAGCCGTGGGGATATCCCCGTCCGTTCCAGCGTTCATGATGCGCGACGACGATATATCCCACCTGCTTAAATATTCCGCCAATCTGTTCAAGGATGGAGCGGCCGATGAGTGGATGATAGCGCATTATGGAGCGTTCTTCCTCGGTAAGCGGACCAGGTTTAAAGAGAATGGCTTCTGGAATACCTATTTTGCCAATATCGTGAAAAAGGGCCGCCAGGCGGAGCAGGGATATTTCTTCTTCTGGTTGTCTCAGACGGCGAGCTGTTGCCTCAGCAAGGTCTGCTATGCGCTGCGCATGATCTTTTGTCGCCTGATCATGTACCTGGGAAACGCTAGCTAAGGCCCGCACCACCATGGACACTTCGTCATCAACCAGGGGGCGCGGCGATGGCGCCTCCAGGTCTGCGAGACTGGAACAGTTGCGGCCGTTCGCTTTCGCCCGGTACATGGCGTGGTCAGCAGACTCGATCAATGCTTTGCCAGATACTCCATGCTGGGGGTAGATCGCTACGCCGATACTCGCCGTAGTGGAAATAGATATGGTAGATGACCTATCGTCTGGCTGCCAGGAGCATGGTTGTGAAACGACTGAGCGGAAATATTCTGCCGCCAGGTGTGCTGCAGGCAGGTCCGCGCCGGTCAGCAAGATGAGAAATTCCTCGCCGCCATAACGGCCTATAAAATCATTCGGGCCAAGCGCGTTGCGCAAGCGGCGAGCGACCTCGCAAAGTAGCGCGTCCCCTGCTTGATGTCCCCAGGTATCATTCACATACTTGAAGTGGTCCAGGTCCAGAAAAAGCAGCGCGCAAGAACTATGCGACTGCTGGCAAATGGCTATCTCATCATCCAACCGGCTTATCGCTGCCTCATGGTTCGGCAAACCCAGCATGGCATCAGTACGGGCCAGTTGAAGCATAGCGAGGTAGAGCTGGTCTCGTTCATTCAGAAGCAGTTGATGCTGCTGTGCTAAGATTTCTATTTGCCTCTCGTAGTCGCCAGCCTGCCATGCCTCGTGCATCGAGAGTTCGCCGCTAGAGTTTACAGATTGCGTATACAGCTTGGAGCTTTCCAATGTTTGTCCCCCTGGCCAAAGTGCCACCAGCCCAACACGAAAAATGTGGCCGACATACGCGATTTTCAGTAAGCGTTTTTCCCAGGAGTGGTAGGCTGGACATGTCATTATGAATGCTCAAAACCAACAGCAGAGCATTCTAAAGGAGAAACAGGCAGCATATTGCACAAGAAATAGTGTATCTTAATACGTTCAACCGACCACACTATTAAAGTATACATATTTTTCAAGATTTTACAACAACCGACGCGCGTTAAATGAATGGACTTACTTCTTTACCAGCACGAGACCCGAATATGGCTGCATCGTCACTGTCGTGATGGCGTGTCCATAAAGGTCTTTGTAGGTGTTCGCCGGCAGAGTCACCGAGTAGGCCTGGCCCGGTGAAGGATTCACTATAGTCATGCCGGTCGAGTAGGTGCGCATGTACACGTTCTGACTCTGGTATATTGCACCCAGGGGATACCCCACCAGGGCAAAGTACTCCGGCAGCGACACGTTTAACTGTATATATCGGTCGAGTACCGAGCTAATGAAGGAGCAATAGGTATAATGGCTTTTCACCAGCAGATAGTTTGCCAGTATCCACTGAATATCTCGCTGCTTGGGTAGATGGGTTGCATCTACCGCATACGGGACAAGGCCATTGAGGACTAACGGCTTGCCAAATTTGTTCTGCAATATCAAGAGGTCCTGTATCTTGGTAAACCAGGCGTTGGTGATGTTTGTGCCACTCACCGGGGAGGCGGTCAGGTAGGGAGAAATGGTGTTACCCAGTCTGGTAAAGCCGGCTTCATCTAATATAATGTCGGCATAGGGCAACAGGTCGGTGTAATGATCGTTGTAGTCCAGGTTGGGATAGGCATTGAAGGCGATGGCGATGGTTTTCCCCTGCTGTTGCGCCACAGTCTTCATCTTTGAGGTAAGATTGGCATACGCGCTAATCATAGCGTGCCGGTACGTCTGATCAGACAGCTTTCCGCTAAACATCTGTACCCATTGGCCCTTTGTAGTATAATGACCTGCCACCGCGAAACTATTGAGCGTCGTGACATGATCGAAACCGACAGCAGTAAAACCCTGTGACAAAGCGGGTATCAGGCATTGACCGATAATCAGATCTTGCACTGCCGGGTTGGTAAAATCCAGGGGCGCATGTATATAATCGACCAGGTTGCCAAAACGATAGTAAGCCAGCGTCTTACGATCACTGGTATACGACAGCCAATCAGGGTGGTTCTGCTTGAACCAGTCAATGGTCGGATCGGGCGCAGTGGCTTGTCCCCATTTACAATAACGCGCATGGTTTACAACATTGGTCAGGTAGAGATCTGGCAGGTTTCCCCACATGACAAAGCCGACCAATGGCGACGCATCAAGCCCGTTTACCGGCTGGTAAATGCCGCCGATAGCTCCGAGATGAATATTATCCCAGGTATCGGGCAGATGCGTCATAGCGGTTGAGTCGTTTTGCGGCGTCTGCGCACGAGACTCATAGTTGGCGCAGATTGTCAGCAGCAGCAAGGCCACCAGTGCCAGGTGGGGTATGCATCCAGTACGGAACATTTCAGGTCTATGGCTCTTACGGTCCCATCTGTTCTTTACATGTTTCCGCAGGCATTTTCTGTCGGGGATCGTCGAAATTCTCAAACCCTTCTTCCTCTCTCACCACTTTAGCGTCAATCACGGATCTGGCCTTTTTATGAACAGTATAAGATGCCAGTGAAATAACTTTTTACGATATATCTAGATTTCAAAAAATTGCTGTTGACATTTCACCATTGGGCTGGTATGCTTAACAAAGTAAATTCATACACGCTGACCCGCGTTGAGCGAAAGTAGTATGAGACGGGCAACCAACAGCGATCCGAAGAAGAGTGGAAGTTCGGAATGGATGTGCCACCTCAGAACGCATTCGTGAGCGGCTGGCCGAAGAAAGCCCCTGCTTTGCAAGATGATTGAGAGAGCCAGGGCAAGTAGGAACAGGTGGGTGGTTCCCACGCAGGAGAATAACCGCTAAAAGTGGTCTTTCCTCTTTGATATCGAAGAGGAAGACAAACAGGGTGGCACCACGGGAGTACGTATTATCGCTCTCGTCCCTTCTTCAATGTTCAGGAAGGGTCGAGAGTTTTTTGTTGCTCGGCTCCTTCCAAAGTGGATCTAAAGTAGATCAGATTGAAGGAGTTACACACAATGGCAATCAGCAGCCAGACCACTACCGCCGTCACCAGTAGCGCGCTCGAACTAGCATTGCAAAAAATCGCGTCCGTTGATGTGCCGCAGGGCAAGCATATCGCCCTGGCCTATTCGGGCGGCCTCGACTCGACGCTGTGCGTCAAACTCTCGGCTGAGAAATACCACGCGCGCCACTTGACCGCCATCACGGTTGACGTGGGACAGGGCGAACAGGAGATGCAGGAGAGCGCCGAGCGAGCGGCAAAGCTGGGCATCAAGCCGCTCGTTATTGATGCGAAGCAGGAATTTACCGGGCAGTGGCTCAGCAAGGCTATCCAGGCCAATTCGGATTATAACGGGTATCCGGTTTCCACCTCGATGACGCGCCAGTTAATTGCTTCCAAAATCGCGCTGAAAGCTCTGGAGCTTGGCTGCGATGCCCTGATGGAAGGCTCGACAGGCAAGGGCAACGACCAGTACCGCATGCACAACGTCTTCAGCCTGTTCGCGCCGGGAACGGCCATCTTCGTGCCGGTGCGCGACTTTGACCTGACACGCGGCGAGGAGCAACTGTTAATGGAGCATTTCGGCATCCCCGTTGAGGAACTGATCGCAGGCGG
>Ga0070733_10001512_pt1 | contig 17237 bp, 11 predicted proteins | sample Coa_R1_9_FD_66450 | JGI IMG/M metagenome (GOLD analysis project Ga0070733, IMG submission 66450) | Surface soil microbial communities from Centralia Pennsylvania, which are recovering from an underground coalmine fire - Coalmine... | ecosystem: Environmental > Terrestrial > Soil > Unclassified ... | reverse complement strand
ACGGCCGGATCGGGCTGGCGCGAAAGATGGGCGACCTTCTCAAACAGACCGACGGCGTCGGCGACTGGTATGTCGAAGACGATCAGCCGAAGTACCGGCTGGAAGTCGACGAGGAAAAGGCCGCGTTGAACGGCATCTCCGAAGACGATGTAGCGCGCACGGTGCAGTTGGCCTCAGCAGGGTATCAGGCCGGCCTGCTGCACCAGGAATCGGAGAAGGAAGACATTCCGCTCATGCTGAGGCTTGATCGCGAGTCCCGGTCGGATGTGGCGCAGTTAGTCTTCGCATAGCGGTGACGGCGGACGTGGCGGGCGCGATTGAAAGCCCTGTCTCCGGGTGAGATCGCCTCGCTGCTGCTTTCGCGCATGACGGTTCCCGTATTGTTTTATGTCTTCAACAAAGGAAGGAGGAAACCTGTATGACGCTCGAGCGTTATTTACGAATGATTGCCGGGATCGTTGTCTTGTCGAGCCTGGCGCTGGGCCATTGGGTCAGCCCGTATTGGTACCTGTTCACCGCCTTCGCGGGGCTTAACTTGTTTCAATCCGCGTTTACAAACTGGTGCCCGATGATGACTTTCCTGCGCAAGCTGCACCGCGGGAGAACTGAAGCCGGGTTTATCTCATCTTTGAAATCGAATCCACTTTGACCGTGTTTTTGATCATCTCGCCGGTTACGGCGACAGTCAGGACGGATTCCTTGCCGCTTTGCCGGATAAGGTCGGCCGCCTTCGTGTTTCCAGCGGCATCCAGCTGAAAGCTCAGTCCATCCGGCTGCACGACCGCGAAAGATTTCGTTTTTGCGTTCGGCGAGCAAAGGCGGATTTCGAGATTCCTGTCGCGGTCGACGAATGTCGATGTGTCGCTCGGGTTCACGTCGCGTTCTCTAAGTGTCCAGCATTTGGAATTAACCAGGACTCCGGACCAGGTTCCCGCAACGCTGAGCGCGGAGGAGAAACATACCAAAGCGGCAAGACGCACTGGGAGACAAAACAGGTTCTGGTTCACGGCCATGTTGCTCATCCACCGATTCGTATCGTATATCTTCCGGAACGGCTGGAGAATACCGGAACCGCAGTATTTGGGCGCGCGGGCTTCGGTAGCCACGGAGGGACCCGGCAATGCCGTTTCGATCCGGCGCCGGGGTTTATCGAAATCTGCACCGGCTGAGTGAGCACGCAGGAAGAAAATGCCTCCCCCGGCGATTTCGTCGACAGCTGCGAGACCGGCTCATGCAAGCACGGCGCGCCAATCTTCATCGGGGAGCAGGGCGGAAGGCGACAGGCGCCGCGTGATCATTCATCCACTGGCGGGGCATTTGCACCACGGCGAGAGGCGGAGATCGAGTTCGCCAACGAGAGGGACGTCAAAATGGCAACCAAAACGGATAACCCCGTGCTTTCCAGTTCCTCTTTCAGGCAAATACAGCAGCTTGACACCTGTATCGTTTCAAACGCAATCGAAAGGCTCAAGGCAAGACTCCGAAACGAAGGTGCAGTTTCGGGCTCCGCCCTGCGCTGCCGGTTCCCGAATTTTGCGCCCATGCTCGGTTACGCGGCGACAGGCCGGATCCGGTCCAGTTCGCCGCCGGTTTACGGGTGTTGTTATCACGAAAACATGAACTGGTGGCGATACCTTGCTTCGATCCCGGAGCCACGGATTATGGTGCTTCAGGACGTTGACGAGCACGCCGGAGCGGGAGCCCTGGTGGGCGAACTCCACGCCGCCATTGGGCTTGCGTTGCACTGCGTCGGGCTCGTTACCAACGGTTCCGTACGCGACTTGCCCGCGGTCGAATCGATGGGGTTTCATCTCTTCGCGGGGAGCGTTTCGGTTACTCATCAGTACGCGCATGTCAGCGAATACGGCTCGCAGGTCGAGATCGGCGGGTTGACGATTTCACCCGGCGATCTGATCCATGGAGACCGCCACGGCGTTCATACGATTCCCCTGTCAATCGCGGAGGATGTTCCAAAGATGGCGGAACGGATAGCCGCCGAGGAGCGGGAACTGGTGGAATTCTGCCGATCCCGGCGATTTTCGCTGGCCGGACTGGATCGTATGTTGCAGGAATTGCCAGGGGATGGACTTGAGGTGCCAATAGGCTGATGATGCCGGGCCGGCAAATGAATCTCCAATTCGGATTATCGATTCTTACGATCACAGTTTTGACATTGATGTCGAGTTCCTGCGAAGGGCAAAAGGCGGGAGCCAGCGAGCCGGCGGACGATCACGTCCGTGAGGTGGGCGTGGTGAGGGCCACCAGAAAAACGCTGGAGCGGCAGGTGATGGTTTCGTCCGAGCTCGTTCCTTTCCAGCAAATCGACGTATACGCGAAAGAGTCCGGGTTTGTGCGGGAACTCGACGTTGATTTCGGCACCCGGGTGAAAGCCGGACAGGTGATGGCCGTTCTGGAGATCCCGGAACTGAAACTGCAGCTGGACGAGGATGAAGCCTCTATCAGAGACGCCACGGGCCAGGTTGCGCGCGCCCGCAACGAGCTTAACAGGGTGGAGGCTCAGCAGAAGGTGATGCATCTTGAATTCACCCGGTTGGACGGGGTTGCGAAATCCCAGCCCGGTCTGGTCGCGCAGCAGGAAGTTGACGACGCGCAGGGGAAAGACCTCGCGGCCCAGGCGCAGGTCGAGGCATCGCGGTCGAATCTGGAGTCGACTCAAAGCCAGCTGGCCCGGGAGCAGGCGAAATTGCGCCACGACCAGGCGCTTTTCGACTATTCCAAAATCACCGCGCCCTTCGCGGGAGTCGTAACGCAGCGATACGCCAACCAGGGAACTCTTATGCAGTCGGGCATCAATTCCAGCACGCAGGCGATGGCGCTGGTGCAGCTTTCCGAGGACGACAAGTTCCGGCTGGTCATTCCGGTCTCGGAGTCTTATGTCCCCTATATTCGAGTCGGTGACCCGGTGGATGTGAGAGTGCCGGTTCTGAGCCGGAACTTTCCGGGAAAAGTGGCTCGATTTTCCGTGGAGGTCAAGGCGGACACGCGCACCATGCATACGGAAGTGGATGTGCCGAACCTGGATCACGTGCTCGTGCCGGGCGAGTATGCGGAAGCGACGTTACGGCTCGACAGGAGACCCGATGTTCTGGCCGTCCCGCAGGAAGCGGTCAACATCGTGGGCGAACAACGAAGGGTGTGGGTTATCGACGCGTCGAACAAAGTGGAGAATCGCAATGTGACAACCGGCGTCGAGACGCCGCAGGACGTGGAGATTACTTCCGGATTGAGGGAGGGCGAGCAGGTTGCTGTGGGGGACCGCAGCTCTCTGCGGGCGGGAGATACGGTACGGCCGAAGAAAGTCGATCTTCTCCAGGCGCCGGCGCAACAGGACGAGTGAAATGTCGGGATTCTCGATTCGCCATCCGTACTTCATCGTCGTTATTTGCCTGATCCTTGTCCTGATCGGGGCTTCAAGCCTGGTGCGCATGCCCGTCGACCTGTTCCCGACGATCAATTTGCCGGAAGCCGTCGTGGCGACGTTCTATTCGGGAATGCCTCCGGAAGACATCGAAACCGATATCACCAACCCTTTGGAGCGGTTCTTCACTCTTGCGAGCGGCGTCGATCACATGGAATCGCGCTCCCTGCCGGGCGTGAGCATCATCAAGGTTTTCTTCCAGCCCGGCACCAACTCCGACGCGGACGTCACCGAGCTTTCCAACCTTTCGCTGGCGGACCTGAAGCGTCTCCCGCCTGGAACCCTGCCGCCTGTTGTTCTCAAGTTCGACGCTTCCAGTCTGCCTGTTTGCCTGATCACGCTGAAAGGCCAGGGGCTGAACCAGACACAACTGCACGACATCGGGCAATTTGCCATTCGCGATCAGATCGCGGTGGTGAAGGGCGCCGAAATCCCGCCGCCGTTCGGTGGGAAATACCGTCAAGTCATGGTGTATGTCGATCCCTATAAACTGCTTTCGCGCGAGTTGAGCCCGATGGATGTGGTCGACGCCGTGAACAGGAATAACCTGATTCTTCCAGCGGGCGACGTAAAGATCGGTAACTACGATTACTACGTGTACTCCAACGCCCTTGTCGATAAGGTCAAGGAACTCAACAGCGTTCCCATCAAGACGGTCGACCAGCGCTGGGTTTCCGTCGGCGACGTTGGAGAAGCCAAAGACGCAAATCAGATCCAGTACAACATTGTGCGCGTCGACGGGCAGCGCTCGGTCTATCTCCCGATCATGAAGCAGGGCGGCGACACCAACACCATTCAGGTAGTCGACGGCATCCGCGATATGGTCGGCCGGCTCATCGGCGTGCCGAAAAGCCTCGATGCCGCGGTCGTATTCGATCAGTCGGCATTCGTCAAGGAGGCTATCAGAACTCTCCTGCATGAAGGAGCGATCGGTCTGCTGCTCACCAGTCTGATGATCCTGATCTTTCTGGCGAGCCTCCGCGCCACCTTTGCGGTCTTTCTGTCGATTCCGCTGGCGGGACTAACGACCTTTGTGATCCTTTACCTGCTTGGAAGCACGGTCAACACGATGATCCTGGGCGGGCTTGCGCTCGCATTCTCACGTATCATCGATAACTCCGTGATATCGCTCGAAAACATCTACCGGCATCTGGAAGAGGGCGCCTCGCCCGAACAGGCCGCGGAACAGGGTGGGGATGAGGTGAGCCTCGCGGTTCTCGCGGCGACGCTTACTACGGTCGTGGTCTTCTTCCCAGTAACGTTTCTGTATGGAGTGAGCAAGTTTCTTTTTACGGCCCTGGCTCTTGCTGTGGTGATTTCGCTGTTCGTTTCCTATTTTGTGGCAATGACCGTCATCCCGCTCTTCTGCGCCCGCTACCTTCGCGCAATCCATTCGACCGAAACCGAAGGGGCTGAGGATCCGCCTGAGCCCCGGAGACTGTCCCTGGGGAAACGTTTCAGTACCGCTTTCAACAGCGGATTCACCAGGCTGCTCGATATCTATGAAGGCACTGCGCGCCGCGCGGTCAAAAAGCCCCTGCTCACCGTGGCGGTCCTGATGGGAGCGTTTCTCGCCAGCCTCGCGATCTATCCTTTGTTGGGACTGGCATTTTTCCCCAGGACTGACGCGGGCCAGTTCACCATCAATTTGAAAGTTCCGACCGGCACGCGCATCGAGGTCACGGAACAATACGTGGCGCGTGTCGAAGATCTGATCCGTAAAACCGTCCAGCCGGCAGATCTGCACATGGTCGTCTCCAATATCGGTATCGTTCCCGATTTTTCCGCTCTTTACACGACGAATGCGGGATCGTACACCGCGACCGTTCAGGTGGCGCTCAAGCCCGCGCACGGAATCGGCAGTTTCGAATATATGGATCGCGTCCGCCATCGAATTCAGCGAGATTATCCGGATCTGCGGACATTTTTCAGCACCGGCTCCATGGTGGACAGCATTCTGAACATGGGCGCGCCTTCTCCCATCGACGTTCAGATCAGCGGCACCGACCTCGACCAGGCCAGTCAGGTAGCCAGGGAGCTTGCGGACCGGATCCGCGAGATGCCCGGGGTTGGTGAAGCTTATATCCCGCAGGACATGAATTACCCGGCGGTACGGCTGGACGTGGATCGCGTCCACGCCGCGGAGCTCGGCCTGGATCCCGAGAAAATCGTCCATAATGTGATCACCGCGCTCAACTCCAACACGATGATTGCCCCCAATTACTGGGTGGATCACAAGACCGGGAATGACTACTTTCTCACCGTCCAATACTATGAAAACGGCCGGCCGGCCATTCATGACTTCGTCGACCTGAAGAATATTCCGCTCCGCGCCCCCAATCTCAAGCAGCCGACTACCCTCGACACCGTTGTGAGTCTCAAGAAACTGGTAACGCCGACGGAAGTCGATCATTATCAGATCCAGAAGGTGGTCGACGTATATGTCAGTCCCGTCGGGGAGGACTTGGGCAAGCTGGCGACGCGAATCAGGAACCTCATCGCCGGCACGAAGCTGCGTGGAGAAGTTCATATCGATATCCGCGGTATGGTGCAGGAAATGCGGGAATCCTTTAAAAGCTTCGCGATCGGACTTTCGCTGGCGGCGGCGCTCCTTTACCTGATCCTCGTGGCGCAGTTCAGTTCGTTCAAGGATCCGCTGCTGATCATGCTCGCGGTCCCCATGGGGTTCATCGGCGTGTTGATTATCCTGCCGCTCACGAACACAACGCTCAACGTCATGTCGCTCATGGGTGTTCTGATGCTTGTCGGCATCGCGGCTTCGAACAGCATTTTGATTGTCGAGTTCGCGCATCGGCTGGAACGGGAAGGTACGCCGCTGGAGGACGCAGTCATCAGTTCCTGCCGTGTCCGGCTGCGGCCGATTCTGATGACATCGCTGGCCACCATGATCGGCCTGGCGCCTATGGCGTTGAAACTCGGCACGGGCAGCGAGCAATACGCGCCTCTCGCCCGGGCCATCATTGGCGGTCTCGCGACGTCGGTCATCCTGACTGTCTACATCGTTCCCGCGGCCTATCTTGTCGTATACCGGGGCAAGGGCGTGGATGCCGGCCGGAATCGATAGCCCCCGGGGTCTGCCTGTTCAGCCCGAATCGGCCGGACCTGCTTCAGCGATGGCTCGCGCTAAGTCACCCGGACGCTGGGATCCCACCAACACTTTTCCGCCCTTGATCGATGTGAGACGCACCCCGCGGCCACCGCTCGCGATATATGCCCTTCCGTGTTTCGTAAGCCTTATGCCGTAGCCGCCATACTCCGCAACCGGATCGTACGTCACGATCTCGACCTTACCGATCTCGTCGAGCGCCATTTCGCGGAGTGTCCAAAGGCCGTGGATGGATACGGACAGCGTCCCCGGTTGAACGTTCGTCACCATCTTCAGGGTGATCAGACGAAAATAGATGAGCCAGAGAAAGAGCGTCCAGCCGACGACATTGGCGGTGGACAGCGGGCGCTCGCCGACGGAATGCCCGAGCGCCACCTGCCAGATCAGCAGCAGCGAAAATCCGGCGGGAAGGATTGACAGCAATCCCCAGACACCCGGCCGCCGGAAAATCTGCTTTTCCTGAAACAGGATCCGGGACCTGCGGGCCATATACCCAGTCTTACGCCCCTAGCGCCTATCGCAGCTGACCGATCGTATATTGAAGCGCCTGGTACTGGCTCTGGTAGTCGTATTTCGCGCTGAGGTTTTCGATCTCCGCCGACGTCTGATTCAGCTGCGCCTGCGACAACTCGACGATCGATGCCAGCCCGAGGTTGTAGCGCCCTTGTGCAAGATTAACCGCCAGGTTCGCCTCCTGGACTAACTGGGCGGTGACCGGGATTCGCTGAAAAGCGGTGGACGCGTTCGCCCAGGCAAGCCGGACATCGCGGGACAGACGCAACTGTTCGTCGCGCAGCCTCTGATCCGATTCCATCGCGCGATCGAGCGCCGCCTCGTGCCGCGCCGTAAACAGGTGGCCGTTAAAAATGGGGATGGAGACATTCAGAGCGGCAGCGCCATATTCCCCGGGAATCTGCTGCGAAGTCAGGTTCTCGATGAAAGGAATATAACCAGCAAGACCGACAGCGTTTACGGTGGGCCGTTTCAGGTCCTTTTCGGCGTCCGCAAATTTGTAGGCCGCATCACGGGAAAACCGGAGGCTGGCGAACTCCGGGCGGTTGGCGATTGCCTGGGCAATCAGGTCGTCGGGGCTTGCCGGCGGATTGGGCGGCAGGGGCTCTTCCTGGACTTGATAATCGACCACCCGATCGACCCCAAGGGCTCGCGCCAAGTCCGCATAGGATTCGTCAAGACTGTTCTGCGCCTGTATGAGCAATAGCTTCGCTTCGGACACATTGACCGAGGCGAAGCTGACATCGAGCTGCGAGCGAAGCTGATTCTGGGCCAACTGTGTCACCTGGTCCAGCACGGTCTGGCGCGTCTTGATCGTCTCCTGCGCGGTCCTGATCAAAGCTTGGGCGTGCAGAACATCGAAGTAAGCCCGGTTCACCTGCAGCAGGACGTCATAGCGGGTGGCCTGCACGTTCTGCGCGCTCGCCTGCGCCTGCAGACGCGAAGAAGCCACAAGGTTCTTTGTGCGCCCGAGGTCCGTGACGAGCTGAGTGAAATTGAACCCCGCACCGAAGCGGTCGAACAGTCGCGAATCGGTGATAAAGCCGGCGCCGATCCTGGCCCCATAGTTCGCCCCGGAACCGGTCACGTCGGCGTTCACGGTCGGGAAATAAGCCGAACGGGTTTCCACAATCTGTTGATTGCTGAAGGCAGCTTCGTTCTGCGCCGCCTGAATCCGCGGATGATTCGTCAGCGCCATCATCTCCGCCTGCTGCAGAGTCAGCATGGGACCCGGCTGTCCCGCGAGTTGGGCCGTGGGTTGTGGCGGGGCCGGTGCGGGCGGCTGCGCCACCACCTCTCCCGCGCACAGGGCAAAGAGTGCGACTACCAGGACTTTCCTGTTACACAGGCTGCGTGGCGTTGCGTTTCTTTTTTCCATAGTTGGGTACGCACTTGACTCAGGTACGCTCCGGCAGCGACGCAACTGTGGCGCCGGCGATCTTGTCGTCGGCGATTTGGTTGTAGCTCCGCTGCTTTGTGGGGCGGACGATCGTTTTTTGTAGTCGGCCGCCTTCACAGCGAACCAGGGCCGGACAGACCACGTAAGGCGATGGTCTGCCCCACGGCACGCCAGACTAAGGACCTGAGTCAAATGCATACCCAGTTTTCCATAACTAGTACGAAGGCGGCCTTGTGGACGACATCTACGACGCGCCCGGCATGTGCCAGCCTCCCGTATGGCGCAGCGTCCGCGCAAAGACAGAGGATCGCGATGGAAACCGGGTACTTACGCATTGGATAATGCAGTCTCCTTCCGCTGATAGATAAGAACATATGCGGCTGGAACGATAAATATAGTCAGAAGAACGGAGGCGCTCAGACCGCCGATGATGGCCTGGGCCATGGGCGCATACTGCTCGGCGCCGGTACCGAGTTTCATCGCCATCGGGATCATCCCGATGATGGTCGCCAGCGACGTCATCAGAATCGGGCGCAGCCGAACGCGGCAGGAAGTGATTACCGCATCTTTGACGTTTAGTCCGTCCTGGCGCAACCGATGCGCGAAGTCGACGATCAGAATGCTGTTCGAGCCTGCGATTCCGATCAGCATCAGTACACCCATGAGGGACATCACGTTCAGCGTCGTTCCCGTCAGAAAGAGGATTACCATAACTCCGGCGAAACCCATGGGGATCGCCAGCATGATCAGTATGGGGTCTATGAACGACCGGAACTGCGCGACCAGAATGAGATAGAGCAGAAGAAACGACAGGCTGAAGCCGATCCCAAAACTGCGGAACGATTGTTTCATGCCGAGTACCATGCCCCGAAAATTCACCCGCATATTTGGCGGATGCGGAACCGAGTCGACGATGTTCTGAATCGCGGTTGTTACTTTACCCAGGTCTTCGCTCTTCGTCGTCACATAAACCTCTGCCGTGCGCTGTATCTGGTAATGGTCGACTTCGGTCGGGCTGAGAAGATTTACCAGCTTGACAACCGTGTCCAAAGTCGTCGGCTCTTTGAGTTTCGGCGACCGCAAAGGTATGTTTCTGAGATCGAGCGGCGAATGGATCGCGGCCGTCCCTTTCTCGTAATACTGAACAGTGAGGAAATAGTTATTTCCGGTGGTCTTGTCGGACCAGTAGTTGGGCGCGATCATGGCGTTCGAGTTCAGGGCCGTGATTACATTGTCGACAATGTCCTTTTGGGTCAGGCCGAGTTCAGCCGCATGTACCCGGTCCACTTCCATGCGCAGGGCCGGATAGTCCATATCCTGCGGAATGTATACCTGACCCACATTGTCCAGATGTGAGATCCGGGTTGCCAGCTGCTGCGCGAATTTGAAGTCTCCGGGAAGATCGGGGCTCGTGACCTGCACATCTATCGGGGCCGGCATGCCGGTGTTCAGAACCGCATCCACCATCGAACCGCTTTGTACAAAGGTCCGCAAATTGGGAAACTGCCGGCTGATTGCCTCCTGAATCTGATTCATATAGTCGTAGCTGCTGCCCTTATGGTCGTCCGTCAACTGCGTTTGGATTGTGGCCGCATACGACCCGGAGTTGGTTGTGTACAGAGAGGACAGATCGTTGACAACGCCGATGTTGGATACGATGGTACGAAAATCGCCGGGGGCGACGGTTTTCCTGATCAGATCCTCGACCCTGGATACGTATTCGTTCGTCAACTCGATTCTCGAGCCGGTGGGCGCTTTCAGGTTGATGGTGAACTGGCCGGCGTCGGAGCGCGGGAAAAACGAAAGCCCCAGAAAGGGGAAGAGCCCGAAGCTGAGCGCGAATACGCCCATCAGTGCTGCCACGGTCAGAAGCGGGCGATTCGTGGCGCGCCGCACCAGCCTTTCATACACATCCAGTATTGAGGTGAAGCCCCGGTTGAATCCGGCATTGAAGCGCGCGCCCACTCCTGCCCTGGGAGCGGGCTTTTCTCCGCTCTCCGCCGTGCCGGCCGTATGCGCGCCATGACCATGAGGCACGGCCTTGAGAAAACGTGAGCAGAACAGCGGAATCACCGTCATAGCAACGAAGAAAGACATGAGCAGTGAGATGCAGAACGAGAGCGCCAATGCCGAAAACAGGAACTTGCTGACACCGTAAAGCAAGGTGACGGGGAAAAAGTCGACGATGTCGACCAGTGTCGCCGCCATGACAGCGAGCGTAACTTCCGATGCCCCCGCCTGAGCCGCCACGGCCGGCAGTTCACCCATTTCCAGATGGCGATAGATGTTTTCGATTGAAATGACGGAATTATCGATCACGCGCGAGAGTGCCAGCGCCAGTCCGCCCAAAATCATCGTATTGATCGTGGCATCGCCGAGCTTCAGCAAAACGAATGTCGCGAGGACGGAGAGGGGAATGGAAAGAAGAACGGCCGTGGTGGCCCGGAAGTTTCCCAGAAACAGCAGGATCATGAGACTCGTCAGGCCCAGACCGATGAGCCCCTCATGCATTACCGTGTTGATGGCCTCCTTCACGAAGACCGATTGATCGAACAGGAGGTCCGCTTTCATCTGCGTCGGGATATCGTAGAGGTGTCCCAGCAGTTTGTGTACTCCGTCCACGACCTGAATCGTGTTCGTATCCCCACCCTGTTTCAGAATCGGAATATAGGATGATTTCTGGCCGGCGACGCGCACGATATTGTACTGAGTGGCGTTGGAGTCTTCCGCCTGGCCGATATCGCTCACACGGACCCACGAATCCCCCACCGCTTTCAGGGGAACATCGTTCAGCTGCGCCATGTTGTCGACCAGACTGTTCGAGTAGAGATAGTAATCGAAAGGCCCCAGCGTCACGTCGCCGGCGGGCAGAATCAGATTTTGGTTGTTAACGGCATGTACAACGTCCATAACGCTCAAATCGCGCGACAGCAGTTTATAAGGGTCGACGCGAACCATGATCTGCCGGTACTTTCCTCCGAACGTGGCGGGGATCGATACGCCTGGCACCGTTACAATCTGATTGCGAATGGCGAACTGGGCGAAGTCGTGAAGTTGGGTCTCAGTCAGGCCCTTTCCGCTGACGGCTACCAGGCATACCGGCAGACTCGAAGCGTCGGATTTCAGCACCACTGGTGGAAGCGTACCCGGGGGTAGCCGTTTCAGATCCGCCAGCGCAAGGTTGGATAGTTCCGTCACGTCGGCATCGGCGCTGGTGTTGGGCTGGAAAAACACCCGAATCATGCTGACGCCCAAAATGGAATGCGATTCCATGTGATCGATGCCGCTGGCCAGAGTAAAGAACCGCTCCAGCGGCGCCGTGATATTGGCTTCGATATCCTGCGGCGGCATCCCCGAATAGAAAGTTGCAACCACTACCTGCGGCAGGTTGATCGTCGGGAAAAGATCGACAGGCATGCCTGCGATCGCCACGGCGCCCAGTACCGCCACCACCAGGCAAACAACAATTATGAAGTAGGGGTTGCGAATGGAGAATTTGGACATAGGAGTCTTTTGGATCGGCGGTAAGCGGCTTGCGCCTCCTTCGTGAAGCCCGGTTCTCTACGCATGGGATGGCGCTCTCTCGGACCCCCGGTATATCAGCAGATAAGCGGCGGGAACAATGAATATGGTGAAAAGCACGGAGGCGCTCAGGCCGCCGATAATGGCCTGGGCCATCGGAGCATATTGTTCGGCGCCCGTACCCAGCTTGAGCGCCATGGGGATCATTCCGATGATTGTCGCCAGTGACGTCATCAGAATGGGCCGCAGGCGAACACGGCAAGACGTGATTACGGCATCCTTGACGCTTAAACCGTCCCGGCGCAGGCGATGAGCGAAATCGACGATCAGAATGCTGTTCGAGGCGGCGATTCCCACCAGCATCAGCACTCCCATCAGAGACATCACGTTCAGGGTGGTGCCGGTAAGGAAGAGAATGACAAGCACGCCGATCAGGCCCATGGGAATGGCAAGCATAATCAGCAAGGGGTCGATGAACGACCGGAACTGCGCGACGAGGATCAGATAGAGCAGAAGAAACGACAGGCTCAGCCCGATCGCGAAACTGTGGAAGGATTGCTGCATTCCGAGCACCATCCCGCGGAGATTCACCCGCATGTTGGCCGCGTGCGGAACCGTGTTCACAATGTTCTGAATCGCGGTTGTGACTTTACCCAGGTCTTCGGATTTCGGCGTCACATATACGTCGGCCGTCCGCTGAATTTGATAGTGATCCACTTCCGTGGGGCTTTGAAAATTTATCAGCTTGACTACCGCATCAAGAGTCGTAGGCCGCTTCAGACCCGGCGCCCGCAAAGGAATGTTTCCAAGGTCGCGCAGCGTTTGAATCGAAGGCGTGCCGTTTTCGTAATACTGAACAGTCAGGAAATAGTTGTTTCCCGTGGTCTTGTCGGACCAGTAATTGGGCGCGATCATGGCGTTCGAGTCGAGCGCCGTGATTACGTTGTCGACAATATCCTTCTGGGTCAGGCCGAGTTCCGAGGCATGTACCCGATCCACTTGCATTCGCAATGCCGGATAGTCCATGTCCTGAGGAATGTAGACCTGTCCCACGTTGTCCAGATGCGATATCCGGGTTGCCAATTGCTGCGCGAATTTGAAGTCTCCGGGAAGATCCGGGCTCGTCACCTGCACATCGATGGGAGCCGGCATGCCTGTATTCAGGACCGCATCCACCATCGAGCCGCTCTGTACAAAAGTCCGCAGGTCCGGGAACTGTTGGCGGATTGCCTCCTGCACTCGATTCATGTAATCGTAGCTGCTGACCTTATGGCCGTCCGTCAACTGCGTTTGGATAGTGGCCGCATACGAGCCGGAATTGGTCGTGTACAACGATGAAAGATCGTTGACGACGCCGATGTTGGACACAATCGTCCGAAAGTCTCCCGGGGCGACAGTTTTCCTGATAAGATCCTCGACTCTCGATACATATTCGTTCGTCAGCTTGATTCTGGAGCCCGTGGGCGCTTTCAGGTTGATGGTGAACTGGCCGGCATCGGAGCGCGGGAAAAACGAAACTCCCAGAAAGGGGAAGATCCCGAAGCTGAGCACGAATACACCCATCAGCGCGGCCACGGTGAGAAGCGGACGATTCGTGGCGCGCCGCACCAGGCTTTCATACACGTCGAGTATCCGATTGAACCCCCGATTGAACCCCGCATTAAAGCGGGCTCCCAATGAGAGCTTTACCCCGCTCTCCTCGCCGCCGGCTGCATGTGAACCGTGACCAAGCGGGACAGCTTTGAGAAAGCGTGAGCAGAACAGCGGAATCACCGTCATCGCAACAATGAAAGAAACGACCAACGAGATGCAGAACGAAAGCGCCAACGCCGAGAACAGGAACTTACTCACCCCAAAGAGCAGGGTAACCGGGAAAAAATCGACTACGGCAACCAAAGTGCCCGCCAGCACCGCAAGCGTGACTTCCGATGCCCCCGTTTGAGCTGCCACGGCCGGCAGTTCCCCCATTTCCAGATGCCGATAAATGTTCTCGATGGAAATGACCGAATTATCGATAACGCGCGAGAGCGCCAGCGCCAGCCCGCCGAGAATCATCGTGTTGATCGTGGCGTTGCCGAGCTTCAGCATGACGAATGTCGCGAGGATGGAGACGGGAATGGAAAGAAGAACGGCCGTCGTGGCCCGGAAATTCCCCAAAAACAGCAGAATCATGATACTGGTCAACGCCAGGCCGATAAGACTTTCGTCGAGAACCGTGTTGATGGCCTCCTTCACGAAGACCGATTGATCGAAAAGAAGGTCGGCTTTCATCTGCTTCGGGATATCGTAGAGGTGTCCAAGCAGCTTGCTTACGCCATCCACGACCTGAATCGTGTTCGTATCCCCACCCTGTTTCAGAATCGGAATGTAGGAGGATTTCTGTCCGGCGACGCGGACAATATTGTACTGAGTAGCGTTGGAGTCTTCCGCCTTGCCTATATCGCTCACCCGAACCCACGAATCCCCCACTGTTTTCAAAGGAATATCGTTCAGCTGCGCCATGTTGTCGACCAGACTGTTCGAATACAGGTATTGGTCGAACGGGCCCATTTTTACGTCGCCCGCGGGAAGAATCAGGTTCTGGTCGTTGACGGCATCGACAACGTCCATGACGCTCAGATCGCGTGACAGGAGTTTATAGGGGTCGACGCGAACCATGATCTGCCGGTACTTTCCTCCGAACGTGGCGGGGATCGATACGCCTGGCACCGTTACAATCTGATTGCGAATGGCGAACTGGGCGAAATCGTGAAGCTGGGTTTCAGTCAGCCCCGCCCCGCTGACGGCCACGAGGCACACCGGCAGACTCGAAGCGTCGGATTTCAGCACCACCGGCGGAAGCGTACCCGGGGGGAGACGTTTCAAATCCGCCAGCGCCAGGTTGGATAACTCGGTCACGTCGGCGTCGGCGCTGGTGTTGGGCTGGAAAAACACCCGGATCATGCTGACGCCCAAAATGGAATGCGATTCCATGTGATCGATGCCGCTGGCCAGAGTAAAGAACCGCTCCAGCGGTGCCGTGATGTTGGCTTCGATATCCTGCGGCGGCATCCCCGAATAGAACGTTGCAACTACTACCTGCGGCAGGTTGATCGTCGGGAAAAGATCCACAGGCATGCCCAGTGCGGCAACAACGCCGAGAACGGTGACCGCAAGGCAGAGAACGATAATGAAGTAGGGATTACGGATCGAAAAGGCCGACATAAATTGCGGTTACCTTTTACTGTTGCGCGCTTCCCTCATAAGAGACGGATTCGAGCCGTTTCGGCTTCACAACCTGACCTGCTTTCAGCCCGCTTCGATCGCTCACGACGACCTGCTCACCCTTCGAAACACCGCTTGCGATTTCAACGTAGTCCGGCATCTGAATGCCGAGCGTGACTTTCCGGTTCTCGATGCGATTGCCCCGATCCACAACCATCACGGATGCCTGGTCGCCTTCATGGTCAAGGGCCTGCAGAGGTACCACAGTGGCGGCTCCGTTGTGACTCAGCGTCAAGACGGCTTCGGCGTAGACCCCCGGTACCAATTGACCGTTCGGGTTGGGAATCTCCACTTCCGTATGCATGGTTCGCGTCGCTCCGTTCACATCGACGGAGAAGCGTTTCACTTTGCCCTCAACGGTTTTGCCGACCGATGGCACGCGCACTTCCACCGGATCGCCGAGGTGGATGTATTTCACGTCCGACTCCGGCACCGGGATCACCAGCCTGTAAAGATTTTCGTCCGAGAGCCGCACGAGCGGCGTTGCCTGAGTCGAGGTGGTACCGGCCTGCATGAGAGCGCCGAAATTGGCATACCGCTGTGTGACAACGCCGTCGAACGGAGCCGTAATTTTCGAATAGTCGTAAAACGCCTGATCGTGGCTGAGTTTGGCTTTGGTGGCCATCAATTGACCCTGCGCGGCTTGATACGCGCCCTGCGCGGCTTCCACCTGAGATTCGGCCGCGAGATCCTTGCCGTGGACGTCGTCAACTTCCTGCTGGGCAACGAGGCCGACTTGCGATTTGGCCACCTCTGCGAGGCGGTCATATTGCAGGTGCAACATTTCGTGCTGGGCTTTTGCGCGGCCGATTTCGCTTTGAAGTCGGGCGACCTGGTCCGTCTGCGCGCGGATGGCGGCATTGTCCTCGTCCAGTTGGGCTTGCAACTCCGGAACTTCGAGCACCGCCATGACTTGGCCTTGGCGCACATGAGACCCGTAGTCCACGTTCAATTCCTTGACATACCCGGCCACCTTGGCGTAAACGTCGATTTCCTGGTACGGCACGAGCTCGGAACTGAGCGTCAAGCGCTCGGCGACGGGCTTGGTGCTTGCAACGGCCGTCCCCACTGTTACGACGTTCTGATCGTCGTTGGTCTTGGCCGAAACATTTGGCCTGCTGCAGGACGAGGTAAGCCCAACCGTGAGAAGCAGGATCGCCGCGCACGCGGTCGGGAAGCCCGCCAGAGCCAAAGCCATCGAAAAAACTTTCATTCGCGCGTTTGTGTTCATGGTTTGAGTGCGGGCGCGGGAGGCAGGCTGTCCTTCGAAACACGCCCCATGAGGGCGGACAATTCCCCAAGCGAAAAAGCATCCGAGCGGCAGAACCGGATCAGTTCCCCCTCCTGCGTCTGAATCCGCCGGGCCATCTCCGGCACCTCCTCGGCGATCTCACGCGGAACAATGTGAATACCGTTCCTGTCGCCATGGACCAGATCCCCGGGATGAAACGTCAATCCGCTGATCTCCACCGGGTTGCCGAAATCGACTATGTGCGCGTACGCGTGACTGACCGAGACACGGCGGGAGAAGAGGGGGAATCCGAGCGCTTCCACGGCTTCCAAATCCCGCACGGCGCCATTTGTAACGCACCCGGTACAGTTCAGAGCCTGTGCGATGGTGGCATGAATTTCACCGGCGAGCGCTCCCAATCCCGGCACGTGGTCCATGTCCTGAAAGACCATCACGCGGGGTTTTGGCAAGGATTCCAAGTAGCTCCACCAGTCCATCCTGTCGAAGTAACAGGGGGATCTCATCGGCGTCGACGATGTGCGAACGCGGGCCGTCGCCGCGTATCCCAGCATGGGCGGAAGCTCGGGGAACCGGCACCTCACCGCTCCCGAAACAAAGCCCTCGTTGCGGAGCCGGACATTGAATCTTTCGATTGCATTGGAAACCGTGCAGGTGTCAAGTTGGCGGAGACTCTCGAAAGCAGCGCTCGAAACAGGTGTCATGTAGCCAGGTAATTCCGCAA
>Ga0070733_10001511_pt1 | contig 17244 bp, 15 predicted proteins | sample Coa_R1_9_FD_66450 | JGI IMG/M metagenome (GOLD analysis project Ga0070733, IMG submission 66450) | Surface soil microbial communities from Centralia Pennsylvania, which are recovering from an underground coalmine fire - Coalmine... | ecosystem: Environmental > Terrestrial > Soil > Unclassified ... | reverse complement strand
CTTTCACAGACAGGAAGCTTCAGCCACGTGTAGGCGCTCGTCCTGCCGAGCGCCGACGCAATAGCGGCGGCCGTGATGACGGCTCGTGCGCTGAGGTCATTGACGAGCTTTCCATTGACCCTGTGAGAGACGAATGGTTCGATCATCGCAAGCGTTCGTCGCTGCGAGAGTTCATTCACCGCCCAGGCACACGATTCGAGCGTCGCCACTGTCGCTCGATCTTCGAAGTCGACGTGGCAGAGCATCTTTCCGCCATCAAGGCGCGAGGCCGCGATGCCGACGGCGTCATAAGCGGTGAAGCGGTCATCCAGCTCGAACGACGCGCCGCGCAGGCCCCCCCGGTTCATCGAACCGAATACGAGCTTCTCTTCGAGCGCGCCGAGCAAGAGGAGGTCTTCGACGACATCAGGAGTAGCGAGAATGCCGTCAACCCCCGGGCGCAAAAGCGCCGCCATCAAACGAGTTATCAGCTCATTTCGATCCGCCATGGCGAGGCGCCGACCACCAATCGCAAGAGAAGCCCGTGCGGGATGGTCTGCTGCAATGATCATCATCCGACCGCTGTCATCGAGGATCGGTCGTCGTTTCCGATCGCGCGCCGCGGCGGCCAGTGCCTCAGGATGATTCGCGCGCAACTCTCGGAGTTCCTTCAGGCTCTCCGCCCTCAAAGTTGGTTCGCCTCCCTCAGTGCGTTCTCGACTTCGGCGGTCGTCGGCATCGCCGAAGAGCACTCGATACGGGAGGCGACGAGGGCGCCGGCTGCATTGGCAAAGCGAATTGTTCGCTGGAGAGTCCAATTCGAAAGAAGGCCGTGACAAAGTGCGCCCCCGAACCCGTCGCCCGCACCAATGCCGTTGAGGACCTCGACCTTGAAACATGGCTCTTCTACCCGTTCATCACGGGACACCGCGCTGACGCCCTTGTCGCCCCGCTTCACGACGACCAGATCAGGACCGAGCTCGAGCAGTCTGGTCGCGGCGCGGTCGGGATCGGTCTCTCCGGCAGCCACCAGCACTTCTTCGAGATTGCCCACAGCAACGGTCACGTGCTTGAGCGCCGCGCGAGCTTGTCGGCCGGCATCGCCTGGGGAGTCCCAGAACTTCGATCGGTAGTCCAGGTCGAGAGCCGTAATGGATCTTCTATTCCTGTGTTCCCAAGCCGCAAAGTGAGCTGTGCGGCTTGGCTCTTGCGATAGCCCAGTCAGCGTCGCCCAAAAGACTCCTGCACCCGCCACCGCGTCGTAGTCGAGCTCGTCGGCTCGGATCTCGAGATCGGGAGCCTTGGGGAATCGGTAGAACCAGATTGGGAAGTTGTCCGGAGGGAACATCTCGCAGAACGTGACCGGAGTGGGAAGCGCCTCTACGGCGGTGACGAAGGCGTCGTCGACACCGAAACCTTTCAGTGCCTTGTGCACGAATCGCCCGAATGGGTCGTTGCCCGTGCGCGTGATGACCGCCGTCCTGCGCCCATGACGAGCTGCCGCCACAGCCACGTTCGTCGCCGTGCCACCTAGGAACTTCCCAAAGGTGGCGACGTCCTCGAGACCGACGCCAATCTCGAGCGGGTAGACATCGACGCCTACCCGTCCCATCGTCAGCACCTCGTACTCGCGAACCACCCTCAAGACGCCTCCTGCATCACCAATTTCGTTCGCGCAGATATTGACGGTTGGCAATCTGGTCCAGGCGCGCTCTCTCATAAGATGCCGGGCCTCGCGGCAACACGTCTTGCTCGACGACTATCCAGCCCGAGTAGCCGCCTTGTCGCAGCAGGTTAAGAACATCGTCGACGTGACCTGTCCCCTTGCCGAGTGGACAAAACACATCGTTCTCCCAGAGTCCCATCGCGTCGTCGTAGAACGAGGGGGGAGAAACGCGGGCATCTTTCAGATGAATATGGCTGACTCGGTCTTTCCAGTCGCCAAGCATCGCCCGTGGATCTCCTCCAGCGGCAACTAGATGCCCGGTGTCGAGACAGAGCGAGGCGGAGGTCGTTTCGAGCACTCGGCGGAGGGATTCTTCGGTTGCGAGCACCGTCCCGACTTCGTTGTGCAAGCACGCCTCGTAACCACGCTGGGCGCACGTCTCATCGATTTGTTCGATCGTCTGCGCGACGCTGTCCCACCCGTCGTCTAATACCAACGGCGGGTTCGTCGAGATTAGGGCCACCGTCGGCCGGGGACGGAACACAGCGTCGACATCGCCCGCTACCACATCGAATTGGTCGCAGATCTTGTCGAGCTCTGCCATCCCTTCTGCCGAGCCCGCGCCGCCAATCTCGATCTCGACATACCCTCCGGTTAAGAAGAGTCCGCGAGCGGTGAGTCTTTCGGCAAGCGACTCTCCTAGGCCGAGGTAGCCGAGGGGTCCGAGATCGACACCGTCGTAGCCCGCCGACTCAACCGCGTCGAGTACGTCGACCGCGGTAGGAACGTCTGGGTCGTGGCCGACTGTCACCTCGAAGGCGCCGTAACTCACCGGCGCATTGCCGATGCGAATCACTCGCGTCCCCCCACGTCGGACATCGGAGCCGGGGAAGCGTCAAACGTTCTGATTCTCAACACCCAGCGTCCTTCCCGGCTTGTTCGGCGAGAGAAAGCGCGATGACGCCGTCTGCTCCCGTCGCACCCAAGGATGACGATCCGTTCGCGAATCTGACAAAGTCCTCGGCTTGGCGCCTCAGGGCTTGCTTGAAGACGCCATCGCTTCCATCCGCGGGCAGGAAGCGGGATCGCGCCGTCCCCCTCGTTCCGAACACCTCGACGACACACGTGTCACCGCCGTCATGCCAGCGGCCGAGGCTCACATGCGCAGTGCCGCCGTTGCTCAAGGATGCGAGCACCTGACCACAGTCGACGTCACTCGAGATGGGTGCTTCCATCTCTGGTCGAGAGACGATCGCCTTCAATGCCTCGAACTCTCGCCCAGTTAGCCAGCGGATCTGGTCGAACTCGTGAACGCCCATGTCGACGAAGATGCCGCCGCTTCGGGCACGAAACGCGGCCGACGGGGGGAACTCGTCCCACTGTTCTGACTGAACCGCCAGAACCTCACCTAGTTCCCCACTGCGGATGCGGTCGCGGAGCTGCTGGAGCTCGAGAACGTACCTGCGCCAATAGGCGATCTGCAGCGGCACTCCCCACCGCGAGGTCGCGCGAACGCAAGCCCTTGCGTCGTCGCTAGAGAGGCCGCAGGGTTTTTCGCAGAGTATCGGCACTCGAGCGTTTGCTGCCTGCTCGACGAGCGCGCGATGTAGGTCGGTCGGAGCGGCGATTAAGACGCCGTCGACGATCCCTTCGTTCAGCAGGTCATCGATCGATGCGAAAGCTGGAATGTCTCGCTGAAGCGCCACTTCCCGAGCCTCCGGGCTCGGGTCAACGACGGCAGATACGACAACCGTCGAGGACCCCTCGATGGCGTCGAGATGTGCCTTTCCCATTCGGCCTGCGCCGATCAGTCCGATCGAGAAGCGAGCGCGATCCGGACTCATTCGGTGCTCGCCGCGTTTAGGTCGCTGGGCTGCAGTACGGGACGCGACTCGATACCGCCCTTGATGATGCTTTGGCAGAGCGCGATGTCGTGAAGACCGTCGATACCCGAAGTCGGGGCCTCGGCCCCCTCCGTCACAGCGCGGTGGAACGCAACGAGCTCCAGCTTGAAGGGTTCCTCATAAGAAAAGATCTCGCGAGCGACTGACGCGTGAGGCGTCCCGACCTCCCCCTTCTCCGAGTCGAGGACAGTCGGAACACTCCTGAGAAAAGGGGACGGAAAGGCGAGCCTCAAACGTTCGTTTGGATCGTAAAAGCGGACTTCCATCTCGTAGCGGGCTATCCCAGGAAGGTCGATCCATGTCAAAGCGCACTCGACGCCGTTGAAGTCGAGAAGAACGTTCACCGAGGCCTCACGAATACTGGCGAACTTGAGCTCATCTGGCTCACCGAGCACCCCACGTAGCAGGTTGAGCTCATGGACCAAACTGTCGATGAGCACCACCTCATAAGTGCGCGAGTAGAGATCGCCCACATCGCCAATTGCGGACTTCACTCGATTCGCTCGATCGGTTTGCCAATCTGCAATCTGATCCTGACCGATGTCATCACGACTGTTGATTCGGTAGTGCCCTACGTAAGGAGCGACGGGCGATTCCATCGTCGTCAGTTGGACGAAGCGGAGGTCGCCCATCGCCGAGACGCGGTGACACAGCTCTATGAAGGCCGGGTCGTATCGTTTCGGATAGCCAACCATCACTGTGACGCCGGTTCGACGCACGGTGTTGATCAACTCTTTTCCCTCCGCCACGCTGTAACACAGAGGCTTTTCTACAAACACACTCCGGCCGCTCTCGGCAGCAGCCCCCGCGATTGGCGCGTGGCTCCCGGATGTGAGCACGAGCACCGCGTCGAGATCCTCTTCGACCAGATAGCGCCAGTCGGTGTACACGCTCGTCGCGCCATATCGCGCCGCGCACGCTTCGGCTGCCTTGCGGGAGGCATCACACACCGCTCGGATCTCGAACAGGTCGTCGAGTTCAGCCAGGTAAGGGAGGTGCATCACTTGTGCGATCAGGCCGGTCCCGACGACGCCGACTCGGAGGCGATCTGCGCACATGGTTCTAGCTCTCGGCCCGTGTTGATCGGTGGTCGTGCAATTCGCTCATGGGTGAACGAGGACTTGCATCGCCTCGCCACGAAGCGAGGTCTCTAGAGCCGTGTCGATGTCCTCGAGAACGAAGTCGTGGCTGACGACTTTTTCGAACGGGAATCGGTCCTGGTTGGCGGCGAGGAGGCGCATCGATGGCAAGTACGCCGTCGCGCGTTCGCCGCCGATTCCGAGGATTGACACGTTCCTTGTGCAGATATCCGCGTTCGGATTAATCGACACTGGGCCAAGATCGACGAAGGCGCCCGCCTCGACGACGACGCCTCCCGGTCGCACCAAACCGAGCGCCTCGACGAAGGAGGCGGGAACGCCTGTGCAGTCGAACACCATGTCGAGGCCCAGGCCGTTCGTCTGTTCGCGCACACGCCCGGCGCGCTCTTCTTCGTTCGTACGTTCGACATCGAACACGACATCGGCACCGAACTCGCGGGCTAGTTCAAGGCGTGTCGGGAACCGATCGGTAGCAACGATGAGGGCGGCTCCAAGAAGGCTCGCTTTGATGAGGTGGCACATACCTAGCGGGCCGACGCCGAGCACCGCCACCGAGTTCCCAAACCGGGGTAATCCGAGGTCGCCGAGCACCGCGAGCGCAGACTCGACCCCGTGGGTGACCGCCATCACTTCAGTCAGAACTGCCAAACGATCGGGAAGGTTCTCCGGGACGCGGAAGATCGGCGTTCGCGGCAGCAGGTACAAGTACTCTGCCCAACCACCGAACAAATACGGTGGCTCCGAGCAGTTCAAGCTGTTGCCATAGTCCTCGAGGTGTTCGCACAGGTAGTAGGGCAGGTTGGCCATACATGGTGGACAGACTCCGCACGAGACGTTGGCGCCCGGAACGATCCGATCACCCGGGTGGAGAAGCCTCCCCTCGAAGTCGCGCACGTCCCCTCCCGTCGCAACGACTTCCCCGACGTTTTCGTGTCCGCAAATCAGCGGATAGGAGATCGTTCGTTGGTGCTCCGTCCCGGCGTACTGAGCTGTTTCACCGCGATACGTGTGCTTGTCGGTGCCGCAGATACCGGACACGTGCATCTTCATAATCACGCTGCCCGGACCTGGCTCGGGCATTGGAAATCGCTCGATCCTCACTTTCCCCGGACCGTGCATGACGGCTGCTCGAACATCTGTCATCGCGCGACCGCCGTATCAGCAACACATCGCTCCAGGAGGGCAGCCGCCTCGACTATCCCGTCTCGCGGCGTAACAAAAGGGTCCTCGAGTTCGATCGAAATTGTTCCTGCGGAGGTCTTTTCCAGGCTGGCGACAAAGCGCGTCCACCACGCTTGATCATGGCCACGTCCCGGCACGGCGAATGTCCAAGGCAAGCTTTCGGGATCGGTGGGCCATCTGTGGTCGAGGATTCCATTCAAGGCGAGCGACCTCGAATGAAACGTCGTGTCTTTTGCATGCGCGTATGCGATCGAGCTGCCGAGATGATCAATCACGGCGAGGGGATCCATCTGCATCCAGAACAAATGACTCGGATCAAGATTCGCCGCGATCGTGGGACTCAAACCCGATACTCGCGAGAACGTCTCGACGTTGAAGACGACGGTGCCGGGATGCAACTCGAGGCAGATTCGCAGGTCCTTATTTTCGCGTTCGGCCACCGCGACGATCTTGCTCCATTCATTTTCGACCGAATCGCTCCACTGACGCTCCCAGACGCCTTCTAAGTAGGGGAGCCAGCCGCCCGCAGCGAAGGACGGCTCGTGATCTCCCTGGCGCGCCGCAGGACAACCCGCCAGCGCGACCACGCGATCGACGCCGAGTGCGGTTGCCAGCCGAACAGCATCGATGATGTCGTTGCGATGCCGCTCAGCAATGTCTCGATCGGGGTGAAGTGGATTGCCCCAGGCGTTCAGCGCGCTGATTGTCAACCCGAAGGCATCAAATTCCTGTACGAATGAACTTCGGGACGCTCCGTCACGAAGCATCTGTTTCATGTCGCAATGGGTGGCCGGCGCATAGCCGCCCACGTCGATCTCGACTTGAGTAACGGCAGGCGCCCGTTCACTCAAGAACTCAAGCGCTTGCTCGAGCGGCTCGTTCGCCAAAGCTTCGAGTACGACCGCGAGGTTCATCGACCGAACCCGTGGCCGTCGGAGCCTCTGTCCGCCCGCAACGCGACACCCGAGGTCCCGTCAGCGTTGGTTGGATTATCGAGAATCGTCGCACCTCCGCAAGTCCAAAAGCGCGTGTGAAGGACAGGAATGGTTACGTTTTCATTCACCGTAATGCCTGTTCAGCGCAGTTACCAGCGGCCGGAGGTACTGTGGCGCCGGAAGGAAGAGGAGCGGCAAACGGGAGGCGAGCGTGAAGATCGCGCGGGTGCGAACGAGGGTCGTTTCCTTGCCCCTCGACCGGCCGTTTTACCCTGCGTGGGCGAGGGGCCGTCTCCAAGAAGAGATCCTCTTCACGTTGGTCGAGATCTCGACGGACGACGGGCTTGTCGGCGTTTCGGCTGCCCATGCCGGGCTCGAGGCTGCCGTCTCGATTCAGCGCTTTGCTGCGCCGTATCTGATCGGCCGGGACCCTCGCTTCGTCGAAGCCTTTGCCCAACTCGCCACGGACGCGGAGATCCTCGGGCCGCCCGTTTACTGCATCGAGGGCGCGCTTTGGGACATCCTCGGCAAGCTTGCCGGTCTTCCAGTCGCAGCGATGTGGGGGCTCTATGCGGAAAGTGTTCTTGCATATTGCGCGACGGCGGAGGTGCGTGCTCCTGAAGCAAGGGTCGACGACGTCCTCAGGCTTCGCGACGAGGGTTTCCGCGCCGTCAAGGTGCGGTTCCACAACGACGATCCCCGTGACGACCTGAAAGTTGCCCAAGCGATCCGCGCGGCCGCGGGAGATGGATTCGTGTTGATCGTCGATGCGAACCAGGCTGGTGTCGAGCCCGGGCTCACCGGGCACCACGCGTGGGGCTTCCGCACCGCGCTCGCCGTCGCGCGTGAGCTCGCCGACCTCTCCGTGGCGTGGCTCGAGGAGCCTCTTTCGCGATACGACTACACCGGGCTGAAACGACTTCGAGACAGTGTTCCGCAGCTTGCCATCGCTGGAGGCGAGGACAACCACGGGTTGCACGAGTTTCGGACGCTTATCGAACGTGGTTGTTACGACATCCTGCAGCCGGACGCCGTACTTTCTGAGGGAGTTGCGCAGCTGCGCAAGATCGCGGCGCTCGCCGAAGCTGCGGCCGTTACGGTCACGCCCCATACCTGGAGCAACGGCATCGGACTTTTGACGAACTTGCATTTCGCTCTGACGATTCCTAACGGTACGTACTTCGAATTCCCCAATGAGCCAAATTCGGGTTTCACGGTTGAATCGCGTGATCAGATGCTTGTCGAACCGACTCGCATCGATGGCGACGGTTACCTTCACCTCCCAAACAAGCCTGGTTTCGGAATCGAATTGGATGAAGCGCTTGTCTCTCGTTTCACGGTCAACGATCTCGGTTGACACACCCCGAGAATAAAGACCCCCGCCTGATCAAGCGACATTTGGTCTGGTTGCCGCGCGGCCGATTTGACCGCGCGGCAACTAGAGCTCCGCTAACTGCTCGAAGTCACTTGAGTGTCTCGACGCTCTTTGAACCGAGTTGGTCGGTGACGAGCTTCGACAAGGTCGCCAGCGCCGAGGTGATACTCGTATTCGGATTGAGTGCAAAGTTGCCGGTGACAGTGTTCAAAGCACGCGCGTACACCGGGAAGTTCGGACTGTTCGGAAGTGGCACACCGTACTTCGCATATTGATTGAACGCCGCTTGGAACGGCGGCGCGTAATTGAGGAAGTACTTTGCCGTCCCAACGCTCGTATCGGGGGGCACGAATCCCGACCAAACGGCAGTGTCCAGCTGGTTGTGAGTGGACTCGGCGAGTTTGATCAAGTTCCAGTCGGCGGTGGCGTGTGGGGATGACTTCGCGATCGCGAACGCCCAGCCTCCGATCGTCGAAGCGGCACCGGGCGCTTGGCCGTTCTCGGTTGGGAAGGGGGCCGTTCCGCAGTTCGTCGGCGCACTCGTCCAGCTGGTGTTCGAGCCGCCAGAGACCCAAGTGGACGGGTACCAGTTCGACCCGATGGCGATCGCAACCTTCTTTTGGGCCATCAGAATTGGTGGCTGGCCAACCGAGTCGGTTCGGAACAGCTCCGAAGTGGGAGCATCGAGACCGTCCTTGAACATCGTTTGGTAGAAGGACAGGGTCGCGCGCAGTCCAGCGCTGTTGACGACCCATTTATTGGTCTTTGTGTCGAACATCGTCGGGGTCGTGGACCCATCGATCAGGTTGCCGATGCCTTGAAGAACGTTGGTCGGACCCGCCTCGACTCCGGCGGCGACCCAAAGTGGCCAAACGCCGGGATTCGCCTTCTTCACTGCCTTGGCGGCAGCGATGATGTCCTGCCAAGTCTTGGGCGCCCACGGCATCTTTATGCCGGCCTTTTCGAGCATCGTCTTGTTGTAAAGCAGGCCGGTGTCGTTGTTGCCGGCATTGACGGCATAGATCTTCCCGTTGACCTGGCTCATTTGCTGCACGCCCGTCGGCATACCCGTCCAGAAGGACGGAGCCGCGCTACCGGTCAGGTAGTTGTTGAGCGGCAGGAGATAATTGGATGCTGCGTACTCGCCAACGTAGGTCGTCGGAAGTTGGATGACATCGGGCGTAGTCGAGGCGCTTCGGAACTCGATGGCTGCCTTGTTCATCAAGTCGACGTCCGTCCCGCCGACACCTTCGAGCTTCAGTTTGACGTTTGGATAGAGCTTTGCCCACTGCTTGGCAAGACTTCCCCACCACCTTGCAGCGAGCGCGTCCGAGTTGAATACGTAATTGCTCGTGTACAGCACGGTGATCGTGTAGCTACCGGAGCTTCGGCCTGAACTCGCCGATGCGCTTGAACCGGCCAAACCAATCGCCCCAGCAACCGATGCGGTTCCCAGCATCGCGATCGATGCCCACCATTTCCCTCGTCGGTTCATATTGATGCTTCCCCCTTTCAGTAGTGCACTTAACGAACATCGATGAGGCCCGACCCGCCGAACTTGACGGAGCCTCTCGTCGGGCACATGGACTCAACCCAATCGCTCTCCCGTCTCTTGGTCGAACACCTTCATTCGTGTTATGTCGATGGCGAGGTTCACGGCGCTACCGACCTCAAGGCCGGCGCGAGCAGGGAACTTGCAAGTGAGAAGCTCATCGCCGACTCGCACCGAGACGTGGGTCTCTGAACCGAGCGGCTCGATGAGCTCGACCGTGCCACTCGTGATGCCAGTCCCTTTCTCGTCGGGTCGACAGGGTAGGACCTCTTCAGGTCGGAATCCGACGACGACCTGGTTGTGGTTCAACGATTCGACAACCGATCCGACGGTGCCGTTGACGGGAATATCGCACGACAGGAAGCGGATGATCGGCGAGGCTGGGCCGGATTTGACCTCGGCGGTAACGAGGTTCATTTTCGGGCTTCCGACGAATCCGGCCGCGAACAGGTTCGCTGGCTCGCTGTACAACACTTCCGGCGTCGCAAGCTGCTGAAGTCGTCCCCGGTTCAGCAGCGCAATGCGATCGCCCATCGTCATCGCTTCGATCTGATCGTGGGTGACGTACACGGTCGTGACCGGGAATTGGGCGTGGATTCGCTTGAGTTCGAACCGCATCTGGGTTCGCAATGCCGCGTCGAGGTTCGAGAGCGGCTCATCGAGCAAGAACGCTTTCGGCCGTCGAAGCATTGCGCGTCCAAGCGCGACGCGCTGGCGTTCTCCGCCCGAAAGCTCGGCTGGCTTGTGATCGAGAAGTGGGTCGATGCCGAGCAATTCGGCGACCTCAGCCACTTGTTTTTTGATCGCCAGCTTGGGCTCACCGCGCACTTTCATTCCGAACGACAGGTTCTTTTCCACCGTCATGTGCGGAAACAGCGCGTAGTTTTGGAAAACCATCGCAACGTCGCGATCCTTCGGCGCCACGTCATTGACGATCCGATCACCGATCCAGATACGTCCGCTCGTCGGTGCCTCAAAGCCGGCGAGCATTCGGAGCGTCGTCGACTTTCCGCAACCGGAAGGTCCGACAATGATCATGAACTCGCCGTCGGCAACCTCGAGCGTTAGGTCGTGAACCGCAGCCTTGTCCTTGAACGACTTGGTCAGCCCTTCGAGCAGGATCCGTGCCACGAGCGTTCCTCTTAACCCGCGCCAACTTGCGACAAAGTGATCGGTGCCATGGCTATCCCCGAATTCCCCCCGCGAAGGAAAACCCTCCGGTCAGCCATCGTGAGCTGATCAGGTAGAGCACGATGACCGGAATGGAGAAGAGAATTCCGTAGGCAGCGAGTGGGCCGTAGTGGACTTGGTAGTTGGCGCTGAGGAAGTTGTAGATGCCGATCGAGCCGGGCGTGTCCGAGGGGTTGGCATCGAGCACAAGTGGGATCAGAAACGCTCCCCACGCATTGATGAAGGTGAGAATCGCGGAGACGAGAATCCCGGGCATTATCAATGGAACGACTACGCGCAGAAGCACCTGTAGCGAATTTGAGCCCTCGATCGCTGCCGCCTCTTCGAAGTCTCGTGGAACCTGGTCGATGAAATTCTTCAACAGCCAGATTGCGAACGGTACGGATGTCGCGCCAAGCACCAAAGCTGTGTAGAACGGCGAGTTAATCCATCCCAGTTTGACGTAGATCTCGAATATGGGGATGAGCAAAAGCGCGACCGGGAGACCACTCAAAAAGAGGACCACGATAAGTATCGGACCCTTGAACGGGATGTGACGACGGGACAGAACGTATCCAGCCAAGGTCGAAAAGACCGTGGCCACCAATGTCGCGATAGCTGCGAGATAGAGGCTGTTCAGAATCGCGCCCCCGGCTCCCGCCTGAAGCGCCGTTCTGAAGTTCGCCATCGACAACCTCGGTGCTGAGAGTGTCGCGGTCGCGTGGGGGTTGAGAGCAGCAAAGACGAGCCAAAGGAGTGGCAACAAAAAGAGTGCGCCGAGCAAAGCCAACGTCACATTTATGAGGACCTTTCGGCGCAAGTTACGTGTCATCCATCGGCGCGAATGACCGTCCGACGACGGGCGCAAGTCTTCGGGCGTCGTGGACATTGACATCTCGGGCATCTCCGTGTCGGGCCGCATTCAGACGGCACGCCGCAGCTCTGGCCGGAGCTGGCGGATGTAGATGATGGAGAGCAGGGCCGCGATCACGACCAGCGCCAACGCAATGGTCGTTCCATATCCGAGCGCATTGAACTGGAATGCCTCGATGTACATGTAAACAGGAAGGATGGCCGTTTCGTTTCCCGGCCCCCCTTGGGTCATCGCATAGATGAGCGTGAAGTCCGCCATCGTCGACAGCGTTATGAGCAACATGTTGATCATCAACGTCGGCCGCATGATCGGCAGTGTGACCTTGAGCAGGCGCTTCCAGTAAGAGGCGCCCTCGAGCTGCGCGGCCTCGTCGACCTCTTGTGGAACGTTGCGCAATCCAGCGCTGAGCACGAGCATCGAAAATGCGGTGCCCCGCCACGTGTTAGCGATGCAAACGATGAGCAACGGCACCGTCGACAAGAGATCATCGGACGGATTCCCGATGAGGTGGCTAAGCAGTCCTCCGGATTGGCTGAAGGAGTACCAGATGAAGGCGACACATATCTCTGGAAGGACCCAAGCTAGAACGATCATCGATCCGACACTCGCCCGCACCACGATGTTGGCTCGTTGGCCGAGCAAAGCCAGAATCAGGCCAAGCAGTGTTTGGGCGATGATCCCCGACCCGATTACAAAGATCAGCGTCAGCTTGACGCTCGACCAGAAGACCGGGTCGTGCACCATTCTCGACAGATTCGACAGGCCGGTGAAGCTGTAGTTCTGGGCGTGAACTCCGAGCAACTCGAGGTTCGTGAACCCGAGGTAGATGGCGTAGCCCATCGGCGCAACAAAAAGTCCGAGGACGAGCACTGCCGCCGGAGCGAGCCAGATGAGTGTGCTCGGATTGAAACGAGTATCTCGTTTCGTCTCGATGACGGGAGGAGCCGTCCCATCAACCACAGTTCCCGTGAGCACCGTCATACTTGCTCGTTGCCTGCGTCGCTGAGCTTGCGGAATCGCGAAGCCCAAGACACCGGCAGCTGTCGATCGCGGCTAATTCTCGATCGAGATGCCGTTCGGAACACAGCCCTCCCCAGCACCGATAGGCCCTCTGTGGATCCCGCACCGAACTGCGATGCTTCCTCGACTGGCACCTACATCCCCCGAAGGCGCTTGCGGCCTTGACCTGCCCTTTCGTAAAATGGTTACGTTTTCATGCGTACTATACGTCGTCTGTCAAGAAAGTCACGAGAAGAGCAATGATGCAGTTGAGCGAGCGAACCGAGGTCCGCCGCCGGTCGAGTGGACGCGGGTGATGTTGCGATGACGCCCGATGCGGCCCCGCGGGGGCGCCGCCAGATATCCGCCGTCACTATCAAAGACGTCGCAGCAGCTAGTGGAGTGTCGCCGGCCACCGTCACTCGGGTGCTCAACGATCGTGCACCGGTCAGGCCGGCGACTCAAGAGCGCGTACGTCACGCCATCAGCACTCTCGGCTACCGACCCGATTCCATAGCGCGGGCTCTCGTAACGCGCTCAACAAACACGGTCGGGGTGCTTGTGCCATCTAGTGGCGACAGCTTCTGGGGCGAAGTCGTCGCGGCGATAGAACGCCGGGCAACCGAAGACGGGTTCTCGGTACTTCTGGCGAACGCCCACGGCGATCCCAAAAGCGAAGTTCGCGCCATCGACCTCTTCTTGTCACGACAGGTCGACGGCATCATCGCTACGAGCACCCCGGGCACGCCTCGTGACGCGCATGCCTGGTTCCCGGACGGGAAACTTCCGCCCCGTCCGATCGTACGAATCAACTGGGATGTTGCGTTCGGCTCAAAGGAACTGGCTGCGGCCCACCGTGGCTCGGTTAAAAAGCTGAAGTCTTCGATCGACCAAGTAGTGCGCGCCAGCATGTTCGAGGAGGTGATCTTTGACGACTTCCGGGGCGCGTTCGAAGCTACCCGTCATCTACTTTCCCTTGGACATCGGAGGATTGCGTTCGTCGGACTGACCTCCCTTCGTCCATCATTACTTCGTTATCTCGGCTTCCGCGAGGCGCTGAAAGAAATGGGTCTCACCCCCTGGATGACAGTCGAGTGCAGAGGAACGCTCGACTCGGCCCGTGCGGCGGCTATAGAAGCGATGTCGTCGGCCACGGACCTTCCTACGGCGATCATCGCTTACGATGACATTGCTGCGATCGGCGTGATACGAGGGCTTTACGTCTTGGGACTGAACGTGCCAAGTGATGTCTCGGTCGTCGGATTCGACGACATCGAATGGGCGGACTTCATAGAACCCCCATTAACGACGATGCGGCAACCCAAAATGGATATGGGTCGGCTGGCGATGGAAATCGTGTTGCGGCATCGAGGCGAGCGATCGAGTCGAAAGATCCATCCGTTAGCGGGCAGACTTATAGTCAGATCCTCGACGGCACCGCCCACGCGATAATCCACGCGCGGTCTTCGTCGGGTAGACGCCTGCTTAGATAGTTAGCAACACCAACTGACCTTCAGGACGCGATCTTCAACTGCTCGATCAAATCAGCTCGCCGACCATGTAGACGAGATCGTCGATGTTCTCCCAGTCTTCTCGTCGAATGGGAGCACCTAACACGCTCGACGAGACGGCGAACGCGATTCGGTCGGTATCGACACCCAAAATCACCTCGTACGCGGGCGTGCGCCTTCGCCCGATGAACGCCTGTCGCTCAACCAGCCTCTGTTCAATCACCTGCAATTCATCGAGAGAGTCAGCTTCGAACGCGAGCAGCCGTTGCCCGATGCTTCCCCCTCCAGGGTGGGTGGGACGGCGACCCGCTGTGGCGCGCAGGACGAGCACCTGGCGGCGATTCGTGTCGTCGACCATGAGCGCTGCAAGTTGATCTGTCCGCGACACGATCGGCAGCTCGAGCACGTCTTGGTAAAAAGCGAGCGACTTTTCCAAGTCGCTCACGTTGAGCAACGTGGCCTGGATGCTGAGCTGCATCGTGAGCTCCTTCTTGGCCAAACAGCCCTCAAAGTGGCGAGATTTTGGATTCCGGATCGAAGTTTTGTTGCGGCTCCCGATTGTTGTTCAACGTGGAGCTCGGCGTCGACATGAAGATCCCGGTGACGGTGAATACACGAGAAGATCCCGGGCGATGGCGAGCCGCTTTGTGTGTTGCCAAGACCGACGATTACCCCGCCGTTGGTCGTTCACACTCGAGGTCTCCGCCGGCGGCGCGGATCGAGAGACTGTGGAACTGTCGTCGCCACCAGTCGGCGAAGCGCGCGGTGAACAGCTCGAGCTTGCAGGCCCTTTTCCTGTTCGCCTTCGACGAACTGCACGGCGGCTCTAAGCGCGGCTCCGCCGACCGTGCGGATAGGTTCAGGTGGCAAATATCCGGATGGGCCCTTTGCGAGCTCACCCTCGGTGTCCTCGTCTTTGTCACCAATGGCAATTCGGCCGAGCATCCTCCCAATCAGGGCGCTCGGCGCAACGCCGTTGCCTGAATAGCCGAGCCCGTAGACGACGAGGCTTTCTGATTCGAGACAGCCGACAAAGGGGAGGTGGCCCGGGGAGCGATCGACCGGGCCGCCCCAGCCATGAGTGAGTCGGGCACCGGCGAACTGGGGGAACCAGCGACGGAAGTCCTTCACGACCGCGCTCAACGCGTCGGGATCGTAGAACTGGCGCTCGGTGACGCGGCCGAACGATCCGAGCGACCCCCCGCCTCGCCCGAACACGATCCGCCCGTCGACGCTCACCTGGGCGTAGTGAACCATGAGGCGCGAATCCCCGAGCAATTCACCGTTTGCCCACTCGAGCTTCGAGACCCGGTCCCCGAGCGGCTCGGTGGCAACGATATGGCTCCCGATCGGGATGATCGCCCGACGAAGCTCACGAAATCGCGCCGACCACGCTCCGGTCGCGAGGACAACCCGGTCTGTCGTCACGGAGCCGGCTGGAACCCGTACGACGGCGGGGTGCCCTCGGTCGAGCCCGATCATCGGGGTCGCCTCGTAGACCTGAACCCCGAGCTCGATCGCCGCCCGGCGGAGCCCGCGCACCAAGAGAGCCGGCTGGACAGATGCGGCGTCGGTCTGTCGTGATCCGCCCAATAGGACGGGGGATCCCGTCCGATGACGAAGCTCTTCTCCGTCGATGAGCTCGAGACGGTCGGCGCGCCCGAGACGGTGACAGGCCTCAAAAGCGCCCTCCCACGCGCCGATCTGAGCGCGAGCGCTCGCCGCCCAAAGGGCGCCTTTGCGGCGGAAGTGACAATCGATGCCGCGTTCGTCACAGAACGACTCGATGCGGTCGATCGCCCAACTCGATCGCTCGGCAAGGCGCAACGCCTCTTTTTCGCCGAAATGGTCGACCAGGGAGTCGAGCTCGTCGTGCCAACCGGTGGCCCAACCGCCGTTGCGACCGCTCGCCCCGAAGCCGCACTGTTCGCGCTCGATGAGAACGACTTGTGCATCGGGCGAACGTTCTCGGACCTCGATCGCAGCCCACAGTCCGGTGTAGCCACCTCCGACGACGCAGACGTCTGCGCTGATCGAATCCGCTAGCGCTGGCCGGGGTGCGGGCTGTTCGGCTGCGAGCGCTTCGCTCATCCAGTAGACGGTGCCCGGCGAATCGACCAGGGCCTGGGTGTCGTCGATCGATCCGCTCCGATTAGCGGGGTGTTGCGCCGAGGAGGCGCAGCCCTCTTCGCAGCCGGGCGCGGCTGCCGCCGCCCAAGGCAGCAAGGGCGACGAGGAATATCAGGCTCGTAGCGACGAACATGAAGACGGCGATGGCGAAGATGTCGGCGTGGAATTGGGAGTGGATGGATCCCAATATGTAAACGGGTAGCGGAGTCACCTGCGCCGTGCTGACGAAGACCGACGTGACGAGGTCTTCGAGACTGAAGGTGAACGAGAGCAAACCCCCAGCGAGAAGCGCCGGTATGAGGAGCGGGATCGTCACTGTTCTTAAGACGTCGAGGGTGCGCGCTCCGAGATCGTTGGCGGCGTCGAAAACTTCCTTTTCGAGACCGAGGGCGCGGCTCCGAACGACGAGCGCCGTGAGGGCGCTTCCAAAGATCGAATGCGCGATGACGAGGCGCACGAAACCGTTGCTGACACCGAGTGTGACGAACCAGAGGAGATCCCCGCTCGCCCCGACGATCTCCGGCGTCGCGAGGATCACGATAAACAGCAACAACAGGATGCGCCGGTACCACTCGCGGCCCGTTGTCGCGAGGCCACCGGCAAGTCCGATAACCACGCTCAAGAGCCCCGTCGCCGCGGCCACCTCAAGCGATGTCCACAACGCGGACAAAAGGGTCGAGTCCTGGGGAACTTGAGAATACGGCGACGTGCTGAACCCGCCCCACAAGAAAGCATCGAATCCGCCGTTGAACGAGAACCCGACGACAACAAACAGCGGCAGGAATAAGAACAGCAGAACGACAATGGTGATCGCGCCGAGGATGAGCTTGCTTCGTCTCCCGCGCCTCATGCCACAGCCTCCTTGCG
>Ga0070733_10001510_pt1 | contig 17252 bp, 16 predicted proteins | sample Coa_R1_9_FD_66450 | JGI IMG/M metagenome (GOLD analysis project Ga0070733, IMG submission 66450) | Surface soil microbial communities from Centralia Pennsylvania, which are recovering from an underground coalmine fire - Coalmine... | ecosystem: Environmental > Terrestrial > Soil > Unclassified ... | reverse complement strand
GCGAGGCGCTTTTCTCGGTGCGGGGTGGCGTCGAAGTCGGCGGGACGGGAACCGATGGACTTGCCGTCGCAGAGGGCGACGGTGTGGGAGGAGCCGCTTCGTTCGAAGAAGCGGCTGTGCCAGGAGCCGACGAGGTGCCCGGACCGGCTGGCGGCGACGTGGGCGGCTGTTCGGCAGGCGAAGCTGACGGGATGGAGGCGGGCGGTGTCGGTGGCGTGCCGGCTTCCTCGGTCGGCCGCATGACACGCTTCACCGACGACATCGCGGCGTCCACGTGCTGGCGAGCGGCAATGCTGGCGCGATATCCGGGAATCTGCCGGCCGGATGCAACGAGATCACGCAAGGCGTTGAACAGCATGACACTCAGTACTGCGACCACGAGGAACCGGATAGGATGCCGCAGAGGATAAAGGGCCGCGAGCGTCATAAGCGGCGGGGTGCTCGGCGATGCCGGGTCATCCCGCTCACCGTCAAATTCCACCCGATGCAGCAGCTCACCGCGGTGCGCCGGCTCCTCGTAGCGGAACGCGGTTGCGCCTGTTAGCTCGAGCGCATCGGCGATCTGGCGAAAGCTCTGGCCTTCCTTGCGTAGCGAGGCGCCGGTATCGCGGAATGCCGAGTCTCCGAGCGAGGCCGGCTGATCCATCCGTTTGATGCTGGCCAGGATTCTTGGCCGCAGCAGCAGTCGACGCTGCTCGATCAGTTCAGCCAATTTCGCGAAGTTCAGCCCGGCATCGGAAAGGATGTGTGCCGCGCGGTCCTTGGCGGCCTGGGCAACCACAACGTCGTCCGCGTCCATTTGCTCCATGGCCTGTTTCAGGGATGCCATGTCGTTGATCATCGCAAAACCTCTTCGGGCGTGACCGTCGTGAGAATGACGCGGCTTCCAAGCGGTAACCGCTGTCTCGGAACGTCAAGCTCTCCAATTATCAATCAGCCTTCGCGAGAGCCGAGTGAGTCGGGTGCGAGACCGCTTTCTGTGGTTGTTCTGATCGATTTTTCTATAACTGTAGACCCAATCAAATATATCGGGGTGCCGTCGTCTTTCAACGACTTCAAGCCAGACGGTGACATTGTCGATAATGACGGGGTGCCAGGCAAACCATTTTCGCCAGTGCACTCTGTCCTTGGGCCTTATTCTCATGTCATGCCCCTTTCATTGCTTCACGGGTGCATCGCAATCTAGTGGTCCGATTCTAACATTTGCATCCCTTTTCGGCGGGCACCTTTGCAAATGTTAGAATCAAAGGACCACTAGCAAATATAGGTTTCTAGTGGAGTTTTGGATTTGACATTCGCTTGACGAACTCGCGGCTAGGCGGGTAGCGAATGTCAAATCCACTCCACTAGTTGCGCCGAAAACCAAGCGAGCAATGCCTCGCGCGTGCGACGCGGTCACCGGCGCAACCATGGCACTATAGCGTCAACAGCGAGTCGGCGCCACGAGGGTTGACCTCCTTCACCAATGCCAAATTTGTCGAAAGCTCTCGACTCAATATCGACACCATCGCGAGCTACGAATCACCGTAGTGAGTCTGCGTGATCACGCAGCCGATGGTCGACAGGCTGGATGATGAAGTCCATTCGCGTACTCTCGATTGCCTCGGAAATATACCCCCTGATCAAGACTGGTGAACTCGCCGATGTGACCGGCGCGCTTCCGATCGCCTTGAAAGCGGAGGGCATCGAGGTTCGCACCCTTGTACCGGGATATCCCAGCGTCATGAACTCGCTCGGGGTGGTTGAAGGGGTGCTTCATCTGCCAAACCTGTTTGGTTCAGAAGCCAGGCTTCTCCGGGCGACATCTTGTGAGCTCGGCCTGTTTGTTCTGGATGCGCCGCATCTGTTCGCGCGTACCGGAAATCCTTACCTGAGGCCGGACGGCGTGGAATGGCCTGACAACGCGTTGCGCTTTGCAGCTTTGGCGCGAATAGCCGCCGATATTGCGCTCGGAGGTGTCTCGGTCTTTGCGCCCGACATCGTCCACGCCCATGATTGGCACGCCGCTCTTGCCTTGGCGTATTTGCATTACAGCAATCGGCGACGCCCGGCCACGGTGATGACGGTTCACAACCTTGCCTATCAGGGCGTGTTTCCGCGGGAGATGCTTGCCGCGGTCGGTTTGCCGCCGGAGTCGTTCGACATTCACGGTGTCGAATATTTTGGACAGATCGGGTTCTTGAAAGCCGGTCTCTATTTTGCCGATCACATCACGACGGTCTCCCCGAACTATGCCACGGAGATCGCGAGCCATGAGGGCGGGCTGGGGCTTGGCGGCCTCTTGCGCGAACGATCCCGTGACCTCCAGGGAATCCTCAACGGAGTTGATACCTCGGTCTGGGATCCTTCGATAGATCCTCATATTCCCGGCTGTTTCTATCCAGACCTTCCGAGTGGCTTTGAATCAGATGTGCTGAAGAACAGGGCAATGAATAAGGCGGCCCTGCAGTCGCGGCTCGGTCTTACGCCGGCGCCTGAAGCATTTCTGCTTGGCGTCATCGGTCGCTTTTCCAGTCAGAAGGGACTCGATCTCCTTGTCGAAAATATTCCGACGATCGTAGGCGAAGGAATGCAACTGGTGGTTCTGGGAAGCACGGGAGATCGCAACCTGCGATATCGTTATCAGGCCGCCGCGCAAGCCCATCCGGGACAAGTGAGCGTCACAGTCGGATATGATGAAGGCCTGGCGCACCTGATTCAGGCCGGGGTGGACGCGCTCGTGATGCCGTCGCGGGCCGAGCCATGCGGTCTGGCGCAGCTTTGTGCCTTGCGCTATGGCGCGGTTCCTATCGTGTCCCGCGTCGGCGGCCTGGACGATACGGTCGTCGACATCAGCGATTCAATTCTCAACGGCGGCAGACAAACCGGGTTCAAGTTTGGACCGGTCACCACCGAAAATCTTGGAAGCGTCCTCCAGCAAGCCCGCGCCACGTTTCACGACGTGGCGGCTTGGCGGCGGATTCAACGCAACGGCATGTCGATCGACGTGTCGTGGCGCAATCCGGCACGTCATTACGCCAATCTCTATCGAAGCCTGGTCGAATTTTCTCAGGAGAAAGTTGCCTAGTGGAGCGGATTTGACATTCGCTACGTCGCGCAGGCCGCATCTCAAGGAAAGTTCCCGAGAAGATAGTTAATACCAATCGCGCAAGCGCGCGTCGGCCGTCGATGCATCGAAGCTCACGATGAAATCGTCGTGTTTGCTGTCACTTAGATAAGCGCTCGCCGCAAGCTCGTCGCGAGATCACGAGCCGCTTCGTTGTTGGCATGAAGCGAAAGAGGACTTGGCGATCAACTTGCGAGAAGCACCGGTCGCACTTTGGTCTATTTTTTTTTGTCACGGTGGCTCGATCAGCGCGCGCATGGAGATTACGATGAACAGTACAGTTAGCGCTCACCCGTCAGCACGTCGCCGACGGACACCGATCATGGCGGGCATGCTCGCATTGCTCGGTTCGTTCGTGGTCGTGGCGCCAGCGCAAGCTGGTTACTACGAGGACTCCTATTACGGGTCCAATCCTTGTTCGTACCGTTGCGGTTATCCGGCCTATCGCTACTACCCGGCCTATCGCTACCGTCACCACTACGGGCCGCACCTTGTTTACGAGCGACGCTACATCGAACGCCAATATGTCGAGCGGCGCTATGGGTATAGTGGCTATCGCCGCCACTACGGTTGTTATTCCTACGGGGGTTGCCGCCCGCGCTACGGTTATTATTCAGACGGTGACTATCGGCCCCAGCCGAGGCCCTATGACTACGGCTATGGATACGGCGGCGTTGGACGCCGCTGGCCGGCACCGTATCTCGATGGGTCCTATGGCGACGGATATGAGTCGCCGCCGCGACCGCCGGCACCTGTTCTGGATGAGGGCGAGTACTAGGATCGCGCCATCGGAATGACGCGCAATGCTGGTCCGGGACCAGCATTTGCCGCCATTGCTACTTCAAAGGGAGTAGCAGGGGTATTGCGAGCGACGCGGCAAAACTCGCGTCGACCGCGCGGATCTCTCAATCGCCGAACGCCGTACCCGCAAGCAGGATGTAGGCGCCGACAGAGAACCAGAACGCGTAATTGCTCACGATCGGTATCTCGATGAACACGCTCAGGACCGCGAGAATGATCACAATGAGCGAAGCGACAAAACCAAAATTCACTGTGCATATCTCCGGGGCTACGACAAAACGCCCAAAAACCTTGCCTGTATGGCCACACACGGCAACGTGCGAAATCCTGCGGCAGGCTCAACGCGACCGAGTGTGTCGATTGACCTGTCGCTCGTAATGCGTGTGTGCTCTTTGGATTGTGATGCTAGACTGGACTCTACCCCTCGAACCCCCGCCGCAACCGCTTGGGTGCTGCGGTTAAGCCCGATTCGCGAATTTTTCAGGGCTAGAGTTGGAACGTTTCAAGGCTCGTCGTTTATTGGCTCGGCGGAGAGCCGGCACGCGCATCGATAAACATCGTCATTCCGTCGCCATGCGAATGGAGAATCCAATGTTCGTCACTGAAGAAGATGCCGTGATGAAGAAGTGGTGCCCCATGGTCCGCCTTCGTTGGGAAGAAAGAACATTTGCCTTCAACCGCTCCAATCCAGGACCTAAAGCCCGCGTTAAAAACATGCTGTACCGCATGTTTTTCCCACGGCTGCATCACGAGATGAGAGGGCACTTCTTCCGATGCCAGGGTGCCGGCTGCATGTTGTGGCGATGGGAGGCGAAAGATCCGCGTCCATCGGAGACGCGCAGAGGATATTGTGGTTTGGGCGGGACGCCCTTTGCACAGTGATGCATCGGGTAGCCGAAATTTTCGGCACACATCGGTGAGCAGTGGTTCAATAGGACCGTGCGTGTTTCGAAGCAGGACGAGCGAGTCGGAACAGGGTAAACGATTAGCACCTGTCGCGAACTGACGATCGCACAAGAGGTTAGCGGTCTCGAAGCACGCGTCCATCTTGCGCCCAGATTTCACTCGCAGTTTGGCCAAAAAGGCACCCCGAATCGTCCCCGATTCAATTGCTTTATCCACACAGCACGATTCGGTGGAGCTCGACATGCATGGCCACGCGGTCATTCTAGCTGCAGCGCTGGCATGGTTCATCAGTAGTAACACCGCGGAGGCCAAGCTCGACATACTTGTCGATAAGGCCACCCAGCGCATGCTCGTCATCCAGGATGGCTACGTTCGCTATATGTGGCCTGTCTCCACCGGCCGCGACAACATGCAGACACCAAACGGATCCTATGCTCCGCAGCGGCTGGAGCGAAACTGGTTTTCTTCCGCCTATTATGACTCGCCGATGCCATTTTCGATCTTTTTTCATCATGGCTATGCGATCCATGGCAGCTACGCGATCGATCGACTTGGAGGGCCCGCGTCTCATGGATGCGTCAGGCTGCATCCACATCATGCCGCAATTCTGTTCGACCTCGTGCAACAGGAAGGCGTGGACAGGACCACGATCGAAATAACCGATCAGGGACGCCCCACTGAACGATCACCGATTGGGCGTGAGATGCCACCGCCAGCAGGCATGAACCCGCCGCCCGCGCCGAAGCTGATCCGCTACCCGGAAGGCACTGACATGCCTGATTTTCCACCGCCTCCTCGCAGCAATCGGCCGCTCATTGTGAAGAACGGCCCACCACCGCCTCGGCCGGCGATGGTCGCGAGCCGCCTGGCGCCCGATGTCGGACCGCGCGCAGCCATCGGTGCAACGGAGGCCGATGCAGCCAACGGCCCTTCAAGGCTACCAAAAGAATATCCCAGCGCCCGTTCCAAACCGCCGGTCATTGAGGCGCCAAAAGTTATTGAAGCGCCGAAAGTGATTGAAGCACCGAAGATTGCGGAAGGATATTCTCCGGAGATGCCGCAACCGGCGGCACCGGCTTCCAGCTTCAAACTCCTGCCCGCGTCGTGTTGGTCGGGCGGCGCCTCTCGATGGCAGTGGTGGGCCTCACGCCAGCAAAATCCATGCAGGTAAGTTTCGCGGCGTCCGCTGAGAATCTCTATTTGAGCACCAAACGGCGGTAACCGCTATTCAAGGCAACGGGCTCCTGGAAGCCGCGCAGCATCAGCTGGTCGGCGCGCACCTCAAAGCCTTCGAGCCGGTCAAGAAAGCTCATGCCGAGCAGGTTGGTCTTCATCATGCCGCGCGGCGCCACTAACGCGGGCACGGAGCGTTCGACCAGCTTGCCGATTGTCAGCCGATCGATCCAGAGCCGCGCCGCCTTGGTGTGCCCGCTCGCGGTTTGAACGTCGATATTGTATTCCAAAAGCTCCAGCGGGAGACCGACAGCCTTCGCGGTTTCATAAGTCAAGACGACCGAAGTCGCCCCCGTATCGATCACCATCGGAGCCGCAATCCCGTTAATTCTGGCCTGAACTGCGAACTCGCCGTTCGAGCTGCGGGGAATTTGCGCCACGAAGGTTGGCTCGCGCTGGCGCCAGGAATCCGAGACCGTGTCTTTTGTGATCGCGGCCCGCTTCGTATCCTTGTAAGCGAAAACCGCGCCAACGGTTGGAACCAGCAGGAATGCCAGAATCCAGAGGCGCCCTGTGGTTGCTCTTTTCTGAGGCACCGGTGCCTCATTTATTTTCTGATTCCGTCGACCGACTTTACGCATCAAGCACCGCAGATTTAACCGCTTTCTGCGGGCCGTATTGCATCGCCTATCTCTGGCAATAAATACTTAAAAGCGGTCTTAACAGGCGTGAAATTTCAAAGCGGGCGGTCTGAGAACGTTCCGCAAGCGTTACTTCGCTTTCCCCCCGCCGCGTTCCGCGGCGCGGCGCATCGCTTCCGCCAATGCACCGCCGCCGCTGTCCTGCTTGGCCGGTCCACGTGAGGTCATCTGCCGGTCGTTGAAGCGCGGGCCCCGATCGGCTTGCGGGCGATCGGCCTTGGCGCCTACGGGATCGTCCATGCGCAGCGTCAGCGCGATGCGCTTGCGGTCGACTTCGACTTCCAGCACCTTCACTTTGACGATGTCGCCGGGCTTCACGACTTCGCGCGGGTCCTTGATGAAGGTCTTCGACATCGCCGAGATGTGGACCAGGCCATCCTGATGCACGCCGATGTCGACAAAGGCGCCGAAGGCGGCGACATTGGTGACTGCGCCTTCCAGGATCATTCCCGGCTTCAAGTCGCTCAGCTTCTCGACGCCTTCCATGAACACCGCAGCCTTGAAGGCGGGGCGGGGATCGCGGCCGGGCTTTTCGAGTTCGCGCAGGATGTCGGTGACGGTGGGCAAACCGAACTTGTCGTCGACAAACGTTTTCGGCTGCACTTGGCGCAGGACCTCGGCATTGCCGATCAGCGCCTTGATGTCGCTCTTGGTGGCCGCCAGAATCTTCCTCACCAGAGGATAGGCTTCCGGATGCACGCCTGATTTGTCGAGCGGATCCTCGCCGTCATTGATGCGCAGGAATCCGGCGCATTGCTCGAACGCCTTGGGGCCGAGCCGCGGCACGTCTTTGAGCGCCTTTCGCGATTTGAACGGGCCGTTCGCATCGCGATGCTGGACAATACTTTGCGCCAGGCCGGCGCCGATGCCCGACACGCGGGCGAGCAGCGGCGCCGAAGCGGTATTGACATCGACGCCGACGCCGTTGACGCAGTCTTCGACCACGGCATCGAGCGAGCGCGCGAGCTTGGATTCGCCGAGATCGTGCTGATATTGGCCGACGCCGATCGCCTTGGGATCGATCTTCACCAGTTCCGCCAGCGGATCCTGCAGGCGCCGCGCGATCGACACCGCGCCGCGCAAGGTGACGTCAAGCTCGGGCAGTTCTTCGGAAGCGAAAGCCGAGGCCGAATAGACCGACGCCCCGGCCTCCGACACCACGATCTTCGACATCTTCAGGTCGGGCAGCAGCTTGACCAGATCCGAGGCCAGCCTGTCGGTCTCGCGCGACGCCGTGCCGTTGCCGATCGCGATCAGGTCGACCTTGTGCTGCGCGGCGAGCTTGCCGAGGGTCGCGAGCGTTGCATCCCATGCGCGCTGCGGTTCGTGCGGATAGACCGTCGTCGTCGCGACCACCTTGCCGGTGGCATCGATCACCGCCGTCTTCACGCCGGAGCGATATCCGGGATCGAGGCCCATGGTGACGCGTGCACCGGCTGGCGCCGCCAGCAGCAGGTCGCGCAAGTTGGACGCAAACACGCGCACGCCTTCTTCTTCGGCTGATGTCCATAGCCTGATCCGCAGGTCGACGTTGAGATTCACCTGGATCTTGGTCCGCCAGGCCCAGCGCGTCGTTTCCGTCAGCCACTTGTCGCCGGGGCGGCCCTGATCGGAGATGCCGAAACGGTGCATGATCTTGAGTTCGTAGGAACTCGGCACTCCTGCCGGGGCCGGTGTCGCAGGCACAGGCTCCGGCAGCATCGCCAGGTCGAGGATCTCTTCCTTCTCGCCGCGGAACAGCGCCAGGATACGATGCGACGGCAGCTTGTGCAGTGGCCCGCTGAACTCGAAATAGTCCTTGAATTTCTCGCCTTCTGTCTTCTTGCCGGCGCGTACGGTGGACGACATCTGGCCGTTCGACCACATTTGCTCGCGCAGCGCGCCGATCAGATCGGCGTCTTCCGCAAAGCGCTCGACCAGAATGGCGCGCGCGCCTTCGAGAGCTGCGGTGACGTCAGCGACCTGCTTGTCGGCGTTGACGAAGCTTTCTGCGACTTTCTTCGGATCGTTCTTTGGCTCGGTGAGAAGCAGGTCCGACAGCGGCTCGAGGCCGGCTTCCTTGGCGATCTCCGCCTTGGTGCGGCGCTTCGGCTTGAACGGCAGGTAGATATCCTCGAGCCGGCCTTTGGTATCGGCCGTCATGATCGCAGCTTCCAGCGCGGCGTCGAGCTTGCCTTGTTCGCGCACCGATTCCAGAATCACAATGCGGCGTTCTTCGAGCTCGCGCAGATAGGTCAGGCGCTCATCCAACGTGCGCAGCTGCGCGTCATCGAGGCCGCCGGTGATTTCCTTGCGGTAACGCGCGATGAACGGCACCGTCGCGCCGCCGTTGAGCAGTTCCACCGTTGCCGCGACCTGCTGTTCGCGAACGCCAAGTTCGTCGGCAATCTGTCGATTGATGTTTGCCACGCGAGAGTCTTCCTTCGAAATCCGGGCGGGTGATGCCGCCGTCACCATCGTTTATGGACCGATGCCGCGTGATTCATCAAGCCTGCGCCGAGCGATCGAAAAGTTCTGAAGATGGCGTTGTTTTGATTCGAATATTCCTTCGGGCTCGGTGTTTGACCGACGCATCGCTGTGCAAAAATATAATGCTAGATCGAACGCTGCGAAGTGTGTAGACGGACGTTTCGTTTGCGGAGCGGTCATGTCGATTTGCGGTCTGGATTTCGGGACGTCGAACACGACGCTTGGCACTATCATCAGCGATGTTCCCGTGTTGGCTGCGCTCGAGGGCGACCACGTCACGATTCCGAGCGCGATCTTCTACAGGGCCGATGCCGGCGTCCATATTGGTCGTCGTGCCATCGAGGCTTATGTCGAGGGTGACGCCGGGCGGCTGATGCGCAGCCTCAAATCTGTCCTCGGCACGTCGCTGGTCGACGAGACCACGCGCGTCGGCCGGGAGCGCGTCAGGTTCCGCGACGTCATCGCCTACTATATCGGTGCGGTGAAACGGCGTGCGGAGCAGGTCGTCGGATGTCAGTTGCTGCAGGTCGTGCATGGCCGTCCCGTGCACTTCGTCGAAGACGATCCGGCCGGCGATGCCAAGGCAGAGGCTGTGCTGCGCGACATCGCCGAGAGTGTTGGTTTTCGGGACATCTCATTCCAGTTCGAGCCGATCGCCGCGGCGCTCGATTACGAACGCCAGATCGGCTCCGAGGAGATCGCGCTGATCGCCGATATCGGCGGCGGAACGTCGGACTTCTCGATCGTTCGGCTGTCGCCGGAGCGCCATCGCCACGCCGGGCGCAAGGACGATATCCTGGCCAATGACGGCGTCCGCGTCGGCGGCACCGATTTCGATCGCTATCTCAGCCTTGGTGTCGTGATGCCGCTGCTCGGCTACCGCTCGGCGATGAAGCGGGCGGAGCTCGACGTTCCCTCAGGCTATTTCCATGACCTCGCGACCTGGTCGAGCATCAACCGCATGTATGATCCGAAGGTCATCGGACAGGTCCGCCAGGTGCGTTACGAGGCGCAGCAGCCGGAATTGCTCGATCGTCTGGTGCGGGTGCTCGACGAGCAGCGCGGCCATACAATTGCGATGGATGTCGAAGGCGCCAAGATCGACCTTTCAGAGAAAGCGAAATCGAGCATCGCGCTTGGCTGGATCGAGAAGGGCCTGGAGATCGACGTTAAACGCAAAGACCTGGTCAATCACACCCAGCGTCTCGCCGATCGCATCGAGGCGCGGATCGACATCTGTCTGAAGCAGGCCGGCCTCGCGGGCGCCGATATCGACGCGGTGTTCCTGACCGGTGGTTCGGTTCAACTGGCCCATGTCCGCAAGGCGATCACCTCGAAACTGCCGGCGGCGCGGGCGATCGATGGCGATACGTTTGGGGCGGTCGGCAAAGGGCTGACCATCGAGGCGGCGCGACGCTACGGGACTTCCTGACCATCCAATACGGGAGGCGGCTGATCAGACGTAGCGCGGGATTGGGCCGTTGTGCGGCGTCTGGTTGGGAAGGTCGACTTCAATGTCGTCGATGAAGCACCAGCCCCAGCCCTCCGGAGGGTCGTAGCCCTCGATGATGGGATGAGCGCTGGCTTCAAAGTGTCCGCGGGCGTGACGGTGCGGCGACTGATCGCAGCAACCGACATGCCCGCACTCGCGGCAGAGTCGCAGGTGCACCCAGCGCGATCCGATCCGCAGGCATTCCTCGCAACCGAGCGCACTCGGGGTGACGGTCTTGATTTGATGCGTGTGTGAACAGGGCACTTCCGGACTCCTGATTTCCGATGATCAGATTTCACCCGTTGGTGCGTTGAGGCAAGAGCAAAAACGCCGGTCCTATTGGCGGCTCTTCCGGGTTTCATAAATCAGGGCGCGGTCAATCTCTGGCTCGCGGATGCCAACTGTGGCGGCGCCGATACGCCTTCTTTCATTTCGACAAGAGGAAATCCAATTGCGGAGCCAATGTCGCTTTATCAGTACGTGTGTCGGAAGGACCTTTGATTTTCCTGATAAATCATCCGCCTCTGGATCAGCGGGTCCCGGGGTTCGAGCTCTGGCGCGCCCACCGCGCGGTCTTCCTGAATTTGTAATTTAGAGCCGAGGCCAGGTACATGTTATTTATTTGGCTCCGGCTCAAAGAATCCCGGGCCGGCCACGCCTCGCGATATGAGCTTGCTACAACTTCCCCGGAACAGAAGACGAGCAGGAATATGAAACATACGCTGCAGAGCGACGGCATCTCGGCGACGATCAATGCGGACGGCGCGGAACTATGTTCGTTGAAGAACAGCGAAGGACTTGAGCTGTTGTGGCAGGCCGGACCGGCGTGGCCGCGGCACGCGCCGATCCTGTTTCCAATCGTTGGCCGGCTCAAGAACGACCAACTGCGCGACCGGGGCAAGGCGTTCCCGATGACGCAGCACGGCTTTGCGCGCGACCACGAGTTTACGTGGAATGAGCGTGGCGCGAAATCCTGCACGCTGGTTCTTACCGACGATTCGGCAACGCGTTTGCACTTTCCCTACGCGTTCCGATTGGCGGTGAGCTATGAGGTGGAAGACGCTCACCTGGATATTGGTTTCGAAATCACCAATACCGGCGATGTGACGTTGCCGGCGTCGCTCGGCGGCCATCCCGCGTTTAATTGGCCGTTGCTGCCGGGACTGGCAAAAGAAGCCTACAGCATCCACTTCTGCTGCGAGGAGCCGGAGCCCATTCGCCGCTTGAAGGACGGGTTGTTGCGTGAGAAGGTTGAACCCACACCTGTTCAAGACAAAATCCTTGCTCTTTCAGAACAGCTTTTTTGGGATGACGCGATCATCCTGGACCGGCCCGCGAGCCGCAGCATCCGCTACGCCGCCGATCGCGGTCCCGCGATCGACATGGAATGGGAAGGTTTTCAGGAGCTTGGAATTTGGTCGAAACCGCAAGGCGCGGCGTTCCTTTGCATTGAACCCTGGCGCGGGTTCGCTTCCCCGGCCGACTTCGACGGCGAATTTTTGGATAAGCCGGGCATCATGAAACTGGCCCCGGCCGAAACCAAAATCCTGAAATGTCGTATTGGTATCGGCTAAGGCGCGATGAGATTTGGTTGAATCATCATCGCGCTTTAGGCCGCAGTTTCTTTCAAATGACTGACGGCGCGCCGGTTCATGGTCGATGAACGGGTGATCAAGGTGCCGGGAATAAGCCGCGTTGTCGGTTCGGATCGCGCGCCGCGCTCGCCTGTGAGCCCGAGGATCTCCATGGCGGTCTTCGCCATCTCACGAACCGGTTGCCGGATGGTGGTCAGGCCGTAGCTCGGCAGCGCGGCCATCGGCACATCGTCATAACCGATGATGGATACATCTTGGGGAACGCTCAGGCCGATTTCGCGTGCAGCGTCCATGCCACCGAAAGCCATGACGTCGCTGGCGAAGAAAAGCGCATCCGGGCGCGACGCCTGTCGCAACAGCCGCTTGGCGGCGGCATATCCGGCCTCATAGCTGAATTCGCCGCCATCTTCCTGCAGGCAGGACGTTATCTTCAGCTGCTTGAGGCGGGACATAAAGCCCGACCGTCTGTCGCGATTGGTCGTGGCGTCGCGCTGCGCGGAGATGAACGCAAGCCGCTCATGGCCGGTGGCGACGAGGTAGTCGGCAACTTGCCGTCCCCCGCCAGTATTGTCGCTCGATACCGCATGGATATTGAGTCCCGGCACATAACGATTGAACGAAACCACGGGCGTGTCGCGCGCCGCGCAAATGCGAGCCATGGCCGATGAGATCGTAGCCGAGGTCAGGATGATGGCGTCCACCTGGTATTGCAGCAGGTTCGGCATGATGTCGTCGACCTTTTGCCCGGCCGACGGGACGAACAGCAAAGTCTGAAACCCGCCCGCCTGGACCTGCTGGACGAGCTCATCCAGCACCGCCAGATAAAACGGGTCGACCAGGTTCGCCATCACGATGGCGACCATGTTGGTTCGCCGGGTGATGAGACTGCGTGCGATCACGTTCGGCTGATAGCCGAGCTTGTTGGCCGCCTTGATGACGCGAAGTTTCATCTCCTCCGAAATGCTTGCGGTCATCGAAAAGGCGCGCGAAATCGTCGATTGCGAAACGCCAAGGGTACGGGCAACATCCTGGGCAGTCACTTGGGCGCTAATTTTCTGGGCGCCGATTTTCGGGATTGCTCGTTTGGCCATCGTCTTATAGGTCTCACAAGAAGTATGCGTGGTCAGGGTCGATACTATAGGATGCAACGGGCCAGGTTCGTTTGCTCAAAACTTTGGCAATTCGGTCTTGCATGCGCATGCAATTTGATCTTGCCCCGCAAGTACTCTCGTCTCAACGTCGGAATTTAAGGGCGTCGCAGGGCAAAAGACTTGCCCGCGACGGAAGTGATATCGGATAATTCGGCAATGATCGACGTAAAGCAGTTTTGGCAGGCGATCGGCCAGCGCGCGACCGGAAGCACGATCGTGACGGCTCGCTCCGAAACCGGTCCTGCCGGCCTCCTTGGCCTGTCAGCGACGCATCTTTGCGCAGATCCGCCGACCATGATGGTCTCGGTCGACAAGCGCACTTCCGCCTTGCCGACGATCCTTCAGGCCCGGCATTTCGCACTCAACTATCTCTCTTCGGCACAGCGGGAGCTTGCGGATATTTTTGGCGGAAAATCCGACCTGAAGGGCGCCGACCGCTTTGCGACGACCTCCTGGAGCAGTCTGGTGACGGGCGCGCCGACCCTTGCCGATGCGGCAGGCGTCATCGATTGCGAACTGGTCGAAACCATCGAACGATATAACGTCGTCATCATTCTCGGGCGGGTCGTGGCGACCTCCAGCAATCCCGATGCACCACCCCTGGTGCACTTCCGGGGCGGCTATATGTCATGATCGACGGCGCGCTGTTTAAACGCGGGATGCGGCGGCTCGCCGCCGGTGTTTCCATCATCACCACGCGCGACGAGGACGTGCCGCACGGGCTGGTGGCGACATCGGTCAGTTCCGTCTGCGCCGAGCCGGAACCGACGCTGCTGGTTTGCGTCAATCGCAATTCGAGCATTCACGACGTCATCCATCGCCGAAAAATTTTCTGCGCCAACCTCCTCAGTGCCGACGATGTCGAACTGGCCCAGCGCTTCAGCGTGCCGGAATTTCGCGCCCGCCGTTTCGAGCATGGTTCCTGGGTATCATTGGTGACCGGAGCGCCCGCGCTCGCCAGCGCGCTGGCGAGTTTCGATTGCGAGGTTACGCAGGTTGTCGCGGTTCATTCCCACACGATATTTATCGGCGTGGTGCGCGAGCTCAAGCTGTGGCAAAGCGAGATTGACGCGCTTTTGTATCTCGACGGGCAATACCAGGTACGTTCGCCAAGCGCCGTATGAACGAGGCGCGATCGCCTCATTCCACCGCGCAGGGTTTTTCCTTCGTAGGTCGCCCGGTAACGTCCGCGGCGCTTGAGTTGAGGTCAAACGGCGGGGAAGGCCGCTCGTAAACCTCGGTATCGCCGTGGTCTCGGTGAAAGTACCTGATTTTGTTGAATACGTATGCAAAAGCTTTAAGTGCGGTGATCGTTGTCCTTGCGGATGGCGGTCGCCCGCGTCCGCGCGTCAGGCACCCGCACGTCATCTCCGAACACGATCATCCGAACCGGATCGAAGATCAGACCCGCCGCGCGATGGAGACGATCAAGACCATTCTGGAGCATCAGGGGCTGACCTGGACCGATGTGGTCAAGGTGACGAAATACCTGACCGATATTCGCGACCAGGACGGGATGGCCGCCGGGCTCAAGGAATATTTCGGGTCGTGGAGGCCGGCGAGCACGACGATCTGCATTAACCAATTGTCGACGCCCGGCGCCCGCATCGAACTCGGCATGATTGCGGCGTTTCCGCCGGGGAAATGAGGGTCCAGGGCCGCCCCCGGCGGCCAGGCCTTGCACCGGTCTGGGGCCGCCGAGGCCTAAAATTGCGGATTTTTTCCAACCGCCGCAATTCGTTTCGGTGTACAAGGCTCCAAAAAGGAACCCAGAATGTCACATGCCTACCAACTAAACGACGAAGTCCTTCATCGCGGTCAGGGGCCGCAGGGGCGGGTGCATGTCGATGTGCCGAAGATTTACACCATCGTCCAATGTATGCCGGTCGAGGCGGATGGCCGTCTCAGGTACCGCATCAAGTGCGACAAGATCGAGCGCGTCGTGACGGAAGATGAGCTTTCGTACTGTCAGTAGGCGCGGTGACCGGGCGGACGCAGATCCTCAATATTCAATATAGCGTCTGTTGAACGACCTTCGGCTCGCCTGTCGCCGTGGACTCTTGGCTGCCGTTCCGGATCCTGGACATCGCAAATCCGGCGAGACCTCGCAACGACAGCACCAGAACCACCTCGTGGTGCCGGAGACCCTTGCCGCCCTTGACCAATCCGAGGTCCCGGATCAGGCAGTGTTGTCCGCTGCTCATTCGAGCCAGTCTGATATTTGCAAAACGCGACATTGCGCGCAGCATGCATTGCAGAGCGAGCGCGTCAATTCTTGACAAAACCATGCCGATCGCGCTGGCCGAAGTTTGATTCGAGCAGAGGCTGGGAATTGCCGGACGCTTCAGCTGCCCGCATCGGGCACGAGCACCTCGATCCGCCCTTCGACCACACGAACCGGATAGGTGCGAAGATCGGCTTCGGCCGGCGAGCAGACGGCCTTTCCGGTGCAGACGTCGAACTGGCCGCCATGCAGCGGGCACTCGATGATGTTGTTGTCGAGCCAGCCGTCGGTCAGCAAAGCGTAGGCGTGCGTGCAGACATTGTCGGTCGCAAAGATCGTCCCGTCGATATTGTAAAGTGCAATACTGATGTCGCCGACCTCATGGGAACTCATCTCGCCGGCAGGAACGTCGTCGAGCGTGGCGAGAGCGCGCCATTGCGAACCGTCTGTATTTCCAGCCATCACGCTCCACGACCTCTTATTTACGCAACCTTGTTGGATTGCATGAATGTCGAACCGGCTCTCTGCTTGACCGCGCGCCGCAGCGCCGAGGCATCCCGTCCGCGGTTGATCGCGACGCCGCCGATGACGGACCCATCCTCGCCAAGCGAAACCAGCGTCCATGCGCCCGATGCCGGGTCGCCAAGAATCTCGTGCGCGACACTCAAATCCGGAAACCCGATCGACTGAATGTTTATATCGAACTGGTCAGACCAGAGCGAGGGGATTTCGTCAAAGGTGACATCCGCACCGGTCATGGCCTGCGCCGCGATCGTGCCTTGCTCGGCGGATGATTTCCAGGATTCGACGCGCCGCGATGGACCGTGCATGACGGGATGAGACGTGACTTCGCCCGCGCCGAAAATGAGGGGATCGGAGGTTCGGCACTGCGCATCGACGACGAGCCCGTTATCGGTCGCGAGCTTCGCGTTGGCGGCGAGTTCGACGTTCGGTTCAGCGCCGATGCCCGCGATGACGACATCGGCGGCGATGACCCCTCCCGCGATCCTGACAAGGATTTCAGAGCGGTCGCAACGGATCGCCTGCACGTCTGTCGACGTCAGGATCTCGACGCCTTGGTCGCGATGCCGTCGTTCGACCCACTCGCTCACCATTGGCGGCATCCCGCGTGCGAGCAGGCGCGGCTGAGCCTCGAGAACCGTGACGCGGCAGTTCCTGCGCGCCGCAGCCGCCGCGACTTCAAGGCCGATGAAGCCGCCGCCGATCACCACGATGCGCCGGTTCGCTTTAAGCTGTGGCGCAAGCGCTAACGCATCCTGCAATGTTCGCAAGTAGTGGACAGGCGCGTCGCCGGCGCATTCCGCCGTTAGCCGGCGCGGGCGCGAGCCGGTCGCGAGCAACAGCCGGTCGTAACCAAGCTCGGCGCCGTCAGCGATGACGACGGTCTGCCGCTGCCGGTCGATGGCCCCGACCTGTGTTTGCGCATGATAGCGGATGTTGTTCGCGTAGTTTGTCGCGCCGGAGAGAACGATCTGCTCGGCGGTCTTGCTGCCGTAAAGCAATTCCTTGGAGAGCGGAGGGCGGTCGTAAGGCAAGCAGGGCTCTTCCGACAATAGATCGATGGTCGAGGTTGGCGCGCGGCGCGCGAGTTCGATGGCGGCCCGATGTCCGGC
>Ga0070733_10001508_pt1 | contig 17277 bp, 16 predicted proteins | sample Coa_R1_9_FD_66450 | JGI IMG/M metagenome (GOLD analysis project Ga0070733, IMG submission 66450) | Surface soil microbial communities from Centralia Pennsylvania, which are recovering from an underground coalmine fire - Coalmine... | ecosystem: Environmental > Terrestrial > Soil > Unclassified ... | reverse complement strand
TGACCGTCGAGGTGAATGACCCGCCGCCAGTGGTTACGACCACCGGAACAGGGCCGGTCTGCATATCGTTCGGGGCCTGCAGGTTGATCTGCGTGGGGCCGACGTACGAAAGATACGCCGAAATCCCGTCGATCGTCACGCTGGTGCCGCCGAGGGCTTGCGGGAAATTCCCGGTCCACGTCACTGGCTGAGTCGGCCCGAGATTTTTGCCGTAGACCGATACCCATTCGCCCTGCTGGATGGTGGTGATCGTACTGTCGACGGCAACCACGCCGCCGGGTGTAATCGACGGCGCGGGCACGACCGATGCGGACACCTCGCGGATTACGCTGTTGCCGGTGTCGGCGATGAACAGATCTCCGGAAGCATCCACGACGGCGCCGGCGGGGTGGCTCAGCAAGGCGGATGTCGCTGGCCCGCTGGACCCGGGGGGCGGGTAGTAGCCGCTGGTTCCTTCCATGCCCGCAACCGTCGAGATATTGCCCGTGGCCGCCGATACCTCCAGGATTGCGTTGTTGTAAATGGCCGCGATAAAGAGGTTCCCAGAAGCATCTTCGACCACCGACGTCGGACTGTACAACTCTGCCGAGGTCGCGGGTCCGCTATCGCCGACATGTCCCGCCATTCCGTTGCCCGCGACGGTGGTGATATTTCCGCCGATCGTAAACTTACGGACTCGATTGTTGCCGCGATCCGCGATGAAGATGGTCCCGCCGGAATCCACGAACACCCCCGTGGGGTTGTACAGCTCGGCCGAAGTGGCCGGGCCTCCATCGCCCCCAAAAACAGCGAGGGTATTGTTGCCTGCGACAGTCGAGATGTCGCCGGTGCTGGCCGTCACCTCCCGAATTACGTTGTTGAGCGTGTCCGCAATGAAGACGTTGCCCGATGCATCCACGGCGACGCCGGAGGGCCCGTCCAACAACGCCGAGGTCGCGAGGCCGGCATCACCGGAATAACCCGGGCCTCCTCCACCCGCGACTGTAATGACGTTGTTGCCGCCAGCCAGCACCTTGCGGACCAGGCTGTTGCCGTAGTCGGCGATGAACAGATTGCCGGAAGCATCCAAAGCGATGCCGGCCGGAAGCATGAGCGACGGACTCGCCGACAGGCCCCCGGGTCCCACAACGGTGGTGATGGTGCCGCCGGAAACCTTCAGGATTCGGTTGTTGAACGTGTCCGAAATGAAGACATTGCCGGAAGCATCGACCGCAACGCCGCCGGGCTGGGCGAGCAGCGCCGCAGTCGCCGGCCCTCCGTTGGCCAGAGTGGAAGCACCGCCACCGGCGACGGTCTGGATGATTTGATTTTGCGCGCTCGCCAGTGAGCAAAAGCACGCGTAAGCAATTGGTATGAAGACAGAGAGCCGCTGCATTAGAAGATTGTTTTCTCTTTTCTGACGAGCTTTGGACGTTCACCGCGCCGTAACCGTTTCGGCGCAATGGACAACTCATAATTAGCATATGGATTACCGGCAACTTGGACATTCGGGATTAAAAGTATCTGCCCTGAGCTTCGGTGCGGGCACATTCGGCGGCAGCAACGAGTTCTTCCGTGCGTGGGGCGCAAGCGATGTTGACGAAGCCACGAGGCTGGTCGACATCTGCGTCGAAGCGGGCATTAATCTGTTCGATACCGCCGACGTCTATTCGAACGGGCTCTCGGAAGAGGTCCTCGGCAAGGCAGTCGCCGGGAGGCGTCAGCGCGTATTGATCTCGACCAAGGCTACCTTTCGCATGGGCCAGGGCCCGAACGATCTTGGTTCTTCGCGTCATCACCTGACGGAATCGCTGGAGGGCAGTCTTCGCCGGCTCGGCACCGATTATGTGGACATCTATCACATGCACGGCTTCGATGCGGTGACGCCGGTGGAGGAGACACTGTACACGCTTGACAGCTTCGTGAAGAGCGGCAAGGTTCGCTATATCGCCTGTTCCAATTTTTCCGGATGGCATCTGATGAAGTCGCTCGCGGTTTCGGACAAGTACGGCTGGGCGCGCTATGTTGGCCACCAGGTTTATTACTCGCTGATCGGGCGCGATTACGAATGGGAGTTGATGCCGTTGGCGCTGGATCAGAAGGTGGGAGCGCTGGTGTGGAGTCCGCTGGGCTGGGGCCGCCTCACGGGGAAGATTCGCCGCGGTCAGCCGCTGCCGGAAGTCAGCCGGCTGCATAAGACGGCGCAGATAGGTCCCCAGCCGGCTGAAGAATACATGTACAACGTGATTGACGCCATCCATGCGGTCGCGAAAGAAACCGGTAGGAGCGTACCGCAGATCGCACTGAACTGGCTGCTGCAGCGGCCGACTGTCTCGACCGTGATCGTTGGCGCACGCAACGAGGAACAACTCAGGCAGAACCTGGAATCGGCGATGTGGAATCTGACGCCGGAGCAGATCGCGCGGCTTGACGCCGCGAGCAGCGTGGCGCGGGCTTATCCGTATTGGCATCAGGCGCAGTTTGTGGAGCGCAATCCGTTGCCGGTGCCGGATGTTCGATAGCTATTCGCAGCGCAGGGCTTCCATCGGATCGACGGACGCGGCGCGGCGGGCCGGCAGGAGCGCGGCAGCGATGGCGGCGGCGAGAAAGAGCGCGATCACAACGAGCGTCACCGACGGATCGACAGCCTGAGTGCCGTAAAGCAGCCGCTGGATCGCTCGGCTGGGCAGTATGCTGGCCACCAAGCCTGTCGCCAGACCGGCCAAAACCGGAATCGCCGCGTCGCCCAGGGTCAGCGTGTATATAGCACGGCGAGTGGCGCCGAGAGCGATGCGCACGCCGATTTCCTGCTTGCGGGTGGCGGTGGAATAGCTCAGGACACCGTAAATGCCGAGCATGGCGAGCAGAAGCGCGGCGCCTCCGAAAGCCATCAGCACCATGGTCTGAAAACGCTCGGGGGCGAGCGAATCGCTCAGTTGAGAGTTCAATGTTTTCACTCGCGAAATGGCGATGTCCGGCGCGTATTTCCAAATCGCCTGACGCATGCCCGAAACGATCGAGGCGGCGGACTGCGTGCCGCGCGCCGTGAAGACGATTGTGTTCGGCGGCCGATCCACATAGTGCAGATACGCCATTCGCACGGGCGCGGTCTTGAGCGAAGTGCTGCGGGAATCGGCGACGACGCCGATGACGCTGAATTTCCTGCCCTCGGTCGTGATTTGCGCGCCGATCGGGTTCTCATTTTGCCAGAGAGCCCTCGCCAGCCCTTCCGACAGCACCGCGCTCTGCAGGCTCCGGTCGCGCTCTTCGAAAAGCCGGCCGGCCACCAGCCTTTCGCGCATGGTATCGAAATATCCGGGGCTTACCCAGCGCAGGTTGATAAGGGATTCCGGGGCTCGTTTATCGACGCGCTGAATGTCCTCGATCCAGGTCTCTCCTTCGAGCGGCATGGAGCTTACGAGACCGGCCGACTGAACGCCGGGAACACCGCGGACGTTCTGCAAAACGGCATCGATGAAGGCGGTCCGGCTCTGATCCGATGCATAGGCATTGCCGAAACGGACCTCGGCGACGGCCACGTTTCCGGTTTCAAATCCTTTGTCCTGATTCAGCAGGTGAAGCAGGCTCTTCGAGAAAAGGCCTGTGACCAGCAGCAGGCCTGTGCACCCGAAGACCTGCAGGCCGATCAGCCAGGTTCGGAGCCGGCCGCTCTGCCTTGTCCCCGGCATGCGGCTGCTGCTCTGCTGGAGCGATGCCTGCGGATCGGCGCGCATGAGCCTCAGTGCCGGCAGAATGCCGAAGAGAAGGCTGGATCCGATGGTCAGCGCCATGGAAAAAAGAAGCACCGTGAAGTTGAGATGAACTTCGGACAAACGCGGCAGGTCCACCGGTGAGTATCGGCGAAAGAGACTGAGTCCGACAGCCGCGACGGCAACGCCGGCCGCGCCACCCAGGACGGCCAACAGGAGGTTTTCAGCCAGCCCGTTCCAGACCAGCCGCCACTTGGCGGCGCCCAGAGCCGAGCACACAGCGGATTCCCGTTGCCGGGAGAGAGCCCGTCCGAGTTGGGTGTTGGCCAGGTTCATAGAGGCGATGAACATCAGGCCCAGCACGGCGGCCATCAGGAGCCACAAGCGGCTGCCTGAATCGCCGACTACCGCTTCCTGCATGGGTTGCACGGAGGCGTGCAGCGAGCTGGGCTGATCGAACTTTTCTCCGGCGGGCATGTCCCGTTCGATCTGGGCCTGAATCGTGTTTATCTGCACCTCGGCCTGTTCGATCCCGACACCCGGCTTGAGGCGCGCCACGGCGACCCAGTTGCCGTAATCGCCGTTCCAGCCGAACCGGTTCGGATCGAGGGCCGCGGGAATGTAGATGGCGGGTTCGGGCACACCGCTGAGGGGTTGCTTCGAGCGGGATGGCCGGAGAGCGTTCGCGTTGGGGAAACGGAAATCGGCCGGCAGAACGCCGATCACTTCGCGGGGCGTATCGCGCAGGCGAACAAACTTGCCGATGACGGCGGGGTCGCCGTGGAATAAGCTCTGCCAGAGAGCCCAGGTGAGAATGGCGACATTGTCGTGGCCTTTCACATCGTCCTCGGGCAGAAAAGTGCGGCCGAGGAGCGGAACCGCCTGGAGGACGCCGAAGAAATTGGACGAACAGATGACGGTGCCCATCTGCACGGGATGATCGGTACCCACGGTCAGGCCGCTTGAAGAGTGTTGTACCAGCGCCATGTCGCTGAACGCGGACGCCTGCTTCTTCCAGAGATCCGCGTGCCGGGGGTTAGGCCCAACAAGGTTTGGAAACAAGGGCCGGACATGCTCCCAGATAACCACCAGGCTGCCGCTGTCGCGATACGCCAGGGGCTTCAGAATGACGGAATCGACCATGGTGAAGATGGCCGTGCTTGCGCCGATGCCAATGGCAAGCGTGAAAAACGCGGTGACGGCGAATCCCGGGCTCTTGCGGAGCGTCCGCGCGGCATGGCGGAGATCCTGGAGGATGATGCCCAAACGAGTCCAGCCCCACATCTCGCGCACATCCTCCTTCACTCTGGTGGTGTTGCCGAGGATTCGCCGGGCGGCGTAGCCTGCCTCCTCCGCGCTCAGGCCGTTTTCCCGCTGCTCGTCGGCCGCGAGTTCCAGGTGCGAGAGTAATTCGCGCTCCAGATCCTCCTCGCGCTCGTTTCGACGCCGCCAGAACATCTCACTCTCCTTCAGCCGGCCACATGATGCGCGCGATCGCGCCGGTCATCCGCTTCCATTTCGATTCTTCGGCGAGGAGTTGTTTCCTTCCGGCGGGAGTGAGCCGGTAATATTTGAATTCGCGTTTCAGATCCTTGCCGGCGGACTCCCATTTGGCGGCAATCCAGCCTTTGCGCTCGAGCCGGTGCAGAGCCGGATAGAGCGATCCGTGTTCGACCTGCAGAACTTCGTCGGTGGTGCGCTGGATGTGTTTCGCGATCTGGTGCCCATGGGCGGGCCCGAAGAGCAGGGTCCGCAGCACGAGCATGTCCAGAGTGCCCTGCAGGAGCTCGACGCGGTTGGTGGGTTCTTTCGCCATCTTATGTTAGTAGACAGTCTACCCTGATTACGGTCGATTGTCTACCATCGATGGAATCGGCGCTTCAAATTCCAGCTCGCTGATCCTTATATACTGTGATCTGTTCAGGCACAGGAGTAAGGTATGAGACCGAGTTTGATAGCGCTGTTTTCCGCTGCGTTATGCGTCCAGGCCTTCGGCCAGACGGCGGGTTCCTTCAATGCCTCGCCGGGCACCGATTTCAGCGGCAACTGGTCGCCGGCGCCGCACGATGAGCTCGTCGGAAACCCGGCGTTGGTGGAATATTACGGGGTCCCCATCAACGATGGCGCGCGCGCATTCGGACTCGCCTGGAGCCCGTCGCGGTCCACTCTGCCCGAACATCAGTGCCAGGTCCATCTGGTCGGGTATATCTACGGCGGCCCGCTCAATCTGCGGATCTGGGAAGAACGCGACCCTCAATCCCAAAAGGTGATCGCCATCAAGCAGTACATCAGCACCTACGAACAGAACCGCACCATCTGGATGGACGGCCGTCCGCATCCATCGCCCAATGCTCCGCACACGTGGATGGGATTTTCCACCGGCAAGTGGGAAGCCGACATGCTCACCGTTTACACCACACACATGAAGATGGGGGAGCTGCGGCGCAACGGATTGCTGGAGAGCGATCAGGCGACGCTGGTGGAGCATTTCTTCCGCTACGGCGACTACATGACGCACGTCAGCATCATTACCGACCCGAACACGCTCACCGAGCCGTTTGTGAGGTCGCAGACCTTTCGATTGACAGTGCCGGAAGGGCAGAGCTGGCTATATCCATGTGAATACGTGGAAGAGGTTGCCAACCGTCCGCGCGGGGACGTGCCGAATTATCTGCCGGGCGAGAATCCGTTTCTCAGCGAACACGCGGACAAGCTGCACATCCCGGTCGAGGCGGCATTGGGCGGCGCGGAAACAATGTATCCCGAGTACCGTTTGAAAATCAAACAACTAAGGGCGGGGAGGGGTAAATGAAAAGGTGCGTCGGGCGGAAGCCCGGCGGCAAGGCCGAAGCCATGCCCCACAAGTTGGCCGTGTTACTCGTGTTGACTGCCTCCGGAGTGCTGGCGCAGGATCTGGACGTTCTGCACGTCCAGGGGAACGTCTACATGATCGCCGGCGCGGGCGGAAATATTGCCGTGCAGATCGGCGATCTGGGCGTTCTGGTCGTCGATACGGGAGCCGGGCAGAATACGGATAAGGTGCTGGCGGCAATCCGCAAGCTCTCCGACAAACCCATTCAGTACATCATCGATACCGGGCCCCACCCCGACCACATCGGCGGCAGCGACGCTATCCGCAAGGCCGGCGTGACGATTACAGGCGCCAACGTCACGGGGGATATCAACGACGCCGCGGCGGGCGCGCAGATCGTCGCGCATCTGAACGTGCTCAATCGGGTGAGCGCTCCCTCGGGCAAACAGGCGCCGATGCCGGAAGGCGTGTGGCCCACCGATACCTACACATCCGGCCAAAAGGAAGTCTATTTCAACGAAGAGCCGGTTACGGCCATTTATCAGCCGAAAGCGTCAACCGACGGCGACAGCCTGGTTTTCTTCCGCCGCTCGGACGTTCTCGCCACCGGGGATATTTTCGTGACCACGAGCTACCCCTGGATCGATGTCGAGAACGGCGGTAGTATTCAGGGCGAGCTGGATGCGCTGAACAACATTCTCGACATCACGATTCCCAAACACGAGGAAGAAGGCGGGACGTACGTGATTCCGGGCCGCGGGCGCATCTGCGACGAATACGATGTGCTGGAGTACCGGGACATGGTCACGATCGTTCGCGACCGTGTGCGGGCTGCAATTAAGAAGGGGATGACGCTCGAGCAGGTCGGGAACGCCGGTTACACGAAGGATTTCGATGCCCGCTACAGCGCCAAAAGCGGCTACGGGACAGCGGATAATTTCATCACCGCGGTTTACAAGAGTCTGACCGGCAAAAAGTAGCCGAGTTGTAGCACTGGCGATCTTGTCGCCGGTAACTCATCGTTTTTAAGTCGTCTGCGTTTCTACACTGCGGCCATATCGGCCACGCGTTCCTGTTTCCACAACTCGATGTAGCCGGAAAGCTGTCGCATCATATCCCGAAAGCCCTCGACTGTAAGAGACTGCGCGCCGTCGCTGACTGCCTTTTCCGGGCAGGGGTGCACTTCGACGATCATGCCGTCCGCACCAACGGCGACAGCAGCTTTCGCAATCGCAGGCACGAGGCTGCGCTTGCCGGTTGCATGGCTGGGATCGATGATCACCGGCAGATGCGTCATCTCATTGAGAACCGGAACCGCCGAAATGTCACAGGTGTTGCGGGTCGCGGTTTCGAACGTGCGGATGCCGCGCTCGCACAACATCACCTGCGAATTTCCATGAGCAACCACGTACTCGGCCGACATGAGCAGCTCTTTGATGGTGGAACTGAGGCCGCGCTTCAGCAGCACGGGACGGCCGCAGCGCCCGAGCGCTTTCAACAGTGCGAAGTTCTGCATGTTGCGGGCGCCGATCTGCATCACATCCGCGTATTCGGCCACCAGATCGACATCGCGGTCGCTCATGACTTCCGTGATCACGGCAAGCCCCGTGGCCGCGCGCGCTTTGGCGAGCAGCTTGAGGCCCTCTTCTTCCATGCCCTGAAAATCGTAGGGTGAGGTGCGCGGCTTGAACGCGCCCCCGCGGAGCAGTTGAGCGCCGGCGGCGGCTACCGCTTCGGCCGTTTCCATGATCTGCTTTTCGCTCTCCACCGAACATGGGCCCGCCATGGTGATGAACTCATCGCCGCCGATCTCGACGCGGCCCACCCGAATCTGCGTGCGTTCTTTGCGGAACTCCTTGCTGACGAACTTGTACGGCGCGGAAATGCGCATGGCCCTCTCCACTCCGGGAGTGGCTTCGAGGGATTCCAGACAGGCGGTGACATCCCCGCCGACGCCGACGACCCCGATCACGACTCTCTCCTCGCCTTCGATAGAATGGACCTTGAATCCGAATTCCTGAATCCGTTCCGTGACATGTTCCACTTCCTGCCGGGTGGCGCCGGGCCGCATCGAGATAATCATTTGAAACCTTCCATAAAATGAAAAAACCCACTCTGTCGAGTGGGTTGGTATTTCTGAAGATCAGGTCAGACCAACGCCACTATGGTGTGGGGCTCCAAAATCGAAAATTAAAATAGCTGGCGTGGCCGGTCATCGAAACCACTACTATATCATCGCTGTGCGGATTTGCAAGGGGCAGTCTTGTCGAAGTGTGCGCGACATGAGAGTGGACAAAATTCACGATTTGGCCAAAGAACGGAACCCGGTGTGTGATGTCGAATTCGCTGCTTTCGGCGAAAGCGCGATGCGACTCTCGCGCTGTGAATGATGTTCCTGCTCGGCAGGCACGCGATGTTTGGGCGCGACCCACGCGCCGACGGTCGAGCCCGTGCCACCCCCGAGAATCCCCAGATCGAATTCTTCCGGCTGCGTCTTCTGAAGCACCGGAGCAGAGGTGCTTTCGGTGCGTTTCATGCAACTTTTCCCTTTTGAGCCACAGGTTCATTCCGGGCTCTCATCGATTTCGCGAGGTCGGCCGCTGACGCTCCCTCGAGCGACAGTCCATAGCCGACTTCCCGGACAATACGTTCTTTCAACGGTTGAATGAAATGCACGCGTGTATTGCGGCGCGTCACTTCCGGAGCCTTCAAGTAGATCTCGGCCAACTCCCGCGCCCGGCTCAGTGCCTTGCCATTCGGCACAACGTCGGCCACCACTCCCCATTCATATGCAGCACGCGCTGTCAGCGGCTGCGGGTTGAGCAGGAATGCCTCCGCTCGTCCCGCTCCGGCGCGATAACTCCAGGTAGTAAAGATTCCGTCACCGGGTGTAACGCCAGCGGCATAATGGCCCACATCCTGGAAAGTCGCCCCTTCGGCAGCCACAATCACGTTGGCGAGCAGCGCATAGTCGGAATGAATATGCGCGCGTCCCTCGATCGCCGCGATGACCGGCACACGTATGTTGGCTATGTTCTCCAAAACCTGAACGCCTTCGTCGTGAATTTGGCTCCAGACGCCGGGATCGGCGGCGTTGCCGAAAGACGACCAATCGACATCGGTAATGAAATCCCCGCCCGCTCCAGTCAGGATGACGATCTTGTTCGCTCGATCCTGCGAAATACGGTAGAAAGCCTCGACAAACTCCGTATGAGTTTGTGCGGTCATCATGCACGGCCCGTTGTTGGTGTGGAGTTGAGCTGTCAGTACACCGTTGGCGTCTCGCGTCAGATTCACGCTGCGATAAGCAGTGAAGTAGTTGTCTTGAAGTGTTTGCATTGGATTCTCCTCTCTGTGTTGCCTGACTGCGTTGTTACCGCGAGGTCGGCACTTTGGCCTCAGGTGGCCACAACGAGACCGCCTGCGGCACGAATGACCTCCCCGGTGATCCAGGCTGATTCGTCCGATGCGAGAAACACCGCCAGCGGGGCGATATCCGCGACGCGACCGAGCCGGCCGAGCGGCGTCTTTGCGGCCAGTACGGCACCAGTACCACCCTCGAAGGTCCCGGCGGCTACATTGCCTTCGGTTTGTGTATGACCGGGAGCTATTGCGTTGACGCGTATCCTGCGCGGCGCCAGTTCGATTGCCAATCCCCTGGTCAGCGTTTCGATGGCCCCTTTCGTGGAAGCGTACAGCAGGGCTCCCGGTACCGGATGAGAACCGACGATAGAGCTGAGGTTGATGATGCTCCCGCCGTCGGTCCCGAACCGCTTGATCGCCTCCTGGACAGTGAGAATCGCCCCCAGAACGTTAATGTTGTAGTGGAGGTGAAAGCTCTCCTCGGTTATGTCCGCGAAGGCGCCGAAGCGGAATAGACCGGCGTTGTTGACCAAGACGTCCAGTCTTCCGAACGCGGAATTCACTTCCTTGAATAACCGTGCGACATCTCCGGCTTTGGACACATCGGCCCCTACCGCGATCGCCTCGCCTTGGTTGCCGGTAATCGCCGAAGCGACGCGTTCGGCGCCTTCCCGGTCGGAGGAATAGTTGACGGCGACACGCGCGCCCGCGGCTGCCAGGGCCGTTGCAATCCCACCGCCTATCCCTTTGGACGCGCCCGTCACAATCGCCACTTTGCCAGACAGTCTGCCCATATTCGCCATTCTGCATCCGGAACGAATGGTCGGCAACCTGGAGTTGTGTCCCGGAGAACGGTGCTACGGGGAATGTCGGGCTGACGCGCCTGGCGACAGGCGTCCGGTCGGGTGTCGTCGAATAGCGTATCGCGTTTTTGCGATATAAGTAGCGAATATCACTACATTGTGGGGATCATCATGAAACCAGATTCGACAGATCCGTGAATCAGTTGGGCCGAGGACTTGTACCGGTGGCTCTGCGATCCTTTCAACGACTGGCATCACTGGGGTGTTGGTGGATTCGGGGCGGCGATGAATCGGGAGGCGGACTGGATAGGCTATGCATTTCTGGCACGACCGACCGCTTTTGCCGTTCGGATTCCAGTGCCTTTTGCAGACTGTCGAGGTTGTTGACGTACACCTCGGCACTGGCTTGGCCGCTGGACGTTTGTCAGACAGCGACTACAGCGACTTCGCGACCGGAAGCCCCGACGAGCCGTTCCAAGTCGCCCGGGTCGCTTGTGAGAACCATGGCTTTCCGGCGAAGAGCCGTCGTCACCACAACGGCATCAACCGCATCCGCCGTTCCGGTCAAGCCAAGCAAGCGCCCTGCTTCGTGCGCGTCGCTCTCACCGAGAGGAACGACCGCGCAACCAGTCAGGAAACGCCGGAGTTGGGCTTGTTGTGAAGACCGGCTGACTTGGGCGACCACCGGCGCGGGAACCAAAGGAATGATGCCAAATTCCAAACGGGCTTTGTGTTCAGCCCACGCCCGCCGCTCGTTTCTGTCCGCGGCCACGAGAACGGCAGCGTCGTAAACGACGGCGCTCATGCCGGACGCGGGGCCGTTCGCGCCGTTCGGATTTGCGCCCGCACGTTGCGCCGAGCTTCATTCATTTCTTCCGCGGTGAGGCGTCCGTGCTGTTTTTCCCACAGGGCGACAGCCGCCAAACCAGCGCGCCGCTGCAGTGCTTCACGCGCCGCGCTGGTCATCCAGGCCGAGACGCTCACCTTGTCGCGGGCGGCCGCCGCGAGGATGTTGCCGTGAATATCGGGGTCAATAGTGATCGCAAGCTTCGGTGATGGGTTGCCACGCGGCATACAAAGTACCCTGTTTCAAAAAGTATCCTACTACAATATGATACCGCGCTGCATTCCGGTCGAATAACGCTCCGCCGGCCGGAAACAATCCACTTCGACGGGAAACGCGCAAGCCACCGATGTGCGCCCGGCAAAGCTGCGAGGTCTTTGGTTCCGGACAGATCTCAGGGAACATCGCCCACTGAAACGATTCGGGAATCGGTCTGGAACTTCCGGTAGTCGCTGAAGACGACTTGCTGCTCGACGTTAACCTTTTTCAGCAGTGCGAGGCGCGCCGAGGCTTTCAACGAAACATCCTTGGGAACCCAGAGCTCATCGTTTACGCGCATCATTTCGTAGGAGAGATGCGTGCCTTCGCCGATACGCGCCAGGAACCATCCCAGCGAAAACGTCTTCAGCACTTCAGCTTCGAACTTAACCCAGATGAGGTCCTTCTTATCGATCCAGAGCGTGCCTTCGAGGCTGTGCAGCACGCCCTGGAGTTGGCCGTGATACGCGGGCCTCGGCGTGGCGGAAATCTCATACGCGCCCCGGCTATCGATCACGCTCTCGCCCAGTAGCTTGAAATCATACGCATCGGGGATGTCCTTGAACTGTGCGCGGCGTTTGGCGCGGTCGCGCTCCTCGTTGTCGACGCGTTTGGTGCGCTCGGCTTCCGTCAGGCGGCTGGCTTCGGCGGCCGCGCGATCGAGCTTGGCCTGCTCCCTGCGGGCTTCCGCTTCCGGGATCGGCTTGCCGTCTTTCTCCAACGGGCGAAAATATTGTTTGCCGCCGATGTACAGGACTTCGTCGAGCGTGCTGCGAACAGATTTGACGCCGCCCCCGGAATTGAGCTCGTGAATTTCGTCGTGGATTTTGAAGGTGTAGTCGCGGGCCAGGCGGTCGCTGTGGTCATCCGCCGCGACGGCGCGGACTACCAGGGAACGCGCGTCCTGGGCGAGGCATACGCACGCGCCTGTCAGTAATAGCGCGGCTAGTCTCATGCCTCCAGTGTAGGCGACGCCTACGCGCCTGAAGGCGCGTGTACCGTACCATTCCGTGTATGCGGATTCATCTGATCACGACCGGCGGCACCATAGAGAAAATATACTCCGAGCAGACCGGGCAGGTGGAGAACCTCGTCGCCAAGATCGATCGATACCTGCATCAGCTGCGGTTGCCGGATGCCCAGATCGATGTGACGCCCCTGATGAATAAGGACAGCCTTGAAATGACAGAGGAGGATCGCGAGTTGGTGCTCGAGGCCGTTAAGGCCAAGGTATCCGATGGCCCGGTGGTCATCACGCACGGCACCGATACGATGGTCGAGACGGGCCGGCTGTTGAAGCAGCGGTTGGGCGATTTAAGGCACCCGGTTGTTATGACGGGCGCGATGACGCCGCTGGGATTCGAGCGGTCGGACGGTCTGCAGAATCTCACGGAGAGCTTGTTTGCGGCTCGTGTGCTGCCGCCCGGCGTGTGGATTGTGATGCACGGGCAAGTGTTCGATGTCGACCATGCACGCAAGGATCGTGAACTGGCGCGGTTTGTGGCTGTCTGAACAAAAGACGCCGGGCGAGGACGCCCGACGCGGCTCGGGGGAGCCGCCCCACCAGGCTACCGTTCAGGTTCGGAGCTCGGTGGCGATCTCGTCCGCGACCTTGCGCGCCTGATCCACCTGACCCGGTTCGAGGCTGATCGCGCCCACCCGCGCGTGCCCGCCCCCGCCGTAGCGCTCGCAAATGGATGCGAGGTTGTGCCGCGGCTCTTCGGGCGCCCACGGATTCGATCCCACCGAAATCTTGGTGCGGAAACTCGACGGGCTCACCGATACCGTGTATGTGCTCCCGGGATACAGGTAATACGGGATGAACTTGTTGTAGCCTTCAAGATCGTAGCCGGTCAAATCGAACGTAATGACTCCGCCCGATTCGCTGGCGCGGTCGCGAATGATGTTCAACGATTTCAGGTGCCGTTCGTAGAGCGGTTTGAAGAGTTCCTGAACGTCGGGACGCTCCACAATTTCCGCCAGTGGCATTTGCTGCATGTAGCCGATAATCCGCTGGACCATGTCCGACCCCTTGGAACTCTCGATGACCAGGGTCAGTTTCATGGCGGCGGCGCCGAGTTCCACGGCGGTCTTCGGATCCGGGTACTGCGCGCCATCGATGATATCCGCCCAGCGCACCAGATCGTCGAGGTCCGGCGCGGCAAACCCCCACTTCTGACGGGCCATCGTCGAAATGAAGTTTGTGCACGATTTGAACGATGGGTCGTACATCTTCTTCGCCGCGTGTTCCGCCTGGAAATGGGCCGCGTCTTCGGGGGTGAGAAAGGCGCTCTGATGATGATCGAACCACCATGTCAATTTCGGGTTGCTCGAGTACTTGAAGTCGACAATGGCGTTCTCATCGCCATCGAACAGGCCGTTTTCGAAGATCTGGGAGGCCCGATGGGCCATGCCCGTGTATTTGAAGTCCGCGTCCGGGCGGAAGGCCCCGCGGAAAAAGCGGCTGAAGAACGCGGCTGAGGCGGCGCCGTCGAAGCAGTGATCGTGATAGAGGACTCTTACCAGCATGCGCTTTTGCGAAATAGGGGTGAAAACTTTTCATCGTGCCTGAATGTTGCGAGAAAAGCAACTCTTTTTACAACACGCGGTTTAAGACACCTCGGCTGATAGGATCGAAACAGAGATGGCGCGGGCGGTCACATCGAACACCCTCAGGGCTCTCAGGCATCGAAACTTCCAGTATTTCTTCGCGGGCCAGCTGATTTCGCTGATCGGAACCTGGATGCAGTCGGTGGCGCAATCCTGGCTGGTATACCGGCTCACGGGCTCCGCGGCGCTGCTGGGTCTCGTCAGCTTTACCGGCCAGATTCCGATATTCCTGCTGTCGCCCATCGCGGGATATGCGGCTGACCGGCTCAACCGGCATCGTGTCGTAATCGCGACGCAATCCGCCTCAATGGTGCTGGCGCTGATACTGGCCGCCCTGACGCTGACCGGTCGTATCCGGATCTGGGAGTTGTTCGTTCTGGCGTGCCTGTTGGGCGTTGTCAACGCATTTGACATACCCGCCCGTCAGTCCTTCCTGGTCGAAATGGTAGGGCGCGAAGACCTGATGAACGCCATCGCGCTGAATTCTTCGATGTTCAACGGCGCGAGAATCATCGGGCCGGCGATAGCGGGCATTCTTGTGGCGAAAATCGGCGAAGGCTGGTGCTTCTTCGCCAACGGGATCAGCTACGTCGCCGTGATCGCGGGCCTCCTGCTCATGAAAGTGAATCCGTTCCAGCCGAAGCCCGCGACGATGTCGGCGCTGGAAACGATCCGTGAGGGATTTCAGTATGTGGCGGGCAACGTCCCGATCCGCGCGATTGTGCTGCTGATCGCGATCATCAGCTTCGCGGGCTGCCCGTATACCGTGTTGATGCCGATCTTCGCCGACCGTGTTCTCCATGTGGGGGCGACCGGCCTCGGATTTCTGATGGGAGCGACCGGGGCGGGCGCTCTCGGCGGCGCGCTTCTGCTGGCATCCCGGACGCGGCTCACCGGCTTTACGGTCTGGATACCGTCGGCGGCGGCGTGCTTTGGCCTTTCGCTCGCCGTATTTGCCGCGTCGGGCCGGATGTGGTTATCGTGCGGCGTGCTTTTTGTGGCGGGGTTCGCCCTGATGCTTCAGGTGGGGGCGTCGAATACGCTGATTCAATCGATGGTACCGGACCACCTGCGCGGCCGTACGATGAGCGTCTACTCGATGATGTACATCGGCGTCGGTCCTTTTGGCGCAGCGGTTGCCGGGTTTGCCGCGGGCGGTTTCGGCACGCGGATCACCACTTTAGCCGGGGCCGTGGTATGCATGCTGGCCAGTGCGGTGTTCGCTTTGCGGTTGCCTTCCATCCGACCGGTCGCCCGCCAACTGATCCGGGACCAGCAGGCGATCCACGAATTCGCCGCGGCGCCGCGATAGATCGGCTGCCTCCGACATTGCGGCGACAGCCGCGCCAGCCCGGTGTTGCAGAGATCGGCTATCGCCGCATGTCCGCCCGAATCCAGAAGCTTTCCCGCCACTGGCCGCCGGCCGAGACGGTTTGCAGTTCGGGGTACTTCCCTTCAAACGCGAGATTGACGCCGTTCGTCACCGCAGTCATCGGTTCGAAACAAATGAAGTTCCGGCCCGCCGGCGCGTAGACGACAGCGACCTGGTAACGTGGCCCGAAGGCAACCTCAATTCGTTTTCCGCGCCCTTCGACGGAAAAAACGGCGCGCCCATCCTCGCCCCTGACGAGATCCGTGAAGCCATCGTCGAAGCGATGATCTTTCAGAGCCACCGGCGTGCCGAAAGTGACCGGAGTCGTCTCGCCCGTGGCGACCAAACGGCCGTCGGTTTCGACATGACGCCTGACCGGGATGTGCGCAATCGCCTCCTCGACAGGGACGCCGGGCAGTTGGAAATACGGATGGAAACCCACGGCCATCGGCATAGGATCGGCGCTTCGGTTGGTGACCGTGACGCGGACTTCGAGAACTCCGCCGGAAAGCCGGTACGTCATTTCATAATCGTGCGCGAACGGCCAGTTGGCCATGAGACCCGGATGCCTCCAGAATTCCAGCCGGCTGGTCATGCTCGCCGAGTTTGCGTCCGCGTTCACATCGACGGCTTCCCAGAATGGTGAAGCCGTCAGGAATCCGTGAATCGGAATACCATTCTGGTCCGGACGAATCGTTTCGGAATCCGGATTGAACCGGTAATACTTTCCGTTGGCGTGGAACCCTTCCGGCATGCGGTTCGCCCACGGGGCTAGGAACGGTATTCCGCTGAGATGCCTGTCTCCCTTAAGTGCGGACGGATTGTCGAACGGGAAATAAAGAATGTTTTCGCCCCGCACGAGCATACGGTAGGCGCGGTTGCCGATGGAAGGGACGATCGCCACCTCGACCGCATGCAGCGCATCGGTCAGACGAACCGTGGGGATCCCGTGGTCGTCCACGTGCTCGGCGACGTAAAAAGGCTCCGCCATTTTGTTCACCCCTGGCCCAGTCTAACCCGTATATTAGAGAGAGATCCATGAAGACTTTTGTCGCCGTGTTTTTGTCGGTTGCCGCTTCGCTGAGCGCCGCGGAAAACTGGATTCAGGAAGGGAACGAAGCCTTCTATAATCTGGACTACGATCAATCGATCGCGGCGTACGAAAAAGCCCTCGCGGCCAGTCCGGACGATCCGATACTGCACAATCACCTGGCCCACGCGCTGCTTTACCGGGAGATGTTTCGCGACGGTGCGCTCGAGAGCGAACTGGTCAGCGGAAACAACTCATTTCTGCGCCGCCCGAAACTGGAGCCGCCCGCCGACGTGGAGAAACGTTTCTTCGCCGAAATCGATCGGGCCATTCAACTCGGCCAGGCGCGTATCGCGACTAACCCGCGGGACACGGTGGCTCTGCACGCCCTGAGCGTGTCGTTCGCCCTGCGCGCCAATTACGGGTTCCTGGTGCGCAAGAGCTGGAAAGCGTCGTTGGGCGATGCCAGCCAGGCGCACAAATACGACAGCCAGGT
>Ga0070733_10001507_pt1 | contig 17287 bp, 14 predicted proteins | sample Coa_R1_9_FD_66450 | JGI IMG/M metagenome (GOLD analysis project Ga0070733, IMG submission 66450) | Surface soil microbial communities from Centralia Pennsylvania, which are recovering from an underground coalmine fire - Coalmine... | ecosystem: Environmental > Terrestrial > Soil > Unclassified ... | reverse complement strand
TCACCGCCTGCATCCAGGCAGCGAAGGCCGGCGCGGATGAGGCCCTGATGCTCGATCCGCACGGCTTCGTCGCCACCTGCAATTCGACCCACTTCTTCATCGTGCGCCGCGGCGAGGTCTGGACTTCCAGTGGTGACTACTGCCTGGCGGGCATCACCCGCGCCAACGTACTGCGCCTGTGTCGCGAGCAGAACATCCCCGCCTTCGAGAAAAACTTCAGTCTGACCGAGGCGTACGCGGCCGAAGAAGCCTTCGTCACCGGCACCTACGGCGGTGTGACGCCGGTGGTGCAGATCGATGGCCGCCGCATCAGCGCTGCGCGCGGACCCATGGTGCTACGTTTGCAGGAGCTCTATCAGCAGCTCATCGAGCGGGACACCGCTGCGCAGGCGCCGCCGTGACGGCGCTGCGCCTCGCCATGTGGTCAGGGCCGCGCAACATCTCCACCGCCATGATGCGCGCCTGGGAGAACCGCGGTGACTGCGCCGTGGTCGATGAGCCTCTGTACGCTCACTACCTGGCGCATTCGGGGCTCGAGCATCCGGGTCACGAGCGCATCATCGCCGCCGGGCAGACCGACTGGCGCAAGGTCGTCGCTGCGCTGACCGGTCCGGTTCCGGGCGGCAGGCCGATCTGGTACCAGAAGCATATGACGCATCACCTGCTGCCGCACATCGGGCGCGATTGGCTGCGCAGCCTGACACACGTGTTTCTGATCCGCGATCCGCACGCCGTGCTGCTGTCGTACGCGCGGACGCGACCGCAGGTCAGCGCTGCGGACCTCGGCGTGCTGCAGCAGCTGGAGATCTACCGCGCGGTCGAGGCTCTGCAGGGCAGCAGCCCCGCGGTGCTCGATGCGGAGGAGTTTCTCAAGGCCCCGGAGGCTCAGCTGCGCGCGCTGTGCGCGGCACTTGAGATCACCTTCACCCCGCGCATGCTGAGCTGGCCCCCGGGTCCGCGTGCCAGCGACGGGGTCTGGGCGCCATACTGGTACGAGGTGGTGCTGCGCTCGACGGGCTTCGAGCCCTATCGGCCGCGTGCCGAGAGCGTGCCGCCCGAGCACCAAGAAACTCTCGAGCGGGTGATGCCGGCCTTCGAGGAGCTTCACGCTCGACGGTTGCGCTGAGTGGACAGGACCGGCTGCTCAATCGGTCAGTTCATGCAGTATGTTCTCCGCGATGTGTGCGCGCTGCGTCACGGATCGCTGGTCGGTGTGATACAGCGCGCGGAGAAAGGCGCGATCCCACTGGGTCAGTTCCTTGGGGCGCGTGGCGCTGGATTGCGTTAACAGCCGCAGGATGGTCGGCGCATCGCCAAACTTGTCGTCGAGGGCAAAGTCGGCGAGCCCCGCCATCGCCACATAATCGCTGACCTGCCCCAGGGTCGCACCGTCCAGGCGGCTCGAGTCGACCACCACGAGCGCCTCGGTGAACTGCTGGGTGGCCTGCACGGACAGACGCGAGGCGTCGTGTGTGCAGTTCACCACCATGCCCGGCATCGAGGCGCAGCCGCCAAAACCCGCGGCGAGGCGCTGCCCCTGCGCACCGGTGAGAACGGCGTTGTGCCAGACGCGCACGACGGTGCGGTTGCTTGGGATGGAGGAACTGCTCCATCTGGGCCCGACTGGCATGGCTCTGGAACAGCAGAGCCGGGTGTACATTGAGGTACTGGAGCGTGCGGGCAGGGTCGGGCGTGAAAATCACGTAGAAGTTGACATCGCTCCGTGCGCAGCCCTTCGCCCGCACCTTGGCACCTGCCGCTGCGGCGACCTGCGACAGCCGCGCAGCAACGAAGGAGCCCTCGCCCCGGGTCAGGCCTGCGACGAGGAAGCACAGCGCATCGCGCCAGCGAGGCACCGACTCGCTTGAGAAACGGCTGCTGTGGGTCAGCTGCTCAACGAAGGTCTTGACGCTCTTTTGCAGGTGCTCGCGCCGTGCCTCCACGGTGACCCCGGGAATCTGCGGGGTGGCCCCCGCAGGCGCTGGTGGCGCATCCGGGACGGGCGGCGCGAGGAGGGCGTGCACCGGCAGCGTCGTGGCCAGCCCCAGCAGCGGCCAGGGCGCCCGAAGGCCCTTCAACTTCGGCTGCGGCGGCGTTGGGGACGTTGGCAGCACGGCAGCGGCGAGCTTTTGCGGGAGAAAGTCCGGGGCGGCCTTTAAGATATGGCCATGATATTGCGTCCATTACGCGCGCTCGTGCCAACAGACCTCAAGTTTTGCAAACCGCCGTGCGCGCGGCGGTGAGTGCTTTCCGTCGGGTTTTGTACTCACGTCAACGATGAAAACACTACTCATCTGTCATGAGGATGCGCCGCTCGACCGCGTAGGGCTGGCGCGCTGGCTGGCCTCCTTCACCACTCTGGCCGGTGTGCTCGTCATTGCCGAGAAGGGCAGCCGCAAGCTGCGGCGCGCGCGCAAGGAGATAGAGCGAGTTGGGTTGTTGCGCTTTCTGGACGTCATGGCCTTTCGCGTCTATTACCGTCTGTTCCTCGCGCAGTCGGACAGTCGCTGGGAATCGGCCGAGCTCAAGAAACTGACCAGCCGCTATCCTGCCGCCGATGTGCCACAGCTGCTGACCGAAAGCCCAAATTCCCCCGAGGCGGAGCGTTTCATCGCGGCCGCTGCCCCGGACATCGTCATCGCGCGCTGCAAGGTGCTGCTGCAGGAGCGCATATTCGCCATTCCCGCCCGCGGGACCTTTGTGATGCACCCGGGGGTGTGTCCCGAGTACCGCAACGCCCACGGTTGTTTCTGGGCGCTGGCCCGTGCCGATTTCGCGCGGGTTGGGATGACACTGCTGCGCGTCGACCAAGGGATTGATTCCGGCAGCGTGTATGGATATTTCAGTTATCCTTATGATTCCTCTGCGGAATCCCACATCGTGATTCAGAATCGGGTCGTATTGGACAATCTGGACGCCATCGCCGGCATGCTGCAGGCGATCGGGGCGGGCACGGCAGCTGCGGTGGACACTTCAGGTCGTGCCTCTGCGGTGTGGGGTCACCCGTGGCTTACACGATACGTGCGCTGGAAGCTGCGTGCGCGGCGCTTCGGGCGATGAGAGCCGTCACTTTCATGTACCACGACATCGTCTCCGGCGACGATGTGGGCTCGAGCGGCTTCGCAGGGGCCTCCGCAGACGCTTACAAGCTCGGCGTGACAGCCTTCCAGACGCATCTGGCGGCCATCGGCGCAGAAAGCCACGAGGCCCCGGGTGTCGTCACAGCCACGACAGCTGCGGCGGCGACCTACATTACCTTTGACGATGGCGGCCGCGGTGCCTACCTGTTTGCCGCTCCGGCACTCGAAGAGCGTGGCTGGCGGGGCCATTTCTTCGTTGCGACGGACTTCATCGACCAGCCGAACTTTCTCACTGCCGGTGAGATCGCCGAGTTGCACCGCCGTGGCCATGTGATCGGCACTCATTCGGCGTCACATCCCCTGCGCATGGCGATGTGCTCCCGAAGTGAGCTGCGCAGCGAGTGGACGCGCAGCATTCAGCGCCTCTCCGACATCCTCGGCGCGCAGGTCACCACGGGCTCGGTTCCGGGGGGTATGTACAGTACCGCGGTGGCGGAGGAGGCCAGTGATGCCGGAATCAGGTACCTGTTCAACTCCGAGCCGGTCACGACAATTCAGCATCTGGACACGTGTACCGTTCTCGGGCGCTTCACGGTGAAGCGCAACACCAGCCCGGCTTATATACGCTCGCTAACTGGCGGAAGGCTGCTTCCGCGGGCGACCGAATACCTGACCTGGAACTTCAAGAAGGCAGCCAAGTCCCTCGGCGGCGAAGCGTACTGGCGCTACCGCCAGGGTCGATGACGCTCAGACCGCACCGATACAGCGACCAGCCGGGCCCTCAGGCCCGTGTTCAGTCGGCGGGTTCCAGATGGCGGCGGATGATGCCGAGCACGTTGCGTGGTGCGAAATACGCCAGCCGGCCGTGGGGTCCGAAGTGGATGCCCCATGCCGTGCGCGTGCGGTTTGAATGGTTCGGGCCGGCGTGGTGCAGCGTGAGCGGGTGATGGACGGTGAGGTCGCCCTCGTTGAGGACACACGGCACCGGAGTGTTGAGAGGTGCTGCAACCGAGAGTACGTGCGGATGTAGCGAGGCGCTCCGCTGGTGCGGCCGCAAACCCTCCAGATGGGTCCTGGGAGCGTAGAACAACGTGCCGTTACTCTCATCCACCGCCTGTAGCGGAATCCAGAAGTTCACGCTGCCGAGCTCGATCCCCTTGCCCAGATAAGCCTGATCCTGGTGCCAGGCGGTCACGGTCGAGGACCGCGGCATCTTGCGAATCACGTGGTCGAACAGGTAATGGGCGGGATGCCCGAGCAGTGAGCAGGCCAGTTCCTGCGTCAGCTGGTACATCTGCGTCTGCGCCAGGGCCGCCTGGCGGCGGCTCGGTTTGTCGATCTCCGGCTGCTGAGATCCCCGCGGACGACCGCCGATGGCGCCGATGTCGATATCGCGCGTCGGGTCTTGCCCTTGCGCAGCGAAGCTCTCGAACATGGGTTCGATCAGGTGGCGTGCCTCTGCGACCTGCGCGGTTGTGAAGACGCCGCTGACCGTCAGAAAGCCGTTGTCCCAGAACTCCCGAATTTGGGTGGGCGTTAGCATAGGCCCCATGCGAATCGTAGTGCGCCCAGCGACGGCAGGCTTGCGTGCTCCTAGTGGTCAGTCAGTCGAGACGTTGAAGAAGCCAGTTCCCTCTCTGATCTTCAGTGCGCGAGGTAAAAACGGTGACTTAAGCGCTGCCGTATCATGCGAAAGTCCCCGCCGCCAACCGCACTGCAGTGGGCTGGTACTGTTGCTCGAACCTTAGGGGCCCCACCGTATCGATCCTCACGCATCGACGATATGCGACTTCGCCGCCCGACTGCAACCGCTAGTTAACATCACGCGACACGAAGACATCGTCCACCGCGAGCGCCGCGCGCGAGCAGCGCTGCAACGCAAGTTTTGCTCTGGGCGCCACTCGCGGCTGCGACCCGGTGTCCTTAGCTGAACGAAACACTATGTCTTGCCGCGAGGTCCAAGGAAGCACCGGGTCGGCGAGACTTAAAGAAATCGATCGTAAGTATTTGCGCCGGTTCTGCAGAGATCTTTGACGGCTGTGAATTGGCCTCGAAGGGGTCGGGAAAAGTCGCCGTTTGGCGACGTACGACGGCAGGTTATGAATAAGAGGTTGCAATGAGATTTGCTCGCACACGCAACAACCAAAGCCTTCTTGGTGGCCCGACCTTGTAGCCCTGCTTTTTTGGATACTTTAAACGCCCCCCATCCTGAACCGTCTACGAATCCGCCGCGGCACGGTGGAAACGGTGGTACCCGATACCGACGTACTCGTGAGGGTCTCATCGAACGCGGCGCCGCTCACCGTGAAGCGGCTTTCGTGCAGCGGACGATAGGAAACCGCGCCAACTGCGGATGGTTGCTGAGCAGCAACTGGACGGCAGGCCTTGGGCGCCAGCCATCGACCGAATTGCCGAGTTGGGTGCAGACGGGGGACTGCGAGACCCACAAGAACGGCAGGGTTAGCGCCGAAGACGCTGCTCGGCCCTGCAGCGCGTATCCGTAGCGAGAATCGTGTAGCGGGACTTCATGTCCGCTCGCGGACCGTTTCTTCGACCCTGACGGCAAATCGTGAATTCAAGGATCGAGCTGGCGCTTAGTGAGATGATCAGCGACCAGCCACCATCGCCAGATGCGGGCGTTGCGCAGGTGCAGGCTCTACAAGTCAGAGAGTTACCGGCCCGCGTGCCTCGGCCTGCCGGAAGGATGCCAGCCGGGCATGAATCGCTTGGACTACGACCGATCCTTCACCGACCGCCGAGGCAACCCTCTTCACCGAGCCTGAGCGGACGTCGCCGACTGCAAATACGCCCGCCAAGCTGGTCTGGAAGACATTCAGGGGTGTCGGCGCGGCGGCTCCGCAGGCCTCCCCGGTCAGGATGAAGCCGCGGTCATCGAGGCGTACCGCGCCTTTGAGCCAACCGGTGCAGGGGTCCGCACCGATCATGATGAAGAGTCCGCCAACGTGCCGTTCAACGAGCAGCCCTCCGGCGTCGCTGATCTTGAGGGCACGCAGATGCTCATCGCCGGAGAGCTCGATCACCTGCGACCCCGTCTCGATGCTGACATTCGCGGCGTGATGCAAGCGGTCGATAAGGTACTGCGACATGCTGTCCGAGAGAACACGGCCACGATGGACAAGACGGACGCAGGCTGCCCGCGAGGCAAGGAACATCGCAGCCTGGCCGGCGGAATTGCCGCCGCCGACGACCACGACCTCCTGGTCTTTGCAGGTTCGGGCCTCAAGCTCAGTGGCTGCATAGTAGAGCCCCGCGCCCTGGAAGCGCTCCTCCCCCGGTACTCCGAGCTTGCGGTAGCGCGCGCCGGTGGCGACCACGACGGATCTGCCGAGGACTCTGCTGCCGTCATCCAGGGTCACTTCGTAGAATCCAGGGCGGTCACTGCGCTGCAGGCTCTGCGCACGTCGCGGAACAACGACCCGCGCGCCGAATTTGATCGCCTGGAGTTCCGCGCGGAAGGCGAGGTCGGCACCCGAGACGCCAGTGGGGAATCCAAGGAAGTTCTCGATCCGGGATGAGGCGGCCGACTGGCCACCGATCGCAACATCATCGAACAGGGTCGTCCGCAACCCCTCGGAGGCTCCGTAGACCGCGGCCGAAAAACCTGCTGGTCCCGCCCCGGCGATGATCAGGTCGGCAGGTTCATGATGGCCGGCGGCCAGCTCTACTCCCAGAGCACGCGCCACTTCAGCGACCGGCGGCTCGCGCAGGACATGGCGGCCCCGCACCACCACCTTGACGCCGGAGCCGTCGAGGCCACGTGCCTCAATCTCGCTCCTCTGCGAGGAGTCGGCAGGGTTCAGCCAGCGGTACGGAATGCGATTGCGTTCCGCATACTCCAGGAGACGCTGAAGCCCCGGCGCCCCCTCCATTCCCACAATCGTCAGGGTGCCCTGCTGTCGTTGCATCAGGAGCAGCCGCCGGGCGGCAAACGCCGGCAGCAAAACGTCGCTGACTTCAGGATCGATCTGGACCAGCTCCGCAATTGTCTGGGGACTGACCAGCAGCACCTCGCCCGATGCAATTGCGACACAGTCGGCGAAGGCCGTCTGCCCAAGCAGCATCCCGAACTCACCGGTGAATTGTCCCGGCTCCATCACCCCCAAGACCAGCCCGTCGGGATCGCGTACCTGCAGCGTGGCGGAAATCGCGTGGACGAACGAATACTGCCGATCGTCGACCCGATAGAGGATCTCGCCGGCGGATACCGAGCGCCGTTTCCCGCGAGACTCAAGGGTGGCCACGACTCGGTCGGGCAACCGCACATTGGCGCGTCGTTTGAGCTCCTCGTAGTTGAGATCTTCAAACACAATTGCGCTCCGTTTGTGGACCTCAACCGAGGCGGTCGGCCTCAGTCGAATCGTCGCGCCCTGCATCAAGAGAGGGCTGGGATGAGAAGCGTACCACTTCGTGCATTCGAGGCTGCGTCCGTGGGCGCCATCGACCTCGTTCGGAGCGAGGGCATTCTCGGGTCCGCCGATCACTTAGCGCGACGCATCGACCAAGTCCTGTACGAGTCGCCGGCGATGCCGCTGATGATAAGCGCGGGAGCGGCGGAGCAAGGAGATGCTGCCTGAGATAGGCGAGCGTCTTCACCCGTAGCTCGGCCTTCCGTGAAGAGCACGGCCCGATCTCGGCAAGTCCCAGCATGACCGGCATCACTGTGATATCGACGTCGGCGAGGGCTCGCGGTAGCTAAACCCGAGATAGATTGCGATGGCGAGGGACTCTTTGGCTGTCGAGCCGGTGGTCCCGGATGGGCGCCGTGGAGTTCGGCACGCGCCGTCAGGTCATAAGAGCTCGTGAATTATGCAGGCATTCAATCAACCCTACTTTCACGCGCGACCTGACCTTACGGCGTTGCGCAATCTCGCGCATCTAGCTGGAGGGGAGGGTGCTTTGGGCGCAAGGTCGCCACCCGGCTGGAGGGTTGGGTATCGAAACAGACCGCCTGTTATCCATCGTTCAACAGCGAGCGCCAGTCCGCTGGGACGCGCCCCTCTGGGCCGGGGACCGGCTGATCTTTGCGATGCCAGCGCGGCGGTCCCAGAGCAGTCCCGTCGACGGTGGCTTGCTGTTCGTAGTCGTAGAACCAATCCTCTCCGGGCTCAAAGCTCGCGATCACCGGATGGCCCGTCGAGTGAAAATGCCGGCTGGCGTGCTGGCTTGGCGAGCTGTCGCAGCAGCCGATATGCCCGCATTCGGCGCAGCGTCGCAGGTGCAGCCACCATCCGTCGGTCGCTAGGCACTCGACACAGCCTTGACCACTGGGGGTTGCAGCAGGATTGATCCCGCGAGCACGACGGTGGCTTTCCTTCACGGTACCCGGTTCCTTTCGAGGTCGTGGACGCACTGATTCTAAGGTAGTAATGCAACGCCACGTGAGGCCCAAGAACCGCATCTTGATTGCGCCAGCCCATGAGCTTTGAGCGACGCTCCGTGGCTACTCCTGAGCGCGGAGGGCGCCGCGGTTCGGCTCGAGCTCAAGGGCAGGTTGCCTCTCGGCAGGCGGTGCGGGCAAGCAGCTTCTTTCCCACTAATACTGGAAGCGGCCGCGGCTTCAGTCTCCCCTGCGTAAAGCAGCACGGCACGACGGGTGGCAGTGCATCTCTGTGGATACGGCAGAGCCCGCGGGTGCAAAGCGGATCGCATCTGGCAGTTTCTCAGAGCACGGCGCCACAGCTCTTCACCGCCTCGCGTGTTGCCGTCGGGGCTCGTGGGAGCTTGGCCGACTTCAAGGCTGTGGTGTCGATCGGTCATATCGTTCTGGCCTTCTGCATCAGTTTCGTCAGCGGTGTTTGCTTTGGTTTCTATCGCGCCCCAGAGCGGGCAAATTTGAACTTGCTTGCAGCGTGCGAACGGCACGGGGAACACGCATCGCCTCTACGTTGCTGCCTCGATGCGGATTGGCATGCACGCTCCCATTCTCTTGCCGAAGCCGCGTTCCCGTTTGATTTCAACCATGCTTTTGCTAATACTCGGACCGAACTCCGACAGCGATACACCATGCAATTTGCGCTGAAAGTCGTTGCACGAGTGGGGAGCTGTCTTAGCCTACTGGCTTGCGTGCACATGGCGCCCGCTCAGGTGCCCTCGAGTGGCAGGGAGGCCAGTGTGCGCGGTTACTGGCAGGAACCCTCCGGCGGCGTAATCGAGGTCTATCCGTGTGAAGGAGGCTTGTGCCTGCGCATTGCTGCACTCTCTCCGGGCGCTCATCCGCGCAATGACCTGCACAATCCCGACCCAGCTTTGCGCAGTCGTTCGTTGTGCGGACTGCGCATCGGTGATGATTTTACGCAGATCGATCTGCGGCACGCGGAGGGCGGCCATCTGTATGACCCGAGGTCGGGGCAAACCTATAGCGGCAGCATCACTGCAGAGGGCGACACTTTGAGATTGCGCGGCTATCTTGGAATCAAGCTACTGGGACGCACGGAAACCTGGAGGCGCGTCAGGTACGGTCACCCCACTTGTACGAGCGGTTGATTCTCGCAGCAGCGCCATGTTTCTCACCTCACTTGCGACCGCCGTTCCAGCCCGACGTTATACCCGGGCCGAGTGCTGGGAGGCGTTCGCCACCTCCGCCTGGTTTGCACGCCTCGACGAGCGTTCACGCACGCTTGCCCGCCTCGTGCTAACGCGTGATAACGGTATGGACTCGCGGTGGCTCGCGCTCGACTCGCTCGCGGAGGCGTTCGCGATCGATAGCGATACGCTGCAACGCCGGTTCACACGCAACGCACCCCTGCTTGCCGCAAATGCCGGACGTCTGGCACTGCAGCGCGCCGGCCTCGAGGCCCACGCCATTGAGGCCGTGATTGTGACCACCTGCACGGGCTATCTCTGCCCTGGACTGACAAGTTATGTGAGTGAACGCCTCGGATTGTCCCGTCAAGTCAAGACCTTCGATCTGGTCGGCCAGGGCTGCGCGGGCGCATTGCCGAACTGGCAGGTGGCAAGCGCGCTGGTCGATTCCGGGCACTGCGCGCACGTGCTGTCGATATGTGTCGAGGTTTGCAGCGCGGCGATGTACCTGGATAACGACCCCGGTGTGCTGGTCAGCGCTTGCTTGTTCGGGGACGGAGCGGGCGCCGCGGTTCTATCGCGAAGGGCGCCGGTCGATCGTCGGCAGATCAAGTGGGGCACGACCGTCTCGGTTACCGCCCCAGCGCTACGGGAGGCGCTGCGTTTCGAACACCGCAACGGACTGCTGCGCAATGTTCTCACGCGTGCGGTGCCGCAGCTGGCTGCCGAGCACGCGCACGAGGTGTTGCAACTGGCAAAGTTGCAAGCCGGACTGTCGGGCGAGGAAATCACGGGCTGGATGATGCACGCAGGTGGCCGAGATGTGCTCCTCGCCATGCAGGAGCAGCTGCGGTTGGATCCGTATGACCTGCGGTTCAGTCGCGAAACGCTGCGCGAATACGGCAATCTCAGCAGCGCCTTCGTCTATTTCGTGCTAGATGCTGCGCTCGCCGCCACGGCGCCGGGCGGCTGGTGGTGGCTATGCTCATTTGGCGCAGGCTTCAGCTGCCACGGCGCACTACTCGCGGTGGACTGAGGTGTGCTCTTTGCGTCTGGCGCGTCACGTTGCGCCCGAACGGCTCGATGTGCTGCCGCCCGAGGACCCGCGTGCGCGCCGCTCACGCCGAGACCTGCAGCGCGTGCACCGTGCGATGCGCTCAGTGGCAATCCTTCGACGTGCCCACGGCAGTCTGCGCGGCGCGGGAACGCGCCGCATACTTGAGCTTGGTGCCGGGGATGGCAGCTTGATGCTGCGTTTTGCGCGGTCCGCAGGCGCCGTTTGGCGCGATGTTCACATAACCTTTCTCGACCGGCAGGATCTCGTGAGCGCCGCGACCCAACATGGCTTCGCGCGTGTCGGCTGGAACATGGAAGTTGTCACAGACGACGTCCTTGAGTGGGCGCGTGCGAAACAGCCGCGGCACTACGATCTGTGCATTACTACATTGTTCTTACATCACTTCGAGACCGCCGCACTCCAGGTACTGCTCAGAGCGGTTGCCGAGCGTTGTCGGGCGTTCATCGCTCTCGAGCCACGTCGTAACAGCGCCGCATGGATCGGAAGCCATTTGCTCGGATTTCTGGGCGCAAACGAGGTGACACGCGAGGATGGCGTGACGAGCGTCGTAGCCGGCTTTGCCGACAGTGAGCTGAGCGCCTTGTGGCCAAACGACGGTACTTGGTGGTTGCAGGAATATTTCGCCTGGCCCTTCAGCCACTGTTTCGTCGCTGAGAGGAAGCGGGGCGATGGCCGGAATAGCGATGCATTCGGTGCATAAGCGGTGGGAGCTGGGGCAGGGGCGCGCGGATGCGAACCATTGATCACGATGTGCTGGTAATCGGCGCGGGTCCAGCGGGCGCCTCGCTCGCGATACGGCTCGCGACACTCGGGTTACGAGTGGTCGTGGTCGAGCAGAGTGCCTTTCCGCGTCAGAAAGTCTGCGGCGAATGTCTCGGCCCCGCCAGCCTGGAGCTTCTGGACGAACTTGGTGTCGGTACGAAAATCGCTGCGCTGTCGGGTTCACCGATACGGACGGTAGCGTTGATGGTGGGCGAGCGAACGGTTGTGGCGGAAATGCCAGCATGCACGGATGGCCGCTTTGCCTATGGATGCGCAATCGGCCGTGACTGTCTTGACTGGATTCTGCTTGAGCACGCGCGCTCGTGTGGCGTGGAGATCTTGCAGCCAGCCAAAGTGCGGCGCATCCGGGGAGGACCGGGTGAATTCAGCTGCACCTATGAATGGCGCCACGAAGGCTCGCGGACGAAGTCTGCAGACGACGCAACACAAGTGATACGCGCCGCGATAGTCGTTGATGCGCACGGATCGTGGGAGCGCGGGCCGGACTGTGAGGGGGCGGGACCGGCTGCGACTGCGGAGATGCCGCCGCGGCCGATGGATCTTCTGGCCTTCAAGAGCACGTTCGAAGCATCGACGCTCGAGCCCGGTGTGCTGCCCGTTGTATGCCTGCCCGGAGGCTACGGCGGCATCGTTGTAGCCGACCGTAGTCGCACCACCGTCGCCTGCTGCATCAGACGCGCCACGCTGCAGCAATTGCGGACGCGCAAGCCGGGCGCCGCGGCGGGCCTTATCGTGGATGGCCACCTGCGCAATTCCTGCGCGGGGGTTGCGGACGCACTGCGCTCGGCACGGCAGCTCGAGCCGTGGCATGCGGTAGGGCCGCTGCGCACCGGGTTTCATGCCAACGGCGCAGCGGGGATACTGCGGATCGGCAATGCCGGCGCCGAAGCTCACCCACTAATTGGCGAGGGGATATGCATGGCGCTTCAGTCCGCGGCGGTACTTGCGCAGCTGCTCTCAGATCGGCGGAGAATCTTAGACTTCGCCTACGTCCGGCAGGTGCATCACGCCCATACAGGTATCTGTCGAAAAAAATTTGCCGGGCGCTTGCGGTTCGCTCATCTATGCGCGCAAATTGCCATGCGGCCCGCACTGGCGCGCTGCACGGGTACTTTGCTGCGCGGTTGGCCCGCCTTGTTGACTGCGGGGGCCCGCGTCGCCGGGAAGGCACGACATGGTCTAGTGAGCACGCCGAATAAGCGGGCGGTCGTATGAGCACGCTGGGAACACTGCAAGAAATCCTCATCAAGGAATTCAAGCGCAGTCCGGAGCAACTGCGGCCGGAGACGACGCTTGCTGATCTCGACATAGATTCTCTGGATTTAGTCGATCTGCTCTTCAAGATCGAGGACCATTTCGATCTCAAAGTCAAAGACGATGTGCCGCGCTCGTTGCTCACGCTGGCGGATGTCGCGACTTACATCGATCAGCTGTTATCGAGCAAGGCCGCTGAGCGTTCCGGGACGGCAGGTGCGGAGCGGGGTCGGTGACGAGTGACCACCCGCGTAGCCATCACCGGACTGGGTGTCATAGCACCGCTGGGTAACTCGGTCGACGAAGTCCTGCTCGGTCTGCGCTCCGGTAGGTCTGGCATCAAGCCTCTGCCGACTCCCTGCAGCGAAACACCTGGTTCATCCATCGGCGCAACCGTGCAGACCCCGGCCTGCGCTCGGATTCCGGAGACGCGCCTGCGGATGCTGGATCGGGTCAGCTATTTGGCGCTCGTCGCGGCCATTAATGCAGTCGAGGACTCGGGCATCGAATTCGGCGAAGAGAATCGTGAACGCTGCGGCGTGATGGTTGGCACCGGTATGGGAGGGGCAGGCACCACAGACGAGGGTTATCACACTTTGTACGCGCAGCGTTCGGACCGGATCAAGCCATTCACGGTGATCGCGGCCATGGTCAATGCCCCAGCCGCGTGGATTGGCCTGGAGTACGGGCTTTCTGGTCCGAACCTCACGTACTCTACTGCCTGTTCCTCGTCAGCTGTCGCGGTAGGCGAGGCGGCTGAAAGGATCCGCCTGGGGCTGGCAGATGTGATGATTGCCGGCGGGGCCGAGGCACCTTTGACTCGCGGCGTGCTACGCGCCTGGGATGCGATGCGCACTTTGGCCGCGATTGATAAGGCGGATCCCAGTGCTTCCTGCCGCCCGTTCTCTTTAAGTCGTTCCGGGCTGGTGCTGGGGGAGGGCGCAGCGTTTCTGGTGCTCGAATCGTGGGAGCGGGCTACACGGCGGGGCGCTCGCATTCGCGCTGCTCTAACGGGTTACGGTCTTGCGACGGACGTCGCACACATCACACGACCGACGGTCGAAGGGCAGGCACGCGCGCTGCGCGCCGCGCTGCAGTCGGCGGGACGCTCGGAAAATGATATCGACTACATCAATGCACATGGGACCGCCACGCTGCAAAACGATGCCGTGGAAACTGCGGCCATTAAAGAGGTATTCGGCTCGCGTGCGTATAGCATCCCGGTGAGCTCCACCAAGTCGATGCATGGCCATCTGCTGGGCGCAGCAGGGGCGCTTGAGCTCGTTATCTGCATAGGTTGCCTGGAGCAGGGATGGGTCCCCCCGACCATGCACTTAGATCAGACTGATCCGGCCTGTGATCTGGACTACGTGAGGGGCGCCGCTCGGGGAGATCTTTCTTTGCGGGTCGCGCTCTCAAACTCGTTTGCTTTCGGTGGTACAAACGCGGTGCTGGCGGTTGAGCGTGTCTAACAAGCACCATCTGATTGTCAAAGTAACTCTGGTGAATTCCCCATGAGTGCCTCGCTTTCTATTGCCGAGCTGCGAGTCGACGACCTGCTCGCTCGAATCGGCGGCCCGGCAGTGTCCCCTGGCGCTGGTGTCGCCGGGGCGGTTGCCTTGGCGCTCGCAGCCGCTTGTGCGAGCAAAGCTGTCAGCGTCAGTCTGAAACATCATCCCGCCGACCGTGAACTGCAGTCAGCCCGGGATGCCTTTCAGCGTATCGCGTCGGCGGCGTTAAACGACGCGGATCTTGATGCCGAAGCATTTGCTGTCTTGATTCACAGTAAGGGTCGCGGGGCCATCGACCAAGTGGTCTCCGAGACCGAAAGACTCAAACGGCTGATTGGCGCATTGACAGGCGCGATCGACGAAGTTGCGGTCAAGATTCGACCGAACATGATCGGTGACGTGGTCGCAGCCAGGGCTTTGGCCGCGGCCGCGAAGCGGATCCAAGAAAGAAACGAGGGAGAAGCGCTCCAACTGCGCTGATTAGGTCAGAAGACCGTCAATCGGCACTGCACGTCGATAGTCTCAACAAAGAAACGAAAATGTCTGGCGTGCAATCTCCAGGCGAAAGGCGGCCGACGGGCCAAGCGCAGGCTACGCGGTAGCCTCCTGACCTTGCGGCTGAGCACCGGAATCAACAATGTGAAGGACTCGTGAGGGTCCGATCATTTTCCGCCTCTGCGATGCAGCGTCGATCGCGTGTGCCGTCATTTCGATTGAAATAAACGCTGAGCCGCGCGAAATCAGGCGGGCGAATGCGTCGTGCACATTCCTTTCTGGCCTGCGGTGCCGCTAGCACGAACCGAAACCATGTCAACCATTGCCATATACGAGGAAAATGACCTCATGCGCGCCCTTCTCAGGGAGTGGCTGAGCGAAGCAGGCTATCGGGTGCGTGAGATCGGCCGGCGGGACGTTCAGCGCGAAGACGCCGTGGATCTTCTGATCGCTAGCGTTTACATGCCCAAACAGGAGGGCGCGCAGCTCCTGCGTGAAATGCAGGCCGCGCGCCCGGGCACCCCTCTGATCGCGATCTCGGGGCAGTTTCGTTCCGGGCTCTCGGCCGCCGGCTCGACAGCGCAGATGTTCGGTGTCCGGCAGCTCCTTGCCAAGCCACTGAGCCGCGACGATCTGCTCGGGGCGGTGCGCGCTATTATTGGCCAACCGAGTTGAGAGCGCGACCGCTACGCATGTCCTCAAACTACGATTCTGCTTTATCCCGTAGCCGCTCGATTCGGTTCAAGCGCATGCGGCTCGGAGTGATCGCGCTTGGCGTCCTGGTCATTCTTGCGTTCGCTGCCTCCTCTGCCTACGACGCTTGGCGTGCGTACCGCAATTCGCTCGCCGCGACCGATGGCGAGCTCGACAATGTGGCCAGGGCGCTCGCCGAGCAAACCGCATGGACCTGGCAGGGCATCGATCTTTTGCTGCGCGATACGGCACGGTGGTACCAAAACGATGGCGTGAAGCTCGCGCCCGGGCGTGTGGCGGAAGTCCTCGCGAACCGAGCCTCGGGGGTCCGGCAGATAAGGTTGCTCACAATTGTCGACTCGCGGGGCATCCAACGCTACCGCTCGCGCGGATCTTCCACGCCGCCCCTGGACGTCTCCGATCGCTCGTACTTCACCGCCCAGCGGGATGGTCTCGTGACAGGCCTTTTCATGAGCGAACCGCTCATGACACGTTCCGAAAACCGCGCCGCGATAGAGCTGTCGCGCCGCCTCGACGATGACACGGGCTTCGCAGGCGTCGTCACGGCCATCGTCGACCTCGAAGATCTGCAGCAGTTCTATCAAGCCGTCAGGCCGGGTCCGGGCAGTGCTATCCAGCTCCTGCGCGCGGACGGGACGCTGCTGATACGCAACCCGCCGGCGCCGAGCGAGATCGGGCGGAAATTGCCGCAGCTCCTCGCCGTGGCGACTGCCCAGAGTAAGCGACTTCTGAATCCTATCGACGGCGAGCGCGACTTCATCGCCGTGGCGCGCGTCAGGGACACTCCCCTGCAGCTCGCGGTCACGCGCAGCGAGTCGGTCGCCTTGGCGCCATGGCGCGACGAGGCGATGCGGCTCGGCCTGCGCACGCTCGTTGTTACAGTGCTGGGGGTCTTGGCTGTGGCAGGCCTACTGCGCCAACTACGGCGGGTCGAGAGCAGTGAGGCCGCGCTGCGCGAAAGCGAGGAGCGCTATGCGCTCGCAATGGAAGGAGCAAACGAGGGACATTGGGACTGGGACGTCGCGACGGATCGCCTGTTTCTCTCGCCGAAGATGAAGGCATGGGCGGGGCAAAGCGATGACAGTCTCATCGCCACGCGCACCGCATGGTTGGCGCAGATCGTCATTCACCCCGATGACATGCCGCGTTTCGATGCCGCACTCAAGGATCATTTCGAGGGACGTACGCCACGCTACGAATGCGAATACCGCGTCCGCCAAGCTGATGGACAATGGCTCTGGCTGTTCGCGCGCGGTCGCTGTTTGCGCGACCCGACGGGCAAGCCGTGTCGATTCGTCGGATCGGTAACCGACATCACAGCCGAAAAGCAGGCTCAAACCGACAAGGAACACCTAGAGGCTCAACTGCGGCAATCGCAGAAGATGGAGGCGATTGGAACGCTCGCCGGTGGAATCGCGCATGACTTCAACAATATCCTCGGGGCGATCCTGGGATACGGGGAGCTTGCGCAGCAGCACGCCGCTGCCGGCAGTGCCATGCGGCGCTACCTCGACAATGTCATGCGCGCAGCGGGCCGAGCAAAGGCTCTGGTCGACCGCATTCTGGGCTTCAGCCGCATGGGACTCGGTGAGCGGGTGCCCGTGAACGTTCAGGCCGTGATTGAGGAGACGCTTGAACTGCTGGCCGCCTCGCTGCCGGCGGGCATTCGCCTGGAGAAGACGCTCCAAGGCGGTGACGCAGCGGTGATCGGAGACGCGACGCAGCTGCATCAAGTCGCGATGAACCTGTGTACTAACGCCCTCCATGCAATGGAGGGCGGAGGGGTCCTGAGCGTGGTCCTCGAGCGCGTCCAGCTGAGCGAGCGGCGC
>Ga0070733_10001505_pt1 | contig 17312 bp, 13 predicted proteins | sample Coa_R1_9_FD_66450 | JGI IMG/M metagenome (GOLD analysis project Ga0070733, IMG submission 66450) | Surface soil microbial communities from Centralia Pennsylvania, which are recovering from an underground coalmine fire - Coalmine... | ecosystem: Environmental > Terrestrial > Soil > Unclassified ... | reverse complement strand
ATCTTCTCTTTGTCCACGCCATCCACGTTGAACGGCGGATTGGCCATCACGAAGTCGAAGCGGCCGCGGCAATCATGCACGTTTTCGTAGTAGGTGTTGGCCTGGCGAATGTCACCGGAGAGGCCGTTTACCGCCAGGTTCATACGACACAGGCGCACTGTCTCGGCGGTTTTCTCCTGTCCATAAATGGAGATGTCGGCGCTGGGATTGTGCTGGTGATTCTGCACGAAGCGCGCGCTCTGCACGAACATGCCGCCCGATCCGCAGGCCGGGTCGAAGATGCGCCCGTGAAAGGGTTCGATGATCTCGACGATCAGTTTGACAAGGGTGGTGGGCGTGAAAAATTCGCCGCCTTTCTGCCCCTCGGACATGGCAAACTTGCCCAGGAAGTATTCGTAGATTTTGCCGAAGACATCACCCTCGATATCTATGGGTATCTGGGAGAAGGTCTTGAGCAATGCAACCAGTGTATCGTTGTTGAGGCCCGAGTAGGTTTTAGGCAATACGCCTTTCAGTTCCTCGTTTGCGGCTTCGATGGCGTTCATTGCGTCGTTGATGGCGCGCGCGATGTTTTCACCTTCGGGCAGTTTGAGAAGATAGGAGAAACGCGCCTGCGGCGGCAGGTACATCACGCCGCGCGCCTGGTAGTCGCTTTTGCCGACGGCGCGTCGACTGCCAACTTGCAGGGCAGCGGCCAGCTCGCGCTCGACCTGCGAGAAACGCGCATCCGCGAAGCGCAGGAAGATCAGGCCCAGCACAGGCACCGAATATTCGGACGATTTCAGGTTCGAGTTGGCGCGCAGCTCATCGGCGGAAGCCCACAATTTCTTTTCGATTTCGCTGTGGTTGGCTGGCATCGACACATGCTTCCCTTCACGTTCGCGTTATACAGAATAGTTCATAATAACTACCCCGGCAGTATAACAGAGCGAGCAGGGCAATTCAATAATAATTATGGGATAATGGGTAGCTACCAGGGCGGGGACAAGCCCACGCCCAATAGGCGTCCAGTTACGGATCGTCGAAATTGGCCTCGTCCCGCCTCCGGGGCGACCCTCGCGGTCGCCCCTACTCTACACGAACAGGACGGCCCACCGTACAGGGTACGGGCGGGGCTTGTCCCCGCCCTGGTCCGTCCGTCGCCTGTGCGGGGGCCTGGTCCCCGCACAGGCAACCCCTGTATGGCTCTCTTCTAACTGCACGTTCCGCTCGGCCCAAGCAATGACGAAGTGATTGTATTCGGGCTATGCACGATCACTCCCCCCGGCTCCGGGTATGTGTGATCGACGGGGAGATTGCCCGACCAGCGAAACGAGTAGCTTGCTGTCGTCTGACCAGCAGCGACCGCGATGCTCGCCGGAGTGCTGCCACGCCCGTTATTGACCGTGTATTCAAATTGTATGGTACCTCCAGGACCGTTGGAGGCCAGGTGGAATGTCGCCGTATAGGTGACGGTGAGGTAAGTCCCGCATTTCAGGCCCTGGATGCTGGTCGGGCTGACCGCCATCGAGACAGCGGTCACCTGGAAAGACCCCGGCGCCACGCAGATCCCGCTCGGAATCACCGGAGGCGAGAGGACGTTATTGGGACTGGTGACCATGACAATCGCCACTCCTGGATAGGTGTGGTCGGCAGAGAGAGTGCCAGAGCTGACGAAGGTAAACGTCTTGCTGGTCTCGCCGGCGCCGACCGTCACCGTGCCGGTGGTCTGCGAGCGCCCATTGTTGAGAGTATAGCCGAACTGAATGGTGCCACCAGCGGTGTGTGCCGGGATATGAAAGGTCGCGGTATAGGTGAAGCTGGCGAGGCTTCCACAGGTTGTGCCCGCGATACTCGTGGGATTGACCGAGAGAGCAACACTCGCCACGCTAAAGGGCACCGGGGCAGAAGGCGCTGGTGGTTGTGGCGTTGCTGTGCTGGGAGCCGTGGTGGCTCCTGGTGAGGGCGTTGTCGCTCCTGCCTGCGGTGCGGAAGGTAAGGAGCCGCAACCGGCGAGCACACCTAGAAAAACCAGGACCATCACGCTCATAAGCAATTTTTTCATGTGAAACGCTTCTTTCTTTTGGAAAAGCATTTTTAAGAACAACATTTAAGAACAATTTTCATTATATAGAGAGAATATGTGACAATCTTACGTGCCATCATCTTTTTTTACTATACCTATTGTATATATATGATACCTGACATTTCGCCTACATACTATGAAGTTGATCACATTTCGCAATGAATATGCGAAATAAATGATGAATTTTATCAAATTCTATCAGAAGACCATGCAAGCTTTCTCCGACCGCCTCCTTTTCATTCTATCACCTGGCTCAAAGTTGTCGCTCTGACCGCGCTACTTCAAGCCCCTCAACACCTTAAAGCGTGTATTCCCCGCAACCTCTTCCACCGTCTTGAAGCATTCGCGCATGGTTGGCTCATATTTCAGGAAGCGATTCGCCACCAGGTAAAAGCGGCCGCGCGGGCGCAGCACCTGCGCGGCTTCGCGGATGAAGCGTTCAGCAATGGCGGTGGTCTGGATGCCGCCGATGTGAAACGGCGCATTGGTAACAACCAGGTCGAAACGCTGTTCAAGCAGCTCTTGCGCACCATCACCGGGCAATACCTGCGCATTGCTCAGCCCGTTTTGCTCGATCATGCGCCGCGCGGCAGCGACTGCTGCCAGGCTGGCGTCAACCATCGTGACCTGCCCCCTTGTGGCATGGCGAGCGATGTGCGCCCCAATGAAGCCTGCTCCACAGCCGAGGTCCAGGGCCACATCCGTCACACGCACCTCGAGCGCCTCGATGAGAAGGCGCGTTCCCTCGTCCAGCTTGCCCTCGGCAAATGTAGGGACGCGATTTATCGCGTCCACCACCGCGTCTTGCATCCGGCCATGTATTCCGCCCTGCATTGCGTCCACCACCGCGCCCTGTATACTGCCCTGCATTGCGTCCACCACCGCGCCCTGTATACTGCCCTGCATCACGTCCGACGAATTGGGCATAATAAATTGCGTCCCTACAGTTGAACATATCACACGTTCGCCCTTACTTATCTCCAGCGTCTCGACGTTGCCAAACCGGGTTTGCATGTGCTTCGCCAGCGAGAGGATGCCGCGATCTTTCGCCCCCTGTACATACAACCGTCCGCCGGACTTGAGCGCATACGCGGCCAGCCATAGTCCGTACTGCATCCAGGCGCTGCCGGGCTGGTACAGCAAATTCATGAGCGCGACATCCATGGTCGCGGGCGCTTCGAGTAGGGTATACTCATGAAAGGGAATGTGACGCGAATGCGTGATTTTAAGGCGGTCGCGCTGCAAGGCAATTTGCGCGGTATGCAGGGCGGCGATATTGTCTTCAGCCAGCACAAGCTCGCCGGTGATGATGCGCTGCGCGGCTTCCGGCACAAAGGCATCGGCGGCCGAGTTCAGTACCAGCAGGCGGTCATCTATAGCGAGTTTTACGTTCTCAGCGAATAAAGAAGAATGGAGCATGTTTATGGCCCTTTATGTTGATTGCGCGTTCCTCAATGATATCATGAATGTGGTAGAAACGGTCGTGCGGTTCACGCATGATTGGCAAATGATGAATAAACTGTAACGCGCACATTTTACAATTTAGCAAGAAATATGAAGATAATTTCATGTAAATTCTTTCCTTTTTCAGAGGTTCGTCAGCATAGCATGCTATAGTATGTTCTGTGACAAAAAGAAAAAACATAAATTGAAGTTGAGTGGTGTGGGGGAAGACCTGCAAGTTGGAAGATAGGGATATGTCGCAGGGGGGCTGGATGCAGGTGTCGGTAACGGCAATGGTGGAATACGTAGGGAGATGGAAGAGGGCCGACTATCATGGGGGTTAAGTAGCGGGGGTGGAAGCCTGAAGGGACGTTCCTTCAGGCTTTTTGGTTTTGGCCCACTATACGCGCTCATCCCAGGTTGACCTGCTCTCCAGGACGCATAGGTCGGAACTGTGTCCCATCGTTGATGTAGACCAGCGTTTGATCCTGGATATGCACTATCATATCCGGCCTGCCGTCGCCGTTCACATCACGAAATTCAGCCGTCACCGGCGTTAAGTCCTGTCCATCTCCAAACAGCGTCGGGCCACTGTAGATACGCGCATGCGCAGGGTCTCCACCCGGCAACTCGATTATCACCACGTGGCGATTCAAATTGAGAAAGATAAAATGTGATGGGTTAGCGGGACTGTCGTTATGACCGACCACCGCGTCAACCTGGAAAGTTCTCGGTCGCCCGTAAGTGACATCTTGCTGGTGGATCTGCCACCACGATCCGATGGCGCTGAAGGTGACAGCCAGCAGCGCCATCATCATCATCCCCAGCACAATCGCGATCAGGGGAAAGTGCTGCGCGTGCCGTGCTCTGCTCGCGAGCGATGGAGCCATCGCTTTTGATGTGACCCCGCCACTTACGGCGGATGTCATCACCGAACGCCTGCGCTGGATTGCCGCTCCGGTCTCTGTTACAGGTGTTTCCAGGGTGTCGCGCCGCGCGGGGATATCATAGCGGCGCGCGCTTGTGTGCGGCCTAGTTACATAATACCGATCTTCATCCTCGACATCGAAGTCGATATCGAGTGGTCGCCTTGTTGTCTCCCTTGTCTGCATGGTGTCGTGTGCCTCCTTGCCAGAAAAGATATTAGGTAATCTGTTCTAATTCCTGTTGCTATTATAACAATATCAACAAACAAGGTCAAGCGTTTTTGGTAAATCTGTTCTAATAACAGGACTTTTGACTACAATAGGGATGCAGACGAGCTCTCAGGACAAACCCACCATTCCAGGGCGGGGATAAGCCCACGCCCCATTGGCACCAACTTAAGGAACTTCCGCTGGGAAGGAATGGCCGCGCCGCCCCGCCCTATGATTTATACCAGGGCGACTCTCATGAGATAATATAGATACAAGCAATAACCAGGCATAGACTTCCTTAGAATTAGAAGTCCATAATGGATTCAAGAGGAATTTCTCATGAGTGATCAAGACGGCACACAATCACCACAGGCGCAGGTTCTAAATGGCCGCGAGGCATGGAAAACATACTGGGAGGCGCGTGGGCAGCCCTGGCGCACCGAAGCGGAGATCGACGCGGAGCGCCAGCATTACCTGGCTCAATGCCGCGCCATTACACCTGATCCCCGGCAGGGCGCTTATCCCTTTAAGGACATTGCGCTGAGCCGCGCCGATGTCGAATGGCTGCTGGCAACGCACGAGAACGGGCGCGGACCGGTCGATTGGAGCGACGAGAGCCAGCGAGAACGCGCAGGTTTAGATTTGCGTGGCGCCGACCTGCGGCGAGTAGACCTGCAGAACCTTCCACTGGCGTACACCATTGGTGACGTCACATGGATGGAGTGGCGCGATCTCACCCTGGGACAGCGCACGATGGCGGCGTTACTCCTGGAGCATGCCGATCTGAAAGGAGCTCACCTGGAGCACGCCAGGCTCTCCTACGCACACATGGAAAGAGCAGACCTCCGAGAAGCGCATCTCGAGGGAGCCAACCTCGCTGGAGCTGACCTGGAGGGAGCCTATCTTCGACGGACGCACCTGGAAGGAGCTAATCTCTTCAACGCTCATCTTGACGAAAGCATTCTTTGGGAAGCACACCTGGAGGGTGCTGCGCTCAGTGGAACGCACCTGGAAGGCGCCCTTCTCTCAGATATCATTCTGAGCAACGAAAAGCGGGTAGGCCCGCGCCTGGCGGATGTTCGCTGGGGTGACGTAAACCTCGCGGTAGTCCGCTGGTCACAGGTGAAAATGCTGGGCGAGGAGGAGCAGGCGCGCCAGAAAAAGCAAGATGACAAGGTGAAAGATGCGGCAACGCGATTGAATGAGTACGAAACAGCCGTTCGTGCCAATCGCCAGCTTGCCACCGCTCTCTCAGCGCAGGGACTCAATGAAGATGCGGCCCACTTTGCCTATCACGCGCAGAAGCTCCAGCGCGTCGTCCTGCGGCGGCGCAACAAGATAGGCCAGTATCTCTTCTCCGGCTTCCTCTATGTGCTCGCTGGCTACGGCTATCGACCAGGACGAAGCCTGATTGCGTATCTTCTGGTGATCGGTTTGTTTGCGACAACCTACGCTCTGCTTGGGCAAAGCGTCCATCCATCATTCTCACCTCTTGCCGCGCTTGTCTTCAGCATCACCTCGTTTCATGGACGCGGCTTTTTCCCCGGTGGCATTCCGCTGGACAATCCAATCACCGTACTGGCAGCCCTGGAAGCGATCATGGGTCTTATTATTGAGATCAGTTTCATCGCAACGTTCACCCAGCGTTACTTCGCAAAGTGACCCGAACAGAATGTGGTATCATTTACTACAGGACATAATCAAGCAAACGACAGCATCAGGGAGGGAGCGGGAGCAATGGCACAACGCAAATACTCAGTCATGAGTGTCGAGGACTACTTGATACTCAACAGGAACAGCAAAGACACGCGCTACGAATATCTCGACGGTGAAATACAAATGCTGGCCGGGGGAAGTCCCGATCACTCCATCATCATTGCCAATCTAACAGCCACGATCAAGGGGCCATTAAAGGGCAGACAATGCCGTGTCTACAATTCCGATGTTCAACTCAAGCTTTCCGAAAAGCGCTATGTCTTTCCCGATATCACGATCAGTTGCGATGAGCGCGACAGAAACCAGAAAGAAACGATACGTTATCCCCGCATCGTCGTCGAGGTGCTCTCTCCGACCACAGAAGCTACCGACAGAGGTAAAAAAGCAGCATATTATCGAGCCTGTCCAACAATCCAAGAATATGTGATGGTTGATTCCGAAGAAATCTTCGTAGAAGTTCACCGCCGCGAAGAGGAAAGGTGGACGATCAATACCTTTGAATCAGGAGATACCATCATACTAAAAAGTCTTGGTATTCAATTCCCTATCGAAGACGCTTACGAAGGAACAAGCCTTTCTTACGAGCCATAGACCAGACGATCCAGCACGCTGAGCCCCTGCCTGGCAGACTGACCGAATAACGAAGAGAGTGCGCGCAGCCTAATAGCTAGCCAACGAGAACAAGCCATGATACAATAGGCCCATTACAAGATCACGAGAATGGGTACATATTGCTCATCATGTTAGACATCATCATCACGCTGGCGGAAGCATTTCGCGCGCAGCACAAACAACTCTATATGGTAGGTGGAACGGTGCGCGACGTGCTGCTTCATCGTGGTAAATCCAACGATGCGGACCTGGCGACCGACGCTAAACCCGACGAGATCAAGCAGATCGTCGCGCCCACGCATCCCAGCGCCGTCATCCTGGTGGGCGAGCGCTTCGGCACGGTGCGCCTGCACTACGGAAGCGACATCATCGAGATTACCACCTTCCGCAGCGAGCAATATAATGCCGAGTCGCGCAAGCCAGAAGTGTGTTTTGGCACGAAACTGGAGGATGACTTGCTGCGGCGCGACTTCACCATCAACGCTATGGCGCGCCACCCACTGACGGGTCACATCAGCGATCCTTTCGGGGGAAGACAGGACCTCGAGGCGCATGTCCTGCGCGCTGTCGGCAACGAACCGGACAAACGCTTCGACGAAGACCCGCTGCGCCTGCTGCGCGCCGTGCGTTTCGCCGCCCAGCTTGACTTCACCATTGAAGCGGGTACGCGCCGCTCGATGATTCACCAGGCGCACAAACTACAAAAGATCTCACGCGAGCGCATCCGCGACGAGATGAATAAACTGCTGCTCTCCGATCACCCGGCGAAGGGACTGGATTTACTGGTGGAACTGGGTCTCATGGCGTACATTGTGCCGGAAGTCCTGGACTTGCGCGGCGTCAGCCAGGCAGCGAACGGGCCACAGCGCGCAGTGCATAGCAAAGACGTGTACGCGCACGTCTTGCGCGTGGTGGAACGTTCCTCTCCTCGCCTGGAATGTCGTTGGAGCGCGCTGTTGCATGATATCGCCAAGCCGCGCACGCGCACGGTCGAAGATGGCAAGGTGCATTTCTTCGGCCACGAGGATATGGGAGCGTATATGGCGCGTGATATTCTGAAGCAGTTGCACTTTGACCGCGACTTTATCGAGAGTGTATCGCGTATTGTGCGCCTGCATATGCGGGCCAACGCCTACGAATCCGACTGGACGGATGGCGCGGTGCGGCGTTTGATGCTTGAAAGCAGCGCTGACCTGGCGGATTTGCTCGATCTTTCGCAGGCGGATATAACCAGCTATCGAGCTGACAAGGTATCGCGTGCCGTCGAGCGCGTGAGCGAACTGACCGCGCGCTGCCAGCGATTGAAAGAGGAAGCCGAGCGCGTGCCGCTCAAGAGTCCCCTGGATGGCAATGAACTGATGGCGCTTTTCGATCGCCCGCCTGGGCCCTGGCTGCGCCCCATCAAAGAGCACCTGCTGGGCCTGGTGATAGACGGCGCGCTTTCTCCCGATGATAAGGCGCAGGCGGCGCACATTGCAAAAGCGTTTATGGAATCAATAATCAATTCGTAGGGACAGGATTATGGACATTGATCAAATGACACGGCAACCAGAAGGCACGAGGGCGACCGCAAGGGTCTCCACCCGTCCGCTCCACCGCTCCCGCCCTTGCAATGACTACGGCGAGGGGATAAAGGGCGTTCATTGTAAGGGCGGGAGAAGAGTGGATGTGGGGAGGAGACCCTTGCGGTCGCCCTGAAGCTCTCTACGCGCTGTATCTATACGGGTGGAGGCTTTATGAGCGCAATACGGGATGAGATTGTGCAATATCTAAATGAATATTTACAGGTGGGAAAGTTCAAGGATTATTGCCCGAACGGCATGCAGGTGATTGGACGCCCGGCAGTCGCGCGCGTGGCTCTGGGGGTCAGCGCGAACCTGGAGTGTTTCCGGCAGGCAAGAGAGCGGCAGGCGGATATGCTGATTGTGCATCATGGTCTGTTCTGGGAGAACATGCCGCGCGAGATCGGCACTATGATGAAAGTGCGTCTCAAGATATTGTTTGAGCACGATATCACTTTGCTCGGCTATCACCTGCCACTGGACGCGCACCCGGAAATAGGTAATAATGTTTTATGGTTAAACCGCCTGGGCTTCACCGTCGAGGGCATCGAACTGGCAGCGACACGCGGCATGCCTATCGGCGCGATTGGCACAGCCCCGAAACGTTTGACTCTGCCAGATTTAGTTGAGCAGGTCACGCAGGCAGCGGGGGCTGCGCCGCTCGTCTATGAGTTTGGGCCGCATACTGTGCGCCGTCTGGGGGTGGTAACTGGCGGTGGCGATGGATATTTGATGGAGGCGATTGCGCGCGGCTGCGATACTTTCTTGACGGGCGAGGTCGGCGAGCCTACTCAGAGCATTGCGCGGGAAGAGGGCGTTAATTTTATCGCGGCAGGCCATTATAATTCGGAGAAAATTGGAGTGCAGGCGCTGGGTGAACTCCTGCAAGAGCATTTTGGCGTAGAGACGTTTTTCTGTGACGTGCCGAATAGCGTGTAGAATCAAAGAAAAGGATACCATCATGGCAAAGGTGAATAAGCCGGGTGACAAAGCTCGCAAGTCGCCCGTAGGCGGGACGGCAGTGCCAGGCGCAAAATCTATGCAGCCCAAAGAGCCGCCGACGACGCAGAGCGCGCAGCAGCAGGCAGAAACGTATAACCGCGAGATGCGCCGCCGCATGCAGCACATGGGTACCGGCCCTTACAGCGAGCCCGCGCCCATGCCCGCGCGCAAAAAGGCGGAGAAGCGTATCAATGAGCGCAAGAAACGCCAGGAAGAAGTAAAAAAGACCGTTGTCACCAAAGGGCCAAGCACCAACATTAAACTGGGACGCCGCAATACCTATTTCATGCTGGGTGTGCTGGCATTCGTAGCGCTGATTATCTTGATCGCCGTTATTGTCCATCATCTTTAGGGGATACAAAGGAATAATATCAATGCCAAAAATGTATGGATGGGTGCGTGAGGTAGTGCCAGAAAGTCCGGCGGACAGGGCCGGACTACAGCCGGGTGATTTGATTCGCACGATCAATGGTCATGCTGTGCGCGACCTAGTGGACTATCGCTTTTATGTTGCCGATGAAGAATTGACCATCGGTTTTGAGCGGCAATTGAGCCAGCATGAAGTACAAATCAATAAAACCTACGATGAGAACCTGGGCGTGCTCTTCGGCGAGGAGCCTGCGCCCTTTATTCGCCAGTGCGCCAATAAATGCGTCTTCTGCTTTATCAAAGGTTTGCCCGAGCGCTTCGCGGCGCAGCCGGGCCTGCCACATGGCATGCGCTCCACGCTCTATATCAAGGATGACGACTACCGCTATTCCTTCCTGTTTGGCAACTTCATCACGCTGACCAACCTGAAAGAGCACGACTGGCAGCGGCTCGATGAGCAAAAGCTGACGCCGTTGTATGTTTCTGTGCATACCACCGACCCCGACCTGCGCCGCAAGATGGTGGATGGTCCGCGCGCGGGTGATATCATCGAGCATATTCAACGCCTGGGCAGCATGGGCATCACCTGCCATACCCAGCTTGTGCTTTGCCCGCCTATCAACGACGGCTTTCAGCTTGACCGCAGCATTGCGGATCTGGCCGCGCTGCGCCCCATCGTCGAATCGATCTCAGCCGTTCCGGTGGGTCTCACTAAATACAACAATATGATGAAAACGGGCGATTTGCCGCCGCTGCGCCACTATACACGCGCGGAGGCCGAGGCGGTGATCGAGCAGGTCGAACAACACCAGCGGCGTTTCGAGGCCGAAGATCCCGATGGCTACCCCTTTGTCTACCTTTCGGATGAATGGTACTACATCACCGGGCGCGACTTCCCACCCGCCAGGCACTACGGCTCCTACGCGCAGATCGAAAATGGCGTCGGCATGACGCGCTACCTGGTCGATCAATGGGCGCGCGGCAAAGGCAAACTTCCCGAGCGGCTGCCGCAGCCGCGCCGCGTCACCATCGTCACCAGCGTGATGGCGCATCCCGTCATTACACAATTCGCCGCCGATTTACGTCGCGTCGCGGGCCTCGATGTACAGGTCTTGCCCATCGTCAACCAATTCTTCGGCCCTGAAGTGACCGTCGCAGGTCTGCTCTGCGGCCAGGACGTGCTGGACGCGCTCGCCGCGAACGCCAACCTGGGCGACCTTGTCCTCTTGCCGCGCGTCATGCTCGACAACGCAGGCGAACGTTTCCTCGATGATATCACTGTAGAGGAGTTCAAGGCGCGCCTGCCCGTGCCCGCCGGGTTTGTGCGCAACGCGCCTGAGATGATCGACGCGATTCGCGGGCTAGCCGGCAGAGAACTCTTGCCGACAACCAGGGGCATCCAGGCGTAGAGAGGCTTCAGGGCGACCGCAAGGGTGCGCCCCTACTATATACGGCCTGGGAAAGCGATTCATCCGTGTATAGTAGGGGCGCACCCTTGCGGTCGCCCTGGCAACGGTCTGTCTACAAATTATCCGCATTCTCTTTGGCCCGCTTCCATAATGCGCGCCATTCCGGGCTGTTATACGATGTCAGTTCGCGTCCCTCGGCGCGGGCCATGCTCTCCATCTCTTGAAAGCGCTGCTTGAATTTGCGGTTGGCTTGACGCAGCGCCTGTTCCGCGTCGATGTGCAGCTCGCGCGCGATCCTGGCTGCCATGAAGAGCACGTCGCCCATTTCCTCAAACTGCTGATCCGGCGTGCTGGCTTCCTGCAACTCGCGCAGTTCTTCCGAAAGTTTGGTTAAGATGTCTTGCAAACTCTTGTAATCGAAACCCGCTTTCGCGGCGCGCTTCTGGTATTCCTGCGCAGTCATCAGCGCGGGTGTAGCTGGTGGCAGGCGGTCGAGCAGGCTCTCTAGCTGCACATCCGTTCCGGCGGCCATGCGCTCCTGGCGTTTGATGGCTTCCCAGTTCTGCACAACCTGTCCGGCGCTGTTGACCTCGACATCGCCGAAGACATGCGGGTGGCGGCGAATCAGTTTGGCGTTGACATGCTCGAAGACATCGCCGATGGCAAAGTTTTCCTCCTGGCGCGCAATCTCGGAGTGAAGGTAGACTTGCAGCAGCAGGTCGCCAAGTTCTTCCGCCAGCTTCTCCATATCGTTCTCTTCTAACGCCTCGACCACTTCGTAGGTTTCTTCAAGCACGTAGTGGATGAGCGATTGGTGGGTTTGCTGGCGATCCCAGGGGCAGCCATCAGGCTCGCGACGCAGGCGATAGGTGATGTAGCGCAGCGTTTCGGGCAGGCGCAGCGCTGCCATGCCGCCCAGCGGCGGAACATACAGTGTGCTGAGATGGTTGGCGAAGCTGTTGCGGTCCAGTTCGTAGAGCGCCATCTCGCTCACCTGTTCATCGCCAACCACGCCCGCCGCTCGCACAAGCCGCACGGGCCATTCGTCGGGATAACACTCCCCTAATGCCAGCTTGACATCGCTCGCCAGCCGCCGGTTATAGACCTGCGCGATAAGCAGCGGCATGGTTGGAATGATCTTCCCGGCAATTTCGTCGGGGCGCAGCGCAGCCAGCTCGGTGGCATCGACAAGCTGCATACCTGCTGTAAACGGATCAAGCTGTAACGCCTCGCACACCGGCTCCAGAAACGATAACCCGGCGATAATGTGCGTGCTTAGCCCGCGTTCGCGCGCCAGTTGTAAAAGCAGTTGCACAGATGCCTCACCGATCAATGGATGTCCCGGCACGGCATAGAGCAAGGGCTGCTGCGCGGCAAGATCGCAGACCTGCCGCGCGATACGCTGGTAGAGCGCTGCCCAGTCATCTGACTCTTCATAGTACGTATCAAAAGACTCGCAGCGCAGGTCAGGAAAAGCCTGCCGCAGTGGCTCGACGGTGGGATGTATATAGGTGCGGAAGTAGACACTTGTGCCTTCTTGCGCAGCCTGCGCAAAACAAGCGCGGGCCTGGAGCGTCAGGTCGTCCCAACGCCCCGGCCCCAGCCCGATAATGTTGATTGCTGTGGATGTTGTCATGCCTGGTCCTCTCTCGATTGACATGCCTGCCGTAGGGGCCGGGCTTGCCCCCGCCCGCGTACCCGTAGTGTACCTTACCGTAGGGGCCGGGCTTGCCCCCGCCCGCGTACCCGTAGTGTACCGGGAGAGAGCGCATGTGTCAAATCTAGCCTTGTCTCAGCCAGGGTGATTTAAAAGTTCCTTCATGGCGATCCCTTGCGGTCGCCATGCCATCTTTTTTTGCGAGAAGCCATAAATGGAGGTTATAATTAAATTGGATGCAGCCTTGCGGTCGCCCTGGCTGCCCGCACAAAAATGTGAAGCCGGGGCATTGAAGAATAGAATACAACGTGATATGCTTTTCTTGATATCATACTAACGCTCGTATAATACGCGAGCAAGGAGGGTTTTCGTATATGGTAACAACTCCAGCGCAGAAAGTCTTCTGCCCGGTATGTCACCAGGCAGATCAGGTAAAACAAGTGCCTGCCGCGTATGAAAGCGGAGTGACGCGCCTCGCGCCTCCAACTATGCCTGAAGCTCCTGTGCGCATGATGAATTACATTGTGGTTGCTTTTACCCTCGTGACTATCGGTGTCTTTTTTATTTTGATTTGGAGCGGAACGGGTGGCTATAGCGGCTGGCCTATCGTCGTGCAGGTTATCCAGGTAGTGCTCACCATTCTGGCGATTGTCGCCGCCCTGGTGATCTCCTTCATTGCTTTCCAGCGCGTCGTCAGCGGCGATCGGAAAACAGAGAAGTATTTTCCTGCCTATGACGCGGCTTTGGAAAACTGGCGTCGTCTCTATTATTGCAAGCGCGAAGATGTCGTTTTTGATCCACAGACCAACAAAACCATCTCCGATGCTTCTCTGAAGACTTTGCTCTCCGTCGAAGCCACTTATGAGCACCTGGAGCAGGCGCATTCCCAGTCCGCAGCGGTATCACACTGATAACATCAATCATAAGACCAGGGCGATCGCAGGAGCACGCCCTGGTAAAATAATGGACGGACGAAAAGCTACATTCCCCATGACTAATGACTTGCTGTTCGCGGTACTTATATACTACATGGCTGCATTGACTTTGTATGCCATGACAGGTACACTTGAAAACAGCAACCGAGCGGTAAAACTATGAAGAGCCTGGCCCGACGGCCCCGCCAGTATGCTCAGTCCCACTTGAAACTATCCTCACATGTAGTTTGTCCCCTCACAGGCGCGACCCACGCCTATAATGATTTCCCTCCTCTCTGACCGGGGCTTCTCAGGCATGCCTGCCGCCAGATTGTCTTCTGCCGTTTGGGCTGGCAAGCATGCAGGAGGAGCCCTTCCTCTATTTTTCGCTGCTGTATGATGGTGATAGAAGAAACTGGAATTTACCTTGTGGGGAGAGAACTGTGGCCGCGTCAAATACGCTCATCGAGACGCTCGCGCACCTGCAACAGCATGTTGCAGTGGCGTATGGTCGGCGTTTGCTGCTGGACTATGCGCGCAAGAGTGCGGGTGCGCGCCTGGGTCTGTTGTTTCGCGTCGATACGCCCGGCCAGCAACTTATGCTCCTGGAACGATGCGGGCGACCTCCACGCCAGGAGCATCTCTCCGAACACACACACATCATGCTGGATGGTCTTTTTGGCACAGTCCTGCATCATCAAGGCGTGTTGCAAGTTTCCGATAGTTATAGCGACCCGCGCAGTCTGCCTGTTGAGCGAAGCTGGACATGGCGCGGCGGTCGAGTACATATATGCGCGGTAGGTACGGGTTCGGCAATATCTGATTCACTAGGGGTGATGGTGCTGTGCGCCGGGCCGATAGCATCCGAAACGCCTGTGAAAGCGCATGCTGAAAGTGAAATGATGATTTGCGCTGCGCTGCTGGGCGTATATCTTGAAGATGTTTCTGTTTACACAGATGAGGTGAGAGCGGGCGACGCAAGCGTCCCCTCCTTACACCTCCACATCCCCCGCCCCTACGATGGTGGTATGGCGCATAAAGAATTTTCCCAAACGCTGCAGGGTGAACTGGAGTTGCTGGTCGATACTGCGCTAGATGCGCAGGCGTTGCACCGGAAGATACTGGACTATCTAGGCAGTGAGCTGCATGCCTCTGGCGGGAGTATGTGGCTTTACCAGCCTTCGCAGGCACGCTTTGCGCTCAGTACCAGCGTCGATATGGATGCGTCTGCGCTCGCGTTGACGACGGATGCGCTGGCCGGTTTGGCAGGTGAGCGGCGCGATGTAGAAACGGATATGGAACGCGGACTGCGCGTTGTTACCTGGTCGCCGGAATATATACTGATGCTGCATCTTTTACGCTGCACCGGACAACTGGTGGGCGCGGTGGCTTTTACTGTAAAGAGCAGCGCTGAGCCGCCGACAGCGAAGCGCGATTTGTTCGCGCGCCTGTGCGATGTATCGGCAGTCATCTTGCGCAATCAGCAACTTCGTATCGAAGAGCAGCAGGCCGCGATTGATCGCGAACGCAGCCGCATTGCGCGCGACATGCACGATGGCGCGGCGCAGTGCATCGCTCATGCAATACATACGCTCGAATTTGCGCAGCGCATGCTGGAGAAACAACCGCAGGCGGCGCAGCGCGAAATACTGCGGGCACGCGAAACGCTGCTGGAAAGTCTGAACGATTTGCGTCATGACATATCTGCGCTGCTGCCTGTCCAACTTGAGCAGGCGAATTTTGATGAGGCTGTGCGCGGACTGCTTGACGATTTTGGCAGGCATGAATCCAGCATCGCGCTGCGCTACGAAGGCTCGCAAATCACACATTTGCCTCCGTCGCTGGAAGTTCCCATCTATCGTTTACTGCAAGAGGCGCTCAACAATGTGCGCAAACATGCGCGCGCCAGCCAGGTCAGTGTGCAGGTGCAACCCCTGCCAGGTCTGCTGGTAGCGCAGGTGAGCGACGATGGCGCGGGCTTTGACGTGCAACGGTCCCGCAGAGATGGCAGAGACGCGGCGAAATATGGCGCGCTGGCCCACTTTGGGTTGCGCGCTATGCAAGAACGTGTTGAGCAGGCCGGTGGTATCCTGGACATTGTGAGCAAACCTGGCGCGGGCACAACCATTAAAGCGCGCTTCCCGCTCGCACTCCCTCCGATTTCCCTGACCAGCCGCGAACGCGAAGTGCTGCGCCTGCTGGCCGATGGCGCGACCAATCGGGCCATTGCCGGTAAGCTCTCGGTGAGCATTGAAACCGTCAAGTCGCACGTGCATCACATCATGCAAAAGTTGCAGGTGAAGGACAGGACGCAGGCGGCGGTGCTGGCTGCCAGGCGGCAGTGGGTGTAAGATCAACCTCCTCCATCAAACGTATCGTCTCCGCCAGAATAGCCACAATTTTTTGGTAATGCGCTATTTCTTCATCACTCAGCACGCGCCCCTTGCGATCTTTCAGCCACTTCTGGCAGACCTGGTAGCCGCCAATATGCAGCGTCCAGGCCGCCAGTGGCACATGTTCAAAATATTGCGAGGCGTTGATCCAGACTCTCCCTGTACTCTCATCTTCCTGGCATCGCATATAGCGTACTTGCTCAACCCGGTTATCGCCCGTGATGGGATAGCGAGTGGTGGGACGCGCCTCGCCTTCCATAAGGTGCAGGCGAACCAGCTTCTCACCCAGGCTGCATAAGGCGCGGAAAAACACGAGATTAGACGTGAGCGGGATGCGCGGGAAATCGCGCTTGAGAAATGAGGCATAGCGCGCGCGATAGGTTGGCGAGTGCAGAACAGCATAAATATAGGAGAAGATATCTTCCGGCCCGATGGTTTGTCGCATGTCTCCTTGCCCCTCAGCGAGCCACTGTAAGCCCAGGCGAGAAACAACGTCTGCAATAAAAGCAGGGGCGAGGTTCACTTCGCGGCAAGCTTGCCCATTTTTATCGGAAAGATACAAAGGGAAGAGATTGTTGCCGCCCCGGCGAAAAAGATTAAATTCGGTGATGAGGCGCGTGCAGAAGACGATATCCCATGCCTGCTGGTTGATGACCTGCCCGGCCTTGCCAATCAATAATGCCAGATTTTGCTGGCCTCCCTCGCCGGGAAGCATGTGGCGCGTGACGCGCTCGCGCAGGTGTACCGCGACGTGGCGATTGTAGACTGTCCAGCGAATGTCAAAGGGGCGATAGAGTAGCGGCGTGAGTTGCTGGCGCCAGCAAACATCGCTCAATGCCTGCTTCGCGGCTGCGTAGTTCCATTGCTTCTGGGTACATAGGCGACAACATCGCCGCGCTTCGTCCTCGTCGTGTGTTGCCAGCAGCCATTCAACCTTGCTGATTGCCTCGTCCCGCATCCAGGCTATGGCGAACTCGTCGTGACAGGTGATGATGCCGGGGGCAGGGTCGCCATTGGGACGAAAAATATCAGGG
>Ga0070733_10001504_pt1 | contig 17326 bp, 17 predicted proteins | sample Coa_R1_9_FD_66450 | JGI IMG/M metagenome (GOLD analysis project Ga0070733, IMG submission 66450) | Surface soil microbial communities from Centralia Pennsylvania, which are recovering from an underground coalmine fire - Coalmine... | ecosystem: Environmental > Terrestrial > Soil > Unclassified ... | reverse complement strand
GGTGAGACGATGAGAGTGTTTTCGGGCGATTCGACGTAGCTCTTGGCGATCGCGCGGACACGCTCTTCTGCGTTGGGAATTTCTTTCACCCGGCCTTGCTGTTGAAGAGCATTGAGCGCAGCGGAGACGTGGCCCGTCGCCAGCATTTCCACGGCGGATTTTATAGCCGGGTCCTTCTGGCGCACGATCTCATCGAGCTTCGCCGTCCGCATTCCGGCTTCCTGCAACTGCTCGAAAGGGCGGCCCGCCTCGACGCCCTGATGCTGGCGAATATCGCCGATCAGAAGCACGCGATCATTATTATTGGGACCGATCCGTTCGAGGAAATCGCGCATCTGGTTGGTGCTGGCAAGGCTTGATTCATCGACGAAGTAGAAGTGTTTCTGCTTAGTCGCATCGTTGTTCGAGCCGCGAGCGAGGAAGCTTTGCAGGGTTGCGGCGTGGACTCCTGCCTCATTCAGTTGGCGCGCGGCGCGAGAGGTCGGGGCGAAGCCTTCGACCTGGTAGCCCTGAGATTCGGCAGCGCTGCGGATGGCCGCAAGCGTCGTCGTCTTGCCGGCGCCGGCATATCCTTGGATTCCCTGGATGCGGTCCGGTGAGCTGAGAACATCTTCGACCACGGTCTTTTGTGCGTGGTTCAGATGTGGGTGCTGGTCGGCAACGGCGATGGCTTCCGGGCGTGAAAGAACCGGCTCGATGTGGTTTTGTCCCGCACGCATCCGGCGAAGGATTTCCTGCTCCGCTTCGATGGTCTTCGCGGTGGTGAACTGACGGCACGGAACACCTTGGGAGCGCTCGACGATTTGAAACTCTCCGGAGGCTAGGCGGGCTTCAAGGTTGGCGCGGACCTGGCTGTGTGTGATTTGCCCCATGCCGCGACGAAGGCTATCGCGGATTAGGGCACGTTCATCCACGACTGCCTCGCGCTCGAAGTTCTTGTCGCGGGAAAAGGTCAGGGATTCACGAACTCGCTCGAAAGAGTTGACAGGTTTCTCTTGCTGTTGAGAACGTTCCCGAGCTGCGCGTACAACAGCGTCGGCTTGGTGTCCGAAGTCTGCTGCCAGCTTTCGGTGCGCGGCCATCACCTGACCTAGCGAGTGAATCTCCTTGCGATCTCTCGTCGAGTGCGCTGCGATCTCGGCGGCTTCTTTGCCGGAACGGCCAGTGCGTTCAAGATACTCGCGAATCTGCTGGCTGCGCGGACTGGACGCGTCGAGGTATTCCTGTGTATAACCTTTGATCTCCGGGGCGCCGCTCCGCCCTGTCGTAATTTCGTAGCCGAGTTGGCGTAGCCGGTAGGTCAATTCGGATTGATAGATGGCCGTGGCAAACTGTTGAGAGGCAAAAAGGCTCTGCGGCTGGACGGCGCGGGGTTGGCCGTTGTCGCGGTCGGTCACGTTGAAAACTACCGCGTGTGTGTGCAATTGCGGTGCGACATATCCATCAACGGGGCGGGCTGTATCGTGTTCAAACTTGGCAGCAATAAACTTGCCCGTGGTTTCTGGCGGATGATTACCGCCGATGCGGGCTTGTGTGTAGTGTTCGAGCTGGTCGAGGGCAACGCGAACGCTCTCCCGGTGCGCCTCGCGCACTCGGTTGTCACCCCCGACAAGTGCCGTAAGCGAGATCGATTTAGGCGCTGAAAAGGTGGCATCCCAGCCCGCGCGGTGTTCCATCGTCTTAATCGTCTTGCCTTCGGCGTCCTGATATTCATACGACGCTCGTTGTCGTACAAGTTGCTCGCCGGTCTGCGGGTGCTGGCCCTGGCTGAGTTTCGCGAAGTCGTCGGCAGAGACCGTCCCAGCAAGGCCGAACTGCTCGGCCAATCGCCCTTGCCATTCGCCGGCGATGACGCCTTGTTGTGACCAATAGTTCTGTTCTTTTGCGGTGAATTCCTTCTGGTGGTAGGTCTGCGCTTGGCCTGCGGAAAGAGGTTTTGAAATGGTCAGCATTAGAGCCTACTCCACTTGGTGCTCGTGCGGTTGAAGTGCACATTCGGGACTGAGAACATTGCCCTGCATCTCTTCTGAGTCTGCGGGGAGCGGCCCACTTGGCACAATCAAGTCGTCCATCTTCCGTTCATCGAAGGCGGGGCTTTTCTCTTCAAGAGCAATAAAGGGAAACGAGAATCGCGCAACGTGGTTGCCGTACTTGAGGAAGCCGCGCAAGTCGTCGAGACCTGAGACCTCGGAAGGCAGAACTAGCGGTTCGGTCTGCCGGTCGAGCGCGAAGTTGCGACCAGCGCGGGAACCTTCGTAGTGCGTTTCGCGCAACCGTTCGATCTCAATCTCGCCGATAGCCTCGCTGACCCACTTGGCAGCCCTAGGTTCCGTCGTGCGAAGGAAAATCTTGGTAGCGGGCTGCGAGAGCATGGCCTCGGCGTCTTCGCCATAACGCGCCTGCATCTGGCTCCGCCCTTGAAAGCCAAGGATGACCGGGTTCTGCGATTTGCGATTCTCGGTGATGGCGGTATGGAGCTGCGGCAACCGCTGCAAACTGGCTAGCTCGTCGATGACGAACCAGACGGGTTTCTGCTCGGGCATTGGTTCGTTCAAGAGACGAAGAACGAGCGTGTCAATCCACAGACTAATGAGCGGGCGAAGTGCCTCGCGCATGGTCGGGCGTGAGGTGATGAAGATCCAACCCCGTCGGGTTTCTGCCCAGTTGGTTGCCGTCCAAGCAGAGATTGTCTCGTCGGGCTTGGGCAGAAGCCGGAAGCTGTCCGCGCTCATATTGAGGGAGCCGAGGACTCCCGTGCGCTGTTGCGGGGCCTTCGGATCGATCAGCATCCAATACTCGGTTCCTTTGACGCGGCGGTCGATTTCGGCGGGATCGGACATCCACTGTACGAGTTCTTCCGGCGTCGGAAGGAAGGTAAGCAGGTGCGCAAAAATCTTCTGTGGAGCCTCGACGAAGAAGCGATTTGTCACGCCCTCCGGCTGGTAGAGCGAGACGGCCAATGCCTTGGCTTCGGCCTTGCGCCGGAGTTCCTTCGACGGGTTCCAGTAAGGCATTCGGGCGTCGAGGGGGTTAAGCACGATGTCGCCCCGGCGCTCGTTGTAGAACTGCTTCACAAACTCGCAGGCGGGATCGTAGACGATGGCGCTATCGCCGCGAGCGTCCACCTGATAAAGCATCTGGCGGATGATGCTCGACTTGCCCGAGCCGGTGTCCCCCACGATCAAGAAGTGCTTGTTTTCGGCATCGCGCGGAATACGCAAAGGTAGCTTGGAATCGTTGGTCGCGATGCCGATGCCATTGCCGCCGACGGCATTGGTGAAGTCCCTGGCGTTGACGAGAACCGGGCCTTTGAGACGGCGCCCGTAGCGAAGTCCCTTGATGCGCTGGATATCCTTGCGAATAGAAAATGGCAACTGCAATACGAGGGCTATGAGCCCAAAAATGAGTTGCGTGGTAAATAGATGTGCGAGAGGGACATCCGCATAGATCCAGTGTTCCATCCATTTGTGAAGAGCATTGTTCGAGTAACTGCGCACCTGTTCTCGAAAAAGCAAACGGAAGCCTTGCTGCCGCGCTTGCATTGAGAGCACAAGCGGCAACAAACCGCTGCTCAATTGCGGCATTTCCCCCGGCTCCACGTCGGCGACAAGCGCGGGTTGCGCGCGCGATTTGCCATCTGAAATATAGAGCAGTTGATAGGTGCTTGCAGGGCGCGCGATGCCGGCCATATCCGTGCGAAGGTAGTAGGGCAGGTAGTAGCGTTCGAGCGGCGAAAGGCCATATTGGAACCGGACATAGATGAACAATCCGGTCGCAACTAGCGAGAGAAACAGAGCGCCGAGCGTGTAGAGATAGCGGCGCGGCGGCCAGATGATCGACTCCTTCCGGCCCCACTGCTGGACGGCGGGCATGGCTATTGCTCCTTCTTCTGACTGCGCTTGGCGAGGAGTTCCTGCGCCTTTGTAGCCTTGGTTGTTTGGACTTGGCGAAAGAGTACGGTGAGTTGTTCCTGGGCCAGTTTGTCGCCGCGCAGCAGTGGTTCGAGCGTGTTCATCAACAGCATCTGACACCGACAAGTTCAGTGAAGATGTGCATCTCCATGTGCGTCTGACTGCCGACAACAACACCGCGCAGCAATAGATCACGCGCCCATTCGCTCGTGGTCTTGCCTGCCCGCGATGCAGCCTCTTCGACTGCCTTTGCCTCGTTCGCTGTGAGTTTCGTGCTCAAGTTGCAAGAGCGCCTATCGCGCCCTCGCAACTTTTCCGACTTTCGTTCGTTGATCGGTTGAATCTCAGCCACGGATAACCTCGATTGCTTCCTTGCGCCGGTATCTGCCCCGATACGGCGCTGTTCCAAGACGCTGCGTTTTCAGTGGTATCTGGCGAGATACCAAAGTATCTGAGCAGTTCCCTATCAGGGGTGGAGTGTCACAATTCTTCCGGTGCGAAGCACCGTTCTTGCTCTGGCTCAAAATCGAAGACAGGATCACGCCTTCAACGCTCGCGCAGTGGTCGTGGACTCCGCTCCGGATGCAGGCTTCTTCGAAGGCTGCACCACACCATTGGCTGGTACTCTCCGAATACGCAACGTGGATGAAACCTGCTTCGCCTGCGGAGTCTTCAGAAACTCCTGAAAATCACGGTCTTTCCAGAAAACATAGTTAAGCGCCTTGTCGATGACATCATCGGCAGAGGCGCGGATAAAAGCGGCGTACTGATCAACCTGGGCTGCGGTCACTTCGTCCAGACGAATCGACGCACTGACATGGCGGATTTGATTGACTTCGATTAGCGGCATTTTGGTCTCCTTATTGGTGTTTTGTGAATCCATCAATTCGTGTCTGCGAAGCAAGTGGGAAGCGTGCCGGAATCCCGGACGCTATCCTTTGTCTATGGTTTCGCATGTTGCGCTTCGAATACCGGTTCGATCAGAAACCGTTTCGCGTCGCGGTCGTACCCACGAAGCGCAAGAACTTCCCGAATGATACGGCGGCCTGGTTGACGTTCGACATGGACCACAAAATCAACCGCTTCTCCGATCTCCGCCTCGGTGTCGGCGAAGGTGGTTTGTGCGTGGTTGCGCATGACCAGATTGGCGAAGCGACGCAGCGCCTTTTCCGCCGAATTGGCGTGGATGGTGGCCAGCGATCCGGCGTGTCCGGTGTTGAAGGAATCGAGCAAGGTTCGAGCCTCAATTCCACGCACTTCGCCTAGGATGATCCGGTCGGGTCGCCAGCGGAGAGCGGACTTTAAAAGGTCATCGAAAGAGATGTTGGCCTTGAACGTGTCGGTCTGGCATTCGACCGCCAGAATGTTTGGCTTCTGAATGTGAAGCTCGGACGTATCTTCGATGACCACGATGCGATCGTGCTCGGGAATAAAATCAGCAAGAATCCGAAGCAGTGTGGTTTTTCCGGTCCCGGTTCCGCCACTGATAAGCAGCGTCTTTCCGCCGCGAATCTGATCCGCTAAGAAGTCGGCAAGAGGCCGCGTTAGCGTGCCGCGAGTGATTAGGTCATCAACGGTGTAATGGCGGCTGGTGAACTTCCTGATCGTCAGGGCAGGTGAGGGGCGCACAACCGGGGGAATCACCGCCGCTAGGCGGCTTCCATCGGGGAGTTGCGCGTTCAGGACGGGGTTGTCTTCATCGAGCTTCTTGCCTAGCTGATTCGCAATCACTTCGAGGCCTGTGCGAAGTTTGCCGCCGTCGAAGGAAATGCTCTTTTCCCGCCGCATGATGCCATCGCGTTCGTACCACCAAGAAGCGTCGGGATTACCCATGATTTCGCTGATGCTTTCGTCCAGCAGTAGCGGCTCAATCGGTCTCAGAAATGGCAGTATCAAATCAAAGCTCATAGTGAGAACCTCGCAGTGGCGGAAGCCCAGCGGCTAGCCGGGCTTCCCGAGAGTGAAGAGGAATGCTCAGGCGGCCGTTTTCTCCTGGTGCGCCTCATCCTGCGGCTGCTCGTTCTCTTGCTCTTCTGGGGCGGCCTTTTCAGCGCGGTCGAACTTCAGGATCGAAGCGACCCGAATCTCCCAGACGCGCCGCTTCGTGTCCGTCTTCTTACTGGCATACTCCCGGCTGCGCAGCTCCCCTTCGACCTGGACTTGTGCGCCCTTGGTGAGCGTCCTGGCGAACTCCGAGGGCTTGCCTAAGACGACGCAACGGTGCCATTCGGTGTGCGAGATATACCGGCCATCTCTCTTGCGGGAGGACTTGGTTGCGAGCGAGAGGCTAGTGATGCTGATGTTTGCGCTGTTGGTGCGGGCTTCTGGATTGCTGCCGAGGAAGCCGATGAGGGTTACTTTGTTCAGATACATAAGTGTCTCCGTTTGTGGAATCTCCCGATCTTGGTCGGGGCACCAACAAGCGGAGTGGGCCATGCTCCCAAGTGCCGAAGCTCTGCATTTGCGGAGGATCCGGAGAAATCTTTTCGGCGTCCTTTGCGAACAAGATTTCGAGGGAAACCGTAACCCGCAGGGCGGCGCAGTCGAAGCAGAAGAGCGAGCTGCCGCAGGGCGCATGAATAGCCCCGAAGCGGTGCCCGAACAAAGGCGGGATACATGGCGGCAGACACCATGCAGAGCAAAGTCTTCATCTGCGTCTTGGCAAAGGAAGTCCGCCACAGTGGCAGCGGCATTAACCTCGCTACGGACTCCCCAAGAAGATGGAATCTCGTCACCGCCGTTGCATGTCTGGAAACTGTTATCGGCCTGCCCCAGAAAGCGCGGGAACAGGTGGGAGAAGCCAGCCGGATTGACAGTATAAAAGGACACGAATAAGCCTCGGGTACGGTCGATGAATCCTTAGCTGAATGCCTGGTCGGCCCGGAAGCGCACGATGGTCAAGCCGAGAGGATTCACGGCAAGCTCGTTGTTCTTCACACTCTCGCGGAAGACGTAGGTAACGCTGGCCGTCCATCGCTCCCGCTTGAGCTCGGTATGATCTGCCGGATTGGTGTACACCTTCTCGAACTCAATGCGCGCCGAATACGGAGACTGTCGCAGGTCGTCGAGGATGACGTTCTTGATCTCGACATCGACATAGGGAAGGCTGCTGTCTTTAACGTAATTCTGGATGCTATTGTCCTTGCGTTCCTGGTCGATGACGGCACGTTGAACGTCGCTATTGAGGAAGTAGAGAGAGTTCGTTTGGTCCCTCTCAATGGTGAAGCGATTGCGGCTGAAATAGAGTTCCGCCCAGCGGGTTAGGTAATACTTGTTCTCCGCTTCCTGCGGGCGGTACTGAAAGTTTCGGTAGTCGATTGCTTCCGCGCGTCCAACGTCGTTGATCCGCACGATCAGCGGGTGCATGTTGGCGAGCGCCTGCTGGCTCTTGAAGGTGAGAATCGCCAGCACGAAACAGACGAAAGCGAGCACGAGGATGGTCACCTTAAGATAGGTGTTCATCACCAGCGGATCGCCATATTGCTCCAGGTAGCGTTCCGCGGCGCGGGTGATCTGCGGGCTGGCTTTCGCTTCGATCGTCATCGGCCTTGCGCTCATCGTTTCAGTGTTCATTCTTGACCTCGTTTCCTGTGTCTTCCGGCGCTCCACTACATGGCGGCCCGTATCATCATCATGGCCGCGCCCAGGCCCCCGCCGTGCCCGCCTGTGCCGCCAGTGAATAAGCTGTGTGTCATGGTCGGAATTTTGAAAAGGATGTAGATGTTCACCAGCACCAGAAGCACGAGCAACGGCAATGTCTGCACCATCAATGAGGGGTCTGAGAGGCTCTGGCCGAGCTGCAGGTAGTAGTTCGTTAGAACGTGCGAAAGAACGTTCAGCGTGGCTGCCGCTATAACCTTGTAAAAGCTAAAAGCGAGGTAGGCCTTGAGCCAACTCCAGAACAGCCAATCGAGTTTGTCGAAGACGAGAAACGGGATGAAGATCGGCCCGAGCAAGCCGATGATCGTCGCGGCAATTGCGCCATAGGCCAGGATGGCGGAAACGATGGCTGCAAGAAGGGCCAACATGAACTGCACGGCGAAGAACACGAGGGAATAATAAGGAGACATCATGCTGGTCAGCATCGATGGTCCTGTCTTTGACGATGCGATGTGGATCTCGTTCAGCATCGTGGAAGAACCATCCGCCCCGATTAGGGCAACGAGATTGGTAGTGCCGCCGTCGATGAAGCTCTTGATAGAGAAGCCAAGTCCGGGGATCGAACTGTCGTAGTAATTCACCATCGCGTAGGCGAAGGTCATCAGCATGAAAAGGTTGAGGAATTTGGCCATGCTGAATCCCGGCCCGCCATGCGCCGATGCCAGTGCTTCCTGCACCCCGAACCAAACCAGCATGATCGTTGCCAGCGCGATGACGATGTGAATTCCCATCGCGGTGATTGAAGGCGCTGCTGTGGCTGCCAGCGATTGGCAGGCTTGAGCGATATAGTTGAAGAAACCCGTTCCCATTTCGTTGGCCTCTCTGCCCCTTTTGGCGTTCGTATTCAGAACGATTGCGTGAGCAGATTCGAGGCTCCGCCGCTGGTCGTAGTGACGTTGGCGTTGTAGTAGCTTTCGTAGCCGGCGGAGTCACGAAATGCCGACTTCATCGCATCCTGTTGCTGCTTTTGGAAGACGATCTGTTGCAGGGCAAGATTGGCGTTAATCTGGTTCGCATCCTGTTGGGTACGAAGTTCCAAAAGCAGAGCCTGATTGATGCGCTGTAGCTCGGCCATGACTGTTTGCTGCGATGCGTCCTGGCTTTGAGTCGCGGACTCAAGGTTGGCGATGTCGGTTTGCCTCGCGGTCTGATTGGCGCGGATGGTGCCAAGCGCTTGCAGGTTGTTGGTCATCACAGAATCGCCGATATCGACCGTGGCTCCTTGAGCGGCGATCTGCTGCTGACCAGCGAAGCTCGCGGTCGTGTAACCGGGAACTACATTGGCGGTATGGGGCACGCTCACCTGCTGGTAGGAGGCTGCGGCCCCCTTTCCGGTATTCGCCGAATTGAGCCATCCCATCGAATTGCCGTAAGTGTTCGAGATTTGCTGCAGCATCATCAGGTCTGAGGTTGGAGACAGAAACCGCGCATAGAGCATCCTCGGCGCGAGGATCATCTGGTGTGCGAGTTCATATTGCTGCTTGGCGACGTTGTAGGCCTGCAGGGCTGTTGTCGCGATTTTGACGGTGTTGGTAAAGATTTGAGTTCCGTTCTCGATCTGTTTTGCTTGATTTTCAATCGATTTGCTTTCATTGAGAATTTGCGTGTAGGCGTGGGCGGATTGAGTAGGATCGTAGACGATGCCGGAACCGAATTGGGCGTGCGCTAAGGGTTGAACGGCTAGAGCAAGTCCGAAAGCGAGAGTGACTACACCGAGTTTCTTCATCTAATCCTCCTCAGAACGACTGTGGAATGGTGTGGTTGGAATACGCGGGAAGCAGCATGTCCTGCGTGAAATACACCTTCACGCGGTGCCCCTCCCGAATCGTGATAGTCGGCGGAATCTGGATGAAGCGGTCAAGGATCGTTGCTGCGGACTGCGAAACACTGGCTGCCGCGCTGGTCGTGAATGCCTGGGAGCCACTCGTGGTAATGGCCCCGCCTCCCTGCGTGATCTGACTGGCTCCGGCGACCACACCCAAGGCGATCGAGGTGCCGAATATTTGAAGATAGTGGTTGTTGACTTTGTCCTTCAGCCCTTCCTCTCCGATCTGATCGAGCCCGTGGAACTGGTCGAGATCGACAGAATAACCGTCCGGCATAATCAGACGATGAAACACAACGGCCATCCGGCGCTGCTGGCCGAAGCCTGCGGTTCCAATCTTCTTTGCTTCACCCAAAACAACGGTTCCTTCAGGAATAATGACGTGTTGATGATCGTGCGAATACATTGGGTTTGAGACCAGGACTTTGACCGGCCCCACAGCGTCTCCATCCAGCCGATTCATAAGAACCGTATCGAGAACCGATCCTTCGTAGAGAAGGTAGGGCTGTCCACTCGCTGAATCGATATTGGCCTCTACCGGGCGTTTATAGCCTCCAGGCGCATCCTCCAGTTTTCGCTCGGCTTCGGGCGCGATTAGATTACTGTTCGCCTGCCGGTCGGCAGGCCCAAACTGTGTCGGTGTCGTCTGTCCGGGTTGCTGCGCTTGCTCAGGAGGGCGTGCGAACACAAGATTGGAGGCGAAACGGGAGTTGTCTAACCGTTCGCGTTCTTTTGCGATAATCATCTGTGTCTGCTGTTGGTCAGGCGTGAGTTGCATCTGCATGTTGCCTTGCTGCATTTGTGGGCAGGGCCGGCCCGGAACGCAAGCAATGTTCGGAACTCCTGCTCCGGTCGAGCCGTAGGCCGCAGCGGTAGCGGCCTGCTGCGCGGTTGTCGCAGATGTGAGCGTGGGATCGGCCATCGCAGCTGCGGCTGCTGTCGCTTGCTGCTCCTTCTGACGTTCCGCCTGAAGCTGGTTCTTCAACTCCTGCACGTTGTTGTCCGTGTTGTCTTGCAAGGCTGGTTGTGGTGGTTGTCCTTTGGTGGCAGCCTGTTGCGCGGGCGTCTTCTTGCCGGACCCACTGAACAGCGCGGCCACAATGACCAGCGACACCGCGCCGAGATAAACGAGCGTCTTGAGGTTTTTCCGCAAGACTCCTTGAGGCAACGTCAGATTGCGCCGCAAGGTTGGTTCGGCTTGCGGTTCGGCCTGCGCGGCAGTGTTCGGAGCAAAGACGTTTTCGGTCATGGCAGTTATCCCTTCCGCGCGAATTCCATTTTCCTCTTACCCAGTTCCACGTATCCGTTGTCCATAACTTTCGGAATGATGTACGTTCCTTCGCGGAGGTCATAAGTGATGAGGTTGGGCTTGCCGTCTTTCATCTCATAAACGCTGAATTTCTCGGGCGCGTTCGTTTTGATGTAGGTGAATTTGTCGTCGTGGTAGATCGACTGGATATTGAAGGGAGCTTCGTTCGCCTTGTAGACATAATCAAACTTGAGCTGTGTCGGATAAGCGCTCTTGTATTCATCGACCGCTTGCTCGACGTGCGACTGAAGCGTGGCAATCTGCTGCCGGGATTGTTCGAGCTGGGCAGCGGGTACGAACTGAGCGGGGCCGTTGGCAGCGACAATCGCAGAGCGGTCGGCGGGCTGAACGATCACCTTCAAATCAGGTGTCTTCGATGAGCTAGAAACATCCTCCAGCGTGAAGGTGTAGATATTTCCTTTATCGGTAATGAGATTCAAGTTTGAGGCAATGCCTTGCTTGGCTGGATGCACGAAGCAGAAGTTGCCGACGACATCTACGATCCAGAACTCCTTGTCGCCAGTGGCCGCCTCGATGATCTTCTCGGTCGTAGGCAGTTCGATGAGGGTCGTGTATTTCACCTTCGCGCGGATTGGGATGATGTCCTGCGAGTGATACTGCACCGTGCGCGCCGACTCTTGCGCTGAAGAGCCCAGGACGGAAGATGCGAGCAAAAGACAGTGGATGACAGATTTCAGATGGCGCATGGCATTTTCTCCTTATCGGTTCGTAGTAGACGTGGATACTGCCAGCGTACGCGGCTGGAATGGATGATCCTCCGCCAGACGGCGAAGGCCGTCGGCAATACCAAAGCGTTCGAAATAGTCGCGCTTTTTTAAGTTGTCGCGGGCATTGTTGGTTGCCATCCAATGCGAGACCGAATCCACGTTCAACTGAACTTTCTTTGAGCTTTGCGCCTTGCGAATGAGCATCTGTCCGGGCGGAACGAGGCCGGCGATCAGGTCAAGTTCCGTGTCGTTCAGGTGGAAAGCCTCGCGGTAAACGTCGCGGTTCATCTCCGGGTTAGCCAGGAATATCTTGGTGGGGCAGCTTTCGGCCACAATCGCCAGCATCCCGGACTCCTCAAGCTCTTTGATCGATTGCGTGGCGAGAATCATCGCGGCGTTGTGCTTGCGCCAAGTCTTCTGTGCCTGAACCACGTAGTTGCGGATGGTCTCATTCTTGATGAACAGCCACGCCTCATCGAGCAAAAAGGTTTTGAATGTGGCGAGTCTTTTTGGGTCGGCAATTTCGTTCGACGCACGGTGTAGGACATAGAACAGCAGCGGTTCCAACACCTCGGGCGCATCGTTCCAGCCGTGGAAGTTGAAGGTCTGGAACCGCGAGAACGAAAGCGTGTCCTCTGCGTTATCGAATAGGAAGCCGTATTGACCGCCACGGGTCCAGCGGTGCAGGCGTTCTTTTAACTCGCCGATGATGTTTCCGAAGTTCGATATCGTGCGCTGATTCGCTTCGAGTATATACATACGCTCGATTGCGTCCCATAAACGGCGTTCTTCTTTGAAGTCGATTCGGAAACGTTGCTCATTGCCCTCAATAAGCACGCGGAAGAGGCTGAAGAGAAATTGCATGTTCTCCTTTGTCCGGGGCAGTGAAAAGGGATTGATCGTGAAGTCACGGGCTTCCTGGCCCACATTGAGGTACGATCCACCGAAGATAGAGGTGAGTGACTGAAAGCTCCCCCCTATGTCAAAAATGAAAGTCAACGGAGCGTACTTCTGAGCGTTCTGCAACACAAAATTGCAAAAATAACTTTTTCCGCTACCTGTCATTCCGAGAATCAGTGTGTGGGCGACTTCGCCGTTGTGCAGGTTGAGGAAATATGGCGTCTGATTATCGGTTTCGAGCGCCGCGAGGTACTCCGTGCCGAGATGCGCGTTGGTCTTTTCGCCGGGAAGGATCGTAAACAGAAAAGACAAGTCTGCGTAGTTCGTATTCAGCAGATACAGCTTGCGCAGGTTGAGGACATAGTTCCCCGGAACGGTAGCGAAGTATGCATTGAGTTGGTTGTAGGTTTCCGCGAACAGATTACCGTCCGCGTTGGTGAAGACGCCCGTGAATTGGGCAACGAGCGGATCGAGTCCCGCTTGCGACTGACTATAGAGGACGATTGTGAGCGAGAAGTCGCCAAGTGATTGACCGTCACCCAGGGCTCGAAGACAATCGCCGAGATTTTCGATGTCAGCCTGCTTCGATTCGTCTACCAGCACATCGCGCGGGTTCGTGTTTGCCGGATCGTTGCCCATCTGGGAGACAAACCCGGTTTTCGACATATTGAAGTGTCGGCGCCGTTTGTTCACTTCTCTACGGGCTTTATCCGTAGGAAGCGGGGTCCACTCCGTCACGACATAGAAGTTGGCGGGAATCTTTAGCAGTGCGTCGAGCACGAGAGGTCTCGTTTCGGTGATCGCCTCTTTCATGGTCAGCACACGAACGAAGTGGTCGCCGACGCGCAGGTGATCGCGCTCTGCTTCGACATCGGAGTTGACCACCTGATAGTCGAGAAACTGCGTGGACTGCGGTTTGCCGGCAACCTGCCAGTCGTCGTAGTTCAGCAAGCGACGGAAAAACGTGAACTGCCTTTGTTGATTCAGAATCTCGATCTGCATGAAGTCTGCAAGCTGGCGAGCGAAGGCTTCCGCCTGTTGTTCGAGCCGCCGAACATCGCGCTCGATATGAGTGCGCAATAACTTCTTCATGCCGTTATTCGTAAACTGCGTCCTGAGTTCCTCTATGGCGCCAGAGGGGTCATGTAAGAGACGAGTGAGCGCCGCACCGACGCCAGTCTTTGACCTGCTGCCTTCGAGCAAGATGCAGTAGAAGATCTCGACTTGATAAAGATGCTCGCGCTTCGCGTCAAAGAACTTCCTGCGTTGATCGATTGCCGCTGCCACAACCGGGTCGTCATACTCGGCAAACGGAATGTCCGGACAGTTGGATTTGAAAAGATATTGGTAGACATGAAAGCCAGGGCCAAAAGCTTTCAGCGCGGCCTCCAACCGCTTCACCGCGTACTCCTGCTCGGAGCGGTCAAGGCTCTCGTAGTCCACGCCGGGAACGCTGAGCACCATGCCCACATCGCCGCTCTTAGTCAGGAACGTCGTCTCGTTCCAAAACCCGTAGAGATTGATGTGGTCGTTGAGAGCTGCACTCTCCTTCCACGGCTTGATGATTTTGTCGACTCGAAACATCAGACAATCTCCACACGCGGTACTTGCTGTCTTGCCGCGTCGTAGCGCAACTTGTAGCGTTCGGATCTTGCGAGGATGCGAAGGAACGCAGGATCGCTGTTGGTCACCCAATGGCCGAAGGCAAAGCCGCCGACGAAGACCGCGATACCGGCGAGGATGGAATTGAAGAGATTGAAGGCCCCCACCGCGCCCACACAGACGAAGTAAAACAGCGTGCGCTCTACGCCCAGATAAGTGAGCGGCTTGTGCAGGCTTTTGAACACTCGATTTGTGCGCTGCTTCTGCTGCCGCTTGTCCAACATAGTTCCTCGTCTACGGAATGACAGCCCAAAGGATTCCGAAAGTGGATACGGGCCGCTATACGCCCCAGAGCCAGCTGAGGACATTCGCCGCCATGACGGCAATGCCGGTTCCCGCGGCCACTCCGGCGAGAGCCTTCTTCGCGCCGGGTTCACCGTGTGCGAAACCGTAGCCGCCGATCACGATGGCGATCAGGCTCGCGACCTTGGCCACAGTGCCAGTGAAGAGTGTTTGTAGGGAGGTGAAACCCGTGTCGAAGGGGCTCCCTTGAGCGTGAGCTGCAAGAGGCACGATCAGAAGAAATCCGAGAATTGAGAGTTTCGGGAATGGGAAGCGAATCGGTCGATTAGTCTGTTGCGTAGACCGAGCCGAATGAGGAACCGAATGCGACATGAGAACCTCCGGGAGTGACCTGAAATTGGGCTGATGTGTTGGTCACCCTAGCGGGTCGATGAAGCTCTCGTCCAATGACTTTTCGGTTGAACGTTATGCCTGCGGCTCATAACGGGGCCACTAGGGCATTAGGTTTTTCATATGTGCATTCGTGAAAACGTTAAGGCAACAAGATTGCCCGGCCGCCAGTTGCGCGAGGGATTTACGAATGCCAAGCAAGATTAGCCGCAGTGGAGACATCTCGCGGGCAACTTGGGAACAGCCCATAGCAGAGGAATTTCAGCGACTCCGGGCGACAGATTTATCGGCAGAAACCGCGTAAGACCATCTGAAATCTAAATGCTCCCCTGGCATGAACAGACGTTCATATCTAGCCTGCCCTTTGGCATCCAGACGCTCGCGGGGATAAATCGCGGAACCTTGGCCTTCACTGGCGTAGACGGCGGTCGTTACGACGAGGTTCTTCGGGGCGTCGATCGCAACATCGACGATTATTGTTGGATATCCAAAATTCAAATGCCAATAAAATTCGGCTGGAAAGGACAAGCTGTACTTCGCCCGGAACCGGTAACGTATCCCCATGGAGCTCGGTTCAATCTGAACACGGGGTCCTCGCGCTACCCATAACGGGCCCCCAAGCTCGATTTTGGGTTGTTCAGAGTACTTCTCCTTCTCGCCTTCGCTCATCGCAAACAAACTGACTGTTGGTTTTTGGGCATGCTCCACCCGGAGCCGCTGCTCAAACGCGCGGGTTTTATGTGTCGGGTTTATAAGCTCATACTTGTATTCGATGTCTATCCTCATTCCCCCTGGTGTGGGCACGAAAGAACATTTCATGTCACAGTCTCGGCGAAACAGCTTCGTATCAATAATCAATCGCTTTAATCGTTCCTTGATCTCGGGCTGTTGATCGAATCCAAGTAGGTGTGGAAAGATTCCCCGAGCGGCTTCTTTGACTAGCCTCGCTTTCAACAGAGGATCGACTACGACTGAAAGAATGCCTGCTACGATTAGGGCCTGGCCGATTTCGGCGAATTGGTGTGGATAAAGAGGCACAAACAGCGCACCGACCCCGAAGGCGAGCAGCACTGTTCCAATTACCCAAATGGGAATTTGTTCGGCAGACATGTCTGACCTCCAATTCTTTCCAATTGCCGCTCCGAGTCGCCGAATTCTAGCACGACAACTTTGGTGGACACACAGACGCGCAAAACGTCCTGAAATGGATGATCGAACAGTCACAACGCGCTGCGGAGGTCGCAAGCGCGTCGTCTACGCAAACCGTTACGAGCGTCGCAGGAGAATGGTCTATGCATTGGAAAGCGGGTTGGTCCCCTCGCTCACCATGTTGACGTAGCGAGTATAGGCGAAGAGCCGATCACGGTGCTTTCCCGAGACTTCTTTGACGATGCCTAGACGTACAAGATGGTTCAGCGAACTGGTGACGGTTGGAACGGTAAGCTTCAGGGCTTTAGCTGCTGTGCGAATGCGAACGTAGGGATTGGTTTGGACGAATTCATGAAGCCGCAGAGCGGAGGCAGCGGCTCTTCCCAATTTCTCTATCTTGTCTTTGTCTTTCGCAAAGAGTTTCAATGTTCGCTCCGCGGTGTCCGCTGCCTCCTGGGCCGCAATCGCAATTCCCCCGACGAAGAATACCAGCCAATCTTCCCAAGCGCCCTCGGTCCGAACTCGCTGCAATAAATCGTAGTACTGATCTCGATTGCTCTTCAGATAAAGGCTGGGATAAAGAAGAGGCTCTGTCAAAGAGCCTTTTGCACACAAAAGAAGTGTGATCAGCAATCTCCCGAGACGGCCGTTGCCATCAAGGAACGGGTGAATTGACGCGAACTGAACGTGCACCAAACCAGCCTCCACAAGCACCGGGAGCCTTTGCTTATCGTCGTGCAGAAACCGCTCAAAACTGTCGAGGCATTCCATCAACCGCTCCGGCGGCGGTGGAACAAACGCGGCGTTTCCAGGCCGACTGCCGCCAATCCAGTTCTGCGTCCGGCGAAATTCGCCCGGCGTTTTGTTGGCGCCTCGTCCCCCCCTCAAAAGGATTGCGTGAATCTCCCGAATCAGACGCAGGGACAGGGGAAAGCCCCCGGCCATTCGCTTTAGGCCATGTTGCATGGCGGCCACGTAGTTTGAGACTTCTTCAACATCCTCAACTGGGACTTGAGGAACCTCGTCGTTTTCAAACAAGAGCAGGTCGGCAAATGAGGACTGGGTTCCTTCGATTTGGGATGAGACCAGGGCTTCCTTGCGAGTGTATAAATAAGGCAGGAATCGGATGTCGGGCAGAAGTTTGGTCATTCCGTTCAGGCGACCGAGTTCCTGATTTGCGCGGTCGAGATGCCGATGCAATTCCTTCAGCTGCAATTCGGGTGCTGGTGGCAACGGAGGCGGGATGAAGGCTCGGATAGTCTCCCCGGCAACGGAACTGGAGATGTAAGTTCCAAGCCGCTGCTTGAGTTTCGACTGTGCCATGCTCATCCTTTAATAACGAATCTCGCTATTAAAGGATAGAGACTTATCCTTTAATAAGCAAATGGGCGATGTCGCCTAGAGCTGGGAGGATGAGGCCGCAGATTCGCCTTATGTTCGCTTCCGCCGTGTACGATAGGTGTACGATGAACGCGGCTGTGTGGCACTTTTGGCATTTTTGGCCCTAATAAAATCAGCAACTTACACATTCTAAAGGCTGTGGAAAAGA
>Ga0070733_10001502_pt1 | contig 17347 bp, 15 predicted proteins | sample Coa_R1_9_FD_66450 | JGI IMG/M metagenome (GOLD analysis project Ga0070733, IMG submission 66450) | Surface soil microbial communities from Centralia Pennsylvania, which are recovering from an underground coalmine fire - Coalmine... | ecosystem: Environmental > Terrestrial > Soil > Unclassified ... | reverse complement strand
CCTCCAGCGTAATCGTGGGTTCGCGGCGCTCCAGGGCAGCAATGCCTTTCAGGTAGTCTTCCCGGTCCTCCGGATATTGCCGGATGGCCTCGCGCGCATAGTAACTTTTGCTGCGGCCGGTCTCTTTGGCCAGAGAATCGAGCTTCGCTTCCAGTTCGGCTTCGAGTCGGATACCAAGCATATGTTGAATGTGTTTAACATGTTAAACATAACAAAAACAGCGCCGCGAAGCAAATCGTAATGGGGTTTCCGCCGGAATCTCATCCCACAACATTCACCAACGTTCCAATCGGCGGAATGGTGATGCGAATCTCATCGCCAGCACTCAAAGTGAACGAGTCTGGAGGCACCACGCCGGTGCCGGTCAGAAGAAAGCAGCCATGCGGAAAACTATTGTTGCGATAAAGATATTCGACCAGTTCCCCCGGCTTGCGCTTCATTTCTTTAAGTGTGGTCGCTCCGCTAAATGCCACGACTCCGTCGCGGCGAATCTCCAGTTCAACTCGCGTGGAGTCAGACAAGGGCTCGTCCCCGATCAGCAGGCAAGGTCCGAGTGCACAACTGCGGTCGTAAACTTTAGCCTGCGGAAGATAGAGCGGATTCTCTCCTTCAATGTCGCGCGAACTCATGTCGTTGCCGATGGTGTAGCCGGCGATCTTCCCTTTCGGGGTGACCAACAGAGTCAGCTCGGGCTCGGGCACCGACCAGGAAGCATCGTCGCGAATCGCAACCTTCCCGCCTGATCCCACCACCCGGTGCGGCATCGACTTGAAGAATAGCTCGGGCCGCGTCGCGTGATAAACGCGATCATAGAAATCTCCGCCGCCGACGCTCTTCGACTCCTCCATGCGCGCATTCCGGCTGCGAAAGTAGGTAACGCCCGCCGCCCAAACCTCCTGGCTGCCAATGGGCGGAAGCAGCTCTTGCGGCAGCGAAGCTGTCGGCTTCGTTTCGCGAGTGAGTTGGCCCAAATAGTCGTGCAGGTCTTCGCGCGTCACCAGATCGTCCCATGACGTTGCAGTCGACGACGCATTCACAGGGTAAAAGAGACCGGCGTGCTCGGCGAGAATGCCGTGGCGCGAACGGTAGAGCTTCATGCAAAAGAGTATCAGTCCGTAGAGACGTTGCTTGCAACGTCTCTTGCCTGGCGCCACGGAAGCAGCCGGAGGCCGCGGCCATCTCTGACCGCGGCCTTTGCTTTCGGTCCCTAATTCCAGTTCAGTTCTTGATTCCCCTCAAAGTGGCGGCAGCCGTCAGTTCATGACCGGCGTGCTTACCAATCTCGAGGACCACACGGCCGTTGATCTTTCCAGTCTTCATCCGGTCAAAAACATCGTTGATCGAGCCCAAGGACAGAGTCTCTATCGTCGCCTTCACTTTGCCTTCGGCAGCGAACTTGAGAGACTCTTCCAAATCGAGGCGCGTGCCGACGATCGATCCGCGCACGGTCTGGCCATTCAAAACCAACTCAAAGATGGAAATGGGAAACTCTCCCGGAGGCAGGCCGTTGAGCACGCAGGTGCCGCCGCGCCGCAACATGCCGATCGCCTGCTTGAAGGCGATAGTGGAAACCGCCGTCACCAGCACTCCGTGAGCGCCTCCAATCTGCTTCTGGATTTCAACAGCCGGGTCTTGCGTCCGGGCGTCGATCGTGATCTCCGCGCCCAGCCTGCGCGCCAGCGCCATCTTCTCCGGACCCAGGTCCACTGCCGCAACGTGCAGGCCCATGGCTTTGGCATATTGAATAGCCACGTGGCCCAGCCCGCCCGCACCGGAGATCACAACCCACTCCCCGGGGCGCGTGTTGGTCTGTTTCAATCCCTTGTAGGTGGTCACTCCGGCGCAAAGAATTGGCGCCGCGTCTACGAAAGAGAGATTCTCCGGAATGCGTCCCAGGTAGTCGGCCTGCGCCAGCGCGTATTGCGCGAAGCTGCCATTCACCGAGTAGCCGGAATTTTCTTGTTTGGGGCAGAGGGTTTCCCAGCCTGCCAGGCAGAATTCGCAGTGCCCGCAAGCGCTGTGCAGCCAGGCGATTCCAACGCGATCGCCGAGCTTCAGGTGGGTGACTCCAACGCCGAGCGCGACCACCACGCCCGCGCCTTCGTGTCCGGGGATAAAAGGTGGAGTTGGCTTGATCGGCCAGTCTCCCTCGGCCGCGTGCAGGTCGGTGTGACACACGCCAGTGGCAATGATTTCTACAAGAGCTTGTCCTGGACCTGGGGTAGGTACTGGAACTTCGCGAACGACGAGGGGCTTTCCGAACTCCTCGACTACAGCAGCTTGCATTGTCTTGGGATAGGCCATGAGGCATCCCTCCTAAAGTGAATTTCAAGGCACTTTATCCCGCAGCCGAACCGGGGTCGGTGATGCTAATCACAAGAGGAGGTAGCAGACGTCACAAGAAGCAACGGAGAAAACGCGGGATTGCATGATTTGCGGCGCAAGCGCGGGCAACGGTAAACTTACTGAGAAGGGATTAAGGCACGGCTTTCCGGCGCGCAGCTAAAGTACCGGGCGTGCGCTCGGTGAAAAGCCTGGAGCCTGCCATGAGCGAACTCGGGGCGGTTGTCCCGATTTGTTTTCTTGGATGATCCATTTCTCAGGGTGAACTTATGTTAGTCGTCATGAAGGCGCTGGCAACCGAAGAACAGGTACGCGCCGTTTGCGAAAAAATTGAAAACCTCGGCTACCGCGCGCACTCCATGCCGGGAGCCACCCGCACCGCCATCGGCATCACCGGCAACAAGGGCGAGGTCGAACAGGGATCACTCGAAGAAATGCCCGGCGTGCAGGAAGTCATCGCCGTCTCCAAGCCCTACAAACTGGTCAGCCGCGACGTCAAGCCGGACAACACGGTCATCACCTTTCCTGATACGAACGCAACCATCGGTGGCCCCGGGCTGGCAATCGTTGCCGGGCCCTGCGGCATCGAGACCCGCGAACAAGCTTTCGCCGTAGCCGAGCGTGTGTTTCGCTCCGGAGCACAATTCTTTCGCGGCGGGGCCTACAAGCCGCGCACCTCGCCCTACGCTTTTCAGGGACTCGGCGAAGAGGGTCTGCGTATCATGGCGGAGATCCGCCAGCAATTCGGCATGAAGATCATCACCGAGGCCATCGACCACGAATCCCTCGACCTGGTCGAAGAGTATGCCGACATGATTCAGATCGGCGCCCGTAACATGCAGAATTTTTCTTTGCTGAAGCGCGCCGGACGCGCCCGTAAGCCCGTCTTACTGAAGCGCGGCATGTCGGCGACGCTCGAGGAATTTCTGATGGCCGCGGAATACATTCTGAGCGAAGGCAACTACAACGTCGCCCTGTGCGAGCGCGGTGTCCGCACCTTCGCCGACCACACCCGCAACACCCTCGACCTGAGCGTCGTCCCGGCGGTGCAGCGCCTGAGCCACTTGCCGATCCTTGTCGACCCCAGCCACGGCACCGGCAAGCGCAACAAAGTTACTCCGCTATCGCGTGCCGCGGTCGCCGTAGGCGCCGACGGATTAATGGTGGAAGTGCACAACAAGCCGGACGAAGCGCTTTCCGACGGCCCGCAATCGCTCTACCCCGACCAGTTCGACGAACTGATGACGCAAGTCCGCCAGATCGCCTCCGTCGTGGGAAGAACCGTGCCGGCAATTGGAATGCGGGAGCCGCTGGCAATCAGCAAGTAGCTTAAAAAAAAATGGGTGCCCCATTTCTCGCGTCTTGTGCGAGAAGTGGGGTAATTGAGGCTCTGCGATGTTCAAGCTGACAGTAATCGCAGACCTGCTCCTGGCCGGCGCAATCCTTGTCGCGCAGGACTCGAAGCCTCTCCCCGCGACCGCCAGCCCCGGCACAGCCATTCAGAATGCCGCTCAGTCGGCCGTTCACGACCTGGCTCACGACCGCCCCAAGGACGGCGCCCTCGAAATGCTAAGTAGCACGCAGGGAGTCGATCTCACAGCCTACTTACAGAAAGTTTCGACAACGATACGCAACACCTGGTCCTTATCGATACCACCGGCTGCGCGTGCGAGGACAGGCACCGTTACGATTGAGTTCGTGGTTTTTCCGGATGGCAAAATCGGCGCTATGAAGCTCGTGTCCTCCTCCGAAGACGACTTGCTGGATCGAATCGCTTGGAAAGCCCTCAAAGGTGCGGCCCCATTTTCAGCATTACCCAAGGCCTTCGCTCAGCCGAATCTAAAGCTTCGTTACCGCTTTTTCTACAACGAAATACCCTGAACATCCCGGATCAATTTTTGGTGGAATCGGCTCACCTTCGTTCTGGGCACAAGGGCCCAAGCACTCATTCCAAGTGGAGTTCACCCCCATTCCGGCGGTATTAGAAGCGTAGAAGCGGCGCCGCTCTGGTAATCTTCTTCCTTCCGCGAACGCGGTCCCCACTTTGCGAAAACTTCTCTTCATCGCGGTTCTGATTCCCGTCCTCGGCGGCCTTGGATGGTGGTACTTCCGCGAACAAGCGTTGCCTAACTACGGACCGCTTTACCGCGAGTACGCCTACGTCACCAACGGCAAGAGCAATACGGTCAGCGTGATTGACCTGCGCACGTTTGCGCTGGCCAAGACGATCCCAGTGGGAAGTGAGCCCACCGGCATTGCGTCCAACAGCAAGAAGAATGAGATTTACGTGGTCAATGCCGGATCGAACAACATCAGCGTGATTAACGCGGAAACGAATACAGTCGCGGCGACCATCGGCGTGCATGGGCGTCCATACTTCATCGACGTGGCCGAGGACGGCAAGCGCGCCTACGTAGCCAATTCCGGGTCGGCCAACGTCAGCATCATCGATCTCGAGAAACGGATTGTCATCGGCAATATCCGCGTAGGCGCGGCACCCGGCCTGGCGCGGGTTTCGCCGGACGGCGCAACTGTCGTGGTCTCCAATCGCGGCGACAACACGGTCTCTTTGATCGACGTAAAACTGCTGCGCGTCCGCGCGACGCTGCCCGTCTGCCAGCAGCCCGAGGACATTGCCATCCTGCCCGATTCAACCAAGGCATTCGTCGCCTGCTCGGGATCGTCCCAGGTCGCTTCGATCGCACTAAAAAGCGAGGCTAAAGGCAGCGAAAAAAAGGACGACCGCGTCATGGCCCTGCTCGACGTCGGCCGCACTCCGGTGAGCCTCGCCCTCAAGCCCGATGGCGGCGAGTTAATGGTCTGCGATTTCGACTCCGACAGCATTTCCATTATCGAAACCGGCAATGACGAAGTCGGCAGCAGCCTGGAGATCGGCCAGCGTCCGTCCCGCGGCGTGGTCACGCTCGACAATTCGCGGCTGTACGTCACCAATTTCGGTTCCAACAGCGTCGCGGTCTACGACATCGACATGGGCCGCCGCATCGCTACCATGAACGTAGGCAGCCGTCCCGACGCGCTGACCCTGACGCCGGATCAGAATTATCTGCTGGTGGTCGACACGCAGTCGGGAGATGTGACCGTAATCCAGAAACGCACGCCCCGCAAGCTGGAACCGACGGAGTATTCCCTGCTGACCCTGATTCCCGTAGGCATGCAGCCGAACGCGATCGTGGTGAAGTCGTTTATGCTCAGCGCGAAGAAGTAAACCCGGTGTGGCGCGATTAGAGGGCGGCAGATTTCGCGCAAAGCTTGTCGAACGCCGCCTTCAGATCGGCCGCAATCGCTGGAGCTTCGCGGCGCTCAATGTCGCTGCGCGGCATCAGATAAACAAGTTGCCCGTCGCGCAGAATTCCAATCGATGGCGAGGATGGTGGATATCCCGTGAAATATGCGCGGGCACGCTCAGTCGCTTCTTTCTCCTGTCCGGCAAATACCGAGTAGGCATGGTCGGGCCGAATCGAATTCTCCATCGCCATGCGTACGGCCGGACGCATACGTCCAGCAGCGCATCCGCAAATCGAATTCACGATCACCATCGTCGTGCCCGGACGGTTCTTCAGCGCCCCGTCAACTTCATCAGCGGTGCGCAGTTCTTCCACTCCCAGGCGCGTCAGCTCCTCGCGCATCGGAATGACCATAATTTCGGGATACATCGGCATATGAGTTTTATTCCTCTCGTTGAACTCTATGAATCCATTGTAACTCGTAGCCGCCTCGTCACCTCGACCCTGTCATCTTGAGCGAAGTTGATGTTCGCGAAGCGAACGGCAACGCAGTCGAAAGATCCCTATGTGTCAGGACCACGCACGTGCCTCAGCGAGTTCTCCCGGTTCTGCTGAGCGCGAGTGTGCCTTCCCGCGCAAACTCATGACATTCATTAGAGATCGTTCACTATCCGCAAGCGGCGAGAGCAACGCCGATGTGTATATTGAGAACACATGCTGCTGCAAGAAAATATTCCGCTGGCCCCGCTCACCACCTTCCACCTGGGAGGCTCGGCGCGCTTCTTCGTCGAGGCCAAGTCGGTGGCCGACGTGGGGGAAGCGGTCACGCTGGCGCAGACGAGGGACCTCGCTCTCTTCGTTCTTGGAGGCGGCAGTAATCTGGTTGTGTCCGACTCCGGTTGGCCTGGGCTTGCCCTGAAGGTTGCAATCCCCGGAATCGAGCGTCGCCCTGGCTACGGCGACGAAGGCCGAGTTCTTTTCGACGCAGGCGCGGGAGAACCCTGGGACCGATTCGTCTCACACGCGGTGATGGCTCAATGCGCCGGCGTCGAGTGCTTGAGCGGCATTCCTGGCAGTGTGGGCGGAACGCCGGTGCAGAACGTGGGCGCCTACGGGCAGGAAGTTTCCCAGACCATAGAGTCGGTCGAGGTTTTCGATCGCAAAGACGGCCAGGTGCGCGAACTCTGCCGCCAAGCCTGCGGCTTCACGTATCGCTCCAGCATTTTCAATACGACCGAACGTGGCCGATTCGTCATTCTTCGTGTGACCTACGCGCTCACGCCCGAAGGCGAGGCCTACATCGGATACGCGGACCTGAAGCGGCACTTCGAAGGCCGCGAGACTCTGCCCAATCTTGCCGAGACGCGTGAAGCGGTACGCCACATTCGGGCCCGCAAAGGCATGCTGATCGTTGCCGGCGATCCCGATTGCCAGAGCGCCGGATCGTTCTTCAAGAACCCTGTGCTCTCGGAATCGCAGCACGCGGATCTGGCGAAGCGGGCCGCCGCAAAAGGATTACATTTGCCGAGCTATCCTGCGCTGAGTTCGCGAGACACGGAGAAAAGCAAAAAAGTTTCCGCGGCGTGGCTGGTTGAAAAATCCGGCTTCGCCCGCGGCTATGGTTTCGGCCACGTCGGCATTTCGAGCAAACACGCGCTCGCCATCGTCAATCGCGGCGGAGCCACGGCCACCGAAGTCCTCGCCCTCAAAGATCAAATCCAGCAACGGGTAAAAGAGATCTGGGATGTGCAGCTGGAACCAGAGCCAGTCATGGTTGGTTTCTAGGTCGTGGCGCGGACACTCCCGCAGGATGATGGTCGTTAGTCGTTAGGGTTCGCGGAAGCCGTCGAGAACTGGACTCAGGCTTGGCCACCGACCAACGACGCAAGCGCTATACACGCAAGTCACGCCCGCCCGTTCGTTCTCCTTACAGAAATTCCTGAACACAATCGACACGACGGCGGTCTTCATGATTGAGGGCGGACGAGTGCTGGCGGGAGAGGCGATCCTGAGCGAAGCGGCGGCGGCCGGGCGCGGGCAAGACGGAAATATCGAACGCGAGCGCACGCAGGACGAAGTGCTCGAAGGCCTGGTGCGGCAGCACTCGCGGCTGGTTTACCGCATCGCGTACGCCGTGTTGCGCCGCCACCACGAGGCCGAAGATGCCACGCAGGAAACGTTTATGCGTGTGCTGCGCTACAGCTCGAAACTCGCGGCCGTAGAAGACGCAAAGACCTGGCTGGCGCGAATCGCGTGGCGGGTCGCGGTGGACCGAATCAGGAAGCATGGCCGGCAGCGCGAAATTCCCCTGGAGGACCCGGAGCAGCCGGTTGCGGAAGTCGCTTCTGCCGAGGCCCCGGCGGATCAGGCCATGCACGGAGCACAGGTGGGCGCAGTGTTGGAACGACTGATTGCGGCGCTTCCGGAGAAACTGCGGCAGCCGCTGGTCTTGTCGACGGTCGAGGAAATGTCGCCGCGGGAAATCGCCGCGACGCTGGGAATTAACGAAACGACCGTGCGGTCCAGAGTTTTCCGGGCGCGACAGATCTTGCGGGAGAAACTGGAACAACGCGGTGTGCAAAAAGTAAAGATACTGGGCGGCAAACATGGCACATAAGAATCGGAATCGCGACTGGCACGCATCCGAACACGACGCGCTCGATCACGAACTCGACTCCGCGCTGAGGAAATACACATCCGTCGAACCGCGGGCGGGGTTGGAAAATCGAATTCTCGCCAATCTGCAGGCGGAACGCGGGCGCGCTCCACATCGCGCGTGGTGGCGCTGGAGCATCGCGCCCTGGGCGCTTGCGCTCGCGGCGGCAGTCATCGTAGCGACTCTTGCCTTGAGATCCAGCACGCAACGCACTCCGGTGATCGCAGACCACCCTTCAGCCCCAACCCCGAGTGCGAAGCAGCCGAGGCCGCAGCTCGCGTCGAATGGACCGGAAGCCGGCATGCATCCCCCAGCGCCCATCCCCAGCCGCGCCATACGTCACGCGAATTCAGCCGCCGTTGCAGATGCCCATCCCAAGCTTAACCAGTTTCCCTCACCGCACCCGTTAAGCGAGCAGGAAAAAATCCTCGCTGACTACGTTGCGCAATATTCGGATCAGGCCGTGCTGATTGCTAGGGCCAGAAGTGCTGCGCTGCAACAGGATCAACTCGAAGAAATACGAATTTCTTCTGGCAGCGTTGCGGATTCAGAAGAACAAAAATAACGGCAAGTCGGAAAGATAAACCAATCTAAGGAGAACATACATGCGCAAAATCAAGCTAAAGACAGCGGCGGTCTCGGCAGTTGAGGTTCTCGTAGTCGTGATTTGCTCCTGGACCGCGGGGCGCAGCCAGGAGGCGGCGGCGTCCAATCCTTCTCCAGAAGCAAAGGCCGCTACGGCCGCCGAGAAGTCAGTGCACGCCTACCGGCTCGATTTCTCCGTGAAAGAGCTGGAAGACGGCAAAACCATCAACACGCGGCAGTATTCCATGAACCTGCAGGCCGACGACGCCAACGAAATCAAGATCGGCACTCGCGTTCCCGTCGAGACGGGGCAAAGTCAGTTTCAGTACATGGATGTTGGCACCAGCATCTGGTGCAGAATCGGAGAGCGATCCGAGGGCATCCCGTTGTCGCTAAAAGCCGAGATCAGCAACTTCGCCATCGCCGAGCAGAGTTCAGGACACGAGCTCCATCCGCTGATTCGCCAGCTCCAGATCAAAGCCAGCACATTGGCACAGCTGGGCAAGCCAATGGTCGTGGGCAGCGTCGACGACCCCAACTCGAAGCGCCAGTTTCAACTGGAAGTAACGGTGAACAAGCTAAAGTAGTTCGTGTGGGGCAGACACTCAGTGGCGATTGCTGATTGTTGATTGGTGATTGAAAAGCCCGCGACACGACAGCGCTTTGTTTTTTCAATCGGCAATCAACAATCAGCAATCGTGGCAAACAGGGCGTCCTCCTCACACGAAAGTGTGGCGCCGCTCCGGTTCGTGACCCCGCTCTATCAGCATGCCCCTAGAGGGGAGGGTGTAACGATCCGGCCCGAGCGGCGCCTCGCCCTAGACATCGGCAAGCTTTGCCGCCTGCTTGAATATCTCGACAAACATTTCCCGTGTCAACTTGCCAGTCTGCGTGTTCTGGTTCGACGGATGGTAAGAAGCCAGTAACACCTTACCGTCGGGCATCCGGTAACTGCCGCCATGTTTGAAGATGTAGGCTTTCTTACTAATGATCGAGCCAAGACGCTTCATGTAATTGAGATAAGCGTCAAATCCAATCTTCCCCAGCGCGACCACAACCTTCACATCTTCTAATCCCGCCAACTCGCGATCTAGAAAATGCGAGCATTCGACGAGTTCCTGAGGCAGCGGCTTATTGTCTGGCGGCGCGCACCGCACCGCAGCCGTAATGTACAGATTCGTGAGCCTCATGCCGTCGTTGCGATCGGTCGCAGTCGGCTGGCTGGCGAATCCAGTTTCGTACAACACGGGATACATGAAGTTCCCGGAAGCGTCGCCGGTAAACGGCCGCCCCGTGCGATTCGATCCATGCGCTCCGGGAGCCAGCCCCATGACCAACACGCGCGCTCGCGGATCGCCGAACCCAGGCACCGGCTTGCCCCAATACTCCCAGTCGCGATAAGCCCGCCGCTTCTCCCTCGCGACATGTTCGCGGTAAGCAACCAGCCGCGGGCAGCGCCTGCAAGTTACAACCTCGCGGTTAAGAACAGTAAGCCAGGACATGGGTTGGTCGTTTGTCGTTGTTCGTTCGTCGTTCGTCGTTGGTTGCTCGCCGTTCGTCTGTTGTGATCGAATCGATTACACCACATTGCCTTCTTCCACGATGGAAGCACTTTCCCAATTCGGCGGCTTCCGGGCCAACGAACAACGACCCACGACCAACGACGGTCGTAGAATCAGGCAAGAACTTCACCGAAACAGGCAAACACAGAAGCCGTCGGCAGTCTATTCTCATTGAGACCAGACCAGATGACGCTTTATGTTTCTCGAAGGAGCAACAAATGCAGAAACGCAAACTTGGAAAGGGCAACTTGGAAGTTTCGGCCCTCGGCCTCGGCTGCATGGGAATGAGTTTTTCCTACGGCCCGCCCAAAGACAAGAAAGAGATGACCGATCTTCTCCATGCCGCCGTGGACCGCGGCATCACCTTCTTTGACACCGCCGAGGTCTACGGTCCGTTCACCAACGAGGAACTCGTGGGCGAAGCCCTGGCTCCGTTCCGCGGGAAAGTGGCCATCGCCACCAAGTTCGGCTTCGATCTGACCGGCCCCGATAATCGGCCGGGAGCGGCAGGCCTGAATAGCCAGCCGGCGCACATCAAGCTGGCCGTCGAAGGGTCGCTCAAGCGGTTGAAGGTTGATGTCATCGACCTGCTCTATCAGCATCGGGTTGACCCGAACGTCCCGATCGAAGACGTTGCCGGCGCGGTGAAGCAACTGATTCAAGCGGGCAAGGTCAGGCACTTTGGCCTTTCCGAAGCGGGCGTGCAGACAATTCGGCGTGCTCACGCCGTCCAGCCCATGACCGCTCTGCAAAGTGAATACTCACTCTGGACAAGAACGCCAGAGAAGGAAGTAATCCCTACTCTTGAGGAGCTTGGCATCGGCCTTGTGCCCTATAGCCCGCTGGGCAAGGGCTTCCTGACCGGCGCGATCAAAGAAGACAAGACGTTCGACAGTTCCGACTTCCGCAGCACTCTCCCTCGTTTTGCGCCGGAAGCTCTCAAAGCGAACCAGGCCCTGATCGACCTGCTCGGGAATATTGCGAAGCGGAAGAATGCGACGCCTGCGCAGATCGCACTCGCTTGGCTGCTCGCTCAGAAACCGTGGATCGCTCCCATTCCCGGCACCACGAAACTGAACCGCCTCGAGGAGAACATCGGAGCCGTGGCGGTCCAGTTAACGGCCGAAGACCTCCGCGATATCGATGCCGCCGCTTCCAAGATCAAAGTGGAAGGTGCTCGCTATCCGGAGCGCCTGGAGAAAATGACCGGTCTCTAAGCGGCAAACTTACGTCGACGGGGGACGCAGGTGAAGGGGTACCGAACATGAAGAGACCGCTTTCGCTCGGCGTAGTCGCTTTGCTCATCGGTATGACCGCGATCAGGCTATACAGCAGCCAGAAGTCATAGTGGCGGGATCGCGGCGAAAATAGATAAGGACATCCAGGACCGGTTTGTCGGAGCGTGGCGGCTGGCCTGGCTCGAAGAGGAAGGTACACCGCCCCCCTCCCCGTTTGACGCTGCTCTCCTTCAGTCTTTACACTCAAGATTAACGGCGTGTGAACGGCCGGGCGTTCCAGGCAAGCCGAAAGGTCAAAGTGAGTCCCACAGAAACAGCTGATCTCAAGAAGGACGGGGTGAAACGCGAGATTTCCGTAGAAATCCCCGCCGACGAAGTCGCCCGCGAAACCGAGACCATCGTCCAGAAATATCAGAAAGTCGCGCGCCTGCCCGGCTTCCGCACCGGGCACGTCCCCGCGTCGATCATTAAGCAGCGCTTCAAAGAAGATCTCAAGAGCGACGTGGTCGAGGCGCTGGTTCCCCGCTACTTCCGCAAGGAAGCCGAAAAACTCGGCCTGATTCCCGTATCGCAGCCACAGGTCACCGATCTGCACATTCATGACGGTGAGCCGCTGCGCTTCAAGGCCAAGTTTGAAATCATGCCTGAGATCGTAGTCGAGGGTTACAAGGAACTGCGCGCCGACCACCCCGAAATCGTCGTAAAGGATGAAGAAGTAGAAGATGCGCTCAACAACCTGCGCGAGCAGCACGCCACCTTCACCTCGGTCGAAGGAAGTCCGCTAGCCGAGGGAGACTTCGCCCAGGCTTCCATGGATGGCAAGCCCAAAGAAGACGATGGCACCGCTCAGCCCGTCCACATGGACGAAGTGCTGATCGAAATCGGCGGCAAGAATACCGTCCCCGAATTCACCCAGAACCTGCGCGGTGCCAACACCGGAGACGAAAAAGAATTCGAAGTCGTCTATCCCGGCGACACTTCCGACAAGCGCCTCGCCGGCAAGACCTTCGTCTACACGGTAAAGATCCAGGCCATCAAGCAGAAGACCTTGCCCGAACTGAATGACGACTTTGCCAAGCAACTCGGCGAGTTCACCAGCCTCGAACAAGTCCGCAAGCAGATTCGCGAGAACATGCACGCCGAGCGCAAGCACCATGCCGAGCGCGAAGCCAAAGACAAACTTGTTGCCGAGTTAGTAAAGCGTAATGATTTCGAAGTCCCGGAATCACTCGTCGACCGACAAATCGATCTCCGCCTGGAACGCGGCCTCCGTGCTCTTGCCGCGCAGGGCATGAAGATGGAAGATCTGAAGAAGATGGACCTGCCTCGGTTGCGGGCGGGCCAGCGCGACCAGGCGGTGCAGGATGTAAAGTCGTCGTTGTTACTGGAACGCATTGCGGAGCTGGAGAAAATTGAGACCGGCGAAGACGAACTGAACCACGAAATCGAAGCACTGGCTCAACAGTCAAAACAGACTTCGGAAGCGATCCGCGCTCGTTTGACACAGGATGGGGGCCTCGATAGAATTCGCAACAGAATCCGCAGCGAAAAGACCCTCGATTTTTTGTATCACCAGTCCGCGTAAGTCGGAAAAAAACGCGGACCACTTTCAACCCTCCCCTGCAAGAAAAGCGTTGCATCGGGGCGGAGTGTGGCAGGTGACGACTTGAACTCAAATGATTCTCGCAAGACCGACCCGCAGATGATGCTGGTCCCGATGGTTATCGAGCAGACCGGACGGGGCGAACGCGCCTACGACATCTATTCCCGGCTGCTGCGCGACAACATCATCTTCATTGGCACGCCCATTGACGACAACATCGCCAATCTCGTGATCGCCCAGATGTTGTTTCTGGCTCAGGAAGATCCGGAGAAAGACATCCAGCTTTACATCAACTCTCCCGGCGGCTCCATCACGGCCGGCATGGCGATTTACGACACCATGCAGTACGTGAAAAACGATGTCATGACGCTGTGCGTTGGCCAGGCGGCATCCATGGCCGCGTTACTTTTGGCATCAGGCGAAGCCAAAAAGAGATTGGCACTTCCGAATTCGAGGATTCTAATACATCAGCCGTCCATGGGCGGCTTGTCGGGACAAGCCACCGACATCGACATTCATGCGCGGGAAATTTTACGCATGCGGGAGATCACGAACCAGTTACTTTCCAAGCACAGCGGCCAGAAACTGGATAAGGTCGAGAAAGATGTCGAGCGCGACTTCATCATGAATGCGCAGCAGGCTAAGGAATACGGAATCATAGACGATATCATCTACAAGACGGCAAAAGCGGTATGATCGGCCTTCGCGCCTGGATGTAGGAACCAGCGGAAGACCGAGGGGCGGTTTGAATGAAGGAGAAGAAGGCGGCGCCTAAAGTCCGACGATGTTCTTTCTGCGGCAGGGCGCCACATGCAGTTCGTCTTCTAATCTCCGCGCCAAACGATCTTCCCGGCCAGATTTGTGATGAGTGCGTTGCGGTGTGCAGCTCGATTGTTGAAGAGTTCCATTCCCCACCGGTCGTCACAGGCCAGGAGCCAAGGAGTATAGCCGAGTGAAAAACAAGTCGGGCACCGACGAGATTCTACGTTGTTCGTTCTGCCACAAGTCGCAGGACGCTGTAGCTAAACTGATCTCGTCGCCCAGCGATTATCCCCGCGCCTATATCTGCGACGAGTGCGTAGCGGTCTGCAATTCCATCCTGGAAGATGACCGCACCGCAACACCCGCCACCAGCACTCCCAACCAACTGCCCAAGCCTCAGGAAGTGAAGACCTTCCTCGACGAGTACGTCATCGGGCAGGAGCAGACCAAGAAAAAGCTGGCAGTCGCGGTCTACAACCACTACAAGCGCATCTTCATGAACCGGCAGAAAACCGGCGACGGCATCGAACTTTCGAAGTCGAACATCATGCTGATCGGCCCCACCGGCACCGGCAAGACCCTGCTGGCGCAGACTCTGGCCCGCATGCTCGACGTGCCCTTCGCCATCGTTGATGCCACCACGCTGACCGAAGCCGGCTACGTAGGCGAAGACGTCGAGAACATTATCCTCAAGCTGCTGCAGGCCGCCGACGGCGATGTAAGCCGCACCCAGACTGGCATCATCTACATTGATGAAGTCGACAAGATCGGTCGGAAGGACGAAAATCCCTCGATCACGCGCGATGTTTCCGGGGAAGGCGTGCAGCAGGCGCTGCTCAAGATTCTCGAAGGCACGATCGCCAACGTTCCGCCGCAAGGTGGGCGCAAGCATCCCCACCAGGAATTCACTCCGGTCGACACCACGAACATCCTTTTCATCTGCGGCGGAGCCTTCGTCGGCCTCGACAAGATCATCGCCCGCAGAATCGGCAAGAAGTCGCTGGGTTTCCGCACCGGCGAAGACGCCGTCGCGGAAGACGTTGCCGTCTCGCGAAAACGCAAAGACGAACTGCTCAGCGAAATTCAGCCGGAGGACCTGATCAAGTTCGGCTTGATCCCGGAATTCGTCGGCCGCCTGCCAGTCGTCGGCATGCTCGAAGATCTGGACGAATTCGCGCTGATCGAAATCCTCACTCGCCCCAAGAACGCGATCGTCAAGCAATACCAGCGCCTGTTCGAATTCGAGAACGTCCGCCTGAAGTTCTCCGACGACGCCCTGCGGGCAATTGCCCGCCAGGCCATGGCGCGCAAGGTGGGAGCACGCGGCCTGCGCATGATTCTCGAAGAACTCATGCTTGACCTGATGTTCAACTTGCCCAGCCAGAAAAAGCTCAAGGAATTCGAAGTCACGCGGGAAATGGTGGAGAAGCGCAGCGCCTCCTTTGCCACCGTGATGGAAAAAGCGGGATAAAATTTTGTCTTAGAGACGTAGCTTGCTACGTCTCCGCCGGTGCAAAATGGCCAACTGGTGCAGCCAGAGACGTTGCAGGCAACGTCCCTACGATACCGAATAAGAGCCATGTCAGAACCCGCGCCGACGGAGTAGAATCGTGTAGGTTGACAGTTATGTTGGCTTAGCTTGTGGGCCGATCATCCCAGGGAGACTCAGTGACCACATCCAAGGAAAAGTTCGAATCGAGAAAGCTGCCCATGATGCCCATCCGGGACGTGGTCATATTCCCTTTCATGATGACGCCATTCGTGGTGGGCCGCGAGTCCAGTGTCCGCGCCCTCGAAGAAGCTCTGGCGGCGGACAAGAAAATTTTCCTGGCCACCCAGCACGACGCCTCCATCGACGAACCCAAAGCCAACGAAATTTACCAGGTCGGTACGATCGTCAACATCGTGCAGAGCCTGAAGCTGCCTGACGGCAATATTAAAGTTCTGGTCGAAGGCATTGAGCGCGGCAAAATTCTGCAGGTCGTCGACACCGAAGGCTTCATGCAGGCCACGGTACGCGTCGCCCGCTACGCCACCGAGCCCAACCAGTCGCTCGAAGCGGCCATGCAGCGCGTCACTTCCCTCTTCGAGCAATATGTGAAGCTCTGCCAGGCATTGAATTACGAGACCATGATTTCGGCCGTGCGCATGGAAGATCCGGCCAAGCTCACCGACGTCATCTCCGCCAACCTGCAGCTCTCGATCGAAGAAAAGCAGGAATTGCTCGAGATTTTCGATCCCTCCGAACGCCTCACCCGCATCGCCGACGTGCTCGACATTGAAATCGAAAAGTTGAACGTCGACCGCACCATCCAGTCGCGCGTGAAGCGCCAGATGGAAAAGGCGCAAAAAGAGTACTACCTCAACGAAAAGATCAAGGCCATCCAAAAGGAACTGGGCCGCGGCGAAAAGAGCGAATTCGACGAACTCAAGAAGAAGATCGAATCCGCCGGCATGCCGAAAGACGTCAAAGACAAGGCCCTGCAGGAATTGAAGAAGCTCGAAGCCATGCCGCCCATGTCGGCCGAGTCGACCGTGTCACGCAACTATCTGGACTGGCTGCTGGCTGTGCCGTGGAAGAAGCGGTCGAAGGAAATCCGCAACATTTCCCGCGCCGAAAAAGTTCTGAACGAAGATCACTACGGCCTGGAGAAAATCAAGGAACGCATTCTTGAATTTCTCGCCGTGCGCCAGTTGGTAAAGAATCCCAAAGGTTCGATCCTTTGTTTCGTCGGACCTCCGGGCGTGGGCAAGACTTCGCTGGGCATGTCGATCGCCAAAGCCACCGGCCGCAAGTTTGTCCGCATGTCGCTGGGCGGCGTACGTGACGAGGCTGAAATTCGCGGCCACCGCCGCACCTACATCGGCGCGCTGCCGGGCCAGATCATCCAGATGATGAAAAAGGCCGGCACCAAGAACCCGGTCTTCATGCTCGATGAAGTCGACAAAATGTCCATGGACTTCCGCGGCGATCCCTCCGCGGCCCTGCTCGAAGTGCTCGATCCTGAACAAAACTTCATGTTCGTTGACCACTACCTCGACGTGGAATACGACCTGTCGCAAGTCTTCTTCGTGGCGACGGCCAACGTGATGCACACCATTCCGCCCGCCTTGCAGGACCGCATGGAAGTGCTCCGGCTGCACGGCTATACCGAGCAGGAAAAAGTTGAGATCGCGAAGCAATTTCTGGTCAAGAAGCAGATGCTGGCCGCGGGCCTATCGGAAAAGAACATCAAGTTTACTGACGAAGCCATCACCGGCCTCATTCGCTCCTACACGCGCGAAGCAGGCGTGCGCAACCTGGAGCGCGAGATCGGCAACGTCTGCCGCAAGGTCGCGCGCAAGGTCGTCAA
>Ga0070733_10001501_pt1 | contig 17351 bp, 9 predicted proteins | sample Coa_R1_9_FD_66450 | JGI IMG/M metagenome (GOLD analysis project Ga0070733, IMG submission 66450) | Surface soil microbial communities from Centralia Pennsylvania, which are recovering from an underground coalmine fire - Coalmine... | ecosystem: Environmental > Terrestrial > Soil > Unclassified ... | reverse complement strand
CCTTATTCGAGCGCGTCCCCTCCACCTTTGCGCCGGTCGATCGGATTCCGGTTGCGCCGAATTATGTCATTGGGCCGGGCGATGAATTGGAACTGCGAGTTTGGGGACAAATCAATTCCAATCGGCAGCTCACCGTCGATCGAAGCGGTGCCGTTTACCTTCCTGAGGTCGGTCCCGTGACTGTCGCAGGGCTTACGTTTGCGCAGCTCGAGTCCACCTTGAGGTCCAGCATTGGCCGCGTTTATCGCAATTTCGATTTGAACGTGAACCTCGGGCAACTTCGCTCCATCCAGATCTTCGTGGTGGGGCAGGCGCGACGTCCAGGCAGCTATACGGTCAGTTCACTCAGCACTCTGGTCAATGTTCTGTTCGCTTCTGGTGGCCCCTCGTCGCGCGGATCGCTTCGCCACATCCAATTAAAACGCGGAGGAGCTATCGTCTCTGAGTTGGATCTCTACGATCTCTTGCTGAATGGCGATAAATCCAAAGACGTGACCGTCCTTCCAGGCGATATTTTGTTCGTTCCGGCCGTCGGACCGCAAGTGGCCGTTACAGGAAGCGTCGGATACCCCGCGATCTACGAGCTCAAGGAAGCATCCAGCTTGGGCGAGATCCTCACCTTCGCGGGAGGTCTCTCTCCGCTCGCGAGTGCTCAGCACGCAGCCATCGAGAGGATTGACGATCACTCCGTCTTAAAGACCTCCGACGTATCCCTAGACGACGCAGGTCTTTCCGCCACCGTTCAGAACGGAGACATCGTCAGGATCCTGGACGTGGTGGCAAGGTTCGACAACGCCGTCACGTTGCGAGGCAACGTCGCGAATGCAAGCCGCATGCCGTGGCGGCCGGGCATGAAAGTCAGCGATCTGATTCCTGACACGGAGGTTCTTCTGACGCGCGATTATTGGCGCGAGCGAAATAGTCTGGGAACGGCGGCGGCGCCTGCCAGGGATGCCGGCGCTGCGGAGATCGCCTCCCTGGGCATAACGGCCTTGCCACAGACTCTGCGCGCGCCTTCGCTGCAACGGGAACAGACGGTAGGCGCCAGTAACGATCGTTCCTTAGGAGCCGCACAAGAGCAAGCCGTGGGATTGACAGTCCGCAAGTTCGATGTCCGCAATCAGGTGAAACCACCCGCGCCGGATGTCAATTGGGACTACGCCGTGGTGGAGCGGCTGGATTCATCCACGCTGGCCACGAAGTTGATTCCCTTCAATCTTCGGAGAGCCGTCGTCGATCACGATCCTTCGCAGGACCTGCCTCTCGAATCTGGCGACGTGGTAACCATCCTTTCCAAAGCGGACGTCTCCGTACCGCTGGAACAAACAACAAAGTATGTGCGCGTAGAAGGCGAGGTAGGCAGCGCCGGCGTGTATTCAGTTCGATCCGGGGAAACGCTGCGATCGTTGCTGGCGCGGGCCGGGGGGATCACTGCCGACGCCTATCTGTACGGCCTCCAGTTCACACGCGAATCCACCCAACGGGAGCAGCAGCAGCGGTTCAATGAGTTTCTCGACACCTTGGAAACGCAGATCGATGAGAGCGCCTCCAACCTCACCGGAAGAGTATTGTCGGCGAACGATGCAGCGGTATCGCAATCCGCCGTCGCCGGTCAGCGCGCGCTGCTTCAGAAATTGAGAGATACGCCCCCGGCCGGCCGCATCGTGCTGGAATTGAATCCAGCCGCCGCCAGCCTTGAGGATCTTCCGGATTTGCCGCTGGAGGATGGCGATCGCATCCACATACCGAATCGCCCTCACACCTTGAACGTCATCGGGACCGTCGCAAATCAAGCCTCTTTCGTTTATCGCCAGGATTACCGCTTCGGAGACTACTTGCGGCAGGCCGGCGGACCCACCCGGCTGGCGGACCAGTCTCATATGTTTGTGATCCGGGCCGACGGTTCGGTCGTGTCCAAACCGCCGAGCGCCAGCGTCTTTGGGCGTCGCATCGATAGCCTTCGGATGTTCCCAGGAGACACTCTGGTGGTTCCAACCTATGTGAACAAGTTGACGTTTCTTCGCGGCTTGACCGATTGGTCCCAAGTGATCGGAAGCTTCGGGCTCGGCGCGGCCGCGATCAACGTGCTGAGGTAACGCTTACGGCAATGCCCGGTAAGGCCACAACCGAAATCCTGCCTTCCAGCGCAACCCAGGTGCGAACTCTCGAGGACCAGGATGTATCGCTCTTGGACGTGTGGAGCGTGCTTCGAATGCGCCGCCTCTTTCTGTTCCTGTTCACTGCGGCGGCCACGGCGCTTGCCGCCGTCGTGGTTTTCCTGCTTCCTCCCGCATACAAGGCTGAGGCGATTATCCTGCCGCCCCAGGCCGCGCAACCCTCCTTGGCGGCTTTGGCGAGCGGTAATCTGAGCGCTGCGGCCGCTGGAGGCATCGCCACTCAGTTGGGAATGCGAAGCCAAGTGGACCTCTACATCGGCATTCTGGAAAGCCGCACCATCGCGGACGATCTGATCCAGAGATTTGACTTGAGATCGGTTTACGGAAAGACCACACTCTCCGATACGCGGAACGCGCTGGCGAAACACTCGGCGATTGAGACGGGCAAGGACACGCTGATCCACATTGACGTGGAGGATCGGGATCCCAAACGCGCCGCGGATCTCGCCAACGCTTACGTCGAGGACCTGTATCAACAGAATTCGCGGCTGGCGATGACCGAGGCTTCGCAAAGGCGCCTCTTCTTCGAACGCCAACTGGCCAGCGAAAAAACGGCTCTCGCCGACGCGGAAGTGGCGTTAAAGAAGACGCAGGAATCGAGCGGCCTGGTTGTTCCGTCCGGCCAGGCCGAGGCCCTGATTTATGCGGACACTCAACTGAAAGCCGAGCTCGCCAGCAAGGAAGTGGAGATGCAGGCGCTGCGTGCGTACGCCACGGATCAGAATCCACGCATGGAGCCGCTCCAGCGGGAAATCGACGCCTTACGCGATCAGATCCAGCGTATGGAGGCTTCCAAAGGTCGCGGAGGAATGCAGCTCTCCGCGAGCGAGCTTCCGGCCGCCGGCTTGCAGTATGTCCGCAAGGCCCGCGACGTGAAGTACCACGAAGCTCTCTTGGAATTGCTGACCCGGCAATACGAAGCCGCCTATATCGACGAATCCAAGTCCGCGCCGGTCCTTCAGGTGGTCGATCGCGCAGTTGAACCGGACAAGAAATCATGGCCTCCACGCGGAATCTTGATCGGCGCATCCGCCGCTATGTCGCTTCTGGTGGCAAGCATTCTTGTGTTGGTCCGGAATTACGTTTCCCAAAACAAGCTCGCGGAAGGCCGCTATTGACTCCCGTGATGCAGCGGGGCGGACTACTCGGAAGCCGACTCCGCAGGAACGTGTTGGCGCTATCGATCTTGCAGATCATGAATTACGCCGTGCCGCTGGTGACGGTCCCCTACTTGACGCGCGTTCTAGGACCTGAACGCTTCGGGCTCCTCGCCTTCGCCCAGGCGATCATTCTGTACTTCGATCTGATCACGGACTATGGTTTCAATCTGAGCGCGACCCGCAAAATCGCTTCCATCGGCGGCAGCCGCATCGAATTATCCCGCATCTTCTGGTCCACCATAATCACCAAAACTCTCCTGATGCTGCTCTGCGCTGCCGTTCTTAACTTGTTCCTGGAAGCCGTGCCAGTCTTGCGGCCCTATACGCTCCTTTGTGATGCAACCTTTCTGACAGTTGTGGGTAGCGCCCTCTTGCCGGTGTGGCTTTTTCAGGGCTTGGAGCGGATGCAATTCCTAACGATTGCGTACTCAGTGGCGCGGCTGCTGAGTATTCCCGCGCTGCTGTTTCTGGTGCAGGGCAGCGAGGATTACATCCGGGCCGCCGCCATCCAAGGCAGCGTGCCTGTCGCCGGAGCGCTCATCCTCGGGCCGGTAATCTGGAAGAAACTCGACCTTCCGTTTTACCGGCCTTCCGCCTCCGATATTCTCGACTCTCTGCGTGAAGGGTGGCATTTGTTCGTATCCAACACGGCGATGGTCCTGTTCGGTTCCACCTCCGTGGTATTGCTCGGCCTGATGGCCGGAAATGGGCAAGTCGGCTACTACAGTGCGGCGGACAAATTGATTAAGGCCGGTTCCTCTTTGATGAGCCCGATCACGCAAGCACTCTATCCTCACTTGAATTCGTTGCGCGCATCGTCGGAATACTCGGCCCTTAGACTCATTCGAAAGACTCTTGTGCTGATCGGAGTTTTGACATTCTCCGCTTCCCTCGCCACTTTTGCTTTGGCCGGTCCAATCGCTCACCTATTGCTAGGGAGCCGCTTTGGTCCATCCGTCACCGTCCTTCGATTCCTCGCGCCGGTTCTATTTCTAACGACAGTGAACAACGTTCTGGGAACTCAGACCATGATGGTCTTCGGTCTGGATGCCCTGGTTTCCAGAATCACTCTGCGGAGCGCCGTCGCGAATGCCGTGCTCGCGCTCCTGCTCGCCGGCCGGTGGGGAGCAGTCGGGGCGGCCGCGGCAACCGCCACCAGCGGAGTGCTGATGATGCTCCAGATGATGACGGCACTGCGCCGTGCGAAACTCCCCGTGTGGCAAGCGGAGACAACCGTCTGTGCTTCTTGATATGCCGGCCAGCCCGGAAACCAAGCGCGCCCGCCGCAACGTCCACCGGCTCTCGACCCTATGGGTCGCCCTCATTGTCGTTCTCACTTCCTTGCCGATCCTTAAGGTCGGGGAAGTCCAGTTCCTGGAATTCCTGCAAGCCGGCCGGCTCCTGGTAGTTGTGTTACTGGGAGCCTGCGCCGGATTTACATTTCCGGCACGAGGAATCTGGCGCGACTATGGACCCATGTACCTTGCACTCTTAGGCGCTTACCTGGGATCTGGCCTGCTCTCCCTGCGCTTGAATTCTTACCCGCCGCCTGAGACGTCTCTCTTGAAACAGCCTCTCCTCATTTCCTTGTCACGAACAGCAGAGATCTTGTTGGCAACCTACTTCACCCTCGCCTTGGTGGACACGTTCCAGCGCAACCGAAGGCTTTTGCGCATCGCGCTCGATCTGTATTGCATCATCGGGGGAGCCAGCGCACTCCTTTCCATGGCCAGTGTGATCCTGGTCAAGACCTCGGGTGTGTATCTGTACTTCGTGTATGGAGAAGACGCGAGGGTCAGGGGATTCTTCAATGAGGCGGGCCCCTACGGGGTATATCTCGTCAGCGTCATCCTCGCCTTGTTTCTTCGGGCGCACTTGTTTCCACGCGGACTTCTCTGGGTGCGCCGCGTATTCCTCGCCGCAGTCCTCGCTGCGTTTTACCAGAGCGCTTCGAAGGCCGGCTTTCTTGCCGTCCTGGGAATCTGCGGAATCGTGGGGTTGCTCGCCGCGCGCGCGCGCCAGAGAATCGTCGTGTTGGCCGGGCTCGCGGTTTTCGGTACGCTGACTTGGATCACGCTGCAAGAGCAGTTCGCAAATTATTGGCGGGATTATTCTGTGTTTGAGGAACTGGTCATCTCGCGCTCGGATGATCCGAGCCTCATCATGGGGCGGATCGCCGGCACCATCATCGTTCCGCGCATGATCGCGCAGCATCCTTGGCTCGGTATTGGTATCGGCAACTATCCCTTGATGCGAAACAATCCCGACTATTTGCAGGACCTGCCGGTCGTAACGGAGTGGGATCTGCCAGGTCTAGGGCTCGTCGGGTCGGCAGCAGAGTTTGGGATTCCCTTGACCATCGCGCTCCTCCTGATCCTGCTGAGGCCTCTGATCCAGGCTCGAAGGCGATTGTCTCCGTTGATCGTCCTCGCGGTCGCGGCCTTTCAACCCGTCGCGGCATTGGCTGGTGTAAATCTCAATTTCTTCTATCCGTGGTTTATTACGGCTTTAGCGCTGTCCGTGCTTCCGGAGGTCAGCCCCGCGCCGCGGACGACACGCCGGAGTCGCCGCCTGATTCCTCGGCGCACGGCCGCTGTTGGTTGAAGGCGTGTCAGCCAGGCAGGTTGCGAGCTTCTAAGTTCACTTCGCAGGACGGCACCGCTATTTCTTCGTGTTCTTGACGAGGGGCCTCAGGGATTCTGGCAACTTGTTAAAGTCGGCTGGACTGACCCACGCGGGGGTTATGGGCGCGGGACCGTTGTCATTCAGCGAGGCCGTCCCGGCGGGGCTCAGCAATAGCTGAAGGAATTTGACTGCGTTCTCCCGGTTAGGAGCGTCCTTTAGCAACGTGATGCCCCATGCAACACGAGCGCCTGGCACCGCAATCGTACGTGCACTCCGCGAAGTCCCGAGTCCCGGCAGAACCACCACCGCGTGTTGCCGATAATAGGCATCCTTCGCAGGATCTGAAAGGTTGATTTCGTCGGGCAGGTCTACATAACGGTAATCCGGATTTGTGCTGGCCGTCGCGCGGGCATTGTGCTCGTATGTAAATTGAAAATCCAGTTGCTTTCCCAGCGTAATCTCCGCAGCGATGGGGCCCGCAACCACCACATGCCCCAGCAGGTTGTTGTAGAGATTCGGTGCCTTGTAAAACTCTTCCGCTAACTGGAAGATCATGGGGCCGCGATAGGCGCCAGGGTCCAGAAACGGATTGCCTCCGCCGATGGCGACTCCAGGCATGGTGAGGATCTCATACCATTTCGCGACCGCTTTGGGAATCGAGTCCGGCGGATGGAAGGCTCCCGGTTCGGCGATCGGAGGCAATTTCTTCGCGGCCAGGCCGTTTTCCGAATATGCCAACACCATCCTGCCCTGCGCGAACACAATATCGAAGTCCGCGTATCCGGCGGGCTTCATAAACAGATCGATGTCCAGATAGTCGGCCGGAGCATAAAGATCGCAAGCCTGACCTCCCGCGGTAATTTGCCGGCCGGCGTCCACGCTGCCCATGGCCGAATCCTTCACCTGAATCCCGGTTTGGCAGGTGAACGCATCCTCCAGCGGCTTGAAGGCGCGGGTCAAACTGCCGGCTCGATAAATGATCAGTTGCTGCTTTGACGGCGTTGCGCATTTCGGCGTCTGCGCCGCGACAGCGGACGCCAGAGATAGTGTGAGAAGCGCAAAGGGCGCGGCGCGCACCCTACACCGAATCAGGACCTGCTTCGCGCCGCACTCCGTTTTGCGCGAGTTCTTCAAAACCAGCAGCAGTCGCATATCTATACCCCTCAAAACGCGAACCGCACCGACGCCGTCAGCAGCCTCGGTTCTCCCAGGTGCGCCAGATAACTGCCCGTGCTCTGACCCGTTATGCTGCCCGGGCCCAAGGTCGACCAATAGTGCACATTGGTCGCGTTGTTGGTTGCGACGCGGAAAGTGGTCAGCTTCCCCGCGATCTTCGTAGTGTAGCGGACGCCGAAATCGAAGATGTTGAATTGAGGCGTGTACTCGCTATTGATGTCGTCGATGGGCCGGCGTCCCACATGCTGCCAGTCAGCATTCAGAAAAGCGCCGACAATCTTGGGCAAATGATACTCAGCCAGAATATTGGACTTGTAATCGGGCATGCCCACGAAGTCTTTGTTGTTCGTAGCGGCGATGCCGGTGTCCGTGAGCTTCGGATTCAGGATCGCTATTCCGCCCGTGACCATCAGGCTCTCGAAGATTCTGCCGGAGAGCATGGTTTCAGCTCCGTAGTTGAGTTGAGTACCTGTAATCTGATAATTCTCGCAGCCTGAGGCTCCGGACAAAGCCCCGCAGACGGAATTGACCACGCCGGTGACATAGTTTGCAAAGGGACGTTCGATCCGGAACACGTCGGCTGTGAAGTTGATCCGGCGCAGTCTCAACTTGTAGCCGATTTCTCCTTCTTTACTGCGATACGGCGGCAGCGCCTGGTTGGCGTTTACGATGATTGCGCTGGCGGTGCTCGCCGCGGCGACGTCCGGCGCCTGAATGCTGTCCGCAAAGGTCGCGTAAAAAGTCATGTCCGCGCGCGGCTTGAACATCACGCTGGCGGAGGGGCTGACTCCCTGGCTGAGATAGCCGCCGGGAATCGGCGCCCTTGAATATCCGGTGGCCGAGGTGTCCGTAAAACTGTTGGTCCAGGTCCAGTTCTGGCTGGCGGCGACTCGCACCAGCCACTGCGGAGTGATGGTGATGGTATCGCCCAGGCTGAATCCCTGTTGGTGGATGATGCTGGATTCGTAGATGCCACTGGATGGCGTCGTCTTCGCGTAGGAAAAGATTCCTGCGGCCGGTTCCACATCCTCCAGCGGATCGGCGATGGTGGCTTGACAGATTCCTTGTGGGGTGTTTGAAGTGCACAAAGCCGTCTTGGCGGGGCTGGTGACCGGCGAATACGACCCAAACCGGTAGCCCTGGCTCCCGATCACGATGTCGTGGCGGATACGCCCGGTCTTGAACCGGCCGTTCAGATAGGCCAAATCGCTGTCCACCTGGAACCGCGGAGCCAATGAAGAGAAGCTATTGGCGAGGTATGACTTGTAGTCTCCTTTGTTGTCGACAAACTGGTTGACCGCCGTATTAATGTTGCGGTCGGCAATCTGATTCAGCCCGCCGATCACGAAATGCCAATTCGAGTTGAAGTCGTGCTTCACCCGCGCCTCGACGATCTGCGACGTAAGATCGACCCCTGAGAAAGATTGTCCGTAGCCGGGAAGTGTCGGATCCGGCGCATTTTCCGGAATCAGAATGCTCTTGGACCCGGGGACCGACAGCGACGTGGTGGTCGGCGCATAAGCGAACCAGCCTGGATAGCCGTGCTGATACAGATTGTAGTAACTATAGTTGCCTTCAATCACGGTATGATCCGTGAGACGGTAATCGCCCGCGATCGCTCCCAACTGGCGCCGGAGCTGGCTGTGATCGACATAGCCTTGACCATCCCCCAACAACAGATTCGCGCGGTAGCCAAACTTCTTTTTGTTCCCCAGTCGTCCCCCGACGTCAATATGCGCCGTTGCAACGGTACGGCCCTCGTAATCCAACTCGGCCTCGCCGTACGGTTCCTCGGTCGGGCGCTTCGTGATGAAGTTGAACATGCCCGACGGGTTCGCGGGGCCGTACAACTCGCCACCCAATCCGTTGACGACTTCAACCTGCTCGTATTCTTCGAGCGCGGAAGGCGTGGTGACCGCGATTCCCATTCCGTCCTTGAGGTCGTTCTGCATGTTGCTGCCCTGCATGCCGCGAGTCTCCGGACGCAGCACCTCCGGTCCTTGCATCTCCTGGAACGACACCAGGGGCAGATACTTGGCGGCTTCCTTGAAGTTTCTCGATTGCGTGTCGTCGATCAGCTGGCGCGAAATTACATTTACCGCGTAGGGAAGATCCAGAATCGGCGTGGTTCCAAGAGGTCCGCCGGCGGCCACGCTGTCGACGCGATAAGCGTTCTCGACCGCTCCCGCCGAAACATTCACCGTATCGGTGGCTCCCGCAAGCGCAAGGGCGAAGTCGGAGCTGACCGTCTGGCCAGCCGCGACGATTAGTGCGGAGCTTACTCCAGGTTTGAAGCCCGCGGCATCGACCTCGACCACATAGGCGCCCGGCGCCAACGACGGAAAAGCGAACGCGCCTTGGGCGTCGGTGGCGGTCGTAGTTCTAGCTTTGGTCTGCTGGTTGGTAAGAGTCACGGGCGAGCCGGATACCAGCGCCTGGTCCGGGTCTTTCACTACTCCGCTGATTTGTCCGGTGTTCTGCCCTGACGCTTGGGCAAACAACGGAATCGCCAGCAGCAAATACATATGCAGTTCTAGACATATTCTTCTGAATCGCGTCGTGCCCATGTCCCCCAAGGATAGTTGAGCCGCGACGATATGGGAATATGAAATCGACTGCCATATGATCCACATTGAAATCGAACCAGTCTGGCGTTTCAAGCGGGATGGCGACACGGCCTCCATCATGATCATGCTCGACTTCCTGAATGAGATCCGCGTGACGGGGAAAATCGGCCGGGCTGCCGAGCGGGCGGGCGTGTCGTACCGGCATGCCTGGAATTTGATCGAGAAGTGGTCAGCCTTTTTCGGAGCGCCGTTGGTGGAGCGGAAGCAAGGACGCGGCACCAGCCTCACCGCTTTCGGTGGCAAGCTGGTGTGGGCCGGACAGCGGCTTCAGGCTCGACTGGGACCCCAACTCCAGAACCTGGCTCAGGAGCTGGAAACGGAGATCAAGCAGTTTCTTCCGCACGGCCCTTCGATTCTCCGCGTCCACGCGAGCCACGGATTCGCAGTCTCGAAGTTGCGAGAGCTGCTCAGCCGCGAAGCCGATCTGGGCGTCGACCTCCGGTATGTCAGCAATCAGAATTCGCTGGTGTCGCTGGCGCACGATCAGTGCGATCTGGCTGGAATGCACCTGCCGCAAGGGGAGTTGCGGAAGCGGAGCATCGCCGCGAGCGAGGGGTTATTGATCCCGAGCGTTCACCGGGTGATCGGCTTGGTCACGCGCGAAATGGGTTTGATGGTCAAACGTGGAAATCCGCTGCGGATCGCATCCATCGAACAGCTGCTCGACCCGGCAGTTCGATTCGTAAATCGCGATCCGGACTCCGGGACTCGCCTGCTTTTCGATCAATTTCTGGCGCACCACGGGCTCGATGGTGCACGCGCCTCACGGATTAACGGCTACGGTCAGGTTGAATTCACGCATGCGGCGGTGGCGGCTTATGTCGCGAGCGACATGGCCGATGTTAGTTTCGGCGTGGAGGCCGCCGCCCGGCAGTTCGATCTCGATTTTGTTCGATTGGTCACGGAAGACTATTTCTTTGTCTGCCGCAAACAACTGCTGGAGCTGGAATCGATCCAGCGTGTCCTGGCGATCATGCGGAGCGAAGAATTCCAAACCGCCATCTCCCAATTGCCGGGCTATCGATGCAAGGATGCGGGGGTCGTGAAGACCGTACGAGAGGTCTTCCAGCGGTCAGGGTAGCTACGAGGTGCCCGCGGAACACAGCCATCGTGACGGCACGTCGCGCCACCTGCGACTCGGCGGGCGGGAACTTGGCCAAGAGGCCGGGTCGCCTACCGCAGCGGCACGGGTTCCCGTTCCGGTAGCAAGACTCCGCCCCCGAAGCTCATGCGCTCCGGAGTTGGGCCGCCCTTCGTAACCTTCACGGCGCAGTATTTGAATTCGGGGATCTTTCCGACCGGGTCGAGCACAGGGTTGGTCAGCATGTTCCCCGCGGCCTCGTAATAACAGAAGGGGACGAAAACGGACCCTCGAGCCATTCCGTCGTCGGCGCGTGCGTAGAGTGAGATCTCGCCGCGGCGCGACTTGATGGTGACCATTCCGCCTGGCTCGACATCGAGGTTCGCGAGATCCAGCGGATGCAATGATGCCACTGGCTCCGGCTCGATGGAATCGAGCGCCGCCGCGCGGCGTGTCATCGACCCGGTGTGCCAGTGTTCCAGCATGCGGCCGGTCATCAGCACCATAGGATATTCTGCATCCGGGCGCTCCGCCGCGGAAATCAAGTCGGCGGGAACGAACCTGGCGCGGCCCGTTTCGGTCGGGAAGTTCTCGATGAACACTACCGGGTCCCCCGGATCGCCTTCCTTCACGCACGGATAGGTGACGGACGACTCGCGCTCCAGGCGATCCCAGGTGATGCCGGCGATCGAATCCATGCAAACGCGCATCTCGTTGAACACTTCGCTGGGGTGCGAGTAATACCAATCGACACCCACTCGTCGAGCCAGCTCATTGAGAATCCAGAAATCTTCGCGGGCATCGCCGGGAGGCTCAATCGCCTTCCGTCCCAGCTGCACCATGCGATCGGTGTTGGTTACGGTGCCCACCTTTTCGGGCCAAGCGGTGGTGGCCAGCACCACGTCGGCCAGGTACGCGGTTTCCGTGAGGAAAATATCCTGCACCACCAGGTGATCCAGCGTGGCCAGAGCTTCACGGGCATGATCGACGTCCGGATCGGACATGGCCGGATTTTCGCCCATGACAAACATGCCGCGAATCTCCCGCCTCTTTGCCGCGTGAATGGTTTCGACCACGGTGAGGCCGGGATCGGGATCGAGCTCCATGCCCCACAGCTTCTCGAACCGTTGCCTCGACTCGGGCGTGTTGACGCGCTGATAGTCGGGATAGAACATCGGGATCAGCCCCGAGTCCGACGCGCCCTGCACGTTGTTCTGCCCGCGCAACGGGTGCAGTCCCGATCCGGGCTTGCCAATCTGGCCGGTAGCCAGCGTCAGCGCGATCAGGCAGCGCGCGTTGTCGGTCCCGTGGACGTGCTGGGAGATACCCATACCCCAGAGAATGATCGAAGCCTTGGAGGTCGCGTACAAACGGGCGACTTCGCGGATGGTCTGCGCATCGATGCCGCAGATGGGCGCCATCGCTTCCGGCGAGAACTTCTTGACGTTTTCCGCCAGCGCTTCGTAGCCGGAAGTGCGGTCGCGAACGAACTCCTCGGCAACCAGCCCCTCCTCGACGATGACGTGCAGCATCGCATTGAGCAATGCGACGTCGGTGTCGGATTTGAACTGGAGGTTGTAGGTTGCGTGCCGGGCAAGATCCCCGCGGCGCGGGTCGGCCACAATCAGCTTGGCTCCCGCCTTCGCGGCGTTCTTGATCCAGGTCGCGGCCACCGGATGATTCACCGTCGGGTTCGCGCCGATCAGGAAAATTACTTCCGCGTTCGCGACGTCCCGCACCTGGTTCGACACCGCACCGGAGTTGATGCCTTCAATCAGCGCCGCGACGCTGGACGCATGGCACAGGCGCGTGCAGTGGTCGACGTTGTTCGATCCGAAGCCGGTGCGCACCAGCTTCTGGAAGAGATACGCCTCTTCGTTGGTGCACTTCGCGGAACCGAACCCGGCCAGCGAACGCTTGCCATATGTATCGCGAGCCTCCCGAAATCCCTTGGCCGCGGCATCCAGTGCTTCTTCCCAAGTGGCTTCGCGGAAGATCTCTTGCCAGTTGTCGGGATCGACCACGAAGTCTTTGGTTTTCGGCACGCCCGGCTTGCGGATCAGCGGCTTGGTCAGGCGATGCTTGTGCTGAACGTAGTCGAAGCCATAGCGCCCTTTCACGCACAGGCGGCTGGAGTTGGCGGGGCCGTCCTTCCCCTGCACGTAGATGATCTGGTTGTCCTTGATGTTGTAGGTGAGCTGGCAGCCGACGCCGCAATACGGACACACCGAATCGACCTGTTTCTCGACGACAATCTTGCCGACTTCGCGGGCGGGCATCAGCGCGCCGGTGGGGCAGGCCTGGACGCATTCCCCGCAGGCGACGCATGTCGAGTTGCCCATCAGATCGTCGAGGTCGAACACGATCTTCGAGTGGGCGCCGCGATTCGCGTAGCCGATGACGTCATTCACCTGCTCCTCACGGCAGGCGCGCACGCAGCGCTTGCACTGGATGCAGGCGTCGAGGTTTACCGCCATTGCCGGATGAGAGAGGTCTTCGGCTGGTTGATGGCGTGCGGCGAAGCGCGGCTTGCCGACAGATAGTTTCTTGGCCCAGAGATCAAGCTCGGAATTGAGCGTGTAAGCCGTCTCAGGAACGTCCGACAGCAGCAGCTCGATCGACATCTTCTGGCTGATCAACGCCCGTGCATTATTGCTGGTGACCTCCATCCCCTCCTTGGGATAGCGGCAGCAGGAAGGCGCCAGCACGCGCTCGCCTTTGATCTCCACCATGCAGGTGCGGCAGTTGCCGTCGGGCCGCATGCCTTCCATGTAGCACAGGCGCGGAATCTCCACGCCGTGACGCTGCGCGGCTTCGAGAATGGTCTCGTCCGCGCGGCCTGCAACCGTTTTTCCGTTCAGCGTGAAATGGATAGCCGGCGGCGCCGCGATGGCGGGCTCGTTGTGGTCCAGTACAGCCGTGTTGTTCTGCTGCATTACTCGACTTCCTTGGGAAAGAATTTCAAGACGGTGAGCACCGGATTCGGCGCGGCTTGGCCCAGTCCGCAGATCGACGCGTCCATCATCGCCTGCGACAGTTCTTTGAGCAAAGGGGCATCCCAGCGCTTGTGCTGCATCAGTTGGAGCGCCTTGATGGTGCCCACGCGGCACGGCGTGCATTGGCCGCAGGACTCATCCGAGAAGAATTTCATCAGGTTCCGCGCCGCTCCGGACGCCGTGTCGTGATTCGAAAAAACCACGATCGCGGCCGATCCGATGAAGCAGCCGTACTCGTTCAACGTGTCGAAATCGAGCGGGATATCGGCCATGGATGCGGGCAAAATCCCACCCGACGCTCCACCCGGGAGATAACCATACAACTTATGCCCGTCGAGCATGCCGCCGCAGAATTCGTCGACTAATTCCCGCAGCGTGATTCCCGCAGGAGCCAGATGCACACCAGGCTTCTTGACGCGTCCGCTTACCGAGAAGGACCGCAGACCCTTTCGTCCATGCCGGCCCTGATCCGCAAACCAGGCCGGACCGTTCTCAAGGATGGCGCGAACCCAGTGCAGCGTCTCCATGTTGTGCTCCAGAGTAGGACGGCCGAACAGGCCGACCTGCGCCACATAGGGCGGACGAAGGCGCGGCTCCCCGCGCTTGCCCTCGATGGATTCAATCATGGAGGACTCTTCGCCGCAGATGTAAGCGCCCGCGCCACGGCGCAGATAAATCGCCGGGATCGCGCACGGCGGATCCGCCTGAAGCGCCGCGATCTCGCGTTCCAGAATCGCGCGGCAGCCGTGATATTCATCGCGGAGGTAAATATAGATGGCGTCGATGCCGACGGCCCAGGCCGCGATCAGCGCGCCTTCGAGGAAACGGTGCGGATCGCGCTCCAGATAATATCGATCTTTGAATGTCCCCGGTTCGCCCTCATCGATGTTGATCGCCATCAGGCGCGGAGCGGGCTCGGCGGACACCAGTTTCCATTTGCGGCCAGCGGGGAAGCCTGCCCCACCAAGGCCGCGCAGGCCGGAGTCCTCCATCACCGATATAACTTCGGTGGGCTTCTTATTACCGGCGATGCACGACGCTGCCAGCGCGTATCCGCCGGCCGCGCGATAGGCCGCATAGTCGATGTGGCCCGGCGTGACTGCACCGCGATGATCGGGGTGCCTCACGTGACCGGCTTCAACGGCTTGTATCACGTGCGCCGCGGTAGCGTGTGGGATGGGATTCTGGCCGACCACGGCGACCGGCGCGGCCTCGCAGCGGCCGACGCACGGCGCGTGCAGCACGCGGACGCCAGTCCCGAGAAGCGCCGGAAGTTTCGCGAGCAGCTCATGCGAGCCGGCCAGGTCGCAGGCGATCGAGTCGCACACGCGGACGGTAATCGCGGGCGGAGCAGTCTCACCCTCTTTGACCACGTCGAAGTGATGGTAGAAGGTCGCGACTTCGTAAACTTCCGCCATCGCCATCTTCATCTCGTCCGCCAGCGCGACCAGATGCCGCGCGGACAGGCATTTATAGCGGTCCTGAATCTTGTGCAGATGCTCGATCAGGAGATCGCGGCGCCGAGGCTCGTCTCCCAGCAGCGCCAGGACCTCCTCGCGCGATTGCGGGTCGACTTGACGCCCTTTCGGCGTAGAGCGTACGCCCCCGCGGCCGCCTCGCCGCTTCTTCTTAGAGGTTGTTTCAGGTGTGGCTAAGGTGACGGAATCGCTCATCGGTCTCCATCGCAAAACAGACTAATTCCTTGGGTATTCATAGAGTTCCGACACCTTCAGTGGTAAGCACGGATCTTCTGGTGGCCAATTGCCATGCTATCATTTCTGTGAGTCCGCTCGCTTATGCATGTTGAGTTTTTCGGCGTTCCCCGCCAGCGTGCCGGCATCTCCCAACTGGAAGTGCAGGCGGATACGCTAGGGCAGTTGCTGGGCACGCTGGCGGCGCGGCTTCCTTCTCTGGGCGAGTTCATCCGCGTGGACCGGTTGCACCCCACCTTCGTCGCCAACCTGAACGGCGATCAGTTCGTCGACGACCCAGGGACCCGGCTGGGTGAAGACGACTGCGTGTTGATTCTCTCCGCCGACGCCGGAGGTTAACCGATGACCTTCGGCTACCACGGCTGCTATCTCCGGATCGACGTGTCATCCGGAACTTCCGAACGTGTTCCTTTGTCCGACGCGGTTTTGCGCCAGTTTATCGGCGGGAGCGGGCTGGGCGTAAAGCTGTTGCTGGACGAAGGCGCCGCGCACGTCGACCCGCTGGCTCCCGAGGCTCCCCTGGTTTTTGCGTTCAGCCCGCTGGTCGGCAGCCCGCTGACAACCTCGGCGAAGTTTGCGGTGGTGAGCAAGAGTCCCCTGACCGAGCGCATCAATGACTCGCTTGCCAGCAGCGGCTTCGCGCTGGCGGGCAAGGGCTGCGGCTGCGACGCCATCGTCATCGTCGGACGAGCGGCCGAGCTCTCTGCGGTGGTGATCGATGAAGCCGGAGTGCGGCTGGAATCGGCGGAGGAACATCGCGGCGCAACCTGCCGCGAGACTGAGATGGCGCTGAAAGCTCGTCTCGGCGCCAGTTTTCGCGTAGCTTCGATCGGGCCGGCCGGCGAGCACCTGGTTCGCTACGCGACCATCTCGCACGATGGCCGCCACGCCGGCCGCGGAGGCAGCGGTGCGGTGCTGGGCGCCAAAAACATCAAGGCGATCGCCGTGCGCGGCAAGCAGCGCACCGAATGGGCGCATCCGGGCGAGCTTACGGCGCTCAGCAAGTCCCTCTCGAAACGGTCCTTCGGTCCCGCCACGGCCAAGTACCGTGAACTCGGCACCGCTACCAATCTGCTCACGTTCAACCGCTTCGGGGCCCTGCCGACTCGTAACTTTCAGAGCGGCTCGTTCGAGGAAGCGGCCAGCATCTCGCCCGAGGAGTTGACCGCGACACGCTCGAAAACTCGGAAGAGCTGCGTGGCGTGCACCATTGGCTGCGAACATATTTACTCGAATGGCGGCAGCGGCGTACGCGTCGAGTATGAGAGCCTGTTCGCGCTGGGCTCCTTATGCGGAGTGGGCGATGCCAATGTGGTACTGCGCGCCTCGCAGCGATGTGACGAGCTTGGTCTGGACACGATCAGCGCGGGCGGGACGATTGCTTTCGCAATGGAGTGCGTGGAGCGGGGCTGGCTGAATCAGCCATGGCTTACGTTCGGCGATGGCGAAGCCATGCTGCGTGCGGTCGAGTTGATCGGCTCGCGCGAGGGCTTGGGCGATCTGCTGGCCGAGGGCAGCCGCCGTGCCGCCCAGGTCATCGGGCACGACAGCATCGCGATCGCGCCTCAGGTCAAGGGCCTGGAGATTCCCGGCTACGAGCCTAGGGCACTGCAAACGATGGCTCTGGGTTTCGCCGTGGGCGCGCGCGGCGCGGATCATAATCGCAGCGGCGCGTATGAGGTCGATTTCTCGGAAAAGGTCGATCGCCGCAACGTGACCCTGGATGCCGTGCGCCATGCCATCGAGACCGAGGACAAGGCCGCGCTGATGGATTCGCTGATCATCTGCAAGTTCCTG
>Ga0070733_10001500_pt1 | contig 17351 bp, 18 predicted proteins | sample Coa_R1_9_FD_66450 | JGI IMG/M metagenome (GOLD analysis project Ga0070733, IMG submission 66450) | Surface soil microbial communities from Centralia Pennsylvania, which are recovering from an underground coalmine fire - Coalmine... | ecosystem: Environmental > Terrestrial > Soil > Unclassified ... | reverse complement strand
GCGATTCCCCACAATCTCGTCTTCCGAAATTAAGTGTGCCGGCGCCACGCGGAAAACGTCTTTGCGCCTACTGTCTCGACAGGATTGTCTGCCGCCGCTTTAGCGATGACTATGAAATCGGACCTTTATTCGAAAGGGTGAGCGACGATGAACCCAAACAGTACGGTGACCGGATTTTGCGTTTTCGCGTTTCTGGCGGGAGCTGGTCTGGCACAGGCCACTACCGCGCACCGCCGCAGCCAAACGCAGGATCAGCAATTTCTCAGAACGATCGCAATCGCCGATATGACGGAGGCGCACGCGGCCGAGATGGCGCAGGATACCGCGAAGGGAGCGCCTGTCAAAGACTTCGGGCAGACTGTCGTGAAAGATGAAACACAGGAGTATGGGGAACTGACCGTGCTGGCGAGCAAGGCCGGCGCCAATATTCCAAAAGGAATCGACGCGCGGAAAAATCCGGCTATCCGGGCTCTGATGAGCCGGAAAGGCGTCAATTTCGACCGCGATTTTCTACGCTACGAGATTGCGGACGAGCGAAGGGTGATTGAAGCCCTTCAGCGCGAGGCGGCTCACGGGCAAAATCCGGACATCAAGGCATGGGCAGGAAAGCTCATAGCCACCCGCCGGCAGGAGTTGCAAACGGCGCAATCGCTCGCAAAATGAGCCAGGCGCCGGAGGAGAAAAGAGAAAGGTGATGATTCGACTGTCGCGATTCCTTCTCGCCGCAGGCTGCCTTTGCGGTTTCGCCGTGGCGGCGGCGCCTGACATCAAGGGCACTGCCGACATCAAGGGCGTGCTCATGGATGAGATGTGTTCGGGAAAGGCGGATTTGAGAATCTCCGGGGCGACGAGCACTCTGGTCGGGGGACGGATCGTCGCCGAAGCCCACACGAAGGAGTGCCTCCTGAAACCGGCTTGCGAAAAAAGCGGATACGGCGTCTACACGGACGACAACAAGTTTCTGAAGTTCGACGGAGCCGGCAACCGGAAGGCTCTGGCGGCCATCAAGGCTTCCGGCAAGCTCGACGATTTCGAAGTGGAGGTTACGGGAGACGTGAAAGACGACACAATCAAGGTCGCCACTTTGAAAATTCTACCGTCACAGGATTGAAAAACAGACTCTCGCCGCTGGTGGTACGCTAAGAGGCAGTGGAGCGGAAACAGATGCGAACACTGCCTCTCTTTCTGCTGTTTCTTACTTGGACCACGGTTGCTCTCTGTCAGGACGTTTCCGCGATTCCTGTCGCACCAGTGCCGCCCGACCGTCTGGAATTGGTGACCGGCCCGACGCAGGTCCCTGTGAGTCCGGAACAACGCGGGGCGCTGGTTGCACTGATGAATCGAGCCGTCAGCCACTACGCTCTGCACCAGCGGGGAGGCCCGCCGCACGTCCTGCAGATTTCGTTCAACGCTACCGCATCCACCTTGAACCCGGGGGGTGCGGGACAATTGCGCGAGACTTGGATCTCCGGCGAGAACTGGCGATGGGACGGAAACCTGGGCGGCTACACGCTGCTGCGCATCAGTTCCAACGCCGCCGTTTACGATCAAAATCCCGACAGCATGATTCCGCTGCGACTCAAGATGCTCGCGAATGCTGTTTTTGCGCCGATCGAAGGCGCGCCGCGGAAAGCGACCATCCGGACGGCCAACGTGGAGTGGAAGGGGGCGCAGATCACCTGCATTATGATGTCCGCGGAAGGCAATGCACAGACTCCGGCTGCGGGACGTCAGTGGTACGAAACCGAATACTGCATCGACCCGGCCACCGGATTGCTGGACATCTATTCGAAAGCGCCAGGCGTCTATACCGTCTACGATTACGCCAACGCCCTCTCGTTCCATGGGCGGGTTCTGCCGGGGAGCATTACGATCGCGGAAAACGGAACCACCGTGCTGGCGGCGCAACTGACCAGCATCGCGGACACCGACCCCTCCAACACCAGCCCGTTTACGCCGACGTCGCGGATGATTGCACAAGGCCCTGCCACGGCGCTTCAATTGCCGACCCGCTTCCCGCTGCCCGGCCCGGGTGCGGCGCCCGGCACGGCGATGCAACCGGTAATTGTCCACGCGGTGATCGACGCAAAGGGCAACGTGCGCGAATCGGAAGTATTGCAGACCTCCAGCGTGAGCGCGGCGGCGCTCGATTTCGTAACCCGTATGAAGTTCGCTCCCGCGGCCACAGCCAGCGGCGCATCGCCCGCGGAACGCGAAGCGTACATCAACGTCCGGTTTCGGCCCGCGCAGTAGGAATTGAGACTCAACTGCTACACTGGAATTTCACCCCCCACTACATTTACCTGTGATTTCAGTCGGCAATGTCAGCATGCGCTACGGCGCAAAAATCCTTTTCGAAGACGTGTCCACGGTCTTCCTGTCGGGCCGGCGATATGGCCTGACGGGGCCGAACGGCTCGGGCAAGTCCACGTTTATGAAGGTGCTCACCGGAGAGTTGGAAGCCCAGAAGGGCACGGTTGTGCGCCCAAAGCGCGTAGGCGTTTTGAGCCAGGACCAGTTCGCTTTCGATGAATTCCGCGTGGTCGATACCGTCATTATGGGCAACCGCCCGTTGTGGAGCGCACTCGCGGAGCGCGATGAGCTCTACCTCAAGAGCGACCTCACCGACGAAGATGGCATGCGCCTCGGCGAGCTCGAAGGAATCGTCGCCGAAAACGACGGCTATACGGCCGAGAGCGATGCCGCAATCCTGCTCGACGGCCTCGACATTCCCGAATCGCTGCACGACCGCAAAATGAGCGGGATGCAGGGCGGGCAGAAGGTTCGCGTATTGCTCGCGCAGGCTCTTTTCGGCGGACCCGACGCGCTGCTGCTCGACGAGCCGACGAACCACCTCGATCTGGAGTCTATCCACTGGCTGCAGGACTTCATGATCCGCTATCAGGGCACCCTGATCGTCATTTCGCACGATCGCCATTTCCTGAACAGTGTCTGTACGCACATCGCGGATATCGATTATCAGACGATCATCACGTATACCGGCGGCTACGACGATATGGTGCTGGCGAAGACGCAGATTCGCTCGCGCATTGAATCGCAGAATGCGCAGCGGGAAAAAAAGATCGCGCAGCTCAACGAATTCATCGCGCGTTTTTCCGCCGGCACGCGATCGAGCCAGGTGACTTCGCGCAAGAAAGAAGTGGAGCGGCTGCAGACCAGCGATCTGGCGAAGTCGAATATCGCGCGCCCGTTTATTCGTTTCGATATGAAGCGCCCCTCGGGGCGGCATCCGCTGGAGATTCGCGGCGTGTCGAAGTCTTATGGGGAGAAATCGGTCATCGCAAATTTCACGGCCAGCGTCTCGCGCGGAGAGAAGATCGGCCTGCTCGGGCGCAACGGCGTGGGCAAGACCACGCTGCTGCGGTCTCTGATCGCGAACGCTCCCGGAGCGGTCGATGTGTCCAATGTCGATGAGCCGTTCACGATCGACAGCGGTTCCGTCGAATGGGGCCACGAGGTCGCGGTTGGCTTCTTCGCGCAGGACCACAGGGCCACGATTCAACCCGGCCTGACCGTGCTCGATTGGCTGCAGCAGTACGATCCCACCGCCGGCACCGAGGAATTGCGCGGATTACTGGGCCAGATGCTTTTTATGCGCGACGAGGGGACGAAGCCCACCGAGGCATTATCGGGTGGCGAAGCCGCGCGCCTGATTTTCTGCAAACTCATGCTGCAGAAACCGAACGTGCTGGTGCTCGACGAGCCGACCAACCACCTCGATCTCGAGTCCATCAACGCGCTGAATATCGCGTTGCAGAAATACGACGGGACGTTGTTTCTTGTCACGCACGATCACGACCTGCTGGAGGAAGTGGCCACGAGGATCTGGCATTTCGACGGCAAGGGCATCGAGGATTTCAAGGGTGCGTACGAGGAATACCAGACGACGACGGCGTAGTCGCTGCGACAAGTAAACCCGCCGCACCTCGCAGTTATTCGCCGATCTCACGTGGAATCTCGGAGCCTGGCGAATGCCCTCATGATCGCCGGCTCCTCTTTCGCTTCAGCCAGAGGCGCAAGAGACATTTCCATACGAGCCCAATCGAGCGTCCGGCGCTGGCGCAGCACCACCGTTTCGACATCCAGCAGATCCTGCGGCCGGAATGCAAACAACTTCAGGATCACCAGGTCTTCGGCCGAACAGGTCAGCAACGAACAGCCTGGTTCGAACTCAAACCAACTGGCGCGTTCCACCACCTCCTCTTCAAAAGGGAACGCAGCCAGCGCGATGTCGATCGGAACACCGCCGGGCGAATTGATCAGCAACACGCGGTTTTCCCGCGCAAAGCCGGCGGCATCCGCAATACGACCGCGATATCCGGCAGTAAGAATCGGAACGATGAAATCCTCTTCGTGCCCGAAACCGCAGAAAAGCGACACATCGACGTCGCGAGTAAAACGCGGTTCCCCCCATCGCAGAAGCGCCAGACCGCCGATGATGCAGAAACGCCATTGACGGCGGATGAAGAAATCCTGCAGATCCCGCGCCGCCTCCAACAGCGGAATCATCGTGTGGTTTCTTTAGGTCGCAACCGCGCGAACCAAGCCTGCTGTTCCACCAGTCCGGAGGTATTACGCTGAGGCAGTTTGTCGATCGATTTGCCCGTCCCGAACAATTGCCGGATGGCCTCCTGCGTATCCGCCAGGGTAACAAGGGCCTGGATTTCGCGCCGCCGGATTTCCTCCAGTTTCACCCCGGCCCGCCGCCAGGTGTCGACCCACTGGCGCAAGTGCTCCGGTTCCGGGTTTGGCTGATCGGGCATCCAGTTTGATCGTAACAGGGCATGGCATGCTCACGTGATCGGCTGCAGAACGCTCCGCGACTTCGCCGAAGAGTACCCGGAATCGTTGGAACCTTTGAAAACCTGGCACGAGGTCGCGAGTAAGGTAATGTGGCTGGACAGTACAGAAGTGAAGTCTGTCTACCCTCATGCCGACGCCGTTGGAAAATGCACAGTATTTAACGTCGGCGGGAACAGTTTCCGGTTGGTGGTTCAATTCGACTTCGAGGCCCAGGTGGTCTATGTAAAGAAGGTGATGACTCATGCCGAATATAGCCGTAAAAACGGCGCGCAATGGAAGAAATCCTGCAACTGCTAAGCCGCGGTATTCGCGTCTGCTGACCGAATTTTCTCCCGTTGCAATCGGGAGCCGTGCCGAACACGCTCGCGCTCTTCGGGCTGCCGCTGCCATCATGGACAAGGAAAACAGGTCCTCCGCGGAGACATCGCTGCTGAAGCTTCTGGCAGTGCTCATCGAGGACTACGAACAGAAACGCTTTTCGATGGGAGACGCGAATCCGATCGATTCCCTGAAGGAATTGATGCGGGAAAGAACCATGCAGGCGAAAGACCTCTGGCCGGTTTTTGGGTCCAGGGGGATCACATCCGAAGTCCTTAACGGGAAGCGCGGTATCAGCAAGGAAATGGCGAGGAGGCTGGGCGAGTTGTTTCATGTTCCGCCGGCGATCTTCATTTAAAACAGACGCTGCCGTTATTTGCGCTGCGTCGTCGACCGCCAAAAGCAAGCGCTTACCGACGGCCCGCAACGCGCCTTCAAGCCGCGCGGATTTGGTCGCGCGATCGGGATCGGGATCCGGCGCACGATGGTTTCCCTTATACCCAGGCGTTGCGCCCAATTTGCTGTCGGAAACCCCCTGCTCGTGCAGCGCCCGATAGAGCGCGACCTTGGGCGCGATCCACAGCGGGACTGCGATCAACCGCTGCTTCCCCTTTGCCGCCGAAGGCTCGGGGATCGGCTTCCGGTTCGCCATCAGCATCGCGAGATATGACCCCAGGCAGTCTGCCGCCTCGTCCAGCGCGCCGTCGAGAGTATCGGCGCTCGTGTTCGTGCCCTTGAGGTCTGGAAACTTGACAACCCAGTCCTTCCCTTCCCGATGCCGGATAATTTCCGCCGGAAAGCGCATTTCAAACATTGTTCAGGTCCTTTCTGCCGATGCCGGGATCGGCTCACATGGAAACGAGCGGTCAATATGGAAGGCGAACCTCAAGCCTTTGCGAGGCTCGAAGCCATTCTCGTGAACTCGGTTGCCTTCGCGTTTCGCCGTTTCAGAGTGGCCTATTCTGGTGTTGCGCCCGTTCATCATTTTGTCGAGAGTTCCCCCTGCCCGATGCCCCGGAAACCCGCGCCAAACGGGCAAGGGTCTTTCAGAGTATTGACGAAATGGCGCATTTTGTCGGGAGTGATGGCCGGGGAACCGCCACTTTAAAGAAACTTCGCACGCTTGACCTCGCCGCGTCGAAGTATAACGGCATGAGACGATATTTGGCGCTCAACCCGTTTCACCTTCCGTGGACACTGATCTACCGGGAACCTGACGGCGAATGGATGTATTGGTGTTCGCATTGCGGACGAAAGCCCATTCCGACGTTCATACTTCGCACCCTCGTCTTGCTTCCTTTAAGCAACATTTAGGGGCCTGCCGAAGAGCGGCGACGGGACGACCGTCATGGCGGGCCGGGGGCAGAGGCGGGATTTTGAACCCGAGATTTGCAACACGGGAAAGCCCGGTTTTCATTGGCTCCCCGAACGTCCAGGACTCACCCTTTGGAGACGAGCTTACGCGACCGACCGCGCGTTATTCTTGTGCGTATGACTGACAGATATCGAGGCAAAGATTTTACGGATGCGTTGCAAACCCTTAAACAGCGCTTTCCAGACGGCAATCTCAATTACCACCCAGTCGGCGGAGATGTCTTCATCACCCTTCCATTGAGCGATGGCGGATCGTTCCGGGCCGCACTCAAGTGGGAACAGGCCAAGTACCTCGCCTACACTCGATTGAGAGGGGACGAGCTGAAGGAGGGCCGATTTCCGCCTGACTGGCCAAACTAAAATAGCACTATGCGCCCTTACACCACGTCCGTTGTCCTTCTGCTGGTTGTCTCGCTTCCGGTTGCGGCTCAAACTGCGGTTCCAAAAGCTACCAAGGCGATTGACACTATCGAGGATATAGAAATTGGCATGTCCGCTGACCCAGTGATTGCCGCATTAACAAAGCAAGGTTACGCTTTGACTGATCAGCTTAAGGCCGCGACTGGCGATCCTGCAATGTGGAACGTGTCTTTCCAAGACAAATATCTTGGCGAATTCAGCGTCGAACACGGACGGGTCACAAGCGTAGGGATGAAAGTTTACACGAGCCACGACGACAGCGGTTCAATTGACCTCGGAGAGGCCGTGTACTGGATTCTCTACGACAACGGACAAACACTCCCCTCGAAGGACCGTGATTGGAAGCAGACGGTTACAGACGTTCACATCACCACCCGAGAAATTGAACAGAGAACGCCCGGTTCATCGTGGCGAATGATATTCGTAGACACGGCAAACGGGGCTAGCTACCGGATTACTCTCGACCGAAGGGAAGGAGAGTCTTCGGTCTTTGTGACGAAGCTCGCACCGTTCATTAAGAAGAAGTAATTCAAAACTTACCCTTTGCGGAACGCCGCTCACGAACGAAGGAAATAGCGATTCTCCGGGACCAGTTCCTTCGGTATCGGATAAGAGAGTTCCCGCCCCCGGCCCATTATTCCTTCAGCGCCGACGCCAACTTTGTGGGTCTTGGGGCACTGCAAATGCCAGAAGGGCCCGGTCTGATCGACTACACCGCGCAGGGTCAAACGCATCTCGATGCCCTCACCGGCGCAGACAGGGCAAAACGGCCCGTCCTCCGAGCCGTCTGCCAGTACTCGCCAATTGACCGAATGGTGAAAGCGGGTCGAGCGGAATTTTTCGATTTCTACCCGGAGTTGCTGGTTTTCAGTTTGCAGGGCCAGCGCCTCCCGCTGAATATCGAACAGCTTGCCCTGCGCTTCGATCACTTCGCTGCTGACCTTCGCGGCCAGTTGCGCGCCATTCGCGGTCTTCACCAAATCAACAATCGTCTTAAGGCTGGTGAGAGCTCCGCCTACTGTCGCCGCATCAAACATGCGAACTGATTGTAACCGAGAGCGGCAGGGACCGACGGAGTCTGACGTAATCCCGGATTATCGGAAGTGGGCGCACGGAACAGAATCGGGCGTCTTAGTCCGTATCACAGCGCCGTTGCATCCCCCAAAATCTGCGATACTAATAATGCTCCGTGCTTCTTCCGCCCGCCAGTCGGATGAGGCTCTTTACTCCCGGTCAATCCAAACGCCTCAACGAGGTGACGGGCTTTTTATTCCTTGCCGCCGGAATTTTGTTCCTGCTGAGCATGGCGTCGTTCCATCCGGGGGACCCTTCCTGGGACACCGTCGCCGGCCCGGTCCGCACCAATAACTTAATCGGACCCACAGGCGCGCACGTCGCCGACGTTTTCCTGCAATCGTTCGGGATCGCCGCGTTCGTCTTTCCCGTGCTGATCTTCGCGCTCGGTTGGAAATGGATTCGGTCCGAAGCCGTCGAGGCCCCCGTCATCAAAATGCTGGGCAGCGCGGCCCTGATAGCGTCGGCATGCGGCGCTGCCGCGCTTCTGCCGCAGTGGCGCCTGTTCGACCACACCATCCCGCTGGGCGGAGCCGCCGGGTTCCTGGTAGCCGATTCGCTGAAGCACGCCCTGAACCCCGCCGGAACTGCCGTGGTGCTGTCCACCGCGCTCGTGATCTCGATCTACCTCGTCTCGACTTTCACGCTGGCCAAACTCCGCGCCTGGTTCGGTCCCCTGTTCACGATATTCGACCGCATGCGGGACAACTGGCGCCGGTCGATCGAACGCCGCCGTGAAGCCGCCCTGCAGAAGCTCGAAGAAAGGCGGCAGGAGTCGGAAGCCCGCGCGCTCGAAGCCCAACGGCTCCAATACGAGCAGGACACCGCCGCGCTGCCTCCGGTAACCGATCCTTCCGCCACGCAGAGAACGCGCCGCCGTCAGGCAGAGCCGCCAGTCGTCGAATCGCTCCCATGGGACGAGCCGGAAGCACGGCAACCGGAACCGCAACCAGCACCCACCACTGAGACGCTCGACGAAATCCCGATCTGCCAACTGGCCGACACGCCTCTGCCGGGGAACCTGGTCGAGTTTCCGTTCAACCAGCCCGTCAAACGCGAAGTGACGCCGAAACGCCACACGATCTACCGCCTCCCCAAGACCGATCTTCTCAACGAAATTCCCCTGCGCTCCGCCTTCGACGAGCAGGAACTCAAGAACACGGCGGCAGCCATCAAATCCAAGTTCGAGGAATTCAACGTCTTCGGCTCCGTGGTCCAGATCAATCCCGGCCCGGTGGTCACCACGTTTGAGTTCAAACCCGAAGCCGGAATCAAATACAGCCGCATCACCACGCTCACCGAGGACCTCTGCCTCGGCCTGCAGGCCGAATCCATCCTGATCGAGCGCATCCCCGGCAAGCCGACCATCGGCATCGAAGTTCCGAACACGCGGCGCGAAGTGATCAGCCTGCGCGCGGTGATCGAATCCGACGAATTCCAGGAATCGAGTTCCTTCCTGACCATCTCGATGGGCAAGGACATCAACGGACGCATCAAAGTGGCGGCTCTCGATTCCATGCCGCACATGCTGATTGCCGGTTCCACCGGTTCGGGCAAGTCGGTCATGATCAATTCGCTCATCATGTCCATCCTCTACAAGTCGACCCCCGACGAAGTGAAGATGATCATGGTCGATCCCAAACGCGTCGAGCTTGGGATGTACGAAGGCATCCCGCACCTCCTCACGCCGGTTATCACGGACCCGAAAAAGGCCGCCAACGCCTTGCGCAACGCGGTACTCGAGATGGAGCGGCGGCTTCGCCTGCTGGCCGAGCAGGGCGCGCGCAACATCGACCAGTACAACAAGAAGGTCCGTAAGCTGCAGGCCGAGCCGCGCAGCCTTTTCGAAGACGACGAGCCGCGCCCCGAAGAAGTCAGGCCGCTGCCTTACGTCCTCATTCTGATCGACGAATTGGCCGACCTGATGATGCTTGAAGGCCGCAACGTCGAAGAATCCGTCACGCGGCTGGCGCAAATGGCGCGCGCGGTTGGCATGCATTTGGTGTTGGCGACGCAGCGCCCGAGCGTCGATGTCATCACCGGCATCATCAAAGCCAATTTTCCGGCGCGCATCAGCTTCCGCGTGGCCACGCGCGTCGACAGCCGCACGGTCCTCGACGGTATGGGCGCCGAACATCTTCTCGGCAAGGGAGACATGTTGTTTCTGCCGCCGGGATCGTCCCGATTCATCCGCGTACATGGCGCATTCGTCACCGAGACTGAGATCAATAAAGTGGTCGATTTCTGGAAAGCGCAAGCCACGCCGGAATACGATCAGACGTACCTGATCGCGCCGCCGACTGACGACGCCGATGGCGACGCTGATGGCGAGGACGCGGTTCCCGGCGATCAGGACCCGATGTACGAAGAGGCTCTGCGGGTGGTGCTCGAGATGGGCAAAGCTTCGACATCCACTTTGCAGCGACGGCTGCGGCTTGGATACGGCCGCGCGGCGCGCATTCTCGACATGATGCACCGGGACGGAATCATCGGCCCGCCCGACGGCAGCAAACCGCGGGAAGTGCTCAAACGGCCCGACTGGCTGCGCGAAGTCGACCGCGTATAAGCCACGTGTACCAGAGTCGGGGTATAACCATCTCTCCACACGGTGCAATAGCGGGCCACGGTTTACTGCGCTAGTCTCATTGATGTAAATCTGATCAGCGTGAGAAAATTTGTCTCCGCGCTGGCTCTGGCCGTCGTCTTCGCGGGGCTGAGCCAGGCGGCATCGGTGGCCAAACCGGTGCCCGGCCCATCGAAGCTTGGTTCACAGAAGGTCCCCGACGCTCAAATCGAGCGAACCATCCGGGCGAAGTTTGCGAAATCGAAAATCAATGCGGAACACTTCACCGTGTCCGTGGAAAATGGCGTGGCGACCATCGAGGGCAAGACCAACGTGATCCAGCACAAAGGCGTGGCTTCAAGGTTGGCGAAGACCGGCGGCGCCGTAGCCGTTCGGAACCACATTCAGGTTTCCGATGCGGCGAAGGCGAAAGCCGCTGCAAAGCTGGCGCAGTACCGGACGGGCGACACGACGGTGCCGAGGGCAACGGTGATCGAACCGCCTAAACCGAAGTGATTGTGACCCAGGCGGCGCATTTGGAGGAACGCGCCGCCTGCCTTCAGGGGCCTCCGAGCGATCCAGGCGTTGGCTGAATCGCAGCACCCGAACTCATTATCGGTGCGCCAAGTGGTTTATTTAAAGAGACTGCGTACTGGTACCGGCCGGTTCGAAAAACACATCCAGCGGCGTTGATCGCCAGTTGCCGGTAACGCTTCGCCTCACCGTACGATAGAGAAGCGATACACGGTGGTCGTTTGATAATGGCCGCCCGGCTTGAGCACAACGGACGGAAACCCCGGCTTGTTCGGCGAATCCGGAAAGTGCTGCGTCTCCAGACAAAAAGCCGACCGACGCCCGTAAACCTTGCCGCCTTTGCCCGTCAACGTTCCCAGAGAATTGGCTGTATAAAATTGCACGCCGGGTTCGGTCGTTAATACTTCGAGCACCCGGCCCGTTTTCGGCTCGCTGACCGTCGCGGCCAGTTCGAGCCCCGAACCCGGCTGGTTGAGCACAAAGTTGTGATCGTACCCTCCACCGAGCGCCAGTTGCTCATCGGCTGAATCGATCCGCTCGCCGATTCTGTGCGGCTGCCGGAAATCGAGCGGCGTTCCTTCCACACTTCGAAGTTCGCCGGTCGGAATCAGCGTCTTGTCGACGGGCGTGAAGCGGTCCGCGCGGATCGTCACCTGATGTGCCAGCACATCGCCTTCACCCTGTCCCGCAAGATTGAAATAGGAATGGTTGGTCAGGTTTACAACTGTATCTTTGTCGGTAGTGGCGGAATAGTCGATCCTGAACTCGTTGTTATCCGTCAGCGTGTACGTCACGGTAGTTGAAAAATTTCCTGGAAAACCTTCTTCGCCGTCCTTACTCAGGTAAGTCAGTTCCACGCTTTGACCCGTGCTGTGCGTCGCGGTCCAGAGCCGCTTGTCGAATCCCTGCCTGCCGCCATGCAGGGAGTTTTCGCCGTTGTTTTTGGCCAGCATATATGTGACGCCGTCCAAGGTAAACTTCGCGTTGGCGATTCGATTACCGTAGCGCCCGATGATGGCGCCGAAGTAGGGACCCGGCTTCACATATCCTTCGAGATTGTCGAAACCCAGAACCACATCGCCCTGCGTTCCGTTCCGGTCGGGCACCTTCAGGGAGACCACTACGCCCCCGTAGGTCGAGATCGCAGCCTCCATGCCGTTGCTGTTGGTCAGCGTGTAGAGGTCAACCGCCTCACCCGATGGAGTCCGGCCGAAAGGCCGGCTGCTGCTTTTCGCCGTGCAGGAGAGGGTTGACATGACAAGTATCACCGCCGCGATCCGTTGGAAAGCCACGCCGATCATCGTACACTAGAGGGCCAGTCTCTCTAATGCCGGAAATGGCGCACGCCAGTGAAAACCATAGCAACACCCAGCACATCTGCCGCGGCGATCACCTCAGCATCCTTCACCGATCCACCCGGCTGGATGAACGCAGTAGCGCCATTTTGCGCGGCTCGTTCCAGACCATCGGGAAACGGGAAGTAGGCGTCCGACGCCACCACTGTGCCTTCGAGCGGAAGCTGCGCTTTCATCGCGCCGATGTCGACCGAATCGACGCGGCTCATCTGCCCCGCCCCGACGGCCACGGTTTGTCCGGGGCGCGCGTAGACGATCGCATTCGATTTCACGTGCTTCACCACTTTCCACGCGAATTCGAGAGCGACCCATTCCTCGGCCGTGGGCGCGCGGCGCGTCTTCACTTCGCAGGTCGCCCGGTTGAACGTGGCATCGTCGACACTCTGGGCGAGGTAGCCGCCGCTGATGCTCTTGACCACCAGCACGGCTTTGTCCGACACGCCGGCCGATGTAACCCGCACCAAACGGATGTTCTTCTTCGCCTGCAAAATATTCAGAGCGGCCACGGAATAAGACGGCGCGGCAATCGCCTCCACAAAGAGCTTGGCCAAACCAGCCGCAGTCTCTTCGTCCACTTCGCGATTCAACCCGATCACACCGCCGAATGCCGACACCGGATCGCATTCGAGCGCCTTCCGATAAGCCTCCGCCAGCGACGATTGTTCCGCACAGCCCGCTGGATTGGTGTGCTTGATGATCGCGGCGGCCGGATTCGAAAACTCACAAACCAGCTGCCAGCACGCATCCAGATCGACGAGGTTGTTATACGACAGCTCTTTGCCGTGCAACTGCTCGGCCCCCGCGATGCCCGCAATGCCCGAAGCATAAAGTGCAGCCTGCTGATGCGGGTTCTCGCCGTAACGAAGAACCATGCGGCGCGGCGCGTGGATCTGGAGCGCCTCGGGCAAAACTTCCGGCGCACTGTCGACCTGCGCCAGGCGCGCGCCGATCGCGCGATCATATTCAGCGGTGATCTGGAATGCATCTTTCGCCAGTTTCCATTTCGTTTCGCGCGACAGCGTTCCAGTGGAACGAAGTTCGTCGAGGATCGCCTGGTAATCCCGCGGCGAAGTTATTATCGCGACGTCCTGCCAATTCTTCGCCGCCGACCGGATCATGGTGGGTCCGCCGATATCGATGTTCTCGATCAACTCTTCCAGCGATGCGTCGGCGCGCGCCGCGACCTTTTCGAACTGGTAGAGATTGACCACCACCATATCGATCGGCTCGATCGCGTGCTCACGGAGCGATGCCGCATGTTCGGCATTTGCCCGTACCGCGAGGATCGCACCGGTGATCTTCGGATGCATGGTTTTGACGCGCCCGTCGAGCATTTCGGGGAATCCCGTGACCTCGCTGACGTCCCTAACCGGAACGCCGTTTTCGCGCAGAAGGCGGGCGGTGCCGCCGGTTGAAATAAGGTCCGCGCCAAGCTCCGCAAGGCCTCGGGCAAATTCGGAGACACCTGTCTTATCGGTAACGCTGATCAGGGCGCGCATCGGGAATGACCAGCGTATCAGGCCCTGTGGGGCGGGGCTTCGGCCCTGCCGCCGGCCTTCCGGCCGGCGCGATCTACTTACCCAGCGCTTCAATCAAAGCCGGGACCACTTCAAACAAATCGCCGACAATGCCGTAATCGGCTACTTCGAAGATCGGCGCCTCGGGGTCTTTATTGATGGCGGCGATCGTTTTCGAACCCTTCATCCCCACCAGATGCTGAATCGCTCCGGAGATCCCGACCGCGAGATACAGCTTCGGCGCCACGGTCTGTCCGGAGCTCCCCACCTGGCGTTCCATCGGCAGCCAACCGTTGTCGCAGATCGGGCGCGAGGCGGCAAGCTCGGCGCCCAGCGCTTCGGCAAGCTTTTGGACCACCGGAATATTTGCCGCCTCCTTGATCCCGCGTCCCACGGAAACAATGATCTGCGCCGCGCCGAGATCGACGGCGCGCTGCGATTCGCGGAACAGCTCCAGCGGTTTCGTACGGATCTGTTCCGGTTTCAGATCCGGCGTGGTTTTCTCGACCGATGCGTTTCCGGACTGGATGTTATCCGCGCGAAACGCTCCCGCCTGAATGGAAGCAAAATACGGCGGATCGCCTTCGAAGCGAACGTCTGCGTTGATCTTGCCTTGGAATAATTGGCGAACCAGCACCAGCGCACCATTGTCGACTTTGTACGAAATTACGTCGCTCACCAGAACCCGATTGAGCGCAGTCGCCAGCTTCGGAGCGAAATCGCGTACCTGGTAGGTATGCGGAAAAATCACGTACCTCGGATGGTGCGCCTCGATCAGCTGCTTCAGTGCGACCGTGTAACCGTCCGGAGTGTATTGCGCGAGCAGTTCGTGATCCACCGCATGGATCTTCGTCACGCTGTAGCCCGCGAGTGTTTGCGCAACGGGCTCCACTCCGCTGCCGAGCACCGCTGCGAAAACCGGCAGATCGAGCTGGGCGCCAATCTGCTGCGCAGCCGCAATCCCTTCCAGCGCCGATTTATGCAGCGTGCCATCGCGCTGCTCGATGACCGCCAGAACGCTCATAAAACCCGCGCCTCAAATCGCAACTTCTCGACCAGCTTCGCCGCGGCTTCTTTGGGAGATCCGTCGAAGATCTGCGACCGCTTGGTCTTTTCCGGCAGATAAATACGATCAAGTCGGATAGCAGGCTGCCCCGCCCCGCCCAGTTCCGCCGCAGTAATTCTTTTGACCTCTTTGGTCTTCGCTTTCTTGATGCCCATCAGGGTGGCGTAACGCAGTTTCGTCGCGCCCGATTGAATGGTCAACAACGCGGGAAGAGGCATTTCGACGTGCTGGAACCAGCCGTCTTCCAATTCACGCTTGACTTTTATTCCGCCGCCGGCAGCCTCGATGTTCATGATGATGGTCGCGTGCGGGAGCCCCATCGCTTCCGCGAGAATGACTCCGGTTTGTCCATAGCCGAGGTCGTCGGATTGCAGGCCGGTGAGTATCAGATCCGGCTTCTCCGATTCCAGCGCCCGAGCCATCACACGAGCCAGCGCCAGAGGATCCGTGAATCCGGTACTCTCGATGTGTATCGCCCGATCCGCGCCCTTCGCAAGACCTTCGCGGATGGTCTGCGCCGCGCTCTCGGGCCCCACGCAAAGCACCACCACTTCGCCCGTCAGCCTTTCCTTCAACTGCAGCCCCGCTTCGAGCGCATAGGCATCCGGCTCATTGATTTCCCAAGCCAGATCCGCGGTTTCGATCCAGGTTCCCGACGCATTCACCTTCAGCTGGCTGTCCCGCGAGGGCACCTGCTTGATGGCAACGACAATCTTCATGCTTACTCCGCAAAACGTTTGAAAATCAACGCGCCGTTCGTCCCGCCGAAACCGAATGAATTGCTCAAAGCATACTCGATCTTCATCGGGCGCGGTTCATTGGGCACATAGTCCAGATCGCAGCCGGGGTCGGGATTCTCGTAGTTTATGGTGGGCGGCGCAACCTGATCCCGCAGCGCGCAAACCACAATCCCTGCCTCAAGCCCGCCGGCTCCACCCAGCAGATGCCCTGTCATCGACTTGGTAGAGCTCACGGCCAGTTTCCTGGCATGGTCGCCGAACGCGCGCTTCATGGCGATCGTCTCCGCCTGGTCGCCCAGCGGTGTCGAAGTGCCGTGGGCATTGATGTAATCCACCTGTTCGGGCAGGAGCCAGGCGTCTTTCAGCGCGTTCCGCATGACGCGGTACGCGCCTTCGCCGTCTTCCGGCGGAGCGGTGAAATGGTGCGCGTCGCCGCTCATTCCGTAGCCCACAATCTCAGCCAGAATCGGCGCGTCTCTTCTTTTCGCGAATTCCAATTCTTCCAGCACCAGAATGCCCGCGCCTTCTCCCACGATGAACCCGTCGCGGTCGCGCTCGAAAGGCCGCGAGGCATGCGCCGGATCGTCGTTTCTCTGCGACAGCGCCCGCATGGCGGCGAACCCGCCGACCCCAAGCGGCGTGATGCACGCTTCCGTACCGCCGCAAATCATGGCGTCCGCATCGCCGCGCTGAATGATCTTGAACGAATCGCCGATCGAATGCGCGCTGGTAGTGCAGGCCGTCGCGGTGGCGGAGTTCGGCCCTTTCGCGCCCGTACGGATGGAAATATAGCCGGATGCGAGGTTGATGATGGTCGCGGGAATGAAAAAAGGAGAGATGCGCCGGGGGCCGTGCTCCAGCAGGTTCCTGTGTTCGCGCTCGATAACCTCAAACCCGCCGATGCCGCTGCCCACGTAGACGCCGATGCGCTCCGCATTCTCCCCGGTCACCCTGAGTCCCGAGGAAGAGAGCGCGTCATCGCTGGCCGCAATACCCATCTGAATGAAGCGGCCCATCTTCTTGATATCTTTTTTCTCGATGAAGCGGGCGGGATCGAAATGCTTGATCTCACCCGCGATTTGACAGTTAAATGCCGACGCATCGAAGGATTCAATGCGCGAGATGCCGTTGCGGCATTCGAGCAGAGCCTTCCAGGTCTGCTCCGTGGTGTCGCCGATTGCACTCAGCAGACCAATACCGGTGACTACAACTCTGCGGGGAATAATCGTTCTCCTTTAACGCGCCGATCTTATCGGAACGCCCTATGGGCGAGTCCGCCCATTGGATGCTTCCGTCCGCCCGCAAGTGACTATTTTTTCTTGCTTTCGATATAGGTGACGGCGTCACCCACGGTTGCGATCTTCTCGGCGTCCTCGTCCGGAATTTCCAGCTCGAAGGCTTCTTCGAACGCCATGACCAGCTCAACGATATCCAGTGAGTCGGCGCCGAGATCATCGACGAACGAAGCCTTGTTGTCCACCTGGCTCTCGTCTACGCCGAGTTGTTCGACAATGATCTGCTTGACCTTCTGCTCTACGGGCGATGCCATACTTCCTCCACTATAGC
>Ga0070733_10001498_pt1 | contig 17362 bp, 23 predicted proteins | sample Coa_R1_9_FD_66450 | JGI IMG/M metagenome (GOLD analysis project Ga0070733, IMG submission 66450) | Surface soil microbial communities from Centralia Pennsylvania, which are recovering from an underground coalmine fire - Coalmine... | ecosystem: Environmental > Terrestrial > Soil > Unclassified ... | reverse complement strand
ATCCTTTGGGATGTCGATACCGCGCACGAATACCAGACCGTTAATGGGGCGATGGCCCGTGGCGGCTCCCTCGACGGCCCGGGACCCGTGATTGTCGGCGGGATGCTTTACGTCAACTCAGGATACGGGCAGTACGGCGGTATGCCGGGCAACGTTCTCCTGGCCTTCTCCGTCGATGGCAAGTAACAGCCGGGACATGCGGCGACAGCCGCGTTCGTTACTCTTTGCCGTCTGCGTTCGGCCGGCCGAGGGACGCGGTTTGAGGTGCCGATGTTCTTCATCCAGGGCGGTGAGGGACTCCCTTCGGCGCAGGCATCCCAACCGTGACCTCAAGTGTCCGGTTCGATTAAGATATAACTCGCCGCCCGTATCCACTCGAATGGTAAGCGTGCCGGACCAGTCCGAGGCGGCACGGCTGTCAACCGCAACCGTGTGGTACTTGAATTCGATCGCTCGCCCGCGGGCTGCAGCCAAACGTCGAGCGATAAACCGGGACCAGGCGATGCTTCGCCGATCCAGTCGCCAGCCATGGCTTGATTCCGGAAATAACTGAGCGGCGATCCAATATTTCCTGCATTAATCCGACGATACATCCACATGGCTCGAGAATCCACTCCCCGCTCTTCGTGTCATGTATATTGCGGCCAGACCCATGGCGGCTGCGAACGACAGCCACAATCCCGGCACCGCGCGGTTTCCGGTGGAGTGGATCAGCCATGTGCAGATCGCAGGCGTGAAGCCTCCGAAAACAGCCGTGGCGAGGCTGAAAGCGATCGAGAACCCCGCTGCGCGCACTTTCGCCGGCATGATTTCGGTGAGGAACGGAACCATCGCTCCGTTATAGCTGCCAAACAGGAAGGAGAGCCACAGCTCCACCGTGAGCAGTCTGGCGAACGAAGGCGCGCTCACCAGCCAGAGCAGCGCCGGATACGCAGTGACGAGCGAGAGCACGGAGAACGCAATCAGCAAAGGCCGGCGTCCCATTCGATCCGACAGCGCACCCATCACCGGAAGCCAGAACAGATTGGACACGCCGACGCACATGGTGACCGTCAGGTTATCGATATTCGCCAGGTGCAGCGCCGTTTGACCGAACGTGGGGGTGTAGGCGGTAATCATGTAGAACGTCACGGTGGTCATGGTCGAAAGCATCATGCCCAACACGACGAGGCGCCAGTTGGCCGCAAGCGACGTCATGATCTCCCGCACGCCCGGCTGAATTTTTCGCGCCAGGAACTCTTCTGTTTCGGCGAGCGAGCGCCGGATAGCGAACAGGAACGGAATAATGGCGCAGCCGGCAATCAGAGGAATGCGCCAGCCCCAGTCCGCCGTCTGCGCCGGTGTCAGCCGCAGGTTGACCACGACGCCGATAACGGCGGCGAAAATGACGGCGAATTGTTGGCTTCCCGACTGCCAGCTGCAATAGAAACCCCGGTGACCCGGCGTGGCTATCTCGGCGAGATACACCGATACGCTGCCCAGTTCCGACCCCGCGGAAAAGCCCTGCACCAGCCTTCCGATCAGAATCAGCAGCGGCGCGAGCAAGCCGAGCGTGCTGTATCCCGGCAGGCAGGCGATGGAAAACGTTCCGAACGACATCAGGGCCAACGTCAGAATCAGTCCCTTGCGGCGGCCGTGCCGGTCGGCGTACGCGCCCAGCACAATGGCTCCGAGCGGCCGCATCAAATAGCCTGCTCCGAACGTAGCGAGCGACAGCATCAGCGACGAGAATTCGTTGCCCGTCGGGAAGAACGCTCTGGCTATGGCGGTCGCATAGTAGCCGTAGACCATGAAGTCGTACATCTCCAGGAAATTGCCGCTCGAAACACGGACTACGGCCTTGAAGGGTGACTTTTCCATCGGAAGGCTATTCGTGCGGGATCTTCAGTATGCAGCGGAGCGTATCGCGCGCGATCAGCAATTCCTCATCTGTGGGCACCACCCAGACCGGGATCTTCGAGCGCCCGATCTCGCGCGGTCCGCGGCTTCCGTCTTCGTTCAGCGCGGAGTCGACCGCAATCCCAAGGTTCCCGAGGCCGTCGCAAATCCGCGACCGGATCACCGCTGCATTTTCGCCGATGCCGCCCGTGAAAATCAATGCGTCCGCGCCGTTCATCGCCGCCAGATACGTGCCGATATATTTCCGCACCCGGTAGCAGAATGCGTCGATCGCCAATTCGGCCCGCGCCGCCCGCTCGTTCTCCGCACTCGCCTCGCGCAACAGATCCCGCATGTCGTTCGAAATCCCCGAAATTCCCTTCAATCCACTCGCGCCGTTCAGTGTCAGCAGCAATTGCCGCGGATCTTGACGCTCATGGGTGATGAGATGCAGAACGGCGCCGGCATCAACGTCTCCGCTTCGCGTCCCCATGATCAGGCCTTCGAGCGGCGTGAAGCCCATCGACGTATCGATAGAATGGCCCCGGTCGATTGCGCATACCGAACACCCGTTACCCAGATGGCAGGTGATCATCCGGTAATCGCCGCGTTTTTTCCCGTGAAGCTGGGCGAACCGCCACGATACGTAACGGTGCGAAATGCCGTGGAATCCATAGCGGCGAATCTTCTTTTCGGTGAGGTATTCATACGGCAAGCCATACACGTAAGCGCGCGGCGGCAGCGTGTGATGGAACGCGGTGTCGAACACGGCCACCTGCGGTACGTTCGGAAGATGCTCCCGCGCCGCGCGATATGCCTCGAGATTGTGCGGATTATGCAAAGGGGCGAGAACGCTGAGATCGTCAATCTCCTTCTCGACCCCGTCGTCGATGATCACGGACTCGTGGAAGCGGTCTCCACCGTGCACAATGCGGTGACCGACTGCCTCGACGACAGCGCCGTCAGTCTGCCGGAAGACGGACTGCAGCGCGTCCGACATCCCGGCCAGGCGCTCGACTGCCCCCGTGGCGAGAACCCGCTCGGAATTTTCTTCGATCGTTTCCGGCGTGACTTCGAACAGATTGAACTTGAGTGAAGAACTCCCGGCGTTGAGAACCAGAATCTTCATGCCGGAGGCCCGGAATACGAACGTTCCACTCGGGCAATCCGAATATCGTAATGCGCGTACCACTCCCGTTTGCCGCGTTCCTGGGCCAGAACGTGCTCGCCGTGCCGCCGCCACGCCGCAATCGACGCCTCGTCGCGCCAATAGGAAACCGTGATGCCGAAGCCGTCCGCGCCGCGTGCACTTTCGATGCCAAGATAGCCCGGCATGCCCTTCGCCAACTCTTCCATGCGTTGCGCGGTAGCGCCATATCCGCGATCGCCTTCCGTTCGGAGAGACGAAAAGATCACCGCGTAGCAGGGCGCTTCGACATCCATAGTTCGCCAGTCTAGCAGAGGAACGTGTGTATACTGGCTTTGCTCCAATGAAAAATATCGATCTGAACAGCATACCTTCGTTCGACGAATTGCCCGTTCGAAAGGACGCGCCCGCCGAATCGTCATGGGGCGTTTTCGGCGATGAAGATGCCCTGGGCTGTTTGAATTTTCTGACGCCCGCGGGCGTTGTCGATGCGGCGCAGCTTGTTCGATCCGGCAAGGTCTTCCGGCTCGATGCGAAAATCGGCTTCGCGAAGCCGCCTTTGTTCGGCCGTGCGGCGGTGGTCCACACGGTGAGCCCGCTCGGTCCCACGGCGAATGACGATCTCCTCGATCGCTTCAACACGCAGGAGGGAAGCCAGTGGGACGGTCTGGGCCACGTCGGGCATTTTCGCCATGAACGTTTTTACAACGGCGTCACCGCGGGAGAGACTCGGACGGGGAATGCCAAGCTCGGAATCCACCATTGGGCGGATAAATTCGTCGGACGCGGCGTGCTGATCGATGCCTTTGGGTTTCGCAAGAAGCAAGGCCGGGCAGTGAATGCGCTGGCGAAGGATGTATATACGCTGGAAGAACTCGAGGGCGCTCTTAAAGCGCAAGGCACGACGTTGAAGCCGGGCGCCATCCTGCTGGTGCGGACCGGCTGGATGGAATCGTACGACACCCTCTCGGCCGATGGAAAGGCCGCCCTGGCGCCCATGGACAAGTTGAGCTCGATGGGGATCGAAGCCAGCCGCGAAATGGCTGCATGGCTGTGGAACCATCGCGTGGCTGCGATCGGGACCGATTGCCCCGCGGTCGAAGCCTTCCCGTTCAACTTCATGGATGAGGGTGCGCTGCATTACCGTGCTTTACCTCTGTTGGGCCTGCCGCTTGGCGAACTGTTTGTCCTCGCCCCTCTGGCGGAGGATTGCGCCGGTGACGGGCGCTATGAATTCATGGTTGTCTCGGCGCCCCTGAATCTGGAAGGCGGCATCGCTTCACCGCCGAATGCCGTCGCGATCAAATAAAGCCATCGACAAAATGAACCCTAACGTCGATAGCCCGAAAGCCCCTGACCGTCACACAAGGGTTTCCGGGGCATCCAGCTTGGGGGGAATCCTCGACAAAATGATGAATGGGCGAACAAGCGGAAACACCGGCGTGGCGGGCCGGAGGCCGGGCAGCAGGGAGAAGATGCGCGGGCGCGTGGCTTGCGCAACAGGCACAGTATGACCTTCACGCCAGTGCGCCCCGACCGGATGAAGGCTGAAGAAGCTGGAACCGGTATAAAGACGGCGAGGTTCGTTACGCCGCTTTTAAAACACCGTCCGCGTAATCGCGGCGCATGATGCAGTACTGCGGTGTGATCTCTTCAGGCCAGAAGCCTTGCGCTTCAAGCTCCCACCTCAAATCGTTGTTGTTCGCAATGGGAATGCGAGAGCCGGTTTCTTTGGGAATGGACATGACCCTCAGTATAGCGGACCTGTGAGGGGCGGATTATTTCGCATTGACATAGGAAACGTAATAGTCTGGATGCACCCATCCCCCAGTATTGGGATTGTGAAACCAAACCTTGGTATTTCCATCACTCATGGCGAGTGCCCCGCCCCATCCACTCGCAACCGGCTTAAACTCGTCGGCTTCGGCGCGAAGGCACTGCGGGTCCTGGCCAGCCTTCATCCCATCACAAATCTCTTGGGCTATCTTCGGTGTCACAGTCACCCCCTGTCGCTGGATGTTCTGTAACGCTTCCCAAAAGTTAAAAGCAAGGAGCGGTGATCGACAGAGGTACAAATGCTTCCGGACTCCTTCGGCTGAAACCGGAAGGGACAGCATGACGAGGGAGACGATCAAAATCAGGCGTTTCATCATGGGGCGCTTGTGCTGTTTGGTTTTACATATTGTCTCCCAAAAGCCAAGCGCAGCGCATGATAACCTCCGTTAATATGGCTCTTTATCCACCCCCCCATTCTTTTGAGTGGTTCAGCGCCCTCGATGCGTTCGATCCGAAGCACGCAGCGCATACACGGCGAATTATAAAATCTGCCGGCCATAATGACGTATGCGGTATTTGCGGCGATGATACAGCGGAGGAGTTGAAGATCATGCGGGAAAATTACCCGCTTAAAGCGTTCGCATCAATTCGTTTATGCGGGGATTGCCGCAAGATGCGTGGGGCCATGCACGGAGAGAGTTACGAACCGTTGCATAAAGGGTAAGTTTTGCATTGTTGCCCAAGCGCCCATAAACAAAGGGCTGGCGTGTTGCGAGCGTCTAGTGCAGAATAAAGGGCATGAATAGCCGCCGGCCCAGTGAGTTGTCACGAAGAAAAGAGCGCAAGAAGCCCAGTCAGCCTGATGAGGCCGTGCTAGTCGTCGAAGACGGCAACCCCAGTGAAGTGACGAGCACGCCCTTTATTTGGGCTACCTACAAAGGGAAGATGCGCCCAGAGAGCGAACGCGTTGGTAAGTGGTTGTTCTTCGTTACGGAGAAATATATCGACGACACATGGCGGAACGTGAAAAAGGCTGTTGAAGGCGGGAAACTATGGAAGTTTGCCAAAGTCTCAACCGCGTGGCGGAGCAAGGGCAGTGTATACGTGGTGTGCGTCTATACGTATGACCACGACGACGACAAGGACGTCATGAAGATTAGAGAACACCTGCGGGAAATGGGGTTCAAGCGCCTCGCGGCCTATAAGACGGATGCTCAGACGTTGGCGGGCGTGTATTCGGATAATACGGAAGGGATCGCGAAGTACAGCGCATGAAATACGGCCATGCCCGCGTCTTACGGATGACCAATACATCGCTTCACAGCGGAATGCAGTAGTAATTAAATGAATGGACACCGCATTCCTCGCCGATCCGATCGCCAAACAGCATGACCCCGGCCCCGGCCATCCCGAGCAGCCCGCGCGTTGGGATGCGGCCGTTCGCGGACTCGGCGCCTACGAGCTGACCTCCGTTCCACCGCGCGCCGCGACCGAAGACGAGCTGGAGCTTTGCCACACTGCCAGGTACATCGGGATCGCCCGCCACGATGTGCAAAGCGGCGCACACTCGCTCAGCACGGGCGACACGGATATCATGCCGCGATCGTTCGAAGTCGCGTTGCATGCAGCCGGAACGTGCCTGAACGCAGTCGACCTGGTGATGCAGAAAAAGAAACGGAATGCGTTCTGCATCGTGCGTCCCCCCGGCCATCACGCTTCCGGCAATCGCGGCATGGGTTTCTGCCTCTTCAACAACATCGCGATCGCTGCCCGCTATGCGCAGCGGAAATACGGCGCGGAACGCGTTGCGATCGCCGATTGGGACGTGCATCACGGCAACGGCACGCAGGACATTTTCTATTCCGATCCCTCGGTATTTTTCTTCAGCACGCATCAGTCTCCCTGGTATCCGGGCACGGGTGCCTCGAACGAAACCGGCGAAGGCGCCGCGGAGGGACTGACACTGAACTGCCCTTTCCCCGCGGGCTCTGGCCGGGACCAGATCCTGGGCGCGTTCCGCGAAAAATTCGCTCCCCGCATGGAAGCGTTTCGGCCCGACCTCGTTTTGATTTCCGCCGGTTTCGATTCGCGGACCGGCGACCCGCTCGGCCGCTTTCTTCTGACTGACGCCGACTTCGCCGACCTGACCGCCGTGATGCTGGAGATCGCGCACAAGTACGCCGGTGGACGCTTGATTTCAGTCCTCGAAGGCGGTTACGATCTGAACGGCCTTTCGCGCGCCGTGTACGCGCACGCACATTCTCTGTCTTTGGCCCGGAATTTGCAGCCGGAGTGACGGAGGTCTCCAATGAATTGGGACAGAATCGAAGGCAACTGGAAACAAATGATGGGGCGCGTCCGGGAAAAATGGGGCAAGATCAGCGACGACGATTTGGAAAAGATCGGCGGCAGAAGAGATCAACTGGTTGGCCGCATTCAGGAGCGCTACGGAATCGCGAGGGACGAAGCGCAGAAGCAGGCCGACGAATGGGCTAAGGCTCTGCAGGACGAAGAAAAAGTCTCTACAGCGAGAAGCAGGTAATTCCTGCAATCCCCGCTGCCCCGGCGGCGATGCATTCGCCGGCGTTCTCACGATCGATGCCTCCTAACGCGAGCACCGGCGTTGAAGAGCGTCGCGTGAATTCCGCTATTGCAGCCGTACCGAGAGCCGGCCTGGAATCCATTTTGGAGAGTGGCTTGAAAATCGGAGCCAGCAATACAAAACTGGCTCCGGTCGCCTTTTCCGCATCCTCAATGCGATGGCAGGAAACAGTGACGATGAAACCAGGCCGCGCAAATCCCGCCGGCGCTATCGATCCGTCTCTCAGATGAACACCGTGCGCTTTGCAGACAATCGCGACATCTGCACGATCGTTCACCAGAATTTTAGTTCCGTGCGGATTCGGAATCCGCAAGACCTCACGGGTCAATGCAGCCAGATCTCGCGCGGGCAGATCGCGCTCGCGTATCTGCACGAGTTCCACACCCTCCACGATCCAGTGAGACAAGTGAGCCATCCATCGGGTTGGGTTTTGCGAAAACGTTCCGTCGGTAATGAGGCAGCGAATCACGACTTAAGAGATCTGCCCTGGATTAACCCTGGCCCTGGCCCGGTGGGCATGGCGATGCAATGCCAAAAGATCGATATCGGCGAACACCACCGCGATAGCGCCCCCGACAGCCGCCGGCAGCGTCAGGAAGCCGAACATGATCTCGGCAAATGCCTGCGCGTTGGCGCGCTCCACCAGCAGGAATCCGAATGCATACACCACCGCGGCCTGGTAGGCGCCCATATTGGCCGGAGCGTTCGGGACCAGTGTCAGTACCGCTTTCACCACCAGCAGGAACGCCGCCGCGCTGAGACCGAGATCGAACCGGTCGGCCTTCGTCAGCGCCCAGATGGCGAGTATCTGAAAGAGCCAGTAGAACCCGCTGATCGCCATCGCGCGTCTGAGCTCCCGCCACTCGCCGAGCCGATGAATCTCATCGAGCAGGTGCGTAAATCGCGCCGCCCAGCTCGTGGTTTTGCAGAAATCATGGGCGTGCTGACGCCGGAATAACACGAACAGCAGCACCAGGGCGATCGCTACCGCGCCGGTCCCGAAAAACCACATCCCGCGGGTAACGTCCACGTGCGTGGAAATCTGGAGCGTGATCGTCAGATAGACAATCACGATCCACAAGCCGTCCATAATGCGCAGAATCAAGTCGGAAGTAATGGCCAGCGGCAACGGAACTTTGGCTTCGTAGGAAAGCAGGAAGCACCGCACCACTTCCCCGGCCTTCGCCGGAAGGATGTCGTTTGCGAGCACGCCGACGAGCACCGAGAGCAGGCATAAACCAAACGACGGCGCACCCACCGGTCTGAGCAGTTCGCCCCACCGCCAGGCATCGACGAAATAGACGGCAAGCTCGAGCAGGATGGCAAGCGCCACCCAGTTCCATTCCAGAGTCCTGAGATGATCGCCAAGCTGTGTGAAGGGGAATTTCCAGAAGACCCAAGTCAGGGAAGCGGCCGAGACGCTATATCCGATTGCTGGTACGAGCCACTTCGGGACCCCTCGCCGCCGCGGCGGCGCTTCAACGGTATCCATGCGCGTGCAGAGCCACCAACACCCCCATCATAGCGCTCAGGAACGCATTCCTTTCACCAGTTTCCGGCCTGACCAGGCCACAGTTATAAAAAAGAACGCGAAGCTGAGCAGCACAACCGTGAGCCTTCGCCGCGGCGGAAGCGTTCGCGCCACGTCCGCGCCCGGATTGATATTCGTCTGCACGTGGAGAACGACGGTCGCCGGCGGCGCGCCGCTTGCGTTCTCCACAACCACGGCATACTCGCCCCGGACGTCGATGATCCGCTTGAATTCGCCGCTCTTTCCATCGGGCGTAAGCGCCATCGTGTCGTGTTCGCGGCCGCGATTGAACAAGCGGAACTCGCTCATCGCAAGCAGTTCGACATGCACGCTCGGGTTGCCCCTGACCACCTCAAAACGGCAATCGACTTCCGAAGGCGTTTGCCGCACTGTGAACGAAAGAAATCGGAAATCACCCGGTTCGAGCTGAAATGGCTGTCCTGCATCCTGCGCCTGGTTTGGCGCGGCGAAAAGTAGAGCGATCGCGATCGGTAAGTTCATCTCTGAAATACAATTTTCCCACTGACCACCGTCATCATGACGCGGGTCCGCGGGATTTCCGCCGCGGACATCGTCATAATATCGCCGGAGAGCATTACAAAATCGGCCATCTTGCCCGGCTCGATTGAGCCTTTGCGATTCTCTTCGAATGCCGCGTAAGCGCCTTCGATGGTCCAACTCCGCAGCGCCTCTTCCCGCGACATTCTCTGATTTGGAAACCAGCCGTTCGGCGGCGTACCATCCGTTTTCTGCCGTGTTACCGCGGCGTAGAAACCCAACAACGGATTCGGATCCTCCACCGGAAAATCCGAGCCGTTCGGTACATGCACGCCCAGGTGCAGAAACGTTTGCCATGCGTATGCGCCCTTGATCCTTTCCGGCCCGACCCGATCCTGCGCCCAGAGCATATCGCTGGTTGCGTGCGTCGCCTGCATGGAAGCGATGATCGAATACTGCTTGAACTTCGCGAAATCCTCCGGCGCCACAATCTGCGCATGTTCGATGCGGAAGCGTTTGTTATTCGGCCCTTTCAGGACGTCCCCGTAAGCTTCGAGGGCAGTGCGATTCGCCCGGTCGCCGATGGCGTGCGTATTCACCTGGAAACCCTTCGCCAGCCCCTTCTCAGCCACTGCCCGGATCGTCACGCGGTCGAGGATCGGCAGTCCGCGATTCCCCGGATCGTCCGTGTAAGGCTCGATCATCGCCGCGCCTCTGGATCCCAGCGCGCCATCGGCGATGAGTTTGATGCTGCGTATCGTCAGATCTTCGCCGATCTCCGGTTTGTCAGGCAGCGCCAATGGATACAGAATCATCGCGTAAATATGGATCGCCAACTGTCCCTTGCGGATCAGCGACCGATAGCCGTCGATATCGGCGTATGAGACTCCCGCGTCGTGCACGGTTGTAATTCCGTCGCGCGCCAATACCTGTGTGGCTCGAAGCAGGCTCTGCTCCACTTGTTCCGGGCTCGCGGGCGGAATTTTCCGGCTGACCAGTTGTTGCGCCTGGTCGACCAGAACACCGGTTGGACCGCCAGTCGCATCCCGCACAATCCTGCCGCCGGCCGGATCGGGAGTCGCCGCATTGATATCCGCGATCTCCATCGCTTTGCGGTTCACCCAGACCGCATGGCCATCCACGCGCTCCAACGACACCGGATTATCCGGCGCCGCATCTGAAATACCTGCCGCGTCGGGAAACTCCTTCACCGACCACAGATTCTGATCCCAGGCATTGCCGAATATCCACTCACCCGGCTTGTGCCGTTTTACCGCCTCGTGTACCTTCTCCACGATTTCGCGCTCCGATACGATCCCGCGCAGATCGAGACTCCCGAGCATGTCTCCCAGACCTTGAACGTGCCCATGCGAGTCGATCAGACCCGGAACGATCGTCGCGCCCTTCGCATCGATCGTTTTCGTGGACGCTCCCACGTAGCGGGAAATATCGTCTCCCACCGCGAGTATCTTCCCCTGCCGCACGGCGATCGCGGTTGCCGTCGGCTGTTTCGGATTGACGGTATGGATGTGCGCGTTGGTGACCGCCAGATCGGCCGTCTGCGCCCACGCCAGCGCGCCGAAAGCGAAGGATAGAATAAGCTCTGAACCGATGGCCCGCATCATTTTCCGTGTTCTGATCGCAGTGACGTTAGGAGTTATGGCCATTGCCCGCTGGTCCGGCGGCCGCATGCCGTTCGTTGTCTTTCCACCTTTTTACTACTGGTTTGTGGTCTCCGTCTTCGTGTTCGCCGCGTTCGGACTGGTATCCGCTTACCACGCCTGGCGCGAGCCCCACAACCGCCGCGCTTATCTCACCGATGTGGTTCTCGCCGCCGCCTGGGTTCCGTACTGGTTTTCCAACCTCCGCTAGTGTTCACCGCAAGGTACACGCGCCTTCAGTCGCGTTCGTCGTTGGCCAGAGCGACGCGACTGAAGTCGCGTGTACCGGCTATTAGTAAATTTACTTCAGAAACGCGACACCAGCACAAGCCTATCGCAGCAGCCGGTGATCGACTACATAGCAGGGTCTTACGGATTATTCGATCGCCATCGGCTCGTCTGTGCGCAACGCTGCTCAATCGAATCACAGTGGCATCATTGTCCTGTGGGCCGTTTCTGGTGGAAGTTGGTCAAACCGTCTGCTCTCGTTCTGCTCTCATCCTCCCTCGCGCTCGGTTCGATCCGCCCGTCGTTCTACCTGAACGCCTGCAGCTGGAACGCGACGGAGATCGTGGTTCTCGCGCCGACGAGCCAGGCGGGAACGTTCAGGGTGATCGAAGCGATTAAGGGCGGACTCGCGCCTGGGGAATCGCTGGAACTGCCCGGTTTGACACCGTCTCAAGGAGCCACGGGGAGACTGAGCGAACTATCTAAACTAAAGGAACATTTGATCGTCTATTCGAGGGCGTTCCGCCTATTCTGCAAAGCGATCGGCTAATCGCCTTTCTGCGACGGCCAGGCGCACTTCCGGAATACAACCCCATGCCTGATCTGCCCGTCGGCACGAGCGCCTGGGAGCCGGCTAACCATATAGGCGATCTCCGCACATCTGCCGTCTGGATTCAGGATGGAGTTACATACGGCTTCCTGCAGACGATGAACCCTGGTCCAACGCACCTCACGGCGTTGCTCGTGTCCGAGGCGGAGTTGCGCAAGTCCATCCAATCCGTTCTGCGGCTGCGCGACGCCATGGATCGCGCCGTGGCAAATCCTGATCCAGTCTTGCGAGGTCGCCAGCTTGCCGCGCTGGCCCGCTCAGGAAACGAATTCGCAAGGATGTCGGCATTCCAGAAGCTCGAACTTGGGGGGCGCGTCCGAAGCGAAAGTTCTGCTTGACCTGCTTTCAGACAAGAGCCTTTTAGGATGGCATCAGGATATTGTCGGCGCCCTAGTCCGCCAGCGTGTGGCGGACGTTCGATTCGCCGGATTCCTGCGTGAGGAGACTACCTACTGGTCCCGGTCCTGTCGTACGCTCAAACCAGGATGGTGGAACGCCGCGCAGTATCCCGACGTTGAAAAGGCGAGAGATCATTACACGCGTGCCTATGCCCTTCTCAATGCGATTCACGAGTTGCACCAATCGGCGGCGATGCCCGTCGTGCGGGATTTTGCGGCGGTGTGGAGCACGTGCCCGCCCCTTGACGAACGCTCGAAGACCAACCAGATCGCAGAGGCATTAGAGCTGTTGCTGGGGCACTGATCGTCGTCTGGCCACGGGTAGTCCTCAGTATCGGACCGAGCCTCTGTTCGCGCTCGGGCAAACCCCATAGCGAAGGGTGATTCACTTCTGACTTTTCGACCCCACGTGGGTTTCTTCCGCGAACTGATCCTTCAGGCACCGCGCGATCAAAGCCGTCCAACCGGTCTGATGACTGGCGCCGCAGCCGCGTCCCGTGTCCGCATGAAAATATTCGTTGAAGTGCAGCAATCCACGCCAATGCGGATCGCTTGTATAGATTTGGTCGTCGCCCTGCCACGGCGCCCACCCACTGGAATCGGGCAGGAAAAGGCTGCAAAGCCGGCGATTGATCTCCCTTGCCACCTCGCTCAGATTCATGCATCTCCCCGATCCGGTCGGACACTCCACCTGAAAATCGTCGCCGTAAAAATGATTGAACCGCTCCAGCGCTTCGATCAGAAGATAGTTAAGGGGAAACCAGACCGGCCCCCGCCAATTCGAGTTGCCGCCGAAAATGCCGGTCGTCGATTCACCGGGATCGTAGCCAATGCTGTACTCCTGGCCTTCAAAGGACAATGTGTACGGATGTTCCCGATATACGGCGGAAACCGAGCGTATGCCGAATGGCGACAGGAACTCCCGCTCGTCGAGCAGCCGCTCCAACACCCGCTGCAGGCGCGCCCGCGTAGGAATCGCCAGCAGACGATAAGCGTGGCCGCCGTCCCTGCGCGTCTCCATCATCGAGATCTGATGATAAAGATCCTGCCGGTTATTGAGAAACCATTCCATCCGCTTGCGGAATCCCGGCAAACGGTCGATCACATCCTGCCGGAGATTGGTCACCGCGAACAGCGGAATCAGCCCCACCGCGGACCGCACCTTCATCGGCACCGTCAGGTTTCCCGCCGTTCGCACCTGATCGTAATAGAAGCCGTCGTCCTCGTTCCACAGTCCCGTGCCTCCCAGCGTGTTGATTGCGTCCGCGATCGCGACGAAGTGCTCGAAAAATTTCGATGCGACGTCTTCATATGCCGGGTCCTCCGCGGCCAGTTCGAGCGCCATCGCGAGCATCGTCGAGCAGTAGAACGCCATCCACGCCGATCCGTCCGCCTGTTCGAGAACGCTGCCGTCCGGCAGAGGCTTCGACCGGTCGAAAAGGCCGATGTTATCGAGCCCCAGAAATCCGCCGGAGAACACCTGTTTGCCCGCGACGTCCTTTCGGTTGACCCACCACGTGAAGTTGATGAGCAGTTTTTGAAAGATGCGCTCCAGAAACAAGCGGTCGCGCTGGCCATGCGGGGCTGAAATCTTGTAAACGCGCCAGGCCGCCCACGCATGCACCGGAGGATTCACGTCTCCGAACGCGAATTCGTACGCCGGAATCTGTCCGCTCGGATGCGTGTACCATTCGCGCAGCAGCAGAATCAGCTGCTCCTTCGCGAAATACGGATCGATCTCCGCGAAGACCAGCATATGGAACGCAAGGTCCCATGACGCGTACCATGGAAACTCCCAGTTGTCGGGCATGGATACCACATCCCGGTTGTAGAGATGTTGCCATCCGCTGTTGCGGCCGTTCCAGCGCTCGGCAGGCGGCTTTGGAAACGCCGGGTCGCCCTCCAGCCATTCGAGCACTCCAAGGTGATAGAGCTGTTTCGACCACAACAGACTCCCATGCGCCTGCTTCGCAATCTGAAGCCCGGCGGGAGACGATTCGTCAACTCCGTAGAACAGGTTCGTTTCCTGAGTCCGTTGGGCGAAAACACCATCGAAGTCCACCGGTCCGCCCTCCCGTTCGGCGCTCAGACGGAAGCGGAGTTCGATACCTTTGCCTGCCGGAATCTCCTGACAATAGTACGGTGCGACCTTGGTTCCGGTCTGCGCGGGATTGACGGCCGCGCTCTCGCCCTGCGCCACGAAGCGATGAAACGCGTCCTTCACATAAGGTGTCCGGTTCGGCGTTTGAAACAGCCTTTCGTGATTCGTCTCATTCTCGGTAAAGAGAAACCGCTCCGGCTTTACCATGGCTTCGAATGTGTATCGCCCCAGCGTTTCCTGTTCGCACTCGACATGCGTTTCGTCCACTTGCCGGATCATGGGCTTCGGGCAATACCCCTCGCCCGTTCTGCCCCACGACCATGCGTTCCGGAACCACAGCGTCGGCAGCACGTGCAGCGGCCATGCCTGCGGACCGCGGTTATCGATGCGAAGCCGGATCAGAATATCGTTGGGCGAGGCTTTCGCATACTCCATCGAGACGTCGAAGTAACGGCCCTCGTTGAATATGCCCGTATCGAGCAATTCGTATTCCGGATCGCGCTTACCGCGTCTGCGGTTTTCATCCAGCAACTGTTGATAGGGGAAGGCCTTCTGCGGGTATTTATACACCGCTTTCATGTAGGAGTGGGTGGGCGCGCCGTTCACGTAGAAATAGCACTCTTTCACATCTTCGCCGTGGTTGCCCTCCTCGCCGGTGAGTCCGAAAAGGCGCTCTTTCAGAATGGGATCCTGGCCGTTCCATAACGCCAGCGCGAAACACAGGCGGCCTTCGCGATCGCAGATGCCGAGGAGACCATCTTCGCCCCAGCGGTACGCCCGGCTGCGGGCGTGATCGTGCGGAAAATATTTCCAGCACTCGCCGGTGGCCGAATAATCCTCGCGCACCGTTCCCCACTGGCGTTCCGACAGGTAGGGCCCCCAGCGCTTCCAGTTTTTCTCCCGCCGCGCGTCTTCATCGAGACGATCCTGCTCCGGATTCATTTGCCGATCTCGACGATATTTTTTATTCCAGCTTGGTTCTGGATCGGCTCGGCGAATTTTTCCAGCGGAAAGCGGCCGGTAATCAGATTCCTCACTGCGTCCGGCCAAGCGGCATGGAACGACGTCAGATCGGCGACCGCGTTCTGAAACGCATCTTTGCCCGCGTTGACCGTTCCCAGCACGCACTGGTTCTTCAGCACCAGATTGCGCATGATCCCGTCGGTATCGATCGGGGCCGGGGGATGATGGCCCGGCACCCCGGTAAGAATAAACAACCCGTTCGTGCCCAATACCGACAAAACATCGAACGCAAGGTGAGACGCGCCCGTCGCTTCGTAGACCACGTCGATATTCCCCACCGTCGCGGCCATCTGTTCGACGGAACGATCCTGCGAGGAAATGTATTTTGCCCCGATCGCCTTCGCGATATCGGCGGATTCGTCCGGCTCGCGGCTGCGTGAGTAAACGGTCACGGAGAATCCCGCGTGGCGCAGAGCCATTGCCCCCAACAGCCCCACGGGGCCCGCCCCGAGAACCACGGCCTGATGCGTCCCGCCCCATGGCAGCCGCTTTTGAATTTCGAGCGCCTGAATCAGCCCCTTCTCGGCGATGGTCAGCGGCTCCACCAATACCGCAACATCCCGAATCGTCGGCGGCACCGGATTCATGTAACGAGCTTCATCCACGATCAGTTCCGTAAGAAAACCGTGCATCTGTTTGATGCCGCGTTCGCGGTAATCGCCCGTATAGCAGAAGTCCTGCCGGCCGGCGCGGCACGCCACGCACTCCGGATGATCGCAGGGCCGCCGCACCATCGGAATAGCCAGATCGCCGGGCTTCAGATCTTTTACTTCAGGCCCGACTTCAACAATCTCCCCGAGACACTCGTGCCCCATCACCAGAAATTCCGAGCCTGCCGGCGGCGGAAAGCCATATTGAAAGGAAGCGATCTCCCGGTCCGTCCCGCAAACCCCCACATTCAAAACGCGAAGCGAGACGGAGGTGGGACTTTTCATCTCAGGCGCGGGGAAATCCCGAACCACCGCAAGCGCTTTCTTGTCGGGAAAAACCGCCGCAGCCCTCATGATGTGCCTCCATGGTGGGGCGGACCCCCCGGTCCGCGGCCGACGCCCTCGTCGGCGCCTGCCTTCCGCAAAATCGCCCGGGCAGGTGAACCCTCCGCCCCCATCAATCGAAGCGGCAAACAAACCATCTCATAGGCACCCGGCTCGACCCCGCGCAGATTCAACCCCTCAATAATCCAGATCCCGGCACCCAGCAGAGCATGATGCGTTTCCGGACCATCCTCGCGAAATCCGCCCACGGAAAGATAGTCCACGCCGACAGTCCGCACACCGCACTCGGCGAGGTACCGTGCGCCATCCTGCGAAATAAACACAAAGTTCTCCTCGAAGGTATCGCTGTCCCAGGCATGATCGGAGTTCAACGTCTTGAACAGAATCCGCTCACCCACGCTAATCCCATGCCCGACAAGTTCCGCGCGCTTGATCGATTTCGTGTCGCCAATCGCTATCACCCGCGCCGGTCCTACAGTGGCATCGAGAGGCATGGTATCGATGCTCCGGGCATGCCGGATGAAGTGCAGCGGAGCGTCCATATGGGTGCCGGTGTGCACCCCGAGGGCCATGCGCGAAACGGTAGCGACGTCGCCTTTTTCCTGATCGGTGGCGCGTTCGATATGAAACTCCGGATCGCCCGGCCAGTGGACCATGCCGTTGCGCACGTGTACCGAAATATCGATCCAGTCGTTCCCAAGCCCGCTCTTCACAAAGATATGCTAACAGTGATCGATGAAGAGGCCGTGAACATTAAGGGTGGCCGCGAGCTGCGTCGATGGCTTTACACTAGTTGAAGCTTGCGCTTCGTTGAACCTCCCTGGTTCGTTTGAGGTACGAAGCGAATCTCCAGGCGCTGTTCAAACGCAGCGGCGATCCGCCGCAGCACAGTCAGCGAGTGGCCTTCATAGTCG
>Ga0070733_10001497_pt1 | contig 17363 bp, 13 predicted proteins | sample Coa_R1_9_FD_66450 | JGI IMG/M metagenome (GOLD analysis project Ga0070733, IMG submission 66450) | Surface soil microbial communities from Centralia Pennsylvania, which are recovering from an underground coalmine fire - Coalmine... | ecosystem: Environmental > Terrestrial > Soil > Unclassified ... | reverse complement strand
TCCCGCGCCTGACCCACGCCGAGGCGATGGCGCGCTACGGCAGCGACCGCCCCGACCTGCGCTACGGCCTCGAGATCCTCGACCTCTCGCGCCTGCTCGGCGACAGCGGCTTCCGCGGTTTCCGCGAGGCGGTCGCGGCGGGCGGCGTGGTGCGCGGCTTCGCCGTGCCGGGCGCCGCCGGCGCCGCCGAGGCCAGCCGCAAAGATGTCGAGGGCTGGGCGGAGCTCGCCCGCGAGCATGGCGCGGCCGGCGTGCTGACGGTGCGCCGCAAGGGCGGCGAGACCAGCTTCCAGGTCAAGAGCGCGCTGACGCCCGGCGAGACCGCGGCGCTGGCCGCGGCGCTGGCGCTGGAGGAGGGTGGCCTGGCGCTGCTCGCCGCCGGCCCGCCGGCCACCACCGCGGCGGCGCTCGGGGCGTTGCGCCAGGAGCTGGCGCGGCGCTACGGCCTGATCCCCGCCGGCCGTCACGCCTTCCTCTGGGTCACCGAGTTCCCGCTCGTCGAGTGGAGCCCCGAGGCCGGCCGCTGGAACGCCATGCATCACCCCTTCACCAGCCCGGATCGCCGCGACCTCGACCGCCTCGACACCGAGCCCGGATCGGTGCGCGCCCGCGCCTACGACGTGGTGCACAACGGCATGGAGCTCGGCGGCGGCTCGATCCGCGTCCACGATCCCGAGATGCAGGCGCGGCTCTTCCAGCTGCTCGGCATCGGGCCGGCCGAGGCCAAGGCGCGCTTCGGCTTCTTTCTGGAGGCCCTGCGCTACGGCGCGCCGCCGCACGGCGGCATCGCCCTGGGCCTGGACCGCATCGTGATGGTGCTGGCGGGAGCGCCGTCGATCCGCGACGTCATCGCCTTCCCGAAGACCGCGTCGGCCGCCGACCTGATGACCAGCGCGCCGTCGCCGGTCGACGAGCGGCAGCTGCGCGAGCTGGGGATCGCCGTCGCGCGCGGTGACTGAGCTGGAGCGGGAGCGGGTGGAGCGACTGCGCCTGCGCCACCCCGGTGGCGAGACGGCGATCTGGGCGGGGAGCGGGGCCCTGGCCGCGGCGCGCGCCGAGCTGGCGCGGTGGGTCGCCGGCCGCACCCTGTTCGTGGTCAGCACGCCGCGGGTGCTGGCGCTGCACGGCCAGCGGCTGGCGCCGTTGCGCGCCGCGGCGGCGAGCCTGCACCTGCTGCCGGTGCCCGAGGGCGAGGAGGCCAAGTCGCTGGCGGTCGCCGAGCGCCTGTGGAACGACATGCTGCTGGCCGGCGGCAAGCGCGACAGCCGCCTGGTGGCCTTCGGCGGCGGCAGCGTCGGCGATCTGGCGGGATTCGTCGCCGGCTGCTTCCTGCGCGGCATCGGCTTCGCGCAGCTGCCGACCACGCTGCTGGCGCAGGTGGACGCGGCGATCGGCGGCAAGACCGCGGTGGACCTGCCCGGCGGCAAGAACACCGTCGGCCTGTTCCTGCATCCGGATTGGGTGGTCTGCGACACGGCGCTGCTGTCGACCCTGCCGCGGGCCGAGTTGCGCTCCGGCCTGGTCGAGGCGATCAAGATGGCGGCGCTGCTCGATCCGCCGCTGCTCGATCGGATCGAGACCGGGTTGGGGCCGCTGCTGGCCGGCAGGGCTGGCGCGCTGGCGCCGGTGGTGGCCGCCGCCGCCGCGCTCAAGATCGCGGTGGTCGAGCGCGATCCCGACGAGCGCGGCGACCGGCGCCTGCTCAACTTCGGCCACACCCTCGGGCACGCCATCGAGTCGGCCACCGGTTACCAGGGGCTGCGCCACGGCGAGGCGGTGGCCTACGGCATGTTGTTCGCGCTGCGTCTGGCGCGGCGGCGCGGCCTGCCGGCCAAGGACGCGGCGCGGGTGGCGGCACTGCTCGGCAGGCTCGAGCTGCCGCCGCTGCCGCCGCTCGAACCGCCGGACCTGGCGGCGCGCATGGCGCGCGACAAGAAAGCCAGCGAGCGCGGCCTGGTCTGGGTGCTGCCGGCAGCGCCGGGCCGCGGCGCCATGGTCGAGGGCATCGGCTGGGACGAGGTCACCGCCGAGCTGGCGGCCTTCCTGCGCCAGCCGCTGGCGATGGAGTAACGGTCGGCCGGTGGGCCGGTTGACGCAAGGCCGGTTCCCGGAGGGACCGGTCCTCGAAGAGACAACGGCCGTAGTGGGGAGGAGGAGGGCCGGGAGGCCAGGGGTATCCGAGGACGGGCGAAACTCAACTCGCGACGGCAGCGCACCAGCGCTGCGCGAGGAGGCCGCCCGCAGGATACCCTGGTCTCCCGGCCCGGCCGGAGGGGCGCCTCCGGAGGCGTGCGATATAATCCCTCTTCTTTCGCCACCTCCATGACCGCCAGCCGCAAGCTCCTGCGCCGCATCAAGCTGCGCCACGTCTTGCTGATCCTGGTCCTGCTGTCGAGCGGCGTGCCCCTGCTGCTGAGCAGCGCCCTGTTGATCCCCAAGGCCAAAGAGGTGCTGGAGGACGCCGAGCGCGACTACCTGACGCGGCGCGCCGTGGCCCTGTCGCGCGAGATCGACACCTACCTGGCGACCCAACGGCGCCAGCTCGCCCAGCTCGGCGCCGGCCTGCTGCTGGCGCCCGGCAGCGCCGACATCGGGGCGCGCCTGCACGAGCCCTGGGTGGCCGGCTACCTGGAGAACTTCGTCGTCGGCAGCGCCGACCTGCGGGCGCTCTACGTGCTCGATCTCCAGGGCGAGGGCCCGCGGCGCGGCCCCGGCCAGCTGCCGGCCGGCGCCGAGGTGGCGATGGACGCGGTGTTCGAGCAGGCCCGCGCCACCCGCGCCCCGGCCTACCGGCTGATCAACCTCGGGCCGCACGAGGTGCCCAACCTGGCGCTGGCGGTGCCGGCCGCGACCGGCGCCCCGCCCGCGGGCGGCACGGACCGTGCAACCGCGGGTGCCTCGGGAGCCGCGGCTGGCGGGCAGGCGCGGCTGGTCGCCGTGGCGCTGCTCGACTTCAAGCCGCTGCAGACGGTGTCGCAGGGCGAGGCGCGCCGGTCGGTGGGCGTGTTCCTGCTCGACCGCGGCGGCCGCATCCTGTGGACGGACTCCGACCCCGAGATGGCGCAGGCGCTGATGGGCTCGGAGCTGGTGAAGCTGTTCGTCAAGCGGCCGATGAGCCTCATCCGCCAGTACGAGCTGGCGTCGCCGCGCGGCCGCCAGGAGGTGCTGGCGCAGGTCAGCGCCATCCACGAGACCAGCTGGGGGGTGGTGGTGCAGCGGCCGCTGTCGTCGGCTTACGCGGTGATCGATCAGATGGTGCTGCGCACGGTGCTGGCGACGCTGCCGCTGATGGCGCTGTCGGCGTGTTTCGCCTTCCTCGCGGCGCGCTGGGTCGGCCGCCCGATCCAGCGCCTGACCGCGACCACCCACGAGATCGCCGCCGGCAGCTTCGGCGGGCGCGTCGAGATGAAAGGACTTTCCTTCGAGCTGGCCGACCTTGCCGAGGACTTCAACCGCATGAGCGGCCATCTCCAGGGCTACGTGCAGCAGCTGCGCGAGGCGGCGCAGGCCAACCGCGATCTGTTCATCGGCTCGTTGCGGGCGTTCGCGGCGGCGATCGACGCCAAGGACCCCTACACCCGCGGCCATTCCGAGCGGGTGGCGGCGGTCAGCCGGGTGATCGCGCGCCACCTGCTGCTCTCCGAGGAGATGCAGCACCAGGTATGGATCGGGGCGTTGCTGCACGACGTCGGCAAGATCGGCGTCGAGGACACCATCCTGCGCAAGGAGACCGAGCTGACGGCCGCCGAGTACCAGCAGATGAAGTTGCACACCGTGGTCGGCGCCGAGATCCTGCAGCCGATCGAGCAGCTGCGGGAAATGATCCCGGCCGTCCGCTGGCACCACGAGGCCTGGAACGGGCGCGGTTATCCCGACGGCCTGCGCGGCGAGCAGATCCCGCTGTTCGCGCGCATCGTGGCGGTGGCCGACACCTTCGACGCCATCACCACCAACCGGCCGTATCAGACTGCCGCCAACCTACAGTTCGCCGTCGAGACCATCACCAGGCTGACCGGCAGCCGCTTCGACGCCAAGGTGGTGACCGCCTTCCTGCGCGCCGTGCAGGCGGGCGAGCTGCGGCCGTCGGCGCCGCGCGAGGGGCGCGGCGCGCTGCCGGAGATCGAGGCGCGCGCCGCCCGCCGCTGAGCCGCGGAGCCCTGAGCATGTACCAATACGTACTGGCGAACCTGCTGGCCAACAACGAGGATTGCCTCGGCGTGCTGTTCCTGGACGGCACCGGCGAGACCGTGGACATGGCATGCTCCGGCCTCGGTCCCTACGAGATGCGGGTGCTGGGCGCCTATCTCGGCATCTACCTGCGGCAGCTGCAGCGGATGCTGGCCGCCAACCACCTGGGCACGCCGCTGCTGGTGCACATCGAGAAGAGCGCCGCCCACGTCTACGCGGTGCCGTTGCCCGACGGCTACTACCTGGCGATGGTGCAGCGCCAGCCGGCGCTGGTGGCGCGCTCCCGCGCCACCCTGGAAGAGGCCGTGCGGCAGCTCGAGCGCGGCCTGTTCACGCCCTCTCCCGAGCCGTCGGGGTCGCACGGATGAAGCGCGGCGACGAGGCCGGGCACGACCTGCTGGAGCTCGCCCCGGAGGCGCGCTTTCCCGAGGAGCCCGAGCGGAGCGGCTTCTGGCGGCAGCTGCGGCGCGGGCTCACCATGACCCACACCGAGCTGCTCGACAAGATGAGCGCCGCTTTCGCGGGGCGGGTGAGCCTGGACGAGGCGACGCTCGAGTATCTCGAAGAGATCCTGATCTCGTCGGACCTCGGGGTGGAGACCTCGCTCGCCCTGGTGGAGCGGGTCAAGCGCAACGCCACCCGCGACCAGGCCCTGAGCCCGGCGCGGCTGCGCAAACTGCTGGCCGACGAGGTGGCCGGCCTGCTCGAAGAGCTGCCGGTGGGGAACCGGCCGCCGGCGCCGCGGCCGGGAGGGGCCGCCGGGGTAGGCGGGCCGCGGCTCACCCTGGTGGTGGGCGTCAACGGCGCCGGCAAGACGACCTCGATCGCCAAGCTCGCCAGGTTGGCCCAGCACCAGGGGCGGCGGGTCATGCTCGCGGCCGGCGACACCTTCCGCGCCGCCGCCATCGAGCAGCTGGCGCTGTGGGGCGAGCGGCTGGGGGTCGAGGTCATCCGCCAGCCGTTCGGCGCCGATCCCGCGGCGGTGGCGTTCGACGCCATCCAGGCCGGGCGGGCGCGCCGCGTCGACGAGCTGCTGATCGACACCGCCGGCCGGTTGCACACCAAGGACCAGCTGATGGCCGAGCTGGGCAAGGTGCGCCGGGTGATCGATCGCGAGGCCGCCGGCTGGCAGCGGCGGACGCTGCTGGTGCTGGATGCGACCACCGGCCAGAACGCGCTGGCGCAGGCGCGGACCTTCAGCCAGGTGGTGCCGGTCGACGGCGTGCTGCTGGCCAAGCTCGACGGTACCGCCAAGGGGGGGATGGCGGTGGCGATCGCCCGCGAGCTGGGTCTGCCGGTGCTCTACCTGGGCGTCGGCGAGACGGCCGACGACCTGGTGGAGTTCCGGCCCCGGGAGTTCGCCGCTGCTCTCCTCGGCTGAAGCGCTGGGGCGCGCGCTGCGTCTGGCGGCTCGCGGCCGCTACCGCGCCGCGCCGAACCCGATGGTCGGGGCGCTGGTGGTGGCGGCGGGCGAGGTGGTGGGGAGCGGTTGGCACCGGCAGGCCGGCGGCCCACATGCCGAGGTCGAGGCGCTGGCCGCCGCCGGCCTCCGGGCGCGCGGGGCGACGCTCTACGTCACGCTCGAGCCCTGCGCCCACCACGGCCGCACGCCGCCCTGCGCCGACGCGGTGGTGGCGGCGGGCATCGCCAGGGTGGTGGCCTGCCACGGCGATCCGGACCCCCGCGTCGCCGGCCGCGGCTTCGCGCGGCTGCGCGAGGCCGGCATCGAGGTGGCGATCGGCCCGCTGGCGGCGGCGGCGGCGCGGCTCAACCTGCGCTTCCTGGTCGCGGCGATCGAGCGGCGGCCGCAGGTGACCCTCAAGTGGGCGATGAGCCTCGACGGGCGGATCGCCACCGCCGCCGGCGAGAGCCAGTGGATCTCGTCGCCGCGCGGGCGGCGCTGGGCGCTGGCGTTGCGCGAGGAGCACGACGCGACGCTGGTCGGCAGCGGCACGGTGCTGGCGGACGATCCGCGTCTCGACCGGCGGCTGGGCCTGGCGGGGCGCCCCGGCCTGCGGGTGGTCCTGGACCGGCGCCGGCGGCTCGCGGCGTGGGCGGCGGCGGCCCCGGCGGGCGCGCCGCGGCGGCTGTTCACCGCCGCCGGGCCGTTGCTGATCTATACCGCCAGCCGCGGTGGGCGCGGGGAGGAGGAGGATGGTGGAGGCCGGCATGAGGCCGGCAACGGCGCGCCCGGACTCGGGGGCCGGAGTGGGGCGTGGGATGCGCCCGGGGACCTGGGGGGGGAGTTCGGGGTGGCGGCGTCCGGGGAGATGGCGGCGTCCGAGACGATGGCGGTATCCGGTGCGATGGTGGCATCCGAGGCGATGGCGGCATCCGAGGCGATGGCGGCGTCCGCGGTGATGGTGGTGCCGGAGGTGGTGGCGCTGCCGGCGGTCGAGCCAGCGGCCGTGCTGGCGGATCTCTTCGCGCGCGGGGTGCGCAGCGTCCTGGTCGAGGGCGGCGCCGAGGTGCTGGCGAGCTTCGCGGCCAGCGGTCTTTTCGACCGGGTGGCGGTGGACTGCGCCCCGCTGCTGATCGGCGGCCGCCAGGCTCCCGGTCCGCTCGGCGGCCGCCAGGCTCCCGGTCCGCTCGGCGGCACCGGCGCCGCCGCCCTCGCGGACGCGGCGCGTTTGGATCATCTCGAGGTGAGGCGGCGTGGCGGCGACGTGGTCGTCGAAGCGCTGCGGCAGGGGTGCCTTGAGCGGCTGCTGGCGCGGCTGCCGCACTGAAGGTCGGCTCCGCCGACGGTCGCGAGCCGACAGCCGCCGAAGGTCGCAAGCGAGTGCAGCAGGGGGTGGCAGGGGTACGCGTCGCGGACGTTTGCCCGCCGGGTCCCGGCCGGACTGGCTTCTGCCCGCGGTGGACGTGCCCGGCGAATCTGGGTACATTCACCGCTGCCCGCGCGGCTGCGGCGCGGCTGGGACCATGTTCACCGGACTGATACAGGAGCGCGGCCGGATCCTCGGCGATCCGCGAGCATCGGGGCAGGGAGGAGTGCGGCTGGAGGTCGGTTTGAGCCGGGAGCTGGCCGCCGGCCTTGGCACCGGCGCCAGCCTGGCGGTCTCCGGGGTTTGCCTGACCGTGATCGAGGTGAGCGAGGTGCGGCCCGGGCCGGTGGTGACGCCCGGGAGCGCTGGGGAGCTGGCGCCGGCCGCGCCGCCGGCGATGGCGGTGGTCGTCGAGCTGGCGCCCGAGACGCTGGCGCGCACCACGCTTGGCGGGCTGCGGGTTGGTGCGGCGGTGAACCTCGAGCCGGCGCTGCGGGCGGGCGAGCCGCTGGGCGGTCATCTGGTGCAGGGGCACGTCGACGGCACGGCCGCGGTGGTGGCGCGGCGGGACCTTGCCGAGCACCGGGTGCTCGCGTTCTCGCTGCCGGCGCCGCTGGCGCCATTCCTGGTGGAGAAGGGGTCGGTGTGCGTGGACGGGGTCAGCCTGACCGTCGCCGCGCTGGCGCCGGACGCCTTCGAAGTGGCCTTGCTGCCGCACACCTTGGCGGTGACCACCCTGGGCGGGCTGCTACCGGGCGACGCCGTGAACCTCGAGGTGGACGTGCTGGCCAAGTACGTGCACCGCATGCTGGCCGCCCGCGGCGCAGGCCCTTCCGGGTGACCGCCGCTTTCGCCGGGCGACCGCCGGCCGGCGACGGCGACGTGGGCCTGCCGCGGCTCGCGGCGCGGCTTCCCGAGCCCGGCCACCTGTGGATCCGCCATGCGCCCAGGGTCTGGCAGGGGCCGGAGCGCCCATGGCTCGACCTCGCCGCCGGCCGCCTGGGCAGGAATAGCGGCCGGGAGCCGGCCGGCGACGCGGCACTTCCCGGGGCGCCGCCTGACGACCTGCTTTACCTGCCACCGGTCCCGGCGCGGCTGGCTGGTTGGCGCGACGGGCTGGCGGCGCGCGCGCTGGCCGGCGGCGCGCCGGTCCTGTTGCAGCTGCTGCCCGGGGACGAAACCGGGTTACCGCCGGGCGGCGGCGCGGTGGTGGTGATCGACCTCTTGGCGGATCTCCTCGACGGCGGCGGCGAGCTGGCGACGGCTTGGCCGTGGGCGTCGCGGGCGCCGATCGCCGCCGCCAACGGTCTCGGCGTCGTCGGTGGCGCCGACGTCGTGGGGGCCGAGACCGGCGGCGAGGGCGGGGCGACGGGGGGAATCTCGGGCGCCGGCCCGGCGGCTATCGCCGGCGGCGCCGTCGCGGTGTGGCCGCTGGTGCCGGGCATCACCGACGACCCGGAGCGGTGGGAGCGCTCGTGCGCGCGGCTGGCTGGCGCGGGTTTCGCGGTGCTGCAGGCGCTGGTGCCGGCGCTGGGGCCCGGCGATCGGCGGCGCCTGGCGCAGCGGCTCGTGGGTCCGGGGGAAGGGAAAGCCTTCGAGGCGCTGTTCCATCGCCAGAACCGCGAGCCGTCGAGCGAGCGGGAGCTGGCGCGGGTCGCGCACCGCCATGGCCTGGCGCCCTTCCTGCCGCGTCCGCTGCCGCAGCCGGCACTGCCGCCGCTGCCGCGCCCACCGCTGCCGCGGGCCGAGAACCGCCGCCTCGCGGGGCTGCTGGCCCTCGCCGGTGAGCTCTGGCTGCGGCTGGGACGGCCGGTCGAACAGGCGCAGGCGCTGTTCCGGGCCGCCCGCTGGCTGGACGGCACCACCTACGACGTTGCCGCGCTCTGCCGCGAGGGCAACCTGGCGGTGGTGACCGCGCTCGATCCCCTCGCCCGCCGCGCCGTGGCCGAGGCGGCAGCCGGCGGCGAGCCGGCGCTGCTTGTCGAGCTGATGGCCGAGTACCTGGGCTGAGCCAGGCTCTGCCGAGTCGCACAGCCTCACGCAACGGCAACTCCTTGCGGGCCGCGTGACGGCTCCTGAGGTCGAGAAATCTGGCTTCCCTTCCTGGGGCGGATACTGCGGCTCTTCAGGAGGGCTCCACGGAGCATCTCTGGCTCCTCTTGCGCCTTGATCTTGTCAGCCCGATCGTGCCTAATGCCCGACATGCCAGCGGACCTGCCGATCGACCTGCGGTCGGACACCGTGACCCGGCCCGACGACGAGATGCGGCGGGCGATGGCCACCGCCGAGGTGGGCGACGACGTCTATGGCGAGGACCCCACGGTGGCGGCGCTGGAAGCCTCGGCGGCGGTGGCGGTGGGGCACGAGGCGGCGCTCTTCGTCCCCTCGGGCACGATGGGCAACCAGATCGCCCTGCGCCTCCTCGGCACGCCCGGGCAGGAGGTGATCTGCGACGCCCGCAGCCACATGTTGATACTGGAGATGGGCGCGATGTCGGCGCTCTCGGGCCTGCTGCCGCGGGCGATCGATTCGCCGCAGGGGCTGCTCGACCCGGCGGCGGTCGAGGCCGCCGTCTGCTCCGGCGCCGGCTACCGGGTGCGCACCTGCCTGCTGGCGGTGGAGAACACCCATAACCTCGCCGGCGGCAGCGTCTACGGCCGCCCGCACCTCGAGGCGCTGCTCGCCGTGGCCCGCCGGCACGGCCTGCCGGCGCACCTCGACGGCGCCCGCATCTTCAACGCCGCGGTGGCGCTCGGCACCACCGCGGCGGCCCTCGCCGCCGGCTTCAGCTCGACCATGTTCTGCCTGTCGAAGGGCCTCGGGGCGCCGGTCGGCTCCCTGCTGTGCGGCGGCCGCGACCTGATTCGCGAGGGGCGCCGGGTGCGCAAGATGTTCGGCGGCGGCATGCGCCAGGCGGGGGTGCTGGCGGCGGCGGGCCTGGTGGCGCTGCGCCGGGGGCCGGCCCACCTGGCCGCGGATCACGCTCATGCCGCGCTGCTGGCAGCCGCGGTCGCCTCCCTGCCGGAAGTCGAGATCGATGCGGCCGGGGTGCGCACCAACATCGTCGTCTTCCGGGTCGGCCCGGGGCTGGCCGCCAGATTGCCGCCGGGGGATCCGGGCGCTCCGGCCGATGCGACGGCGGAGCCGGCCGCCGCCGTGGTGGCCCGCTTGCGCGCCGCCGGCGTGCTCGCCACCCCGGTGAGCCGCGACCAGGTGCGCATGGTGACGCACCGCGACGCCGGCCGCCCCCAAATCGATCAGGCCATTCTCCGGTTGCGGCAGGCGCTGGCGCCTTGAGCGCTGCCGCCGGCCGCCACCGGCTATCGGATCACCCCCCGCAATCCCCCCCGACCCCCTCACACCCACTCTTCGGGGCAGTCTCGTCTAGCCGTGCCCGCCGGCGCGGGGCAGCCGCGCGACCAGGTCGATCTCGACCAGCGCGCCGCGCGGCAGGGCGGCCGCCTGGACGGTCGAGCGCGCCGGCCGGTGGTCGCCCATGGCTTCGCCATACAGCGCGTTGAGGCGGGGGAAGTCGGCGAGGTCGACGACGTAGACCGTCGCCTTGACCACGTCGGAGAAGCCGCAGCCGGCGGTGCTCAGCACCTGGCGGAGATTCTCGAGCGCCCGCCGGGCCTGGGCCTCGAAGCCGCCGGGAACCAGCTCGCCGGTGGCGGGGTCGAGGCCCACCTGGCCGGAGGTGTAAAGCCAGCCGTCGACGGAAACCGCCTGGGAGTACGGGCCGATCGCGGCCGGAGCCTGGTCGGTGTGATGGAATTGCATGCCTGAGACGCTCCTTTCGAGGGCGGGTGGCGCTCCGTCGGGCTGCCACACCGCGATGTGCGGGAGGTTGCGGTAGCGCTCGGCGTGGTCCAGGCCGTAGCCGACCACGAAGAGGTTCTCGATCGCGAAGCCGCGGTAGTCGATCGGCACCTCGACCTGGCGCGCCGCCGCCTTGTCGAGCAGCGCGCACAGCCGCACGCTGCGCGCGCCGCGGTGGCGCAGCAGATCCAGGATGGTGGCCACCGTGTAGCCGGTGTCGACGATGTCCTCGACCAGCAGCACGTCCCGGCCGCGGATCGGCAGGTCCAGGTCCTTGCGGATGCGCAGCTCGCCGCGGTTGGCGCCGCCCTCGCCGTAGCTCGCGGTCTGCAGGAAGTCCACTGCCACCGGCACCCGCAGGCGCTTGAGCAGGTCGGCGAGGAAGAAGACCGACCCCTTGAGCACGCCCACCGCGATCAGCGGATCGTCCGCCGGCCGCTGCCGGCCGCCGCTGGTGGCCCTTCCCGGGCCACTCGCCGCCCTTCCCGGGTCGCTCGTGGCCGTTCCTGGACCAGTCGCCGCGCTGCCCGGGTCGCTCGCGGCCGTTCCCGGGCCACCCGTCGCCCCTCCCGCCCGGCTGTAGTCGGCGTCGATCCGTGCGGCCAGCTCGGCCACCCGGCGCGACAGCTCCGCCGCCGGGATCAGCACCCGCATGGAGTGGTGCACGCCCCGTCTCCAAGAGCGCCCGTCGCCTGCCGTCGTCGCCGCCGCATCATTGCATGATATCCTCGGCCGAACCTCGGAGCCGAAGGGCGTACTCGAAGCTGCCATGGCCACAGTTCAGGAGCTCGGCGCTCTCCATCGACGCTACGCCGACACCTCGCATCGCTTCCGCGCCGCCTGGACCTTCCATCAGTTCCTGCAGAGCCTTGGCAAGGGCAACCAGGCCAAGATCGCCGACGCTCACTCGCTCGACTTCCAGAACCTCTACGCCGAGCTCAAGGAGATCTCGCAGAACCTCAACACGGCGGAGAGCGATCCCCTCCAGGTCCGGCTCGAGGGTATCGACCACCGGCTCGGGGAGCTGATCGCGGACCTCGACGAGCAAGATACCAGGATCGCCCCGTACTACCTGCGCCAGTTCTTCCGCCGGGTCAAGACCTACGACGAGAAGATCATCACCCAGCTGGTCAAGTTCTACTTGTATGCCCAGCAGGGCGAGATCTGGCCGACCGAGCGCCTCGACAAGGTCGATTTCCTGCTCGCCCGCCTGAGCGAGGAGGAGGACGATCGCACCGGCGAGCCGCGGCTTCGCGACCACCGGCGGCTGGGCGAGATCTTCCACGGCCTGTGGGCGATGCTCGGGGTGCCGCTGCCGGAGTCCGCCTTCGTCGGCGACAAGCGCCGCGAGATCGAGGGCATCCGCCAGGAGGTCAACGAGATCGAGACGCTCGACCGGCTGAGCGAGACCAACCTGATCCCGCGTTACCGGCGGCTCAAGCACGAGCTGGGCAACCTGCTGTTCGAGCCCGCCCTGCTGCTCGCCATCCAGGAGACCAACCTGGTGCTCAAGAGCCGCATCCAGAACCTCTATGGCAAGGAGGAGCGGCGGATCGTCGCCGAGTACCAGCGCGTCTTCGAGCTCGAGCGCGAGGTGCCGGTGGATCGCGAGCTGGACCAGGAGCTGATCCAGTTCCGCCAGGAGATCGAGCGCTTCGAGGCGCAGCTGCAAAGCCAGGAGCTGAAGCTCGAGGACCTGGCGATGATCCGCGGCCGGGTCCGCGAGCTGATGCCCCGCCTCGCCGCCGCCGGCGGGCGCGGCGGCGCCATGCTCGCCGGCGAGGGAGAGGCGTCGCCCGGCGCCGCCGGTCCGGCCGGCGCGGGCTCCGGCTCGGCCGGCTACACCGCCACCGGCGCGACCGCCTACGCCGGCGCCGCCAGCTACACCGGTTCGGACTACCGGCGGGCGCCGCTCGCCGACGACGACGGCTACCTGTCGGCGGTGGGGGCGTCGGCCCCGGAGTCGCCGCTCGCGGCGCAGGAGGACCTGCTCGGCGAGTTCTATCGCAAGCTGGTGGACGCCCTGCGCGAGGTCGATACCGAGCTGGCGCCGGAGCGGGTGGTGGTGCTGCAGGACGTCTTCCCGCTGCGCATCGAGCCGCGCGAGGTGATCGCCTACCGCCGGCTGCACAGCCGCGCCAACTGCGACCGCGAGCTCGAGCAGTTCCTGCTCGAAAGCGCCGCCCTGCGCATGCGGATCAACGAGGAGGCGCAGGAGATCTCCGGCATCCTGGACGAGACCTCGGTGACCGGCGATTCGATCGTCTTCGCGCGCGCCCGCTGGACGGCGCGCACCGCCGACGCCTACCTGTGGCGCTTCCACCACGTGCTCGACGAGGCGGTGCTGTCCGGCAGCGTCACCGAAGGCCGCCAGTTGCAACTGCTGCGCATGCGGCTGATGCGCGACTATTCAGGCCTCTGGCTGCTGGCCTACAAGCCGCTGCTCAAGCGCAACCCCGGCGGCACGATCGCTTAGCTGCCAACGTAGATTTCAGACATTGCCACCTGGCACCCGATCGAGGGCATGACGACGGATGCCGTGAGCTCTGTTACTTCGGTAAGCAGCCACTTCTTTCGATCCTCTTGCCGGATGTACTGCTCGACCTTCGGCTGGTCCTGCGAAACGAACAGGCACTCGCGCAGTGATTCCAGGCTGCGGTAGTGCTCAAGCTTGGTACCGCGGTCATAAGCCGCGGTGCTGGGCGAGAGCACTTCGATCAGCACCGTTGGATTGGTCAGCGTATCGAAGTGTTTATCCGTCAGGATGGGTTCGCCACAGACCACGACGATGTCCGGGTAGGTATAGAGGCCGGTCACGGAAACCAGGACCCGCAGGTCGCTTGAGTAGACCCGGCATGATCCGCCTCTAAGTTGATTGCCGATTGCCAGCACGAGATTGGTCACGATGTCGTTGTGGCGCAGGCTGGCGCCCGTCATCGCGATCATCTCGCCGTCGAGGTAGTCGCTCTTGGTCTCCGCCGCCCGTTCGAGGGCAAGATATTCTTCCGGGCTCAGCCGAGGTCTGGAATCGACTGCCATGGCGTTAGGATAACAGAATGACCACCGCCGCCGACCCCTCCCACCGCCTCACCTACGGCAGCTATCTGCACGTGCCGGAGCTGCTGTCGCTGCAGCGCGAGCTGTCGCTGCCCGCGCACCACGACGAGCTGCTGTTCATCGTCAGCCACCAGGTCTACGAGCTGTGGTTCAAGCAGCTGCTGCACGAGATCGCCGCGGTGTGCGATTGGCTGGACCGCGACCAGCCGCTGCGCGCCGGCCAGCTGTTCGACCGCGTGCACGCGATCCTGCATCTGCTGATCGAGCAGATCCCGCTGCTCGAGACCATGTTCGCGGTCGATTTCGCCAAGTTCCGCGATCACCTGCGCCCGGCGAGCGGGTTCCAGTCGGTGCAGTTCCGCAAGCTCGAGTTCCTGTGTGGCGCCAAGAACCCACGCCTGATCGATCGGGTGGGCGAGGACGAAGAATCGCGCCACGAGCTGGCCGAGGCGCTACAGCAGCCCACTCTTTACGATCACTTTTTGCGCCACCTGGCGCGCAGCGGCCTGCCCATCCCGGCGACGGTGCTGGACCGCGACGTCAGCCAGCCGCACCTGGCCGACGACGGCGTGGTCGATGCCCTGGTGCAGCTGTATCAGGATTCCGGCCGGCATTACCCGCATTTCCGTCTCGCCGAGCACCTGCTGCAACTCGACGAGCGCTTCGGGATCTGGCGCTTCCATCACGTCAAGATGGTCGAGCGGATGATCGGCTCGCGCGCCGGCACCGGCGGCTCGTCCGGCGCCAAGTACCTGGCCTCGACCCTCGGCATGCGCTTCTTCCCCGAGATCTGGATGGTCCGCGACCGCCTCACCGCCGGCTACGGCGGCTGAGCGCCGGAGACTTCGAAAGGCCCCGCAGGCTCCCGAGATCAGTCGTCGAGCAGGTCCGGGCTTGCCAGCAGGGCGCCCAGCAGCCGGCGCAGGTCCGCGGCGCCGGCCGCGGCGGCGGCGAGCACGTCGTCGTGGGTCAGGGCGCCCACGCCGGGAGCGCCGCCGGGGGCATCCGCGGCCACGCCGGCGGCGGTGCCCGCGTCGACGCCGGCGGCCGGGTTGGCCACCAGCGACAGGGCGAGGCAGGCGACACCCATCTGGCGGGCGGCGATGACCTCGAGCACGGTGGACATCCCGACCAGGTCGCCGCCCAGGGCGCGCAGCATCCGCACCTCGGCCGGCGTCTCGTAGCTCGGTCCGAGCACGCCGGCGTAGACGGCGTCGCCGAGCGCCAGCCGCAGCTCGCCGGCCAGCCGGCGGGCCAGCGCGGCGAGGCGCGGGTCGTAGGCGCCCGAGAGGTCGGGGAAACGCGGCCCCCACTCCGGCGGCAGCTGGCCGCGCAGCGGGTTCTCGCCGGTCAGGTTGAGGTGATCGCGGATCAGCAGCAGCTCGCCCGGGCGCCGCTCGACCCGCAGCGCGCCGCTGGCGTTGGTCAGGATCAGCACGCGCGCTCCGAGCTGGGCGGCCAGGCGCACCGGAAAGACCGTCTGCTGCGCGTCGTAGCCCTGGTAGGCATGCAGGCGGCCGCGGCAATACACCACGCGGCGCTCGGGCAGCGGCCGCAGCAGCTCCACCTGGTGGGGATGGCCGGCCAGCGGGTGGGCCGCGAACGGCAGGAAGTAAGAGAGGTCGATCGGTCCGCGCTCCGCCTCCCCGAGATCGACGCCCAGGCCGGACCCGGAGATCAGCGCCACCCGCGGCCGCGCCCAGCCCAGGGCGTCCCAGGCCTCGACCGCCGTCTTCAACGATTCCGCCAGCTGGTCGGCGCTCGCGAGCATGTGCCGCGGGATGCTATCAGCCCGGCGATGAGCTATCGTGTGCCCGCGCCGGGCAGTAGGGCTTTCCGAGAGCCCGATCCCCGAAAGAGAAGGTGGCCGTAGAAGGGAGGACCGGCCCGGCCCTCCCGGCAGTGCCGGAGCGTGGCCCCTCGGAGGCGTATGTCTGAGCTCGACGAACAGATCCAGAACCGCCGCGCCAAGCGCGAGCGCCTCGCGGCGGCCGGGGTCGCGGTCTATCCCCACCGCTACGACTGGGACCTGCAGCCGGCCGAGGTCTGCTCCCGCTACGGCGACCGCACCGCCGAGGAGCTCGACGCCGCGGCCGTCCGGCTGCGGGTGCCGGGGCGGGTGTTGGCGATCCGCGAGCACGGCAAGACCGCCTTCCTGGACCTGCACGACGGCCGCGCCAAGCTACAACTGCTGGTGCGCAAGGACCAGCTGCCCGACGCCGGCCGCCTGGTGCTCGAGAACCTGGACCTGGGCGACCTGGTCGGCGCCGCCGGCCTGCTGCTGCGCACCCGCACCGGCGAGCTGTCGCTGCGCGCCGACGACCTGACCCTGCTCGCCAAGGCGCTGCGCCCGCTGCCCGAGAAGTGGCACGGCCTGGCCGACGTCGAGGCCCGCTACCGTCAGCGCTACCTGGACCTCGCCACCAGCCCGGAGTCGCGGCGGGTGTTCGAGGTGCGTGCGGCGCTGGTGGCGGGCATCCGCGAGTTCCTCGACACCCGCGGCTTCCTCGAGGTCGAGACGCCGATGATGCAGGTGCTGGCCGGCGGCGCCGTGGCGCGGCCGTTCCGCACCCACCACAACGCGCTGGACCTGGACCTCTACCTGCGCATCGCGCCCGAGCTGTACCTCAAGCGCCTGCTGGTGGGCGGCATCCCGCGGGTCTACGAGATCAACCGCAACTTCCGCAACGAAGGCATCTCGACCCGCCACAACCCCGAGTTCACCATGCTCGAGTTCTACGCCGCCTATGCCGACTGCGGCGACATGATCGGCTGGACCGAGGAGATGGTGAGCGGCCTCGCCGAGCGCGTGCTGCCGATGCTCGGGACCGCGGGGACACCGGGCGTGCCGCCGGCGCCGCCGGATTCCGCGACGATGCCAGGGTCGCCGGAGAACTCGGAGACGCACGGCACGCGGGAGGTGCATCCTCCCGCCGCTGCCAGTCAGACCGCGCTCGACTACCGGCGCCCCTGGCCGCGCTACGGCGTGCGCGAGGCGCTGACCCGCTTCGGCGGCGTCGACCCGGCGCGGCTCGAGGACGCGGCGGCGCTGGCCGAGGAGCTGTCGGCACGCCGGCTGCCGGCGCCTCCCGCCGGCAGCTACGGCCACCTGCTGATGGCGCTGTTCGACCACCTGGTCGAGCCGCACCTCACGCAGCCCACTTTCATCCTGGACTATCCGGTCGAGGTCTCGCCGCTCGCCAAGCAGCGCGCGGACGACCCGCGCTTCACCGAGCGCTTCGAGCTCTACGCCGGCGGCATGGAGATCGCAAACGGCTTTTCCGAGCTCAACGATCCGGACGTGCAGGCGGATCGCTTCCGCCAGCAGCTGGCGGCGCGCGAGCGCGGTGACGCCGAGGCCCACCTGTTCGACCACGACTACGTGCGGGCGCTCGAGCACGGCATGCCGCCGGCCGGCGGCACCGGGCTCGGCATCGACCGCCTGACCATGCTGTTCACCGGCCGCGCCTCGATCCGCGACGTGATCCTCTTCCCGCTGCTGCGTCCCGAGGCCGTGGACAGCGCTCGCGC
>Ga0070733_10001494_pt1 | contig 17365 bp, 11 predicted proteins | sample Coa_R1_9_FD_66450 | JGI IMG/M metagenome (GOLD analysis project Ga0070733, IMG submission 66450) | Surface soil microbial communities from Centralia Pennsylvania, which are recovering from an underground coalmine fire - Coalmine... | ecosystem: Environmental > Terrestrial > Soil > Unclassified ... | reverse complement strand
TCCACCGGGCCACATCCCCGGTCCGGTACATCCGCTCCCCCGCTGTCCCAAACGGGCACGCGATGAACCGTTCCGCGGTCAGCCCCGGCCGGCCCAGATACCCCCGCGCCAGCCCGGCGCCGGTCACATACACATCCCCGGCCACCCCCGGTGGAACCAGGCCCAGCCTGCTGTCCAGCACAAACACCCGCAGGTCAGGAATCGGCGTCCCGACCACACTGGCCACGCCATCGGTGGCCGGGTCGATGACATGCACGGTCACATGCACCGTGGTCTCGGTGATCCCGTACATGTTCACCAGCACCGGGGCAGCCCGAACAGCACGAGCCCAGCGGGCGGCCCGCCTGCAGTCCAGGGCCTCCCCGCCGAAGATCACATACCGCACCCCCAGCCCGGCACCATCCCCCCACGAGTCCATCAGCTGGTAGAACGCCGCCGGAGTCTGAGACAGCACGGTAACCCGCTCCGCGGCCAGCAGCGCCCGGAACTCACCAGGCGACCGGGTGACCAGGTAGGGCACAACAACCAGCCGTCCCCCGGTCGACAACGCCCCCCACATCTCCCACACCGAAAAATCAAACGCACACGAATGGAACAGCGTCCACGCATCACCCGGCCCGACATCAAGCCGGCCACCCGCCGACGCCACCAGCCGGGTCACCTGACGGTGCTCGACCACCACCCCCTTAGGACGGCCGGTCGTCCCCGACGTGTAAATCACATACGCCGGATGAGCCGGGACCAGCGCACCGGCACGATCCCGGTCACCAAGCCGCGCCGCCGGGAACCCCGCCACCGCCGCCGCAACCGCCTCATCATCCACCACCACCCGCGGGATCTCCCCGCCCGGCACCCGCCCCACGGTGGCCCGGTCACACACCAGCAGCACCGCCCCCGCATCACCAAGCATGAACCCGACCCGCTCCGCCGGGTAATCCGGATCCACCGGCAGATACGCCGCCCCCGACTTCAGCACCGCCAGCAACGCCACCACCAACTCCACCGACCGCCCCATCGCCACCGCCACCAGCCGCCCCGGCCCCACACCCAGCGACACCAGATACCGCGCCAGCCGGCTAGCCCGCCCATCCAGCTCCGCATAACTAAGCCCAGCCCCCCCACCCACCACCGCCACCGCCCCCGGCGCCCGGTCCACCTGCGCCTCAAACAACCCCGGCAACGTCAACCCCGGCACCTCGCAGCCCGTGCCGGTCCACTCCGCCAGCGGCTGCCCCGGCTCCGCCGGCGTCAGCGCTCGCGCCGCGCCCCCGGCGGACGGTGCTGGTCGAAAGGGAGTGGCCATAGCGATCCTCATTCCGATGGGCCATGCCACAGGCGCATGGCGTCCGGGACAATCCGCAGCGGACGCCGCCCGAGAGGTCCGCGCATGCCGGCTGCCTCACAGGAGGCTCCCGAACGGCAGCCTCACACCCGCGCTGCACGCCAGCACCTCCACCATTGCGCTCTAGCTGGCCGGCCCTAAGCGCCGTGACGGGTCCCAGAGCCCTGCAACGGCAGGTTTGGGTCAGGCATGACTAGCGCCGTTCGAGCGTGAGCAGGGTCGCGGGATCCGCGGGCGCCGGCGCGCCGGGGTCTGCGGCGATAACCTGCTCCAGGCGGCGGAAGCCGGTCTCCAGCTCGTCGGGAGTGAAGTAAGCGAAGGTCGAATGGGTGCGCAGGCGCAGCCGTTGGAGCATCTCACCGACGGTGCCTGACGACGGCTCGATGACCGTGCCGAAGCTGGCAACACGCCAGCCGGCCGAGGTGAAGGTCGCGATGACCTCATGCAGCGGCTGAAACATCGCGGCGTCCACCTCGAAGCCGCGGGGGAAGTGCTCCAGCCACCACCCTGATGGGGGTATGTGGTCGCTGAAATTCGAGCGCAGCAGCAGCCGCCCGGCAGGCCTGAGCACCCTTGCCAGCTCCCGGGCCGCCCGGGGCTTGTCCTGGACGTGGTGCCAGGACAAGAACATGAGCGCGTAGTCGGCGCTGCCGGACGGAACTGGCATGTCCTCGGCGGAGCCGGCCAGATACCGCACACCGGGGTGCGGGGACTGCGCCTGCGCTATCTCGCGCATGCGGACCGACGGCTCGACGCCGGTCACCGGCCCGAACGCCCGCGCCAGCGCGGGGGTGAACCGGCCCGTCCCCGAGCCGACGTCCAGCCCGGCCAGCGGGCGCCGCCCGGGCAGCAGGGATCCGAAGGCGCTGATCCATGCCTGCAGTTGCTGCCCGGTGAGCGCACGGCCACGCGCGTAGTCCTGGTACTGCTCCGTGTCATAGTCGATCCGCCTCATCGCACCTCCCGCGTCAGCCGGGCTACGGCAAACCGGCAGCCCGATATATCGAGCCGATATATCGGGACGATACGTTATATCGCGTCAGGCCGCAAGCCGGGCCAGGGCGCGCCGCTGCCGGTGAGAACTCGCTGGCGCCCGGCGCAAACCCGGGCATAGGCTGCCGCCGTGACTTGGACCGCACCCGATGTCGAGCGTTCGGAGGGCTATCCGGAGCGCCGCAACGAACCCGAGCAGGAGATGCTCCGCGACTGGCTCGACTGGCACCGGGCCACCCTGCTGCGCAAATGCGCGGGGCTGGATGCCAGCCAGCTGGCCAAGCGCTCCGTGCCACCGTCGAGCCTGTCCCTGCTCGGCCTGGTCCGGCACATGAGCGACACCGAGCGCGGCTGGGTCAGGCAGACCTACCGGGGTGAGCAGATACCCGACCTGTACTACCGCTCCGATGTCCCGGACGCGGACTTCAAAGAAGCCGACCCGGCCCGCGCCGAGGAAGACTTCGAGTGCTACCGGGCCGAGTGCCGTGCCGTCGATGCCGCGCTGGAGGGCGCGAAGCTGGACGAGACTTTCACGTTCAGGGACAAGACCATGTCGGTGCGGTGGATGTGGCAGCACCTCGTGGAGGAGTACGCGCGCCACAACGGGCATGCCGACCTGCTCCGCGAGGCCATCGACGGCTCGGCCGGCATGTAGCCGGGCAGCCGGCTTGCCGGCTTGGCAGGAGGATGACGTACTGGCTGAGCCTCGGTAAAGATTTCACGTGGTCAGGGACGGCCAGTCCGGGCGGCTGGAAGACGGTCAATATTTCTCGCTGGCTTTTATGGACTTGTTACTATCCCACGCGCCATACTGCGTCAGTCGGTCCGCGCATCGAAGGGAGCTGCCCGTGTTCAGGCCTCGTCATGATGGGCGCGGCTGGCTGGCGGCCGCCGTGGCGGTCAGCGTGGCCGTCGCGCTGTCGCCGGCCGCCCGGTCCGCCGCCGCCGTCACATCCACCGCCCCCGTCGCGGCGAAGGCACCAGCCAGCACGAGTTCCCTGCAGCAGGATTTCACCAATGCGGCCGCCAGGTACCAGATGCCGGTGGAGGTCTTGCTCGGCGTGTCCTATCAGGAGTCGCTGTGGGAGACCAACGCCGGCAAGCCCAGGTACGCCGGCGGCTACGGCCCGATGAACCTGACCGATCTGACCACGGCCATCTTGACGGCGGACGGTTTCGGTGGCGATGCCGAGCGGACCAGCGACCTGCTGCACTCCCCCGCCATGCACACGCTGGCGCCCGCCGCCTCGCTGGCCGGCCTGCCGGCCGCGGCGGTGAAGGCGAACCCCGCGGCCAACATCGACGCGGGTGCCGCGTTGCTCGCGGCCTACGAGAAGAAGTACGACTACGGCCAACTGCCCGCCAGCCCGAGCGCCTGGTACGTGGCGGTGGCCGCGTACTCGCAGGCCAGCGAGCCGTACGAGGCGCAAGTGTTCGCCGACGGCGTGTACCAGACCATCCGGGCCGGAGTGACCCGCACCACCAGGAGCGGCCAGGTCGTCACGCTGAAGGCCGACCCGGGCGCCTACTCCGAGCCGTGGACGATCTTCCGGTTGCACCTGGCACCGGTCACGATCCCGCCCGCCAACCCGGTGATGGACCCGCCGCAGATCGCCAAGCCGCAGTGCCCGGCGGAACTGCACTGCATCTACAGCCCGAGCGGCTACTGGCAGTACGGCTCGAGCAAGGGCTTCTACGGTGACCACGACATCGCCTACCGGCCCAAGGACGTCAAGCTCGACTACATCACGCTGCATGACAACGAGGAGACCGGGGACGGCACGCTGTGGCTGTTCCACGATCCGACCTACCTGGCCAGCGCGAACTATGAGGTGTTCTCGGACGGCACGGTCGTCCAGCTCGTGCCCGACCAGGACATCGCCTGGGACAGCGCCAACCCCGCGTTCTACCAGCACTCCATCGGCATCGAGCAGGAGGGCTTCGCCATCCACGGGGCCACCTGGTACACCCCGCAGATGTACCGGGCCACCTCGGCCCTGGTGCGCTGGCTGACGGCCAAGTACCACATCCCGCGGACCCGGGCACACATACTCGGCCACGACAACGTGCCCGGGGGGAACTGCGACGTCTGCATCGCCAGCCAGCACTGGGATCCCGGCCCTTACTGGAACTGGGGCCTGTTCATGGCGCTGATCGGCGCGCCGGTCCACCCGACCGCGCCGCCGTCGAGCAACGTGGTCACGATCGACCCGAACTGGTTCGCCAACCAGACCGTGGTCACCGGAACCGAGCCGATCCAGGACCTGACGCCCTACCCGAGCCCCTACCACGGCCCCGAGTGGGCACACCTGAACGAAAACCCGCCGGGCAGCTTCTACGTCAAACAGCCGAAACAGCCGGTGAGCTTCGTCTGGCTGCACACCGCGCCCAGCTTCTCCGCGCCGCTGCTGTCCGATCCGTACCTGCACGGCGACCCGTACGTGGGAACACCGCCCGGTCCCGGCACCATCCGCGCCAACGACTGGGGTGACAAAGCACCGGCCGGCGAGCAGTACGTAGTCGCCGGGCGGCACGGCGACTGGACCGCGATCTGGTACGCCGGCACGGAGGGCTGGTTCTACAACCCGCCGGGCCCGGACGCCACCGCGATGCCGGCCAGCGCGCCCATCGTCATCACCCCAAAGCCAGGCCTGTCGTCCATCCCGCTGTACGTGGACGACTACCCGCTGACGTCGGATTACCCGGCCAAGTTCCTCAAGGAGGCCGAGTTCCCGCCGCCACTGCACGCGCCGACGGACAACTACACGATCAAGGCAGGCCAGTCGTACGTGGCAGGCGGGCCCGCCTTCAACGGCGACTGGTACTACGCGGCCAACATCGACGGGTCCGCACCCTACGACAGGACGGACTTCCCGGGCTCGGACCGGTTCTACCTGATCACCTACAACCACCGGATGGCATTCGTCGACGCCAACGACGTGACCGCATCTCCCAGCCAGAGCTTATTAACCCAGCCCAAATAGCTGTCCGCAGCCCTCAGACCCAGCCGCGGCGGTTGGCTTCCATACCCGCCTGGAAGCGCGTCTCGGCGCCGGTCTGTTCCATGATCCTTCGCACGTGGCGCCGTACCGTCCGGACGCTCCATCCGAAGGTCCTGGCTATGGTTTCGTCGGTGACGCCGACCGCCAGCAGGCCGAGTATGTCACGCTCACTCTTGGTAAGGACCTGCCCGTTGCCACTGGATGTGAGTCTGCGGTTGAGTGGGACAGCCTTCTCCCAGGTGGCTTCGAACAGTTCCGAGAGGGCGTCGAGCAGCGAGGAGGGGTGAACGAGGTAGGCGGCTTCTTCGGCGCTGATGCCGGATGCCGAGACGGGTATCAGGGCAAGCCGGTCGTCGCAGATCGCCATCTTCATCGGCAGCGAGCCGGCCACCCTGGCCCGTTCACCTTGCTGAATGCCCTTCCAGATCTCGGCCATCCGTTCCGGCTGGGTGAGGCCGGCCCGGTCATACAGCGCCCGGCAGCGGACCCGTCCCTCGGCGAGAAGCCGGTATTCCTCGGAGTTGCCTTCTGCGAGTGATTCGGCGGCGGCATATGGTGGCTTGTCGAAGACCCGCATCTCGGTCTGGGCCTCCCGGTGCAGCCGCGTGAAGGCCTTGTGCACGTTGACCGGCCCCTCGATCACCTCGATGAGTTCGGCCGGATGGCGGGCAGTGGAACTGGCGCGGCGGGCCGCGGCAAGCTGCTCGGCGTACTCGCGCAGCCGTCGCAACTGACTCTCCTGGGCGGCGATCAGCTCGGAGGCCGCGACGTCAGGCATGACCGCGGAGAACCGGGCCGGCCGGCCGGGCAGATGGGTGACCAGGCCCCGGTCGGCAAGCCGGCCCAGGATTCGCGATACGCGGCTCCTGGTGAACCCGAACTCGGCCGCCAGGTCGGAAACGCTGGCCTGCCCGCGAAGGATGAGCGCCTCGTAGAGCCGTTCCTCGGGCTCGAGGATGCCGACCACACCCCATACGGTGTCAGTCATGTTCCGGACACTGTCGTGAACCTGACCTTCGGCCTCTGCCGCTGCCGCACATGCCGCCATCGCACGCCACGTCCGCGAGAGGCTGACCTGTCAACTGGTGGTGGTTCGGCATCTCACCAGCAAAAAGCGCTGATCATGCCCATAGCGTTACAACCGCTGCGATGAGCACACGCCTGCAGCGGCCGGTGGCCTGACCGCAGCCGAAACCGTCATCTTGCGGACATCTGTCCCGAAGCTGAACATCAGCCCCTCTTGCAACCGCCGACGGGGAGATGTCAGCGTCATGACGTCTGGATATAGCGGGTATTCCGGATGAGAGGCGGCCCCTTGGTGGTGGTGCAGCAAGTCCATGCCATCCAGGTCAGGCGTGGCGACCAGCTCACCGTTGCGGCAGTGACGCGGGACGTCTCCGCCCGGGTGGACCTGGCCAGGCAGTTGCCAGGAGAGTCAGTCCTGTTGCTGTTCCCCGATCACGCGAGCGCGGCAAGAACGCTCGGCGAGGGCGAACCCAACCCCGGCCTGGAAGACCCGGCGATCACCTACGGTGGGCTCCGCATCGACTCGCTGCGCCAGGCTGTGACCTGGAACGGAATCCCGCTCCCGCTGACCAAGCTGGAACGGGCGGTGCTGGCCAGCCTGGCCGGGCCGCCGCTGCAGGTCTGGTCCTATGAACGCCTCTACCACGCGGCCTGGGGCGGCAACTGGCTGGGCGACCCCTCGGCCCTGCACGCCACGATCAAGCGGCTGCGCCGCAAGCTGCGCGCCGCGGGTGTGACCCTCTTCCTCGAGTCGGTCCGGGGAGTTGGATTCCGCCTGGGCGACGAGGACGGTTCCGCCGGGGCGGCGCCTGCCCCGGCTGCTGCTTCGCCGGCCGGGCTCCTGGACCACACCGGTCTCGAGCCTTACCGGACGGGCGTGGGCTTACCGCGCTGGCGGGCAGCAGCGATGGACCAAAAGTGGCCGGGCCCGCCCCTCGCGAACGAGGGGCGGGCCCGGCTGGCTGAACGGACCGCTAACAGCTTTGCGGTCGCAGGACGAAGTTGACCGTGGTGGTCTTACCTCCCTTGATGTTGACGCTCTTGGTCTGGGCGATCCAGCCGGCCGCGCTGGCGACCAGCGTGAACGGGGCCGAACCCGCGGGCGCCCAGAAGGCGTAGTTGCCGTTGGGGTCGGTTCGCAGGTTGAACGAGTATCCCTTCTTGCCGGTGGCGAAGATCACGCCGCGCAGCGGGGCCGACTTGTTGGAGCAGTCCAGACCGGTCAACGTCCCGGTGATCTTGCCCCAGCTCGACGGCGGGGTCGCGACCATCGTGACGTTCTCCGGGTTGACGTTGTACGGCGTGTTCTGCTCGAAGCCGATCTGCGCGGTGTAGGTCCCGGGCTGGGTGACCTGGTCGGCCGTGGTGGCCGACAGCGTGACGGTCACCTGGACGCTCTGCCCGGGGGCCAGGGTTGCGGTGGTCGGGCTCTCAGACATCCATGGGATGTCTGTGGTCCCGCACTGGGTCATGCCGGACAGCAGCTCGGAGTCGGCTGTCGGGTTGAACCCGCCGGAGGAGCCGCCGATCTTGTAGAACCCGCACGAGCCGCCCGCCCGGTACCGGGGGAACTGCGCGTTCGGGATCGAGGACCAGGTGTTGGTGGTCGGGTCGTAGGCGTATCCCTGGTTGGTGATGGTGCTGAACCCGTTGGTCACGCCGGTGCTGACCACGAACATCCCGTTCGGCGCGCCTGCGACAGCAGCCCACAGGTCGATCGGCAGGCTCGCGATCGGGCTCCAGGAGTCCGATCCGGGATCGTAGACGTAGGCGTCGCTGTAGGTGGTGTTGCCGTTCACACCGCCCGCGCAGTACACCTTGCCGTTGATCGCGCCGCAGCCCAGCCAGGAGTCGGCGTGTGGGTACGGTGCCGCGCTGGACCAACTGTCACTGGAGGTGTTGTAGACCTCGACGTTGGAGGACGCCGTGCAGTTGGAGTCCGAGCAGCCGCCGACGAAGTAGGCGTCGTTTCCGACGACCGCTACGCCCGGGGCGGTCGCCGGGTGCGGGTTGGACGACACGGTGGTCCAGCTATCGCTGGACGGATCGTATACATCGGTTTCGGAGATCGGCGTGCCGGAGGAGTTCCAGCCGCCGCTGACAACCAGCTTGCCGTTAACCGCGGCCACGCCTGGCTTCTCCCGCGCCACTGGCATGTTGGCGATCGGGGACCAGGTGTTGAGCCCGGGGTCATAGACATAGCCGTTGTTCATGAGGGCGAAGCTGCTGTTCAGGCCGCCTACCGAGTACTCCTTGCCGTTGATGAAGTCGGCGGAGTTGTCCATGACCACGGTCGGGTAGGCCGCGATCGTGCCCCAGGTCGGGTCGGCCGGTGGCCCGGCGTTCACGACCGGGCCGTCGCCGGGGGCGTGACCGCCGAGGAAGGCCGGGCTTGCCTGGCCGTCCTCGCCGAAGCCCACCTGCTTCAGCGGCGAGCCCTGCTCGTGCAGGATCTGGAACGCGCCACCGCGCTCGTCCAGCTTCACGGACGCCGGGGCGTTACCGGTGTTCGTGATCGTCATGGTGCTGTTCGTGGTGGTGCCCAGCACCTGGGTGGACGAGATCGACGCCGGGCTGATGGAAAGCTTGCCGGCTGCCAGCGCGAAGTCGGCCCGGGTGGAGCCGCCCGCGGTCACGTTCACCGTCTGGGTGACGCTCTGGTAGGGCGCCTTGGCCGCGGTGAACGGGTGCGACCCGGTCAGCGACGAGAACATCCAGTAGTAGCCGTCACCGATGGCCGGGTCGGCGCTGGCCGCGGTGGTGGCCGTGTCCGACGGGTGATCGGTGTCGGTCACGGTGGCCCCGTCGAGCCCGTTGCCGGTGTTCGGGTCGGTTACCTTGCCGACGACCAGGCCGCCAGAAACCGGGGTACAGGTCTGGTTCTGCACGGTGACGTCGTCGACCTCCCACCACCAGCCGAACGCGCCGGTGAAGTGGAAGCGGAACTCTACGTTGCTCTGGCCCGCCGCCTGCGGCGCTGCCACGGTCTCCATGACGGGGCCGCGCACGCTGTCGCTGGCGTGGTGCCAGATGTTCGTCCAGGTCGTCCCGCCATCGGTGCTCACGTCAACATCGGCGGTCTGCCCCGGGTACCCGAAGTAGTCGTTGTGGAAGCGGATCACCGGGCTGGCATCGCCGGCCAGGTTGACCGCGGGCGTGATCAGCGAGCTGTCCTGGCTGGTGCCGGGTCCGTACTGATCGGAGTTGAGCACTGCGAAGAATCCCGAGCCGCCGGTCAGGTTGCCCCGGTTTTCTGGGTTGTTGAACGCCCACACCTCGCCGTTGCCCTTGTTGTCCTGGATCGTCCAGCCGGACGGCGGGGTGCTTCCGCCGTCGCCGGTGTAGTCGTCGAACGACTCACTGAGCACGGGAGTGCCGTAGCCCAACTGGTAACCGGGCGCGGTGCAGGACGCGGCGACCGGGACCGCGATGTTGTGCGTGAGGCCGCTGGTCCCGACCGTGACCGAGTCGTTGACCACCTGGTAACCGGGCAGGTCCGTGGTGACCGTGAGCGCGTAGGTGGCGTTCTCTGGCAGCGCCACGCTGTAGGCACCGGTCGCCGGGTTGGTCCAGACCGGCCCGCCGGGCCGCCCAGCGATGGCGATGCTGGCGTGCAGCGGCCAGCCCTGCCCGGAACCGTCGGTCACGGTGCCGGTCACGTTGACGGTGGGCTCGGCGGTCAGCGCGACGTTCTGCGTCGTGGTGGCGCCGTCGGTGATCTGCACCGTTTCGGTCTGGGTGCCGTAGCCATAGGCCGAGACGGTCTCGGTGTAGCTGCCGGCCGGCAACACCATGCTGTAGGTGCCGTTGCTGCCGGTGGTGGTGGAGCCGGCGGTCCCGGCCGACACCGTCGCGCCGGCGATCGGGTTGCCGTTGCTGGCGTCGGTCACGGTGCCGGTGAGGGTGCCGTGCGGGCCGGCCGTGCAGGACGGGTACTTGAACGACCCGATCCTGGTCTGCCAGTTCGAGTCGCTGGTGGACGACAGGTACTCGCTGGTGTACCAGAACGTGCAGCCGTCGGTCGGGTCGACCTGCATGGCGCTGTAGTCACCCCAGCGGGCGAGCCCATTGGTCTGCGAGCCGCCGCCGGTCATGAGCGTGGCTTCGCCCTGGGCGAGCTGCCCGGCCGGGTCGCCGGCCAGCCGGCCCGCCACCCGGATCGAGGGGAACGTGGCGGAACTGGACACCGAGTAGCCGACCGCGATGTCGCCGGAGGCATCGATGTTCGCGCTGCCCATCCACCGGTTGTCCGAATCGGGTGCGTAGGTGCCCTGCTGGGCCAGCGACCAGCCCGAGCCGGTGTTGGTCAGCTCATACCAGCGCACCCCGGCCTGGTTGCCGCCGCTGCTGACGTTCACGGTCTGGTTGAGCACGATCGCCTGGGTGCCGTTGCCCAGGTCGCGGTAGGCCGACTGGTACATCAGCCGGTCCGACAGCGCGTCCAGGCCCTGGCTGGTGCCGGGCTGCGGGATGCAGTCCCGGCTGAAGTTGCACAGGTTGGAGTTGAACGTGGCCACCGGGATGGTCAGGCTCGGCGATCCGTTGTTGCCGAAGGTGGAGTTGGCCGGGTTGGCCCAGTCGACGTGGAAGTCCCACTCGTCCAGCTGGTCGCTGGAGCATGGGCCGCCGTTGGCCGCGTCGCAGGACATGAAGAACGGGTTGGGCGCGCCCGCGGGCGGGCTGAACCCGAGCGCGGCACCTTGCGTGTTACTGGGCAGCAGGCTGCCATACTGCGAGCCGATGGTGAACTGCACGTCGGTGGCCTGCTGGCCGGCCAGCATCTCGGCCCGGTCGAACGCGGTCACCGTGACGCCGGTGAACGTCGCTCCGTTGAGGAAGTCGTTGTTGCTCATGTAGTAGGCGTCCGGCCAGACGCCCCACTTCGGGTAGTCGTTCAGGGTGTCGGAGCTGAACTGGAAGTCGTAGCGGTAGTAGGCGCCGGTCGGGTCGCCGGTCTGGGAGACCGCGATGCACTCGTGGAAGCCGCCGCTGCCCAGCTCGAGCTGGGGGTAGGCGAGCTGGGTGATGATGAACCGGTTGGCCTGCTCGTCGTAGACCACCACCGGGTCGCCGCCGTTGGCCGCCGGGTCCACCGCCGGGTCGCACTGCCCGCCGAAGCCCTGCCACAGCGTGCCCATCGTCTCCGGCCCGAGCAGCGCGCTGCCCTGCTTGTTGTAGACGGCGAAGCTGAAGTTGGTCGTCTGCACGATGTCGTTCGGGCCGACCGCCATGTTGGTGTCCGGCGGCAGCACGCCGTTGAGGTTGCCGACGCCCTCGAAGTTCTGCCCGAAGGCTGGCATGTCCTCGGTGGTCACCTTGTTGCCGCGCTGCACGTCAGCGGTGCGGACGTGGCGGCCTACGGTGTGCGGCGGGCTCCGCAGCGGGAGCGCTCCGAGCTTGCGTCCCGGCAGCTTTTTGAGCGGCTTCATGGTGCGCAGCCTCGGCGAGGTATCGTGCCGGACCGCGGTGCGGATGACCGGTCTGAGCCGGGCGTGGGTGTGCTGGGCGGACGCCGTGTGAGCGGCCGGCGAGTGTGCCGCCACCCCCGCGTGGGCGGCGGTGCGGGCTACGCCGGCCGAGGCTATCGGCGCTGCCAGCCCGTTCAGGCCGGCCACCATCGCGAGCGCGGCCAGCAGCGTTACCGCTCCCGTCAGCCAGCGGCGCCGGCGCGATCCGGCCGGGCCGGGCCTGGAAGAGGCAGAACTGGGCATCGATCCTCCTCACGCACAGACAGAGCGCCGGAGTCTCCGGTGCCCAAATGCCTCTGGGCGGAGACGTCCGTCGCCCCCCAGAGGCGTTCAGGCACAGCGTGCGACCGGCGGCAGCACGGCTCAAGGACAGGTCATGGGCAGTTGACGGGCAACAGCAGGGCAAACGCCGGACCGGCGGAGGCATGGAAACCAGCGGTTTCCGCGGCTGGCCGGGATGAGCGGCTGGTCAGCTGGAACCGTCAGGGAAAACAGATCTCCCCGGCTGTGACGGCAGGATGCCGGATCCCTGGTGGACGGCTCGCCGCCGGACGCATACTAAGCACATGGGCCGGATAATCTGGACAATTCTCGGCATAATCCTCGCCGTCTGGGTCGCCTTCATGGCCGTCGGCTGGATCTCTGGACTGCTCCACACGTTCTTGATCGCCGGGCTGATCGCGGTGGTTGTCATCCTCATCGTGACGCTGGTGGCCAAGGGTTCCCGGCGTCGATAGCACGGCAGCGGCGGCGGGGCGTCCAAGCCGAGCGGCCGCCCGGAATGTCCTGGCGGCCGCTCGGCTTATCGCTTATTTCTGATTAGGCGCACTGATTGTTGATCAGGCGCACTGATTGCTGCGAATCGGGCCGAACAGCTGCGGGTATCCCACCTTGCGGATGATTGAGCCGTATTGGGATTGCTTGCCGAACGTATTGCCGTTCGTCACGTTGCCGAACTCCCACACGCAGGACTTGGTGAGCGTCCAGTACGGGTAGAACTTGCCCGGCGCGGCCGGCGGTGGGACCTTGCAACCCGATGGGTCCGGGAAGTGGCAGCTTGCCTCGGACAGCGCCGCATCCGTCTGCATCTGGAACTGGGCGTACCCCGCGCCGTTCGTGGTGGGCTGGGCCTGCAAGAACGTCGACGGGAACAGGTTGGGTTTCGCCGAGGTCGGCCAGTCGGGCCAGTATGGGCTGCCGTCGAAGTCGAGGTCGCCGTTCTGGAAGAAGTTGTCCTGGCATCCTGTCACGACGTTCGGCGGCGCCTTCCCGAAGTGCTTGTCTCCCTTCGGGTAACACAGCGCGTCCCCGGTCTCCGGGGTCTTGGGGTCGCGCTCGCCCGCATGCTCATAAGGACCGAAGCACTTGTTCCAGGACACATCCGTGAAACCCGGAATAGGCACCACGAATGGCTTGGCCAGGCTCGTGCATCCCTCGAAGTGGCCGGTCTCGAACTCGGTGCCGACGGCCAGCTGGTCCGCCGCCCACGGCACGATGTTCCTCGGGCGGGCGGTGTTGTACTCGGGCTGGTAGTTGAACGGGGTGCCGCTGCAGTCCTGGATGCTGGTGGCCATGAACCCGTTCTTGGCCGAGGCCTGCATGAAGCCGGACTGACCGGTGGTGAGGTCGTTGATGGTCAGCTTCAGGGCTTTCTGGCCGGGCTCCCCGGGCACGGCCGCGTCCGAGATGTGCACCACCAGGTGATCGCCCGGATTCATCAGCAGCGTGTGCTTGTTCGGTGTGTTGGTCGCCACGTCCGAGAGCTGCGGGCTCGGCGGGCCGGTGGGCACCCCGTTGGTCTGGATGAACGCGAAGTTCGTCGGCTCCTCGCAGTTCGGGTTGCAGATGGCGAAGTTCACCGTGCATTCGGCATCGTTGATGTGCAGGGATGCGCACCAGTGCGTGTTGTCACAGCTGATGTTGTCCGGGAACGGCGCCTCTCCCGGCGGGTAGAACTGCATCTCCAGGAACGAACTGCCGGCGCCCGGGTACACGCCCGGCGGAACGGGTGCGTCGACCGTGGCCGGGGCGTTCTTGTCACTCTCCGGCTGGCAGGGCAGTTGCGGATACGAGAATGGGTTGCACAGCGCCATCCCGAACCAGGGCGCGGGCGTCAGCTCGACGTAATGCGTCCGGTCATGGCCGGGTCTGTGCACGGTCGGCAGGGCGGCCGGGTCCCTGCCAAGCGTCTCGTGCCAGACGATGTCGTTCCCCGAACCGTTGCGCGAGGACAGGAACCGGATAAGCGGCTCGTCGTGGCCGATGTAGCGGCCGTTGTCGTAGAACCGGCCACCCCAGGTGAACTTGTTGTGGATCCCGTACATGCCCTTGATGTCGGTGCATACCTCATTGAGAAGGACTGTTTTCTGCACCGGGCTCATCCCGTTGCAATCCAGCCCGCCGGCCGCATGCGGTTTGGCCCACACATGCGCGGTCAGCGGCGAGCCTCCCGGCTCCGGTTTAGCGGTCTGCGCGGCCGAGGCGCCGACCAGCCCGAAACACACGAGCCCGCCCGCCGTGGCGATTGTCACCACCCTGGCAGAACGGGAGCGTATAAAAGTACCTGATAGGCCAATCATCTGCGTTCCCCTTTCGTCGTCGATTCGCGGAAAGCAGACGTGAAAGCAGCATTCACTGCACGGCGCAGAATGTGGCGAATCTACTCCCATGGCTGGGATCTGACAAGGATGCCGATATCCGTCCTGGCATCCCCCATTCGGCGTCTCGGCGCTGCTGGCCCTGGCGGCCTGGCCTGCCAGCGCGGCGGGCGCCACGCACACCGCCGGCCGGGGCGGCCGGCTTCGTGAGCAGACCAGCTGGCAGGCGGCCTGCCCCGGCCGGCGGTCGTTACATTGCCTTTGGCTGTGCAGGCTGTCACACTTAGCGCTGCGAGCGGAGTCCCCGCCCCCACTTGCGATTATTCGCCGATGCCAGCAGTTCCGCCTGTCCCGGTCAGGGGCCGGCCGGCCTGCGGGCCCTCTGGGGGGAGGTGGCGACCCGGTGCGTATGCTCCAGCTCGTCACAGTTTCAGTCAAGCTTGTCGCCGGCCGGCCGCTGACAGTAGCGGCCGGCATGGTCCTCGCCGTCGGCTTGTTCGCTTCACCGGCCGCGGCGGTAACAGCCAGCATCGCCCTGAAGCCGAGTCTTGGCACGCCGAACGTCATCGCTGCGCCGGATGTGATCGTGAGTGAGGCGAGCGGTCATGTGAATCTGCGGGTGACCCTCAGCGCATCCAGTACTCGAACGGTCACGGTGAACTACGCCACCCTTAACAGCACCGCGAGCTCCGGCACCGGGTGCAACAACACCTACACGGGAGTGAACGGCACCCTGACATTCGGGCCAGGCCAGACCTCCAAAGTGGTCAGCGTGACCCTGCTCAACTGCCATCTGAGTGACTTCTTGTCGTTCACGTTCAACCTGTCCGCGGCCACCAACGCGACCATCGTGCGGCCCAGCACCCGGGTTGGCATCGTGGGCGACCCGGCGGCCGGCAGCACCGCTCCTGGCCTGTATGCCCGCAGCGCCTATGTGGACAACCTGGCCGGCAGCGTGAGCGTGCCGGTGCTGCTCGGCGGCCCGGCCGGGGCCACCTCCAACAGCACCGTGACCGTTCATTACGCCACCAAGGACAACACCGCACTGGCCGGCACCGACTACACCGCCACCAGCGGCACCCTGACCTTCGGGCCCGGCCAGAGCGTGCAGAACATCACCGTGCCCATCCTGGACCGGGCCGGCGCCGCCCCGACCCGGAACTTCACCGTCAGTTTGTCCAGTCCCGTCAACGCCACCATCGTGCAAAAGACCGCCACCATCACCATCGAAGCCAGCGGGGCCACCGCAGTCGCCGCACCGAAGATCTCCGCGCCGCCCAACACGACCGTCGGTGAAGCCACCGGTTATGTCGATCTCCCCGTGACCCTCAGCGCTCCGGGCCAGAACACGGTGACGGTGAAGTACGCCACCGCCAACGGGACCGCCAGCTCCGGCACCGGGTGCAACAACACCTACGTCGGCGTGCCCAACCCGGGCAGCACGGCCGGAACACTGACCTTCACCCCCGGCCAGACCATCCAGGCAGTACGAGTCGACCTGCTCAACTGCGGCCTGGCCAACCCGGGAACCTTCACCTTCAACCTGTCCGCGGCCACCAACGCGACCATCCGCCGGGCCACCGCGACCATCACGATCGTCCAGAATCCGGCCATCCACTCTGCCCTGCGCGCCGCCTGAGAAAGCAGCACCACCGCCAGGCCGGCCAGGGAGCCCGTGTCCGGGTTCCCTGGCCGGCCGGTGATAAGGCAGAGTTGCCCGTCGGGTAGCGGGTGATGTCGAACGGCTCGGCGTGGACTCGGCAGATGACGATACCCAGCAGGCGTTCGCTGGGGAGGTATCCGAGCTGCCGTGAGTCGTAGCTCGATGTGGCGTTGTCTCCGATGACGAAGAGCTTGCCGTCCGGGATCAGGCGGCCCGCGGCATCTGCCGCCCCCGGCAGGCAGCCCCGGGGTATGGGGTCCCCCGGCAGTGCAGCTACTCGTTTGATCATCCATTGGTGGCGGCTCACTGGCCCGCGCAGCGGCGCGGTCCAGTCTCCGTTGCCGTCTGGCATCTCCACGACAGCCACCTGGCCACGGCGGAGCTGGCCGGGGCGAACCCGGCGGACCAGGACGCGGTCGCCGGGCGACAGAGCCGGGACCATGCTGTCCCCGGTCACGGTGATGATCACGAATCGCTGCCGCAGCGTAACCAGCGCCAGCAGGGTACCCGCTGCTAGCGCGAGCCCGTACCGCCACATCAGGAGTGCCTCCGGCCGGCTCCCCCAGCCGTCTGCGCGGCGCCCATGGATGGCGCGAACAACTCGGCCAGGTCGTCCCAGCGGATGAACAACAGCGCCGCCACCGCGCCGGCTATGGCGCCGAGAACCGCGCCCGCCACCGCGGGCCGCCCGTGGGCCAGCGCAATCCCGGCCATACCCGCGCAGATCACGGCCAGCAGGCTGAGGTTGCGCACCAGGTGAGCCCGCCCGAGTTGCCGGCCACGACCGGGGCCGAAGCAGGCACAGGTGGCCTGGGTTCCGCGGCGGATAACCACCGCAACCCCAGCCGTGAGCAGCGAGCTCAGCAACGCCGTGACTGCCAGCGCGAACTCGGCGAGCGAGGCCGCCCCGGGCACCGAGGCCGCGATCAGCACAGCCGTGGCGGACAGGCCGGCGGCGACGAGCGCTTCAGCACCGGCGAGCACCGCCGCAGCCGGTGCCAGCAAACGGCGGGGCAGCAGCCTGGTCGCAAGCAGCCCGTCACGGAACAGACGGTAGGTCTTCCCGCTTCTCAGCTTCGCGGCCGCCGAGGCCCCGAAAACGCAGGCGGCCAGGCTGAGCACAGCCACACCGAAGTCATCCATCGCCGGTCCCTCCGAACGCAGCGCTCATCTCGGCATCAGGAACCCCACTGGCGAAACCGCGTGCCTGCAGGGAGAACATGTGCGCATACCTGCCGCCGCGCGCCATCAGCGCGTCATGGTGGCCTTCCTCG
>Ga0070733_10001492_pt1 | contig 17389 bp, 17 predicted proteins | sample Coa_R1_9_FD_66450 | JGI IMG/M metagenome (GOLD analysis project Ga0070733, IMG submission 66450) | Surface soil microbial communities from Centralia Pennsylvania, which are recovering from an underground coalmine fire - Coalmine... | ecosystem: Environmental > Terrestrial > Soil > Unclassified ... | reverse complement strand
CAGCAACTCCAACCGAGGCCCGGAGAAATTTCTCCGGGCCCTTTTGTTTTTCGAATGCGATTCCCTCGGCCTTGTCGAAATGAGACGATTCGCGAACGAAACTTTCCGAGTACGTCGGGCGTATTTCCAGCGAGACCGTTCCATCGTGAGACTGGCCCCCAACCGACGGAGGGCACTTGAACTCGACGCATAACCCAGACAGAGTCGGCAGGTTCCGGTACCTGCTTCTCGGACGTGATCGCGCCGCTCCACACGAGATCACTCGCAGGAGATAAACAGAATGAGCCAGCAAGGTATGACCGGCCGGCCTGCGGGAGTCTCGCCGCGCTCTTTGGCCAGGATCGCCGGCGTCTTTGAAGCCCTCGAGGGCATGACGTCCTCGTTTGGCCAGGTGTTCGTTCTCGGCAGGCTCGTTGTATATGGCGCCGCGGCGACCACGGCTGCCAACATCCTGGCTCACCAGCGGTTGTTCTGGTTGGGGTTCGTATCCTCTGTCGTCGGAGTAGCCTGCCACATCACTTGGGTGGCGCTCTTCTACGTCCTCTTTAAACCTGTAAACAGAAACCTCTCGCTGGTCGCAGCGTTTGTCGGTCTCGTGGTCTGCGCCATGCAAGCTCTCACTGCCTTCCTATACCTCGCTCCCTTGCTCGTTTTGCAGGGCGGCAACTCCGTGAGCGCGTTTACGCCGGTACAGTTGCAGGCTTTAGCGCTCATCTTCTTCAAATTAAATGGTTACGCCTTCGAGATCGACCTGGTGTTTTTCGGATTGTGGTGCGCCCTGGCCGGCTACCTGATTTTCAGGTCGAGCTTCCTGCCTCGAATTCTCGGCGTGCTGCTGGCGATTGATGGTCTGGGGTGGATGATGTATGTGGTACCGCCCTTCGCCGCCCACCTGTTCCCCTTCATCGCCGCCGCCTCAGCCTTGGCGGAAATACCCCTGCAGCTATGGCTCATCGTGATGGGCGTGAACGCGGAGCGATGGAAGCAGCAGGCGGGCGCGAGGGCGGCCTGAAGCTGTTGGCGCACCTTTCCCGGTTGCGCGGCACGACGGATTCGCGTAGAGGTAGTCTCCTGTAACTGGTTCGCGTTGGGCGTGTCGATCAGTTGGCCGAAGGCCGGTGCCAAGCCCTGCAACGGCAGTGCTCTTTCCGTGGCTTGCGGCGGCAGATCGCCCGGCGAACTTCAGAGACGGGAGACAAGTCCGAATGCCGTTTCGTCCGAGAGAGCTTGTTGTACGCGCGCGCGAGGCAGCAGTCGTCCTGCTAAGGACTCTCGATCGCGACGAAATGGTCCCGAGATTCCTGGACATGTATGCCGCGGAACACCGCAGGCCCGGGCGCGCGGACCATCCCGGGCATTATCGCGAGCAGTTCGAGACGATCCGGCGCGAGGCAATCCTGGCTATGGTCCTACGCATCGAGGCGGCGTTGCCGCGACGCCTGAAGGTGCACGTGCCCGTGCGGAGTCCGCGGAAAAAAGCTCGCGGAAAGCAAAGCCGCCGGACCCAATCGAAGAAGACACACGCCAGCCGCAATGCCTGGGAGTTCGCAATCCCGATCCTCGACCTGTTCCGTGAGGAATTTTTCGTAGCGCTGGGGCAAGCGCTCGAGTGGACTCAGCGGGACGCGGAAGAATTCTGGCGGGACCTGGAGCTGTACGAAAAACTGCGGGCAAGCAACGCGCGACGTTTGGGACGGAGGGCTGGAGCCGTGCCCACGGGACCGTTCGTGGACCGCGTTGCCTTTCTTCTGGACCCGTCCTTGATGGAGCAGGCCCGGCGGGCGACCGGGAAGTTTGAAGCCGAATTGGACACGGCAGCCGATCGCGTACTGCGAACGGCGTTGTCGCGCCGGCGACCGGATTGATGAGCGATGTATTCGAGATGCTTTTTCAGTCTCGGCGGGCGCGGAACCGCGAGGGAGCGGATTCAGTGGTTCAGCTCCGCCGCCGCTCGATCGAGTTTCTGTTCGCAATCGGTTTCTCGGATCACCTGAGTGGGACTCGGATTGAGCACACGCGTGCGCCGTCTCGATACATCGAGAGTTGCGATTCTGCTATTCTCGCGCCGTGATCGCTGTTTTCTACATTCTGATCATTTTGCAGGTTGCGGCGGGAATCTATTCGCTGTGGACCGGGCTGGAATGGTATCAGATGGTCCGGCGGCGGGCGTCGTCGCATTCGGGATTCTACGCGCCGGTGGCGGCGGTTATTTGTCCCTGCAAGGGTTTGGAGCCGGGGCTTGAAGAGAATTTGACCGCGCTGACGCAGTTCGACTATCCGAGCTACGAGATTTATTTTTCGCTCGCGACGAGCCTGGACCCCGCGGTCAAGGTGATCGAGCGAGTGAAAGCGGCCGGCCAGCGGCCGGTCCATATCGTAATCGCCGGACCTCCCGAGAACTCGTCCGACAAGGTTCATAATTTGGGCCGCGCGGTGGCGGCCCTGCCGGCCGGGAAATTCGAGGCGGTTGTTTTTGTCGATTCCGACGTTCGGTTGCCGCGCGGCTGGCTTCGGAAGCTGACCGCACCTCTTCAGAATTCGCGCGTTGGCGCGACCACCGCTTACCGCTGGATCATTCCGAGCGGAAAAATTGGCGAGGGAGGATTCGCCAGCGCCATGGCGTCCGCCTGGAATGCTTCGGTGGCCACGCTCCTCGGAAAGGAGAAGGAGAATTTCTGCTGGGGCGGTGGCACTGCCATCCGGTGGAAGACCTTCGAGGATGCCGGAGTGCTGGCGGCGTGGAACGGCGCGTTGAGCGATGATTTCACCATTACGCAAGCGTTGAACGATGCCGGGAGCGCCATCGTGTTCTGCCCGGAATGTATGGCGGCGACACTGCATCCCTGGACGGGCGCTCAGCTTCTCGATTTCACGACGCGGCAGATCGTGATCACGCGCGTCTATTCGCCAAAGCGCTGGATGCTCGGGATGATTTCGCACCTCGGATATTCTCTGACCTTTCTTTACGGGATTGTCGTGATTCTGGCGGTGATGATCAGCGGAGACTCTTGGGGACAACTGGCGCTGCTCGAGCTTGCTCCACCCCTGTTGGCGGCGATGAAGGGCGCCCTGCGTACCGCTGCATTGGACCAATTGCTGCCAGAATGGAAAGCGAGGCTAGCGCAGTGGGGATGGGTGTGGATTGCGCTCGCGCCGCTCGTGCCCTTCCTCTTTTCCTGGAATTTCCTCTCATCGCTGGCCACCAGGCGGATTCGCTGGCGCGGGATTCGTTACGAGCTTGTCTCGTCGAGCACGACGCGCATTCTCACGCGCTAGCGAGCGCGCGAACGCTCCTGACGCGTCATATTCTGCGCTGGACATTGGGAAAATCCACCCACACTTTGACGCCGCAGAAATGAGATCCTTCCGTGCAGATGGGCGTGGAAATGCCGGCGCGGAGATAGCAAGGCGGGCCGATGTACCGGCCGATTGCAGGAAGCGCGGCGCGCACCTGATTCACTTCGTCGATTGAGGCCTGATAAATCTCCTCCTGGGCGTTGAAGCAGGTGCGCATGGTCCATTTGTGGAGCAGGTGAAGGAGCGATCCGGATTCGACGAGCCGGATTGCCTTGGCGTTCGGCAGCAGGTAAACGGCAAACTCCCGCGGAACGCCGCGATCGAGCAATTCGTCTTTAGCCTCCCATGCTTCCTGCATGGCTTGTTGATAAATTTCCAGTGCGCGCGGATTCTCGCGAATCAGTATGGGCGTGATGTAATCGGGCGAGCGCGTGTCGGCGAGAGTCAGTAGCGGGCGCGAGCCGGGAACCATGCGGTGCCGCTGATCCTGGCTGTCGGCGGTGTGGCTGATTTTCTTGGCGAACGTGAAATTCGCGTGCTGAAGCGGGCGCATCATGGGCGCATGGACGCCGATGTTCAGCGTTTCGCGGCGATAAGGATTGCGCGCAGGATTCAGCATGCGGTCGAGGGCTTCGGCGTCGGAGCACTCGTCCGCGGTTGCGCCGATGACGGCGCGGTAGGCTTCGCCCATCGCTTCCACCGAGCGCGGCGAATAATCGACGAGCCGCGACGTCAAATTGCCGAGCTGCGAATCGAATTCGAGCGCGAATCTTTCGCCGTCGCGGGCAGGCTCATTCCACTCCGGCGGGTTCTCGAGCGGCTCATGATCGAAACGATCGAAGAATTGCGGATCGATCTCGCGCACGCGCGCGGCCATCTGGCCGATCACTTCTTTCGCTTCGGTCGGCGTGTCGCTTGCCGCCTGCATGCGCCACAGGCGATGCAGTACGATGCCGGATAGCGTGTGCACCATGGTGGTGAACGCCGCGATAGGAAGGACGTAACGAGCGACTTCGATCGCGCGCTTTTCGGATTGGCGGTCGATTTTCTGGATCCGCTTGGGATGCGACATCGCGCTGACATGCCAGATGTCGCCGAGAACCTCGCGGGCGCCGGGCTGCAGGATCGAGGTCAGCTCGCGATAGTGCTGCCAGGCGCGCGCAATCGCATTTTCATAGATCGAGCGTTCGGCAGGACCGAAATGGGGATGACCTTCGGGCGGCACGTAAGCCTGCGCGCGGTCGAGGCGCACGTAACGCTGGCTCTGCTGCTCGGAGTTGTAGAACGGATGCGCGTGGAGAAACGACCAGACGAACTGGCGGCTGACGTTTTCGAGGCCGAACTCGAAGTGCGCATGCTGATAGACGGTGTGATGGCCGCCGTAGTAGGTAGCCGAACCGATCGTCACGCGCTGCTTGTCGGTAATCTCCTCAGGATCGATTAGGCGCGGCGAATAGCAGGTGCGCGCGGCCGCGATCGCGGAGTCAAAAGGATGAGCGAACGCGTTGCGAAGCGTGACGCGCGGAGGCCCGGTCTCGATCATAGACGGTTGCCGTGATTCCGGCGCAGGAGAGAATTGCGTGGCCATCTTCGGCGCCATTGTACACCGTCTATTCTCTCTGTCGGAGACTTAGCTGGCGCCGATAGACGGATCCCAGCTTCTTGCAGCTAGACCTTCTTCGGGGCTTGGGCTTTTGCGTATTTCTTCTGGAAGCGCTCGACGCGCCCAGCCGTGTCCAGCAGTTTCTGCTTGCCCGTGAAGAACGGGTGACAACTTGAGCAGATTTCCACTCGTATCAGGTTTCCCTTAATTGTCGAGCGGGTCTGAAACGTGCTCCCACAGGCGCAGTGGACGGTAACAGCATGGTAATCCGGGTGAATTCCTTCTTTCATGCGGAGGCTCCCTTTGGCCGGCCGGTCTGCGCGATCAGAGCCGAAGTCGACTCCACGGTCGCGTCGCTAGGCCAGCGACGAAACGCCAATTATAGGGGATGTGATGCCCGATCTGCAATTTCGGACCGACGCTCCGCAACGGAACCGTTTCGATGGCATCCCGCTGACGGGGGACTGATCCAGCCGGGGCTCAGGAGACGAACGAACAGCCAACACGTGTGCGGCCGGGTTCAGTCTGCTTCGTGTACGCCTTTCGGAGAACCACGCGCACCGGTGGAAGTATGGGAACATGCAGGACGGCACTGAACTGCGCGGGAAGTTCCGTCGAGCTATCGAGCACCAAGGCGACGCCCCCGTAACTCAAATCGAGAACGCGCGCGGTCTTCTGGCCGCCGTTGGAGAAGACGGCATAAGCCTTGGTCCCCGCGAGCGAAACGCGCTCCCATTTTCTTTGCTCGGACTTGGCCGCGGGTGCCCGGGGTGATGCGGTTCCCGGCGCTGGACGCGGCGGCACGGGTGTCTCCGCGGGAACCGGAGGAATCTCTACTTTGGTTTCTCTCGGGTCGCGATCGATTATTGTCGGTTCGGGACGCGGGCGGCCGGCGGCCTTCAAGTCGTAGAGCCGCCGGTCGGCGATCGTCATTAAGTCGTCCTTTTTTTCGCCGTCCTCGGGATAAACGGCGATTCCGAAGTCCAGGGTCACGCCTACCTCGAGACCAAACGACTGCACCTCCGACTCATACTGCGCGCGGACGCGGCGGCACAGGGTGTCGGCTTGTTCCGACTCGGACTGCGGCAGCAGCAGCGCGAACTCGTCGCCGCCAATGCGAAACGCGAAATCCGATGACCGCAGCGTGTTTTTCAAGGTGGTTGCGGCGAGGACCAGGACCTGATCGCCGCGCAGATGGCCGTGGCGATCGTTCACTTCCTTTAGCTTCTTAAGGTCCAGAATCACGATAGCCAGTTGGTGCCCGTACCGTTTCGCGCGGTTCAACTCCTTGTCGGAATACTCATCGAACAGGCGCCGGTTGTAGAGGCCGGTGAGAGAGTCCGTGGCAGCGTTGATCTGGAGCTTCTTAAACTCCTCGAATTCCATCAGAACGGGGGCGCGAAGAAGCCCGCGGGACGTCAGAACATCGACGAGAACAGCCCTAAGCGAGAGTGTCTGGCCAGTCGCGGAGATCTCGCGGCGGCGCTCGACGATGGCTTTCCAGGACGCGATGCTTTGCGCTTCCGTCAGATCGACCTGCGCCATGGAACGGAAAAACTGACGCAGAAATGCCCCGCGGACGGCCTCTTCAAGGCCGTCTACAGTCTCCGCGAGAATCGTAAGCAGAGACTCCTCAGACGAAGGCTGCAGCTGGGAGGCATCTCCGGGCTGGGGCATCAATGGTTCCGGTTGTGGTCTGTTTACCCTAGTTAAGGGAAACTTGCGGGGGCGCAAAGCTTGTAGCACGGGACAGTCCAATCCGCAAGCCCGAACCATCCGAGGGCTGCGGTGTAACCTCCTCTAAAACATAGAATTGCATCCGCAGTAGGACGTGTCAATTCGGAAGACGCTGTATCCCAAGGCAAACTAAAGAAAATCCGTTCCCATTATGCTTACTGTTCTGCGCCTCGAGGCCACTGGAGAAAGGAGGATCAACCAATCGGCTTCACAAACTCTACTCCGATCAGGTGAACGTCGCCGGCCTCCTGTTGACGCTTCACACGCGCCAGCATGGGCGGCATGCCAGAAGGGACCAACGCAGAGGAGGTGATAGAGGGTGCGGGAATGGTGAGTGTAATGACCTCGTCGATGTGCACAGCCCGGGGGCAGGTGATGAAGGCACCCAGAGCGCTGATGTCGAGCGTCTTGGCGAGCTCCAGGAACTGCTCGCCATGAACATCCCTCCCACGAACAAACAACGGCACCTGCAGCCGAATTCGTTGGAAGCGGCGACGTTCGTCATACATCGGCGACATCCCCAGTCTTTGTCGTAGAGGGCTTTCTCTCACTCGGGTACTCGGGTACCTCAGTTTTAGTACTCGTTAGGTATGGCAATTTCAGGGCAAAAGTTGGGTCAGGCGGCCGCTCTAAGCTAACGCCACTAGTTACAGTAATTTACGGAGACCAGAATTTTGCGCGTTTGCCGTTTGGCGCCAGATGTATGCAAGATTACTCCTTTATGTTTCCACGATTGTGCAATTGTAGGACTCATTTGCCATTGACACCACTTATCGCCTTTGCGAGCATATCTTGTATTCGTGACGCTTCCCGCAGTGGGGCGGTGTGTCCTTACCGGTTAAGCAGTTGCGGAGAGGAATCTCTTGCCTGAGAGTCTGACAGATCGCGAGCAAGCGACTGCCCAGCCCGTATTCCAAGTAGCCGCGAGCCTACTCGACGCGGTGGACCAGCCCCTTCTGGTAGCTGGACGCCAGGGACGCGTGCTCTTCTCCAACCTGCGCGCCCAGGACGTCCTGAACGGTTTGGGATTCCACACGCCGGAGCCAAACCTCTTCCGCGACGTGCTCAAGTGCGACGGAAAGGCCATTTTGAGCCTGCTGGAACATGGCGAGCCGCAGCTGGAGCTTCCGTTGGAATCGGCGGAGGGAAAAAGCCGCGCCCGCATTCGGTGGCTGCCCGAGCCGGATTGGCTGGTTGTTTACGTCGAGCCTATGGCGACGGACGACTTTCTCGACGAGAAAGAAATGCGGCAGAAGGTTCAGGATTTAATGCAGGAGCGAGAGATCACCTACCGCAACCTGTTGGCCGCCTATCTGAGATTGCAGGAAGTGAACCGGCAGAAGACCGTCTTTCTCGGTTCTGCCGCACACGAGTTGAAGACGCCGCTCGCTGTAATGAAGGGGTACTACGATTTGCTGCTCTCAGGCTCATTGGGGAAGGTAAGCGAGAGGCAGCGCGAGATTCTTCAGGAATCGAAGGAGAGTTGCGACAGGCTCGTGCGCCTTGTATCGATGTTCCTCAACTACTCCGCGCTGGAAAGCGGGAAGCTGGTTCTGCAGTTGCGCGAAAACGATCTCCAGGATTGCATCAAGGATCTGGTATGCCGGTGGCAGGAGGGTTTCCAGCGGGCGAATGTGCGGCTCGAGACGCGGATCGATCCCAAGGTTCCCTCGTTCAAGTTTGACTACCAGAAAGTGCAGCAATGCATTGCGAACCTGATCGACAACGCGCTGAAGCACACTCCGGAGGGCGGCTGCGTGACGTTGACGGTTCAGCCGCACTTTTGGGAACGGCGCGTCGCCGATGCGGCTCCCACCCAGGAGCGCCGCCGCGAGCGCGGCGGTCGCGCGAACAGCGTCCTGATTTCCATCGCGGATACGGGAAACGGGATCGCCGCCGAGTTTCATCAGGAGATCTTTGAAGAATTCGTGCGAGTGGACCCCTTGTCGTCGGGCATGGGATTAGGCTTGGCGATAACCAAACGGTTGATCCAGGCGCATCGCGGCAAGGTCTGGGTGGACAGTGAAATGGGGCGGGGGAGCAGCTTCTCGTTCCTCCTTCCCATCAATGCCGGCTAACCGGTTTCATCATAAGGAAGACGATGGCTCAAAAGGAAGTGGCGAAAGAAAAAATTTTGGTCGTGGACGACGAACCGAGCATACGCAAGTATCTTCAGACTTTGCTCGAAGTCGATGGCTTCGACGTCCAGAGCGTTTCGAGCGGCAAGGAAGCTCTCGAGCGTGTGGGCGCCGGCGAGCGCCCGGATTTCATGATTCTGGACGTGCTGATGCCGGAGATCGACGGGCTCGAGACGCTCCGGCGACTGATGCAAATCGATCGTTCGTTGAACATCATCATGTTGTCATGCTCGAACGAAGTGAATACGGTGGTTGAGGCCATCCGTTTGGGCGCGCTCGACTATCTCACGAAGCCGTTCGAGAAGCCGGAGCTCGATGCGGCATTTTTGAAGGTTCGCCAGAAGAAGCAGCTTCGTTCGGAAAATGAGGCGCTGCGCGAGTACTGCGAACAGCTCACCGAGGACCTTTCCTTCCTGGTGGCCAGTCCCCAAATGCTCAAGATCCGGCAGCAGATTCTGCAGATCGCGCCCGTCGACGTCCCTGTTTTCATCAGCGGCGAAAGCGGAGTGGGCAAGGAAGTCGTGGCGCGCATGATCCATCTGCGTTCCACGCGGCGGCAGCAGCAGTTTGTGAAAGTGAACTGCGCGGCGCTGCCAGGAGAACTACTCGAATCGGAACTCTTCGGCTACGACCAGGGCGCGTTTACGGGTGCCGTCCGGTCGAAGCCCGGTAAGTTCGAACTGGCGAACCGAGGAACGATGTTCCTTGACGAGATCGCCGAAATGAGCCCTCACCTGCAGGCCAAACTCCTCCATGTTCTGCAAGACGGGCAGTACTCGCGACTTGGAGCGCGCGGGGCGGTGAACGTAGACGTCCGCGTGCTGGCCGCGACGAACATGAACGTGAAAGAAGCGATGCGCACCGGGCGATTTCGCGAGGACCTTTATTACCGGCTGAACGTGCTCTCCATTCACATACCGCCGCTGCGGGAGCGGACAACGGAGATTCCCCTTCTGTTCCGGCATTTCCTGGCGAAGTACAGCGAGAAATATCAGAAGCCCGCGCTTGAACCCTCGAAGCACCTGCTGGAAGCCGCTTTGCGTTATCCGTGGCCGGGCAATTTGCGCGAGCTGGAGAATTTCGTCAAGCGGTATGTAATTCTCGAGGACGACGAGGGAAGTCTCCGCGAATTGCTGGAAATGACGGGCCAACAGCGCGTTCCCCCCAGAGAGGAAATGGCCGTCCCCAAAGAGCAGGGATTGAAGGCGCTGGTTCGCGGACTGAAAGACGAAGCCGAGATGGAAGCGATCGCGGATGCCCTCGAGAAAACCAACTGGTGCCGCAAAGATGCTGCTCGCATGCTCGGCATCAGCTACAAGGCGCTTCTCTACAAGATGCGTCAGTTCAATCTGGATTCAGGACGCAGCTCGCGATCGGCAGCAGCAAAGGCCGCCGCGCAGGCCAAGCAGGCGTCCGCTTCCAAAGAACCGGACGCCAAAGAACCCGCGCCGGCGAGTTCAGGAATCACCGGCTCCTGAGAAGGGAGCCGCGGGGAGGTTTGCGTACTGCTACCCTGGTTCTATGCCCCCGGGAAAACAGTTGCATATCTAGAGCACATTCAAAGAAATAGCTCTACACTTTCGGCCTAAGGTTGTTCTAGTATGCTGGCCCGAAGCGGGTCACGTGGGGTACATTGTCTTCACCCGACGGGCTCGGGCTTTCTTGCTCGCCTGCTGTAGTAAAGCATTTCTTCGTCAGTGCTTTCAAAGGGTTTGGTCGAGGACGGATATGCGGCCAGGTCTTGGGAGAAGCCGGACTGACCGAGATTTAGGCTTCCGCGCGGCAAACTGCGTGCAGAAGCTTTTGGAATGGGGATTGCTGATTTCTTGCCACTTGGGGGGTCAAGGCGTGAAATTCAATGCTGAACGAGGAGCGGGGGATGAGTGAGCGTCGCATGGCCCGCCGGTACGACCTCTCACTACCGGTGAATGTTCGGGTGCCAGTCAATCGAGAATCCGTATCGCACAATGGTCAGACGCGGGATATCTCAACCCGCGGCGTCTATTTCACAACTCAAAAGGAACTTGCTGCCGGCAGCGAAGTGGATTTCACTCTCACTTTGCCGCCCGAGATCACGCGCGGCAGCGAAGTGCTCGTGCGTGCGCACGGCCGCGTCGTGCGAATCGACAGGCATGGCGAGGAAGATCTTCCAACCGTCGGTGTTGCAGCGGTCATCGAACGCTATGACATCATTCGCGGCGAGGGAAGCCGCAACTAGGCTCTGGCGTTACGATTTACTCAGGGAGTCGAACTCTCCCGGAATTCTCATTCCCGACTCGCCCGCCGACGGGTTGATCCAGTCTGGTTGCCGCCTCGCCCGAAGCATCTCGAAGAATTCGCCCGCCTGAATTGGTGAGGCTGCGTGATCCTGCATGTGCAACCCCTCGTGAATTCTACCTCAGGTCAAGGTGAAGAAAGCGCCAGACAGGATCAAGACGGGATAGTCGCCAGGCGGGAAATCAGATTCCCCAAAGTGCCAATGATTTTCTGAGAGTTTCTGACGCCGGTGCGCGGCCCGTCGGCTACTGCAGTCGGGGCGAGTACTGGGACTGGTTGGCATAAAGTCTCGCAAGTCTTTTAATTGTAAGGGCTTGCTCGTTAACAGCTTGATCCCCCAACGCGGGCTCCATTTCACTAGCCAAGCGCCGGCTTTGGCTCCCCGTGTGCAAAAATGACTGGGAATTTTGAGAGAGATAGGTCCCGCTGTAACATTCATGGCCAGTCAACCAAAACTGTGCACTGCAAAGCTGGTGGAGCTTCCTCCCGAGCAGATTTATTTTGGGCCGTCCGCTGTCATGAAGTCGGTGCGTCAGCGGCTTGAGAGGGCGGCCGGTCTGAATGTCCCCATACTGATCCTGGGCGAGAGCGGGACAGGCAAAGAGGTCTTGGCCCGCTTCATTCACGGACGCTCGCCGTGGCGCGAAGGTCCTTTCGTCAAGGTGAACTGCCCGGCCATTCCGGGAACGCTGCTTGAAAGCGAATTGTTTGGATTTCAAAAGGGAGCCTTCACAGGAGCTGTCGGTGACAAGCCCGGGCGGATCGAGCTGGCCCAGGACGGCACGTTGTTTCTCGACGAGATCGCCGAACTCGACGGTAGTTTGCAGGCCAAGCTCCTGCACGTTCTTCAAGACGGGTCCTTCACGCGCATCGGCGACCACGAAGAACGGCGAATGGACGCCCGCATCGTTTGCGCCACGAATCGGCGCCTTCAGCACGAGATCGAGATCGGAAATTTCCGTTCCGACCTGTTTTATCGAATCAACGTAATTACGATTAGCTTGCCGCCCCTTCGCGAACGCCGCGAGGATATTCCGGGCCTGATTGCCTACATGCGGGAGGAGTTCAACCGGCGCTTCAAGCGCGATGCGGCGCCCCTGTCTCGCGAAACCCTGCACGTTCTGCAAAATCGGGAATGGCCGGGGAACATTCGAGAGCTGGAAAACTGCATGGCGCGGTATGTGATCCTTGGATCGGAAGAGGCCTTTTTCAGCGAGCGGGACGAAAAAAAGACGGAGACATTCCAGTATGAGCCGACGGCGGACGGCAAGATCCCGCTCAAGCGCATATCCCAGCAGGTCACGCGGCGCATGGAACGCGAGCTGATTCTCAAAGTTCTCCAGGCGAATCATTGGAATCGCCGCAAGGCTGCGGAGGCTCTGAAGATCAGCTACCGGGCCCTCCTCTATAAGGTCAGGCAAGCGGGCTTGCCCTCGAAGCGGCCACAGAAAGGGTCCCAGATGCAAACCGATCCCACCCAGCCGTCGCTCCCTGCCGACTGACCGATCCCAGTTCTGAAGCGAACCTCCGGCTGAAATGTGGCTTGGGCGGGTCCCGGGGACCCATTATCATGTTGGAAAATCCGACCGCGCGGTCTCCTTGCTCCTTCCCCTTGTTTTCGCTAGCCTGAGAGTCCGATGCCCAAGGCTGCGCCAAAGTCGAATCTGAAGGTTTGCCTGCTATCTCCCCACCCGATGGTGATCGACGAGTTCCGGCGCCTCCTGGGAGACTCAGGCCTGCAGATCGTCTCGAAGCAACTCGATTCCATGCTGGCGCCTGACTTGAGGAACCTCGAGGTCCCGCGTGCTCCGGTCTATGTAATCGACGCCCACGCGGCCCGTCAGGCCACGGGCGCCCTGCTGGGCAATATTCTGGACCGCTATCCCACGTCGCGGCTCCTGGTGGTAGGGGAGAAGCTGGCGGACGAGGAGAGTTACAGTTTGTTACGGCAGGGAGTGAAAGGAATTCTGAACTACGAGGAAGCCCGCGAGCAACTGCCCCGGGCGCTGCCGCTGGTTGCCAACGGCGGCTTCTGGGTCCCCCGGGCCGTGCTCTCGCGCTTCGTCGATTCGATTTTGAGCAGCACGCAGGGACGCAGGCTCCGTGGAGATTCTCCTGCGGAGTTGAGCCGTCGCGAGCAGGAAGTGCTCAACAGCCTGCTGGAAAACCTGGCCAACAAAGAAGTGGCTGACCGCCTCCACATTTCTGAGCGTACCGTGAAATTTCACGTGTCCAATCTGTTGGCCAAATTCGGTGTTCGCCGGCGCGCCGACTTGATTCTCCTCTGTTTTCAGCGCCGCAGCGCTGGAACGTAAACGGCCGGCCCCTCGGTCTTCTTCCGTCCTGCTATAATTTCCCTCTGATTTCTGTTTTGCGAATTCCGTCGATGTCCACTTTTTCCGTTCAGAACTTTGGTTGCCGTGCCACGGAAGCAGACGCTTCCGCGTTGCGCCAGCAGTTGCTCGCGAACGGGTTGACGCTCACGCAAGAGCACTCGCGGGCGGACATTGTTGTGCTCAACACCTGCACGGTCACGGCGGCAGCCGACGCGCAGGCTCGCGAGACGGTGCGCAAAATCCACCGCGCGAATCCTTCGGCGCGTATCGTGGTAACCGGCTGTTACGCCCAACGTGCGCCGGAGGATCTTGCGACTCTACCGGGCGTCCTGCTGGTCGTGGGCAATTCGCATTTTTCGGAGATTCCGAACGCTCTCGCCGGCTTTGGCGAGCACCCGATTCCGAGGGCCGAGGAACCGAGGCCCGGTTTTGTCGCGCTCTCTCAGATTGAAGAGCCCATGTCGTTGGCGAACGGACCCACGAAGATTTTGACGGGCGATATTTTCGCAAGCGAGGGAAGCCCGATTGCTCCGCTGGCCGTTTCCCGGCCGGATCGAACGCGGCCTATTTTGAAAGTACAGGATGGATGCAGTCATCGGTGCTCGTATTGCGTGATTCCGTTCGTCCGCGGGCGCAGCCGAAGTCTCCCTCAGGCGGCTGTGATTCAGGAGGTTCGGCGGCTGGTCGGTTGCGACGCGAAGGAAATCGTTTTGAGCGGAATCAATCTGGGAAGCTATGGGCGGGACCTCGCGCCGCGCTCCAGTCTCGCGGAGCTTGTTGAACGGATTCTTGCGGAGACCGATCTCGAGCGGCTTCGGTTCAGCTCCATCGAACCGCAGGACGTTACGCGCGATTTCGTCGAATTGGCGGCTTCGTCGAATCGCATCGCGCCCCATTTTCACGTTCCGCTGCAGTCCGGTTCGGACCGGATTCTCAAGGTCATGCACCGCTGGTACCGAGCGGAACATTATGCCGAGCGCATCGGTTTGATTCGCGCCAAGCTGCCGAACGCCGGAATCGGAGCCGACGTGATCGCGGGGTTCCCCGGTGAAACGGTAGACGACTTTGCCGAAACGGCCGATCTGATCGAGAGGCTGCCTTTCGCTTATTTGCACGTATTTTCCTTTTCGCCGCGGCCGGGAACGGAAGCGGCGCGCTTCGACTCTCGCGTCAGTGAACCCATCATTCGGGAACGGGCCCGGACCTTGAGAGCGATCGGCACGCGCAAATCGGCGGCATTTCGGGAATCCCAATCTTCTCGGCGGGAGGAAGCGTTGACGCTTCACCGGCAAGGAAGCGGCTGGACCGAGTGCCTGACGGGAAACTACTTGTCCGTGCGGATCGAAGGTCACGTCCCGGCCAATCAGTGGGTACGGGTTCAGGCAACCGGGTCGGCTGCCGAAATTACGAGGCGATATTCGCTGCAAGGCGGCAGCAATGGGCCACAGGCATTTCAGGCTCCAATTTAGGCCGAAGCAGCGTCGCCTGTTTCCTCCCTAACCTCCGTCTTCGAAGATCACCTGCGCCACGGCCAGGTTGCCGCTGTGTGTTATCGTCAGCGAAATATTCTTCGCGCGCAGCCCGTCGGCGATTTGCCGCGCTGCTCCGTCCAACCGGAGGGTTGGTTTGCCCCCAGGCGCGTTGACCACTTCGATGTCTCGCCAGCGCACGCCACGCCGCCAACCGGTTCCGAGCGCCTTCATCGCTGCTTCTTTGGCCGCGAAACGGGCGGCGTAGCGCTCGAACTTGTTCTTGTGGCTCTCGCAATAGGTGATTTCGCGAGGCGTGTAGAGCCGCTCCAGAATCGCGGTCCCATGCCGCGTCAGGACCTGCGCGATCCGGTCGATTTCCGCGATATCCAAACCTAAGCCGACGATCACGGTATCCCCGGCAGCGCGCGCCCGTTGTCGAGAACGTCCTGGCCCCGCCCTGCCGCGGCAATTATACCTATAATATCGAAGGGCATTCGGATTGAACGGGAAACCATGACCGCTGGAGAAAAAGCATTTCCCAAGCAGCCGCTGATTCGCGGCGACCGCGCTGCTGCTGAAAATTCGGATTGGGCCATGCCCAACGCGGACGGACTGCAAATCCTGACGGCGCGGCCGTTTGCGAATTTAGAGTGGCTGGTTCACGGCTTCAGCACGCGTCCGGGCGGAATCAGCGAGCTGCAGAACGCGGGCGGCCGCGGCAAAACGGAGAATGTGCTGAATCTCGGCTTTACTGACTGGGACGAGCGGGGCCACGTGGTTGAAAACAGAAGGAAATTTGCTGCGGCGGCCGGAGCGGGGAAGATGAAGATGGTGACCCTGCGGCAAATCCATTCGGATCTGGCTCATCGCGTCGAAGTATCAACTTCTGGAGCTCTGCTCAAGGGCGATGCGCTCTTCACGCGCGCCCCGGGGATCCTTTTGGCAATCCAGACAGCCGATTGCATTCCGATTCTTCTTGCCGATACACGGACGCGCTCCATTGCAGCGATCCATTCCGGCTGGCGCGGCACGCTGAGCCGCATCGCGGAAAAAACGCTGGGGCGTATGCGCATGGAATTTGGCACGCAGCCTGAAGACGTGATCGCCGCGCTCGGTCCGGGAATTGGCCGTACCTGCTACGAGGTTGGCCACGAAGTCGCGAAAGAATTCGCCGCTCAGTTCCCCAACGCGCGCGATTGGTTCGAAGGGCCGTTTGACGCGACGGCGGACGGCGACAACGATCCGAACTGGCTTCCATGGCTGACCATGGCCCCGCCCGGTCATGCTCCGGAACCGCCTCGCGTGCATTTGGATCTGATCGCGGCGAACCGCGCCATTCTGGGTGCGGCGGGCGTGCCGGCTCAAAACATCGTCGATTCGGGATTCTGTAGCGCTTGCCGCACGGACTTGTTTTTCAGCTATCGCAAGGAGCGGCAGACCGGGCGTCTCATGGCAGCGATCGGGATTCGTTAAGGGTGGGATGGAGCAAGCCGGTTGTGCCGGTCAAAGCGTGGCGGGAGAAATTTGGGCGAGATTCGTTGACGCAGACTCCAGCAGGGCCAGTTGCCCGCAGGCGCCCATCACGTCCTGCCCGCGCGAGTACCGGACGAAAACCGGGACGCCTTTATCACTGAGAATCCCGCGGAACGCCTCGATGCGCGCCGGATCAGGCTTCTGATAGGGCAAGTCGCCCGGATTCCAGGGGATCAGGTTCACCTTTGCGCGCAGGTTCGACACCAGTTTGGCTACCCTGCGCGCGTCTTCCGCGGAATCGTTGAATCCTCCGAGAAGCACGTATTCGAACGTCAATTTTTCCCAGGGGCGTAACGGGTATTCGTGGCAGGCTTGGAGCAGCTTCTCGATCGGGTATTTGCGATTGATGGGCATGATTTCGTCGCGTTGTTTGTCGCACGACGCGTTGAGCGAGACGGCCAGTTTCGGACGAACCTTCTCTTTAGCGAGCCGCTCGATGCCCGGGATGATTCCGCTGGTCGAGAGAGTCACATGCTTCAGCGAAATGGCCATGCCCTTTGGATCGAGCAGAATTCGCATCGCGGCCATCACGGCGTCGTAGTTCAGCAGCGGCTCGCCCTGGCCCATGAGCACCACGTTCGTTTGAGGCTTGAGCGCGTCGCGATTGTCTCCGAGCGCCACGAGCACTTGTCCCAGGATTTCTCCGGCGGTAAGATTTCGGATCAATCCGAGGGTCGCCGTCAGGCAGAAGCCGCAGTCCACCGCGCATCCCGCTTGCGCTGAAACGCAAATCGTCTGGCGTTTGTCTTCGGGCATGAACACGGTCTCGACGGTCGCTCCCGCCGGGCGTTCGGGTACCGAGCCGGGTCCGAATAAGGACAGCACATAGCGCACGGTTCCGTCTGCGGAGCGATACGTCCGCTGAACATGCGGCAGAGCGACCTCGCTCTCGCGCGCAAGCCGTTCGCGCAGCGTGGCGGGCAGATTCGTCATAGATGCAAAATTCGAGCGCCGCTCTGCATAAAGAGCGCGATAGATTTGCGTTCCGCGGTAGGG